>Ga0082212_10002675_pt1 | contig 23835 bp, 27 predicted proteins | sample TergutNt197P3_FD_71548 | JGI IMG/M metagenome (GOLD analysis project Ga0082212, IMG submission 71548) | Neocapritermes taracua P3 segment gut microbial communities from Petit-Saut dam, French Guiana - Nt197 P3 | ecosystem: Host-associated > Arthropoda: Insects > Digestive system > Gut ... | reverse complement strand
CCTGGGCCTGAACCAGCGGCCGGCCCCCCTCAGCCTGACCGCTCTCAAGGCCGAAATCGAGGCCCTGGGCGCGGACCCGGAGCCCGGCCCCGCCGCCCGCCGTTTCCTGGCCGACCGGGTGCCGGAATATAACGGCTGAGCAGCCCCCGGCTTTCGCCGGGGCTACTTGCTACTTGGCCCGTTCAAGGTATTCGCCGGTGCGGGTGTCGATTTTGAGAACGTCGCCCTCGTTGATGAAGAGGGGCACCTGGATCACCAGGCCGGTGGAAAGGGTGGCCGGCTTGGTGGCGCCGGTGGCCGTGTCGCCCTTGAGCCCGGGATCGCTCCTTACGACTTCCAGGTTGACAGTGGTGGGCAAGTCCAGGCCGATGGGCCGGCCCTGATAGATATTCAGCATCAGGCTCATGTTTTCCAGAAGATAGTAACGGCTGTCGCCCACCTGCTCGGCCGTAAGATGCACCTGTTCATAGTTGTTCTCATCCATGAACACGTAGCCGTCTTTGGCGTCTAAATAGAGGTATTGGACGTTTTTTTCCTCCAGGTCGGGCTTTTCCACTTTTTCACCGGAGCGGAAGGTCTCTTCCAGCACCCGGCCGCTGACCAGGTTCTTCAGCTTGGTGCGGACGAAGGCTCCCCCCTTGCCCGGCTTGACATGCTGGAATTCGACAATGAGGTAGGGTTCGCCCTTGAACTGGATTCTCAGCCCCCGGCGGAAATCACTGGTGGAATACATGACCATCTCCTAAACTATACTATTTACTATTTAAATAAACAAACAATCAGCCAGCCGGCGAAGCCGGTTCTAGGGCCTCTCCTCGGTCAGGTCCGGTTCCTCGGACAGACGGTAAACGGTTTCACCCGGCCGGATGAGGCCGAGTTTGCGGCGGGCCTCGTCTTCCACATAGCCCGGGTCATGGCGCAAGTGTTCTATCTTTTGCCGGAGAACCTGGTTCTCATCGCGCAAAGCGGCGATCTCGACCTCCAGCCTGTTCTTTTCCCGCTCCAATTCCGAACGGCGGATGAAACCGTCGGCCGAGACGGTCAAATAGGTCAGACCGGCCAAAAGGGCCAGGCCCAGGGAAGCCAGGGCCAACCGGCCCCAAAGGCCCTGGAACAGTTCCCGGAACCGCCCGCCGAACCGGTCGGCCGCAGCCTCGTCCGCCGGGGTGAAGGGCCTTGATTCGCTGGTTTCGCTGGTCACTCCTCGGGCTCCTCCCCGGCCCGCACGGCGCGGCCCGAGAGGACCACCCGGTTGAAGCCGGCCTGACGCAGGGTATCCATGACCCGGACTATCCGGCCGTAGGCCACCCCCTGGTCGGCTGAAACCACCACCACCACTTCATCGCCGGCCGCGCCGGTGCGGTTCAAAAGCCCGGACAGGCCGGACAGGGTGGTGGGCTGGTTTTCAAAAACGATATCCCCTTCGGCCGTGACCGACAATTCCAGGCGCTCGGAGACCTGGACGCGGATCTTGGACTCAGCGTCCACCGGGGGCAAAAGCATCTTCAGGCCCGGCAGCAGCCCGAACTGGGCCGTGACCATGAAAAACAACAGGAGCAGGAGCACCACGTCCACCAGCGGGGTCATGTTCAAGGATATGTCCGCTGTATTTTTTAAAATTCTCGGCCGGAAATCCATGCTCGCGCTCACGTCTCGGTCGAAGCCAGGGCTTCCAGAAGGTCGGACGACAGTTCCTCCAATTCGCCGATGAGGCTATCGGCCCGGCTCAGAAGGGCCCGGTGGACGACCAGGGTGGGGATGGCCACGCAGAGGCCGGCGGCGGTGGTCAGGAGGGCCTCGGAAATGCCGCCGGCCAAAAGGCCGGGGTTGCCGACGCCTTCGGCGGCGATGGAGTTGAAGGCCCGGATCATGCCCGAAACCGTGCCCAAAAGGCCCAGGAGGGGCGAGACCGTGGCCACCAGGTTCAGGACCCCCAGGTGGGCGGTGAGTTCCTGGGCTTCGCGGCGGCCGGCCTCTTCCAGGGCGTCCTTGAACTGGCTCCGGCGGCGGCCGCCCATTTTCAGGGCCAGACCCACCAGGCGGGCCGCGGCGCTGTCTCCGCCCCGGCTTATGAAGGCCACCTGGTCATATTGCCGGCGGTCCAGGAGGCCGGAGACCGAGGCCAGAAAGGACCGGGGCATGATCCGCTCCCGCCGCACGGCCCACAGGCGCTCCAGGGTCAGGCCCAGGGCCGTCAGGCTGGCCAGGATCAGGGGATACATGACCCAGCCGCCGCGCTGAATAAGGTCCAGCAAAAGATTCATGGCTTCAGCTCCATTATGGCCCGGGCCGCCTGTTTATTGTCAGGGTCCAGGGCCAGGGCTTTCTGATAGGCCTCGCGGCTGCGGCCCGGTTCGCCCAATTTGGCATAGGCGGCTCCGGCCATGAGCCAGCCCTCCGGGTCGTCCGGCCGGAGGGCGGCGCACTCCGCGGCGGCCGCGGCGAAATTCGGCCAATCCTTGGCGTTTTCATAGGTGTTCAACACGAAAGTCCGATAAACGACCTTGGAGGGGTCCAGGCGGTAGAGGGCCAGGGCCTGCTCCAGCATCTCCGGGCTCTTGCCCTGGCGCTGGTAGATGGCCAGGAGGTATTCCCGGGCCTCCTCCCCGCCGGCCCCCTCACCGGCCTTCAAGGCCAGGAGCTTTTGAAAGACCCGGGCGGCCTCTTCCAGCTTTTTCCGGTCGAACAACAGGGCACCATAATTATAGAGCGCCACCTGGTCATCGGGCAGAAGGGCGGTCAGGACCTCGTATTGAGCCAGGAGCCCGTCATAGTCCCGGTTTTTTTCCATCATCTCCATCAGGGCCAGGCGGGCTGAAAGGTCGTCGGGCCGGGCCTCCACCAGGATCCGGCCCTGCTCCTGGGCCTGGGCCCACAGGCCGTCCTCCCGCAGGGCTCCGGCCAGTTCCTCCCGAAAGTCCAGGCGACCCGGGAACCGGGCCACCAGATCCAGGAGGCCCGCCCGGTAGTCGCCGCGGCGCCCGGCCAGACCCTGGACCCGGGCCAGGTTCAGCCGGGTCAGGGGGTCTTCCGGCGAAAGTTTCAAGGCCTCCCGGTAAGCCGCCGCGGCCGTCCCGTAGTCGCCGGCCCGCACCGACATCAGGCCGATGGACCTATGGGTGTTGGCCTTTTCCGGGCCGTCGGGCAGAATGCTTGCCAAGGTCTTCAGGGCGTCCAGGCGGCCGGCCTCGTCCCCGGCGGTCTCATAAAGTTCCAGGAGGCCGGACCATATTTCCCGGGCTCGATCCGGGGGAGCCAGGGCCCCCAGTCTTTTCAGGGCCTCTATCTCCCCCCGGGTGTCGCCCAGCCTACGGCTCAGAAGGGCCAACTCCCCCAATATCTCCAAGGCTTCCTCGGGCGGAGCGGCGGGCAAAAGCCCCTTCAGGACCTCGCCGGCCAGGCCAAGGCGCCCCTGTCGGCTGTAGATCTCCACGATTTGGCGCAGGGCTGCGGCGGCCGGGCGGCCCTGGTTCCGGGTCCAGGCCATAAGGCGCTCCACGGCGGCCGACTGCCGGTCCGGCAGATCCAGGCCGATGCAGAACTCCAGAAGCCTAGCCAAGGCCTCGGCTTCATCCGGCAGGCGGCCCAGGCCCTCCTCGTAAACAGCGGCGGCCTCGGCCGGGCGCCCGGCCTCCGCCAAGCTGGCGGCCAGAGACTCGAAGGCTCCGGGATATTGAGGGTCCAGTTCCAGGATTTTCCGGTAGATCTCCACCCGACGGAGGGGGTCCCGGGCCAGGGGAGCCCAGGCGGCGTAATCCCGGGCCTCGTATTGAACCAGGATCTTGAATTCCGCCGCCGGCCGGTCCTGGTCCAGGGCTTCCAGGCGCAGGGTGACGGCGGGCCTGAAGAGCGCGGGGTCCAGAAAACTCACCGGCGCGGCCGCCAGGCCCCCGGTGAGGCCGGCAAGGTCGAAATCAGGGGAAACCAGCGACAGATCGTAGTTGAGCCAACGGTTGGTGACCAGGGGGCCCAGGGCGATTTTTTGCCGGGGCGTGACCACCAGGGCCCCGCCGGGAGGAATCTCCAGAGGCCGGCGGTCCACGGTCAGATGAAGGCCGGAAATGGCCAGGGGGCGGGGGGCCAGCCGGCCGATGAGCCGGGCCAGGGTGACGGGAGCCAGGGCATACCACAGGCCCGAGGCCAGAATGAGGAAAAAAAGGCCCGCGGCAACCAGAATGAGCCAGCCGGCGGAAAAGCCGCCGATGACCCGCCGGGGCGGCCGGTGCTCCTCCGGCTCCAGGGAGGGCCTGTCTAATTCAGCGGTGACCTCAGGCATGGAGGCTTCCGAGGGCCGGGCGGCCGGCTGAAGGGCTCATTCGTCGTCGTCGTCGTAATAATAGTCTTCATCCTCGTCGTAGTCTTCTTCATCGTCATCGTAATCCTCGGCTTCATCTTCATCCAGGCCGTCGTCGCCGAACTCCTCGTCGATGAATTCGTCATATTCATCGCGGGTCATCAGGTCGTCGTATTCGCTTATGGCCCCGATTTCCAGGCGGATCAGCCAGCCCTCCTCGTAGGGGTCATCCAAAATGGCTTCCGGAGCGTCCACTATATCATCGTTGACCGCCACCACTTCTCCGCTCAGGGGCGACAGGAGCCGCAGACCGACCCCCCGGCCGGCCGACAGGCGGCCGAAGACCTCATCCTTGGAAAACTCGTCCCCTTCGGCGGGCAGACGGATCTTGGTCAACTCGTCATAATCTTCCAAGGCCTCGTCGGTCAGGCCTATGGTGACCTGGTTGTCCTCTTCCAGGCGGACCCAGAGTCTTTCGGCTGAGTATCTAAGCGCGTGCAGGTCCACAACCATTCCTCCTTATGACCAAGCCGGTTTAACTCCCACAGTGCTTAACAGCACTTTATTACCCCAAGGCAGGCCTGAACACAAGTTAAAAATTCGCCCCCCCCAATCCGCCGCCCTGCTTCCTCCAAGCCCGGGACAAAAGGGCCAGACCCAGAACCAGGGTCAGGATGGCGGCCAGAGTGGTGGGCGGAAAATCGAAAAGCAAGGGCTCCCCGCGATAGTCTCCCCGGAAAGATTCCAAGACCAGCCGGAGGAGCCCGGCCCCGGCCATATACAGGGCCGCGACCAGGCCGGGCCTCCGGAACCGGGGGGCCTTCAGGGCCAGAACCAGCCCCAGGGCCAGGAGAGCCAGAAAAAAGACTTCGACCACCTGGGTCGGCCAGAGAGGCAGCCCGACCAGATCGACCGGCACCTGGGAACCGGGGGGGAAGGTCAGGCCCCAGCCGGCGCCGGGCTCAAGGGGATGCCCGTAACAACAGCCGGCAGACAGGCAGCCCAGACGGCCCAAAGCCTGACCCAGGGCCAGGGAGGGGGCCAGGACATCGGCGGTCGGCCAGAAGGGCAACCCCTCTTTTTTCAGAAAAAAAGGCGAGACTAAAAGAGCTCCGGCCAGGCCGCCCTGGAACATCAACCCTCCCCGCCAGTAGGCCAGGATGCCCCAAAAATCAGCCTCGAATTCCGGCCAGTGAAAGCCCACGTAGGCCAGGCGGGAGCCCACCAGGCCGGCCAGGACCATCCAGAAACAGAAATCCCGGAGCGTGGCGGCGTTGAGGCCCCGCCGGGGCGCGGTCAGGCTCACCAGAACCAGGCCGGCCACGACCCCCAAGGCCACGGCCAAGCCGTAAAGACTCAGGGCCAGGGGGCCCAACTTGATTATGCCGGGGAACATCTTTTCCGCTTATCATATTTCGCCGGCCTTGTCCAGAGAGTAATGCAACCGGGCTTGGCCGGAACCCCGGCTAAGCCCGGTTGAATTAAACCGCTTTTTCAGCTACAATAAAAGAGCATATATTGTTGTCATCAGCGCTGTGCCCCACAATACCTGGGCTTAAAAAATGCGGCGCGTGCGAGGTCACATTATGTTGACGGGCCTGTTTCTCTGGCCGGGCCGCTTGGCGGCCAGGCTCTTTTCCCCTGACCGGAGAAAAGATTATCGCAGCCGCCGCCCCCGCCCCGAGGCCACCGGGCGCCTCGTGCTCTTATCCCTGGTCCTGTGGCTGGCCGGGGCCGGGGCCCTGCTCTTCGCCCTGGACCGGACCGGCCTTCTGAAAGAGGCCCTGGACGCCGGGGTGGAGGCGGCCCAGGGTGAGAGAACAGCCCCGCCCGCACCGGAGCCGGCCCCGCCCGAGCCAGACGTCCCCACGGCCGGCGGGGCCCTGACCCAGCCGGAACCTATTGCCGCCCCGATTGACCAGACCGCCCAGACCGCTCCGGCCGCCCTGGAAACGGAGATGTGGCTGGTCATCCTCCACTCCATCCCCAAGACCGGCCGGGCCGAAGCCGAGCGCCGTCAGGCCGGCTACAAGACCAGGGGCCTGGAAGTGGACATCCTGGATACCAACGCCTTCCCCAAACTGCCGCCCAATTACTGGGTCATCGCCCTGGGACCCTTTGACAGCCGGGCCGAAGCCCTAGCCGCCGCTGACCGGGCCAAGGCCTTCAACTCTGGACTCATGGTCCGCCGGGGACTATAAAAGCCGGGCCGGGAAGAAAACGCAAAAAATACGCCCGAGGTGATTCTCGGGCGTATTTTTTTGGGAACCTTGGGCGAAAAGTTTTTAATCCCGCCTGCCGAACAGACGCAACAGAAACAGAAAAATATTGATGAAATCCAGGTAGAGCGTGAGGGCCCCCATGACGACCAACCGGCTCTCCTGTTCCGCGGCCGCCAAACCCAGACCCTGGCTCTCCAGGGAATAACGCATGACCCGGAGTTTCTGGTGGTCATAGGCCGTCAACCCGGCAAAGATCAAAACGCCCAGAACACAGATGGCCAGGTCCATCGGGCCGCTACGCCAGAATATATTCACCAGGCTGGCCAGGATCAGCCCCACCACCCCGGCGAAGAGAAAACTGCCCCAGGCCTGGAGGGACCGCTTGGTGACCAGGCCGAAAACAGCCATGGCCCCGTAGATGCCGGCCGTGCAGATGAAGGCCTTGACAAAGGCGTAGGTGGGATAGACCAGGAGCAGCACGGAAAAAGTGGCCCCGGTCAAGGCGGCATAGGCCAGGAACAAGCCTTTGGCTGCCCCGGGGGAGAGGCTGTTGATGCGGGCGCCCAGATAAAAGACCAGGCCCAGTTGGACACCAAAGGCCACCCAGAGGGCCCACTGGTTTTGAATCAGAAACCCTATCCAGCCCGCGGAGGTGGACAGGACAAAGGCCGTCCCCGCGGTCAGGCTTAGGCCGGCGCACATCCAGAGGTAGATGCGCTGGAAGTAGAGGGCCTCACTGCTCAAAGCGTCCTGACGGACGCCGACGCCCTGGGGATTGGGACTGTATTTGGTAAAATCCTGCATAACAACTCCTCACAGTCTGGCGGACAGGTTTTGAGGTTCAGCCGTTTAAACCATAATTATTAAGTATAAAATCATTTCCGGCAAAAATCAAGGGCCGGCGGCATTTTTACAGTTCATTAGCCTATTGACTAAATTTATAAATTATAGTAAATTTAGCTATCAAGCTAATGGAGTGTTATATGTCTATAATGTCATCCCCAGCTCCTCAGAATCCGTTTCGCCCAGGGGCAGGGACAAAACCGCTATACTTAGCCGGGCGCTCTCATGAGCAGAGCGAATTCGTGAAATCGCTTAACGAACAGAATATCACCAAAAATATCCTGATTACCGGCCTGCGTGGAGTTGGAAAAACTGTGCTGCTGGAAGAGCTTCGCCCGCTGGCAACGCAATATGGATGGCTCTGGGCCGGAAACGATTTGAATGAAGCTGCGGCAGTTTCGGAAAAGGATGTTGCGACCCGGCTGATTGTAGATTTGGCAAAGGTTCTGGCTCCCATTGTCAGCTACGAAATCAAGGAACAGCCTGTTATTGGGTTTACCAGCAATCAGGTATCCAAGACTCGTCCGCTGAAATTTGATGACCTTTGGAGCATTTACGACTCAACCCCTGGTTTCGGCACGGACAAGGTAAAGGCCGTTTTGGAGTATGCCGCAACGATCATTTCCGGTGCTGAACTCAGAGGCGTCGTATTTGCCTACGATGAAGCGCAGAATCTGGCCGACAAAAAGGAGCGTGAGCAGTTTCCCCTGTCCCTTGTCTGTGATGTATTTTCTAATTTACAAAAACGGGATCTCGGCTGTCAGTTTCTATTGGTAATGACCGGCCTGCCAACACTCATTTCCCACCTTAACGAGGCCCGAACTTACACCGAGAGAATGTTTCACACGCTTATGCTGGATCGCCTTACAGAGTCAGAAACTCGTGAAGCCATCCTAAAACCAATCGAATTGTCAGAGAGCACCTTAAAATTTAGTGAACAGACGGTCGAACGCATCATTGAAGAGTCTAAGGGGTATCCTTTTCTCATCCAGTATATTTGCCGCGAAGTTTTTGACGCCTGGATCGGACGCATGACGGTTGGTGAAGCTCCATATGTTCCGATGACGGAAATAACAGCGAAACTAGACATGGATTTTTTTGTACCGCGTTGGAACCGGGCCACCGACCGGCAACAAATATTCATGCGGGTGATCGCGACTCTGGCCGGGGCCGAGGGCGAATTCTCAGTGCAAGATATCGCATACGCTTCACGGAACTTATTAAAGCGTCCTTTTACTCCGAGCCATGCGACCCAAATGCTGGGGCATTTGGCGGAAAAGGGGCTAATCTATAGAAATAGGCGAGGTTCATATTGCTTTGCTGTCCCGCTACTCGCCAGCTTTATTCAGAGACAACCTTGGGATATGGCTACTCGACGGGAGGCGCCGGTGGCGCTTTAATTGGCTTTCGCAATTGGCCCTCGGAGACCAATTCCGCGCTGTTTCAGTGTTCGCCGGATTATGGGGCCTGGAGCCTACGGCCCCAGGACCTCGACCATGAATATGCGGCGTTCGCCCCGGGCCGGGGCTGGAAAATGGCGGCGGAAACGGGCCAGTTGGGCCGGGTCGGCCAGATCGACCCGATGGGTCCCCAGCCCCCGGGTGGCGTGGTAAAGCCAAATATGGGGCGGCTCGGGCACTATGAGGCCCACATGGTAGTAGGAGATCCCGGCCGGGAAGCGCCTGTCAGGCCGGGAGAAGCAGAAGAAGGCGAAATCACCGGGCCTGATCTGGCCCAGGAGGTCTTCAAACTCCCGGCTGTGCAGGCTGATCCCCCAGCCCAGGGCCGAGGATTCAAAATCCGTCTCCGGGAGAGCCCGCACGAACCGGCCCTCGGCCAGGTTCAAAACCAGGTCCAGGCCGAAATCCCAGTCCCGGCCCAAGGGGGCGCCGGGCCCGGAATCGCCCCGGCGGTCCTGGGCCGCCTCGGCCAGACTGACAGGCCGGGCCAGGAGAAGGCGGGCCGCGGCCACGGTAAAGCCGCTGCAATTGAAGCCGGGGCTGGGGGAAACCTGGTCAGGCCGTTCGAAAGTGACCCAGCGCCCCTCTTCATCCTGGGCTCCGTCAACCCGGAAAGGCTGGCCCAGAAGGGGAACCAGGGCCTGGACCAGGCCGGCCCCCGGAGGCGGCGGAGAATCAGCCTTCAGGGAATGAGGCCAAGCCCAGCCGACGGCCAGAAGCCAGGCCAGGATAAAAACTCCCGCTTCAGGCCGGAGCGGGCGCGGCGGGCGGCTCCTCGGGCGGCGCGGCCTTAAAGTCCGGGTGGTCGCGCCAGTAGATGAGGCGGCCGCAGTTGGGGCAGACGGATAATTTTTCATTGCGCTGCAACTCGTTGTAGAACTGGGGGGGGAAACTCAACCGGCAGGCCAGGCAGAGCCCCTCGGCTGCGGCGGTCACGGCCACGCCGCCCCGGTCCCGGGCCGTTTCCTCGTATTGCCTTAGTAAAGCCGGGCCGACAACCCCGGCCAGTTCGACCCGCTGGGCGGCCAAAGCCTCCAGGGCGGCTTTGGCCGCCTTTTCCCCGGCTTCGGCCCGGGCGGCCAGTTCCGCGCAGGCGGCCCCGGCCTCGGCCGTCTGCGCAGCCTGGCCGGCAATGAGGTCCCGGCGCTGGTCCAGGCGGTCCAGAAGGGCCAGGGTCTCATCCTCCAGGTCGTTTATTTTCCGGCCCAGGTATTCGGCCTCCTTTTTCAGGGCCGCATATTCACCCTCGCTTTTCACGGCCATCTGGCGGTCTTCGTTTTTTCGCTTCTTGACCGTCAGATCCGCCACCTCGGCCTCCAGTTCCCGGTGCCGGGTCTCTTCAGCCGCCTGGAGCCCACGCAGGTCCGCCACCTGGCCTTCGGCCTTGGCCAGGCCGGCCCGGGCCTTGGCCAGCTCGGCCGCGGCCAAAGCCAGGACCTTCCCCTCCCGGCGGGTCTGGTCATCGGCCTCCTGGAGCCCGATGAGAGCCAATAACACCGTCTTCATCACGCCCCCTTGTTCGGAACCCGGCCCCAGGCCGGGGCCTGGTCCAGCACCTGGCAGGCTACATCAAAGCCGGCCTGGTCCAGGAGAGCGGCCAGCCGCTCGCCCAGCCGCTTTAGACCCGGCCACTCGGTTTCAAAATGTCCCAGGTCCACCAAGGTCAGGCCCAGAGCCTCGGCTTCCAGAGCCTGGTGATAACTTACGTCGCCGGTCAGAAAGGCCTCCGCGCCCAGGCGGCGGGCCAGGGCCGCGTAATTTCCGCCGCTGCCCGGCAAAAGGGCCAGGCGCTCGACCCGGCCGGGCCGGGGGCCGGCCCACTTTAACCCCCCGAATTCGGGATGGCGGGCCAGTTCCTCAAAGAGATCCCGGGCCGGGCTCCAGCGGGCCAGGAGGCCGAAACCCTGGCCGGGCGGAAAAATTTTCACGGCCTGGAACTCGAAGGCCGGCTCCTCATAGGGGTGGGCGGCCCTGACGGCCAGGGCGGCCTCCTCGACCCTGGCGGCCGGAACCAGCACTTCCAGCCGGCTCTCCCGGGCCCTGGCCTCCTCTCCGGGCCGGCCGATAAATGGCCGCCCCCCGGCCGGGACTTGAAAGCCGCCCTCGCCGGGGGCGGCGAACCAGGTACGTTCATAATCGCCCAAAACCCCGGCCCCGGCCTCGAACAGGGCCGCCTTGACCTGGTCTTCGTGACCGAAGGGCACGAAGACCACCAGCTTGTGAAGCTCGCGGGCGGCCGGGATCAGGGGCCGTTCAGCCGTAAGTTCCAGGTGGTCAGCCAGGGCTCCGGCCACTCCGCCGGCAGCCTGGTCCCAGTTGGTGTGCAGGGCGAAGACGGCCAGACCGGCGGCCTGGGCAGCCCAGATGACCGCGCCGGGCCCGCTATAACGGTCCAGGTTTTTCAGAGGGCGGAAAATCAAGGGGTGATGGGTGAGCAGAAGGTCGCAACCGGCGGCTTCGGCCAGGGCCACGGTGGCCAGGGTGGCATCCAGGGCCAGGCCGATGCGGGTGACGGTCTGGTTCCAATCGCCGACCTGGAGACCCGAGTTGTCCCAGTCCGAGGCCAGGTCCGGGGGGGCCAGGCTATGGACCAGGTCGGCCAAATCCTTAAGTTTCATGTTTTTGGCCGTGCTCCACTACGTTTCATGCCGTGGATATCCGCTTAACTTTGGCGGATGGGATTGATGACGATCACCACGCGCCGATTGGCCGCGTCGCTGGAAGAGATGAGCCGCGATTTACCGTAGCCGACCGCATCAATGCGCCGGGGATCGACGCCGCGCTGGACCAGGGCGTTCCTGACCGTCAGAGCGCGGCGCTCGGAGAGCATCTGATTGTATTCAACCGAGCCCGAGGAGTCCGTGTGGCCCTCGACCCGGATGGTCGTCTGCGGGAAATCGTTCAGCACGTTGGCGACACGGTCAAGTTCGCTGTAGGCGCCGGGCTTCAGATCGACCGAGTTGAAATCGAAGAAAAAATCGCCTTTGAAGGTGGCGGTGAGAACATCCTGGTCCCGTTGGATGTTGGCCGCCTCTAATTGCCGCAACTGCTGTTCCTGCTGATCCATGTAGGAACCGACCATGGCCCCGCCCACGCCGCCGGCCACGCTGCCGATGGCCGCGCCGATCGCGGCTCCGCTGCGTCCTCCCGCTATGGCTCCGATGGTCGCGCCCACCAGGGCCCCGCCAGCCGCGCCGCTGACGGCGCCCTGCTGGGTTTTGTTCATGTTGGTGCAAGCGGCGGGCAGGGCCAGAAGCAATAGCAGGCACAGGGTCAATAATTTTTTCATTAGGTTTTCTCCTTTTTTGTCGATCCCAGGCTTGCCCGGGCTAAATGCCTACCCCGATTCCAACGCCGTAGTGCCCGCCCGAGTTGACATAGCCGCCCCCTCCGCTTACGCACCCGCCAAGGAAGACCGCCAAGCCGATTAAGAGGGTCAAAAATCTCAGCCCCTTTAAAAACCTATTCATGGCTGACCTCGCTTTTTGTTTCTTCACTCACAACCCTGCTTTACCAGAATTAGACCAGTCTAAAAATATTTTTATAATCAGGCTATTATAAGGCGGCCATTTTTCGACACCGTCAAAAATACCGCTTTTGTCCGGCGCTGGGGCACTCTGTTTCACACTTGAGCCGGGCTGAATTCTGGGGGGCGCTCCACTACGTTTCATGCCGTGTATTATATAGCACAACCGGCCCTGATTTACCAGAAAATCCCAGACCCGCCAAAAGGAAGGAGCCCGACCAGGAATACTCGTAAGCCAGTTAAACAGGGGCTATTGGATGGTCTTATACTGTATCATAGCGCATCACCACATATCCTGAAATATCCCATTTTTCTTGACTCGGGCAAAAGTTTGTAGTAGCCTGAAACCATCATCGCCCGGATTGTCGGCCTTTTAGGCAGCGGGTCCGGTGCCCCCCCCCGGCGGTAGCGACGGGGGGTTTTTTTATATGCCGAAAAGAGGTTCTTTATGAAAACCGCTTTTCTGATTGACGGGTTCAATTTTTACCATTCCATCGAAAACCTCGACAAAGAATTACGCTGGTTCGACTACGACAGTTATTGCCGACATTTTTTGCAACCTGGTGATACCCTTCACAGCATATCGTATTTTACGGCTCTCGCCTTTTGGCGCCCCGATTCCGTATCTCGCCATAAAGTTTTTATCGAGGCCTGTATAGCGAAAGGCCTGAATGTTATTCTCGGCAAGTTTAAACCCAAAAACGTCTGCTGCCCCAGCATTTCCAAGGCGAATCCTCCCGGTTGTCCTCAGTGTCCTCAATGTTTTGTTCTGCACACGGAAAAAGCCACAGATGTAAATATAGCTCTTTATGCCTACCGGCTGGCGGCCACGGTTCAAAAAGTCATCCTGGTAAGCGGAGATACCGACCTGATCCCTGCCGTCAAACTCATTAAAGAGGATTTTCCACACGTCAGAGTCGAGGCCGTCTTCCCCTTTAAGCGCGCCAATTTTGAGTTTACGCAGGCCGTCGATGCCCACTATCGCACACGTCAAAAAATCTTAAAACGATTTCAACTGCCTGAAACAATCCAAAAAGCCAATGGCAAGCTCATTGTCCGCCCAAAACCTTGGTTGGCTTCTTCACCCTCTTGTTGAACCGACAAGCACTCCGAAAGGCCTGTGCATAAGATGACCATCAGCAAGCCCTTCTATTTGGGGAAAGCCCTGCAATTTTAGCAAGGCGGGATTGACAAAAAACTTTCCAAACCTTACACTAATTCTATAAAAGTCGTGAGCATCACACTCAAGGCCCACAAACAAATCGCCAAGCTGAACAAGCAAGACCTGGCTTTCATCTATGAAGCCCTTGAGGCGTTGGAGAATTGGCCGGACATTGGCGGAGTGAAGAGCTTGATCGACATGCCGGGCTACCGCCTGCGTATAGGTCAATACCGGGCCTTTTTTGATGTGGCGGGAGACGAAATCACGGTTACGGAGGTGAAAAAACGCAATGAGCGCACCTATTAAACACCAGATCATTGAGGCTAACGGGCAACCTTTGTTTGTCCTTGTGCCGTATGCGGAATATGTGGCTTCCTTGAACCGGGAAACCGGAGCAAGCCCGGTTATCCCTCTGGCTGTTTCCAAGGCCGCCAACATGGAAGAAAAAAGCCTGGTCCGCGCATGGCGTGAATACAAAGGGTTTTCCCAGGCAGACGTGGCAGAACGCATGGGCATAAGCCGCCCGGCCTACGCGCAATTGGAGGCCAAAGGCGCTAACCTTCGCGCCACCACTATGCATCGTCTGGCGGTTGCTCTGGATGTGCAGCGGGAACAGCTTTGCGAGTGACCGTCAAGGCCAAGGGATATATTCACCCCCAAACTCTTGAGATGTCAAGAGACCCCATTGCCTTAGACAAAGAAAATCCCGGAAATCAGTTAGTTGCTTGACTTCCGGGACGATATGAGACAACAGTTTTTTATTTCTTGGTGGCCCACCACCACTTGAAGAGGTGGAGCAACCATGCTAAATATATAAAATAAAGCGTTGCCCTCTTTTGAAATACCAAGAAAAATACCAAGTTTTTCAACCACTGCCCTATATGGGGTCACTCTTCATTCCTCCTTGATACTACCAAACTCCTCCTGTTTTATCAAGGCGGCTATTCGCTCAACTACATTGTCGAGCTTGTCCAGGGTCAATTTGAAATACACATTACTACAGCAAAGAACTGAAATTTGAGGATAAACCCAAGACGAGGCATAGGCCCTGTTTTTCATTATCGTGCCTCAGAAGTCAAATATGAGCGATTTTAGGGGTATCTCTGACCTAAGCTCCCGGATTTTATAGCGTGGCAGATAAAAACGGCGTAAAATCACGGCGTTATAAAATAGTAACGTGTTATAATTATAGCGTTGCCCTACTTGTGTGGCCTCATAAAATCATGTAATATCAATAAGTTCACCCTTCCACGCTATAATTTTTCGGGAGCTTAGGTCTCTGAACATCACACGAGTTGAGTATCAGGCTGGAATATCACAGCCCAACTAAAATAGAGTAATATTAGCCATTTTCTCTATTGTTGACTTTTTCTTCGCTCTATGGTGTAATTCACAGGAGTACCTAAAACTGGATAGTGTTCGTGCCAGCATTGCCCTCCAGACTTCTCGCCACACAATTCCCCTTCACCATCCAAAAGAGTTTGGCAACTGGCCGAATGACCACAAGCGATTTATGCGCTGGGCAAGCCAGTAACTTGACTCAGGGTGAAACTTTGCTTGCCACGCCCTCGCCTTGGCATTCTCCGGGGGTGCCGGGCAAGGTGATTTGGGCCTAGTGGGAGCTCTGAAGGAGGCATTATGGCTCTGATTAATTGCCCTGAATGCAACAAGGAAATATCGGACAAGGCAACTACTTGTCCGCATTGTGGGTGTCCGCTGGAAGCTCAATCCACACCTGCCAAAAAACCCAAAGAATCCGCCGTCTCTATGTCTCCGCAACGCGCTGTAACCAAAGCGACCAATCCGTCTCCAAAAAAATCAACAAACCGACCGGTATGGTTGTTTGTTGTTTTGCCATTGGTTTTTCTGACCGGATGCTTAGTTTATTTAAAATTCGTTAGACCACATCCCGTCATAACGCTTTGCGAGTCAGTCATAATTCGTAACCTTAAATCTCCTTCGTCTTATAGGCCGCTCTCCAGGGAAATGATAATCGCTGAAGAAAAATACGGTCTCAAATCAGAAGCATCCGTATTGATTGAGTATGAAGCCGCCAATGCTTTTAATGCCAAAATAAAAAATCATTGCGTATGCATCATGGGGGAACTTGCTCTTAAACCCAATGACTGGGAGTTGTACTCATTTCAAAAACTGAGTTCACTTGGAAAATCTCCGTTTAACTCCTTGTACATAGTAAAAATTCTTATAGAAAACAATGAAGTCGAGGTCCCGCTCAGCGTTAAAATCCATAATGTCGAACCTAATATTTTCACGCCGGCCGCGCCCGGGTATGTGACTAATTGGGTGGGTGACGGTCCCACGGATTACATAGTCCGCGAATCATTGGACGAAGAAATAATTCAAAAGAACCGAGAAGCAATCGAACAAAAGATGAGAGCGGAGGCTGAAGCTACAAAGCAAAAGAGGATAGCGGAGGTAAGGGTCAAAGAGGAAGCCAAAAAAAAGAGGATAGCGGAGGCCGAAGTTGCAGAACAAAAGAGGATAGCAACGCCAGTTTATTTGAAATTAGCAAAATTGATGCCTAGGCCTAGCGAGTTAGTTAAACAAATTGATGCACCCACTTCTATTCAGCCTGATAATACTTCATCTGTGGTTGTTTTCTTTCGCCCGGAGGCTTCTTTTGGTATTGGCCTTTTTTATTTTGTTTCCCAAAATGGGCAGAATATAGGAGGACTTTGGTCTGGAAGTTATTTCGCGTTCAAAACTGATCCAGGTGAGCATATCTTTACAATACCTCCGATATCATCCGTAAGCGAAAATGAAATCAAAATTCAAGCCAAAGCCAATGAAACGATTTATATAATGATATCAACAGTTGAAGGGCCAATATGGTTGTTCGGAAGCCCGGGGGCATTACCGGAGTTAGCGCTATCAACCTATGAGAAATTCGAGGGTATTGAAGCTGAACTTGCCTACACAGAATTAACGGAAGAAGGCAGGGCATACAAATATTGAGGAGGCGGGCTATTAGAACTACGTCATGTAGTCAATATCTTTGGGGTCACTTGTCCTTTGTCTTATCAGCCTATTCAGCCCGGCATACCGGTACTTCGTTCATCAGGTTATCCATTCTAAAATGACCCTGGGGACGTTTGCTCGTCTGAAATGCCCGTTTGCTCACCACTCGCTGGGCATTTGCACCCCTCGGAAGGGGCGTTTGCTCACAGGAGGCGACCTTGGGCTGCGTTTCCGAAGTCCGTTCAGAGCAGACTTTATTGACGTGTATGAGTATCTCTGGCTCCCTCTAAAAGTCGCTCATATTTCGATTCTAAGCCACGATTTCACCTTCCCCTATGTCTAAGGTCATCTTGACCATCGCTTAGATTTTCTATTACTACAGGAATAACCTCAAATTGAAACCAAAATTCATGGCACTCTGATAATAATTTTTTACAGCCTCAGTATTCTCCGAAACCTCGACCAATTCTAAAACATCCCCCCGGCTATCTCATAAAAAGCATTCTTTATACCGAACTTTTTAAACTCTATCCTCTGGAAACTGAATCCCAAACCTTATAGACCCTTAAAGACTAAACCACACCAGCCGCACCCAAAGGCTTAAGAGTTCTTGATTCAGGGCCAGAAGATTTAAAGGCGACTTAGCCAGTGGAAGGCTTAGTTGACCCGTCATGGAGAAGTCCTAGACGGGTTTTTCTTTTGCTTCTTTCATACCACCAAACCTAAAGGAGATGAACCATGACCGCTCAAGAACTGACCAAAACTGTCCGTGACCTGAAGGAACTCAAAGCTATGGCCGCTGACCTGAGTGCGGAAATCACCACCCTGGAGGATGCCTTGAAGACCGAAATGACCGCCAGGAATACGGACGAGATGACCGTTGACGTGTTCAAGGTTCGCTGGATTCCGGTTATATCCAACCGCTTCGACAGCACCGCCTTCAAGGCCACCCATGCCAGCCTGTATAACCAGTTCATCAAACCCGTTGAAACCAAGCGTTTCAGCATAAATTAAGGTAGAAGCCATGCAAGACGTGTATCAAATCATCACAGACCGCTTACTGACCATCCTGGAAGCCGGGACTGTCCCCTGGCGTAAACCCTGGAACTATGGTCGAGAGAAAGGACCGTTGAACCTTGTTTCAAGGCGTCACTACCAGGGAATAAACTGTTTTCTCTTGGCCTGCACCTCGTATGATTCCCCTTACTGGCTGACCTTCCGACAGGCTCAAGGGCTTGGAGGAAGGGTCCGTAAAGGAGAGAAGGGGTCAACTGTTATCCTCTGGAAGATATACGAAAAGGTTGACCCCAAGGCCGAGGACGGCAAGAAACGCCTTCCCATCCTCCGGTATTATACTGTTTTCAACGCTGAACAATGCGAAGGCATTACTGCTCCGGCTCCAGACGTAACCACCTGGAATGAGCATAATCCGATTGAGGAAGCCGAAGCCGTAATCCTGGCAATGCCCAATCCTCCGACCATTGAGATCGGGGGAACCAGGGCTTGCTATTCTCCATCCCGTGACCGTGTTCGTGTCCCTGACCTGTTCCGTTATGAGAAGGCCGAAGAATACTACTCGACCATGTTCCATGAACTGGCGCACTCAACCGGGCATAGCTCTAGGCTGAACCGTGAAGGCATAGTTGACCACCATTATTTCGGAGACCAAGTTTATTCCAGAGAAGAACTCGTAGCCGAAATGGCGGCAGCCTTCTTGTGCGGACATACTGGAATAGAGAACGCGACCATCAAGAACAGTGCCGCCTATCTCCAATCTTGGATTCGGACTCTAAGGGGGGATAAAAAGCTGGCTATAACCGCAGGAGGACAGGCCCAGAAGGCCGCTGACTACATCTTGGAGCATATGGCCATCCAAGGTGACGAATAACCCACCTAATCAGGCCCAAGGGGGTAAAACGCTCCCTTGGGTTTATATAAACGCAGGTCTTTTTCGCTATTGGGATAACAAATTACGATTTATGCTTTTTTACTCTTACGAGTATCGGGCGGGACGCTTTCTTTAGAAACAATTTTTTCGTATTCTGGGAAGGAAAATAATATATTGTAAAGGTCTTCAATAGCTCTTATGCCATTAATTAATGATTGTTTTTTAGGAATATGGTATCTATGTACTGCGCCATGTCCTATTTCAGAAATTTTTTTATAGACATTACTCTGCTTTTTTGTAATAAACCTCTTAGAAACGAGAACATCAATGTTCTTGGTTATGCCAATATCTTTGTCAGTTTTGGCTATACAAAATGTATCTATAAGCGTTCTCATACCTGCTGCCGCGACAATAAAATTTTTATATACAATACTTTCCATTATCTGCTTATATAGTAGATTTGCGAACTCATTAACGTTATCATCCAATGAAATTTTGAAATGTCCTATTTTGCACAATTCGTCTTCATTTCTTGATATAGGAACCGTAGACGTAGTACATTCCAACTCGCCGTCATAACCAGTTTGTCCATACGGGTTTTCTTTACTATAGAGCAAAAAAAATTCTTGGCATCCTTGACATTCAACGAACTTAATCCACATATTCAGTTCTAGGTCTATATCGTAAAAAATTTTTCTTTTTTCAGTTGCAAAAATACGGCAATTCGTAAGTTTGCTACAATGGGGGCAATGTTCCCAAGATTCATATGGATGTTGCATGATGGTCCCCTAGTTTTTTGCAGTATTTTAGCGCTTTTCTTCATCATTATCAACCTTACAGTTGATAATGCTTTGCAGTAAAATATAAGGTGGTAGGCTCTGGTTATGGGGCCTCCGACGAGCTTTATATAGGCCCATTCTCGGTCGCCGCTGGATTCAAAACTAAAACTATCTGTCGGAACTGTCGGATGTGTCAGTGAGTGTTGAATATCAATGGTTTTAAAGCCAGCCCTACTGTCGGTTACTGTCGGCAGAGAAGTATGTTCACTGACAGATGCCGACAGTTACCGACACTATTAGGGTTCTTCCGGGAAAAGCGTACTTGGCCGATTGGGCTACGGCATAAATTATTGTGTTTATTTATATTTTATTCCGAAGCAGACAGATGTCGTTTTACGGTCCACTGGCCATTTTGGAGGTTTTATATTGCTGAAGCCCCGTTGGCCGACGCTGGCTCTGGCTCGTTGGGGGGCCTCGCCATCGCCGGCCAACTCCTCTTGTTCCTGCCTGAACGGTAGAAGTTAAACATTTCGATGTAAAATGAGCCAACATACGGTTTTGACAATACAAAACCAAAAGTACGCTAAAACCGGATGAACCACTATTAGCTTCATCGAGTTGCCTTGATACACAAGGCTACCTACAGTTCTGACAGTTGTTTTGAACTCCTGTATTTTTTCCAGGGTGACAGTTCTACCTCGACCGTTCCAATGGAGCGCGGAGCCAAACCAAGACCACCCACCAGTCCTTTTCTATAAAGGTGGTGGGTGGTCAAAGCTGGCAAGTTTGGAAAGTTGACCATCCACCAGCCTATAAGAAATCAAGTGGTGGGTGGTTAGACCATCAACCCAGGCTCAAGGGAGAGAGACAGCTTCATCTAGGGAGTGGGGGGGCTTCTCGAAGATAGCCAAACCCACCGAAGAGTGCCCAAATATTTCCTTGGCATCCTTCAGGGTTCTTTGGCACTCTTCGTGCTCCTCACCCACTCTGTATTTGTCGCTACATCCGCTACATCGGGGTTAATCTGGCTGAAACCCTTGTCAATGTTGATTTCCAATGTAGCGGATTCTTCCGCCAACAAGGGCCACGCCTTTTTCAGTTGCCGCTACACACGTTTCTAGCGCATTTTCATCCGCTACATCGAAATCCGCACCATGACTGGCTTTTAGGACGATTTCTGATTCTGTAGCGGGTGTAGCGGATATTTCAAGGGGTGTCGCAGAGAAAAGAACTTGGCTACCTCAAGGAATCTAAATAATCAGCCCATTCTTGCATCATCTTCCGGCGTTCCGGCAGATATTCGGCATAATTGTAGGCAGCCCTTATGCCGTCTCTCTCTCCGTGGGCAAGCTGGCGTTCTATCCAGTCCCGGTTATAGCCCTGTTCATTTAGAATAGTCGAGGCCATGCCACGGAAGCCGTGCATGGTCATTTCTTCCTTCGTGAACCCCATGCTCCGAACTGCCACAAGCATTGATTCTACAGCGATTGGCTTTATGTCGGTTCTAATAGAAGGAAACAGAAAGCGGCCATGCCCTGTATAAACACGCAGTTCTTCCAATACGTCCAAGGCTTGCCGGGAAAGTGGAACGATATGCCGCTGTTTCATTTTCATTTTGGCAGCGGGTATGCGCCATTCCGCGCCATCTAGGTCGAACTCTGTCCATTCAGCCTTTTGTAATTCGCCTGGACGCACAAAAAGCAGAGGGGCAAGGCGAAGGGCGCATTTAATAGGCAGAAACCCGCCATAGGCATCAATGGCGCGAAGCAATTCACCTATGCGCTTTTTATCAGTAATTGTCGCCATGTGCTGCACGGCCACTTTCGGCAAAGCCCCATGTAGCCCCTGCGTGATGTCGTATTTCACTCTGGTTGTGGCAATGCCATAACGAAATAATTGGCCACAAAGCTGTATAAGCCTGTGCGCTGTTTCTACCGCGCCGTGGTCTTCAATACGCCGGGCAACCATAAGAATATCAGATGGTTCCACCTCAGTGAATGGCTTTGCGCCGAATACCGGGAAAACTCGTTTTTCAAAAAGAGAGCGCACTTTTTTACTATAGGTGGGAGCAAGGCCGCTTATATGCTTCTCAAACCATTCACGGGCTACTATTTCAAAGCTATCCGTTGTTTTTGCCATGACTGCGGCTTTGACAGCTTTTTTATGTGCGCTTGGGTCAATGCCTTTGGCAAGCTGCTCCTTGGCTTCTTCCCGTTTTTGTCGGGCATCCTTTAGGCTAACGGCAGGGTAAGAGCCAAATGAAAGCGTCTTTTGGAGGCTGCCAAAGGTGTAGGCCATTCGCCATAATTTGCCGCCAATGGGGGAGATGTGGATATACAGCCCACCGCCATCGGATTTTTTTTGAGTTTTTCCTGTAGCCTTCAAGTTCCTCAGAAAAACATCCGTAAGTTTGCTCATATTCCCTCACTAATGTTTCGGCTCAGGCAATCCTTGGTATCTGCCTTCTGAAATTGCCAGATGCCAAGGAATATACCAAGAAATTCTTGGTATGTCCATAGACTTTGCGAGAGGATGCGAGACTGCATATTATGGAAAAAACCAAGCCCCGCAAGGCTTTCTAGGCTTTACAGGGCTTTATGGGATTATATGTTGGTGGGCCCACCAGGACTCGAACCTGGAACCGACCGGTTATGAGCCGGCGACTCTAACCAATTGAGCTATGGGCCCCTAAAGAACCAAGCCACTATACTATCATTCTCTGCCTGGCGCAAGCCCGGCCGGCCGTGGGACGCGTCCCGGACGCGTCCCTTGCATTAAGTGCCCGGTTGAGCTATCATGCGGCCATATCAGCGTCCACCCGCAAGGCCGGGCTTGGCTTGGGAGGGAAAATGGCGGAAGTCCGCGCGCCCATGAGCGGCAACATTTGGAAAGTGCTGGTCAAAGCCGGTGACCAGGTCCAGGCCGACGACGAGCTATTGGTCATGGAAGTCATGAAGATGGAAGTGCCGGTCACGGCCCCCCGTGGCGGTGTGGTCAAAAGCCTGGCCGTGAAGGAAGAGGACACGGTGGAGGCTGAAACCTTGCTGGCAGTGCTGGAGTAGTGATTGATCAGCGCTTCCTTAGGCCGTCTGAATTTTCCTGATTGATTTCAGCCAGTTTCTCCTGGTAGGCCGTGGCCGCGTCCCGGTAGCGGCTGGCTTCGGCCGGGCTGGAAAAGTCCAGGGCGGGCCTCTTGTGATCCCGAAACTCTTCCCACCCCAGATATATGGCCACCGCGCCCGCGCCGATGAACCCCAGGGCGGCCAGGGCCTTGACCAGGACCAGGACCGCCCCCAACCAAGCGAAAAACATTATCAGGCCGACCAAGAGGGCGGCCAGACCGCCTATCAGCATACCTGGCATGGCAACCTCCTCTCCAGAACTCCGCCGGGACAGTCTCAAGGCCGTCGGCGGGGATGTGATCTCAGCCGCTCAGGCCGCAGATGACGCAATGTCCGGCCGCATCCAGAATGCCTATGCAGTTGCCGTCCGGGCATAAGCGGCGGTCTGTCGGAAGCTCGGCCGCCTCCGGCAGACCCGCCCCGCAGTGAGGGCAGAACCGGGCCCAACCGGGCGCCGGTTCGCCGCAGGCCGGACAGTCCCGGGCGGCGGGTTCGTATCCGCATTTTTCACATTTCAAGCTCACCTTGTTTCGGGCTCCCGTCCTCGCTCCCCTAAGGGGCCGGAGGTTGTAAATGTCCGCAATAGTGCTATAATACTCCAGGACTTATTTCTGGAGGCGGCAGACCATCCAGGTTAATAATACAACAAGACGGCCCTTAAAAGCCAGTTTCTTGTGTGGCGCGGGTCAGGACTTGACTAATGAAACGCATTTCCCTTGAACACGCCCAGCCCGGCCAGATACTGGCGCAGAAGATCCAGCGGGCCGACGGAGCCCTCCTGGCCGGCCAGGGCGCGACGGTCAGCGAAGCCCTTTTGCGGATGCTGACCAAGCTGCACATTGAAACCATAGTCATTGAAGAGGAAAACACGCTCAGCCCCGAGGAGTTGGAGGATATTTTTCAAAAACGTCAGGCCGAAGTGACGGCCCGCTTCGAGCGGGTGGCTGACCGGCCGCTGATGACGGCCTTGAAAACAGCCATTATCGACCAGGCCCGGCGGGCTCGGGACGAGGCCCTGGCCGCCATGATCCCGGAAGCGCCGCCGGATTCCGTAGCGGCCGAGGAAGCCTGATGGCGACCGACCCGGGCCCCAAGCCCAGCGACCGGCTGGCCGCCAAGCGCGAAGTCAAGCGCATCAAGAATCTGCCCACCCTCCCCGGGGTCGTGGCCAAAATATCCCGCATGGTGGAAAACCCGGATACGAGCGCGGCGGCCATCGGCCGCCTCATCGCCCATGACCAGGTGCTTTCAGCCAAGGTGCTGCGCATGGCCAACAGCGCCTTCTTCGGCATGTCCCGCAAAATCAGTTCCATCCCCCAGGCCTTGATGATCCTGGGTTTCGACGTGGTCAAGGGCCTGGTGCTGACCAGTTCGGTCTTCGACATGATCCAGAAGAGCATGGCCGGGCTGTGGGAACATTCCATCGGCTGCGCCGCGGCCGCCGGGGCGGTGGCCGAGGCCCTGGGCCGGGACGACGCCGAGGAAGTCCTGGTGGCCGGACTCCTGCACGACCTGGGCAAAGTGGTCCTGGCCCTGAACCTGCCCGATGACCTGAAGCTG
>Ga0082212_10003074_pt1 | contig 23854 bp, 24 predicted proteins | sample TergutNt197P3_FD_71548 | JGI IMG/M metagenome (GOLD analysis project Ga0082212, IMG submission 71548) | Neocapritermes taracua P3 segment gut microbial communities from Petit-Saut dam, French Guiana - Nt197 P3 | ecosystem: Host-associated > Arthropoda: Insects > Digestive system > Gut ... | reverse complement strand
GAATAGAGCGGACGGAAAAACTTGCGAGTTTGTGTCCCTAAAACAATTCTATGAAAGGCTGTCACATTTTAAAGTGAAGTTTAATATAGGCGGTTATAAGTCCTTAAAATCCATGTTAAGCCAAAAAAAGACTATGGTTTCAAAAAACGGCCGATATCGGATGTCTTTCGAAAAAATAGACGGTGTGTGGGTATTCAGCGCGTTTTCTAAATCCCGTGCAAAGAAAAAAACGGTTTGCACCGTTTGTGACGACATGGCGGAAGAGGAAAGAAGAATGGAAGAGGAAGGAAGAGCAAAAGATGAAGAAGAATCTAAATTTATGCTTGACATAGGATTAGAATGGTTAACCCCGTCTTTGGATGGTATTCCGGATAGTCCCAAATATACGTCTCCGCCCGCGTTTACAAGCCCCGATAAAATCATGTGTCCGTATCATTACGATCCGGACGGTAAACCGCTGTTATTTTAGCAATACCCACTTCCGTATGACTAATTGTCACTTTCTTTCACCGAATTATATTTTAGCCGTTTCAGATCTGTATCGCTTCAAATATTCGACAATTCATGCGCTTTCCCGAATGGAAGTCTGAAATTATGTCTAATTAGAGGCCCGACACCGTAGGAAATTTCGAGACCCCGCCCTGCGTTTCAGCACCGCAATAATTTCCCTGGAATTTTTTGTTTTTTTCAATAGGGCCGATCTCCGGAGTCAGTATTTATCACATTTCAAAATGAAGCATAAGGCCGGTATGCGGTGAATACCTTCTAAATAATACAGGGGCGGTGTAATGAAATTAGCGAATGTTAAAGAATTTTGTAATGTATTTTATAAGAGATTCTCCGCTTTAAATATTGAGCCGTATCAATTAAAGTTTTACGAGTCTCCCGATTCCGTTTCGATATGTTTGATGAAGCGAAATGAAGAAGGGGATATCGAAGCCGCCTTGACTGTTACAGAAAATACTGTCCGTCTGCTCAAGATTGATTCTTTTGAAAAAATAGATACGTTTTTCACATTTGCCACGCCTCTGGAATTATACACCAATCTTTTGACGCTGTTATTAATGTGTTGCCATGCCTCCGGTGTTATAATTTCCCCTGTGGAGGCCCTTGCGGTCACGTTAGGCCGTCGGATAAAGACATGGCGGGAGCTTGTTTTTCACATTTGTTCTTTACTGCCCGAAGAAAAAGGCTGTATTGTCGTAAAAGAAAGCCGTCGGAACGCTCTCAGATTTCTTAAGACCGATTTTCGGATACGGGACAATGTATTGGTTACGGACGGTATGCATCGGAGCGAGACGCCGTTTAAAGACACCCTTGAATTGATCCGCGCCGTTCTGGATTCATTGTCTGCCGTTTTAAATATCCACGGTTATCTAATCGACCCGTTTTTTAAGCGGTGTCCGGGGCCGCTGTTACGGGGTTTTTTCCCCGCCCCGGCCGGGCTCTTAAACGGCCCTCGTTGCCCTCAGCCGTGCCCACCTTGGACGTAAATCAAAAAAAGGGGTTTATATGTTGCCGCCGCACCTTTAAGAGCCGCTCCAATGCCTTATTTTCACAGTTAAGCCTTGGGGTTAAATCCTTGGAGCCCCTCTTTACCTGCCCCGCCGTTGCCGGGCTTGTTCAATATTTCTTCTGGCAGCAGCATTATTCGGATCGAGCCGCAATACCGCCTCCCAATCCGCAATGGCCATGTCATAGTCGCCCTTTTCCGCATACGCCACACCCCGGATGAAATATGCAAAGGCATTATTAGGGTCTGTCCGTATCGCCTGGGCTAAGTCCGCAATGGCCCGATCCCAATCGCCTTTTAGAGCATATATCGTACTCCGGAAGATATATGCGTTGGTGTAATTAGGGTTTATCCGTATAGTCTGGGTGAAATCGGCAATGGCCCGATCCGAATCTCTCTTGTCCAAATACGCCTTGCCCCGGTTGAAATGAGCGTCAGCATGATTAGGGTTTATCCGTATAGTCTGGGTGAAATCGGCAATGGCCCGATCCCAATCGCCCTTCTCCGCATACACCTCACCCCGGAAGAGATACGCTTTGGTGTCATTAGGGTCTATCCGTATCGCCCGGGTGAAGTCCGCAATGGCCCGATCCCAATCGCCCTTCTCCGCATACGCCTTGCCCCGGAAGAGATATGCAAAGGCGTCATTAGGGTCTGTCCGTATTGCTCCAGTGCAGTCCGCAATGGCCCGATCCCAATCACCCTTCTCCGCATACATCGCGCTCCGGAGGAAATATGCTTTGGTGTCATTAGGGTTAACCCGTATTGCCCGGGTGCAGTCCGCAATGGCCCGATCCCAATCGCCCTTCTCCGCATACACCTCACCCCGGAAGAGATACGCTTTGGTGTCATCAGGGTCTATCCGTATCGCCCGGGTGAAGTCCGCAATGGCCCGATCCCAATCGCCCTTCTCCGCATACGCCTTGCCCCGGATGAGATATGCTATGGCCAGTTCCCCATTTATGGCGATAGCCCGATCAAATTCCCGTATAGCTCCATCCCATTTACTTTCGGCGAAAAAGTCTTTACCCCGGTTCAAATAAGCAAGGGCATCTTCAGTGATAGCCACCCCCCGTACCGGGCCGAAGGGAGCGGTTATATTTGCCAGTATCTGGTCACTGTTATTTAATCGCGCGGTATACGAAGCAAGCAGAGCGGAAGTCCTTACATCGATAGCCCGAAGCCGTAATTGGCTAAAATCCGCATATTGATCAAAGGTTCCGGTAATCACTACCTTGGCCCCTAAATAGTGACCTATGCCTACGGCAGAAGCGTCGCTTACCATCCCCGACATCTGAAATTGATGCTCTGTATCTATATGGCGAAGCCCTGCCTCTCTTGCCAGAGTTTTGAGCCTCCCCCGTGTTGTAAATCTGTCGTTAAGCTCTTCGCTCAGGAATTCCCCGATTTCATCCCGTGATGCGGTTATTTTGTACACGGCGATCTCCGTCCCGCTTGCTACTCTCGCCTCAATTGTCTGGGCGGCGGAATCGATCGCTTGATCCAGGCTCATCAGTCCTGAAATTGTTTGGCTGCCGGCTTGGCCTGTTAAAAAAAGCGCCGGCAGGATCGCTAAAAAAATTTTTTTCATCGCTGTTAGTATATCACATTGTTTAGCCACAGGACAGGCTAAAATATGGCTCCCCTTACGTCGAGGCGTACCCCGCCTTTGTCTGTTTTATAGTTTTTGGGTCTATTCCCAAGCGGGTTTGATCGAAGCCCGCTATTCCCCGCCATTAGAAATACTGATTCTCTTTACACAGTTTATAAAGCCCCGGAGGTGTAAAATGCCGTCCGGGGCTGTCGAACCGTTTCCAGTGGCTTACTGTAATATGCCCCTCTCTGTAGCTTCTTTCACAGTTTCCAAAACGGCCCTAACCGATTCCGGATCAAATTCTGAAGAATAATCTAAATTTCCGCCTTGATACAGGATTAAAATGGTTAACCGACCGATTCGGATACGGTCTGCGTAACCGCCGTAACTTTTCATTGTCAGACCGCTTTTCTGAATGGCAGGACATTCCCAAAAGCCTGAGCCGCCGCTTTGCCGACTTCCTGAATATTTTTGGCCTCTTTATGGTCGGCATATTTTTTGAAAACGGCCTCCGTTAAATGCCCGGTGACTCTTGCCGCTTTTTCACCGTCAATTATCTCGGTGATTTTTGAGCAGAAATAATGCCGCCACGAATGAAAATCAATATTTCTGGCTTTATAGTCGATAAAAATTTCAGGCTTCTCCAGTTTTGCCTTTTCTGCCGCTTCCCTGTAATTTTCATTAACAGTTTCCATGGCTTTTTTAAAGCCTTTCAAAATGACTTTAGGGTCTACTGGACGATCAGGTAATAGCGAAAAGAAAAAAAAGGGATCATCGACCTTATGGGGATTATCTTGTAACAAGTCTAAAAGAGCGAGCCTAACTTCAGGCAATAACGGTACAGTTCGTTTTTTCCCGTTTTTGGGACACTTCAGGCCGTCAAGGTACGAATAGGAATGAGCTATATTAAGTGTATTTGTTCCTATATCGGATTTTCGCAGGGCTAGACATTCCCCCTGTCTGGCCCCGGTAGTTACGGCAACAAGGGAGGCGACAAAAGCCCTCTTGTCTTTCCAGTCTATGGCGAAAACTGCCGCCGCCTCAGCTTCGGTAAGTATACCCCGCTCTTTATTTGTTATGGAGAACTTGGTTAAGCCGATTGATGGATCGGATGGGATAATTTTCTGTTCAAAAGCCCATTTTAACGGGGTACAGCATGTTAAAAGATACAGATTTTTTGTTGAGGTTGAAAGCCCTCTATCAGTCAACAATATTGATAATTGTTTCAAATCATCTGCTGTGACAGCATTTAGCTTCTTATCTCCAAAAAAAGAGTTTATGCATCGGGATAGCCTTTTTTGACATTCACGGGCATAACGGCGAGTGAATCTATATCCGTGAGCGAGCTTGTCTTGAATGTAGTCCGACTTGGTATAGTCCCAAAAAGTTTCAAGAAACTTTACAAAAGGGACAGCCCCTCTGCCTGTATTCTTGACCGCCGCAATGTCGATAAGTCCCATGCTTTTGAGTTTATCGATAATCCGCATAGCATCATCAGCGTTTAACTCTGCTTTACCAATTGACCGTATGATGCTTTCAATTGTGGCGGCTTCCCCTATGGACCGGGGCTTTCCCGTTTTCCCTGTAGGTATGCCGTTGGCTAACCACAATTTCGCCTTGAACTCGGCTTCGCCTCTGTCGGTTTCCCCGGTTGATCGGGCGGGCATTAGTTTCCCATTTTCTGGGTTCACAAATTGAACATAGAAAATGCCGTTGCGTGTGTGAAGATAATAAGGCTTTCGACGCACAATAGCTCCTTCTGGGAAGAATTCTCAGACTTCTTCCCATACATAGATATAGGAGCTTGTTTGTGTCGGCTTCTCTTTCTCGATAAGACTTGCTAATTTCTTATGACATAAAGACTTATGCTAAAGCCAAGACGGGGAATCGAACCCCGGACCTGCACATTACGAGTGTGCCGCGCTACCGACTGAGCCATCTTGGCTAGATAAACGCACCGCGTTAAGCGGTGTTTATTCGAAAAATGTGGCAAGCCCAGGCGCAAACTAAAGCCCCTGTGCCTGATAAATGTGTTCCGGCTAAAGCCGGAACAACGCGCCGCTCTCCGAAAACGGCCAGTTCCCGGAGAGAACTGGGGGTTCCCGGGGGAACCCAGGACGCACCGCGTTAAGCGTGTTAATCTGATATTACCCGGCCTGTTCGGGAAATGCAAGTATGCGGAATGTCAGTAAATTCCCAGAGAAGAAAAGATATTTTGCAGCCTGAAGGCATCATCGGGTGTAATTTTAGAATTAAGAAGATATAAATCTATCATAAAAAACCTTTCCGGATAATAATAGCAAAGCCCTTTAAAAAGGGAAAAGTCCTCCTCTTCTTCCTCCTCAAACATTATCGCCAAAAGAACGGTGGTAATATCTTTGCCGTAAATCTCCTCACTGGTTATTTCTTCGACCTTAAAATACTTTTCCAGATTTTTTTTATAAAGAAAGATATTGTTCATAGGATATTTTTCGGGGGTGAAACCTTCATTAAATTTCAATTCCGAGATGATCATGATTCCCTTGCCGGAGATCTCTGCATAAGCGTACAGCGGGATAACCGTAAACGGTTCCGCTTCGATTATTGTTGTGCGCGGCACTTCCACATCCTTGAAACGGTCTTGGGGCAGCGGCTGAAAATTTTCGGGGATTTGCAGAGTTACGCCCAACCGGGAAAGCTGCATACTGCTGGGATTTGTATCGATTTTTTTTGAGAAGCAGCCGGAAAACAGCACCGGACAAATACATAGAACGTAAGCATACCTGTAATTCATGAAAAATACTCCGTATGGATTAATATGAAGTCATTATAAGGAAGTCAGTTTTCAGTTCGCTAAAAATTTTTTCAGAGGTGTAATTATAACCAATCCCGTCGATTTCCGCCGTAAGGGTTATCGTATCCGCTTCAAGCAGAGATAAAAGCGTATCGCGATCTCCCTCCGTAGTGATCCTCAATATGCGTTTTTTTGAATCTGCATAAAGGGCCCTGATATTGGAAAGGGGGTACGACATACTCTCTCCATCGAAAGAAACGGAAGTTACCCTGCGAGGTATATCTTTTTTGCCAAAAAAGGAGATATTAACGACTGGCGGCAGGTCACTGCCTGTGTGGTAGGTAATATCCAATTTGGCTTTATCCCTGGAACGTGTTTCCCAATTTGTGGGAGGAATAAAATACATCAATCCGGTTTCGGTAGCAAATGTTTTAATAGAAGTTGGAGGGGTTGTCGAACAGGACGCCAAAACCACTAAAAGAAGAGTAAGAAACAGTTTTGTCTTCATAAAAAATGAACAGCATACGGATTTTGTCCGTATGCTGTTTTGCTCGCTTACTCGCCTGTAACGGTAACTTTATACGTTCTGGTAATTTGACCCAGCAACAGGCCGCCTATCTCGACATCAACACTGGCGACCCTGGTGATTCCGCCGTTCTTGGCAGCGTCCGCGATACCGGCTTGGACATCGCCAAACATACCGAGAATGACGGTGCCTTCAGCGGTACCGGTTTTTACGATGCTGGCTGTTCCAACACCGCCTGCGAGAGGGAGATTCACTGTGGGGCAACCCATCAGGGCAACCACGGCGAACGCGAGAGCTACAATAACAATAGCTTTCTTCATAATAGATCCTCCTAATAAAGATTTCACCCCATCGTATTTTATTTTTTTAATTTTGTCAAGAGGATTTTTTGCACAAATCAGATATTTGGCAAGTACCGGCATAATCTTGCATTTTCCGCCTTTTTATGGTACTTTTTTTACTATGAAAGCCGCCATTGTTTTTGGCTCAGTGTCAGACACGGAGGTAATGAAAAAAGCTGCCGGTGTTTTGAAAGATTTTGGTGTTTCGTATACATCACATATACTTTCGGCCCACCGGACACCGGAACTGCTTGAAAAGACCCTCCGGGGCCTGGAAACCGACGGTGCCGAGGTGGTTATTGCCGGGGCGGGGCTTGCCGCCCATCTTCCCGGCGTTATCGCCAGTCTGACGATCCTGCCGGTAATCGGAGTTCCGGTAGGTTCAGGCGGACTTGGCGGTCTGGACGCCCTTTTATCCATTGTCCAAATGCCAAAACCCGTCCCCGTCGCCACCGTAGGGGTAAATAACGCCGCAAATGCCGCATATTTGGCCTGTGAAATACTTGCGTTAAAATACCCCGAAATAAAGCAAAAATTGGCTGATTTCAGGAAAAAGATGAAAGAAGACCTTGCCGGGGAAGAAAAAATAGAGCTATGACGAACCCCGCCGCAGAGTGCAAACCTGCGGTTCGGCGGGGTATTAAACCCTCGCCACGAATAAACGGAGATTATATATGGCACAAAAAAACAGTAAAGTCCATGTTCTGTTTCCTATAGGCGCAAAGCTGGCCGTTATCATTTCCGTTTTGCTTCTTGTGTCACTGGGAGCGGTGACCGTCATGGTATCGGTACTCAGTACCCAGGATGTACAGCTTAAAGCGGAAAGCAACAACTATGCCGTAAACTGGCGGGCTGGTTCCCAGGCGGAGGGTTATTTTAGGTCTGTTCGGGCGGCGGTGCTTCTCTACCTTGAAATGACCGACAGGCTTTCCTCCGGTATTAACCGGGAAACGGAACGGTATTTTTTCAGTCACAATCAGAATATCGCGGCCATAAGCGCGGAAGGGGATTTGATCCTCAACGATAATTTCATGCTTTCCAATAATTTTAGCGGAGAGGACGCGAAAGACTGGTTTGACGGTCTTTCCGCTATTCCGGGCCAAATGCGGTTTTACAACGCCTCGCCCCGTTTTCAAATTTCCCTGATAACAGTTGTCTTTGTCCGGCAGGGTAAGGCGGGGGACGAAACGGTAAAAGTGCTTTTTACCCCCAACGATCTTTCCGAATCCTTCGGTACGGGGACAAACACCAGTTTTATCATTACCCATTCCGGAGACGTGCTGCTTCACCCGGACAGCGATCTGGTACTGGGAGGCGCCAACTTTTCCTCCCTACCCATTGTGGCGACCATACAGCAGGAGGGGGACAACAGCCGGAGGCAGATATCCTTTGCCGATCCTTCGGGAACTAAATATTTCGGGGCTTACTACAATCTGTCCGAAACGGATGTAACGGTGCTTACCATCATACCCCACGACATAGTGTTTGAGGCGGTCAGGGCTATTACCCTGCAAAATATGCTTCTTACGGCGGGGGTGCTGTTTATCGCCATCCTTTTTATCTGGTTTTTTTCCAAAACGATCAGCAGCCCTGTGCGTGCTCTTGCCGATGCCGCTCTCAGGATTGAAACAGGCGAATTCGAGATCAACCTGAAAACCCGGACGCGGGACGAATTGGGACTGTTGACGGAAAGTTTCAATAAAATGTCCGGTGCCCTAAATGTTTTTGGACGTTTTACCAACAGGGATATCGCCGTCCGGGCCATGAGGGGTGAAATCAAACCCGGGGGGTTGCTGAAACACGCCACGATTTTCTTTTCCGATATTCGGGGTTTTACGGAAAAATCGGAAAATTTTACAAAGGCTTTTGGGGACGAAGCGTCCAACCGCATTGTCAGGTGGCTGAACAACTACCTTACCCGTATGGTTGACTGTATAGAAGAAACAGGCGGGGTAGTGGATAAATTTATCGGCGACGGCATAATGGCCCATTGGGGTACGGCCTTTACCGCAGGGGATTCCGCAAAGGATGCCTGTAACTGCATCAAAGCCGCCTTGATGATGCGGCCGGCTCTGGCGGAAATTAACGCCCAAAGGTCAAAAGACGATTCGGAAGGCAGCGGTATCCGCATAGGCTGCGGCATTAATACGGGGATGGTTACCGCCGGTCAAATCGGCTCGGAACAGCGCATGGAATATACCGTTATCGGCGATCCTGTTAATTTGGCAAGCCGCGCCGAGACTTTAAACAAGCCTTTCGGAACGGATATCCTTATAACCGAAGATACCTGGGAACTGGTGAAAGATATGTTTATTACCGAGGAAATGCCGCCGGTTAAAGTAAAAGGTAAGGAGAACCCGGTGCGAATTTTTGCGGTGATAAACTCGGTAAATTCCGGCGGCCCGCAAACTCTGGATGAAGTAAGAACCCTTATGGGTATTCCCGTACCCGATATCGGCAAGGTAAATATAAATGCAAAAGAAACTAAATACGAAATCCACGATAGTTGACCTGGCGGTTGTTCTCTTTTGTCTTGCCGGGGCCTTTGTTTCGGGATTGGCGTTTTGGAAAGAATATAACCGTACCCTTGTCAAGCTGAACGATGAGCCGGTAGGGACAATTACTTTTAAAAAAAATACCGCCCAGCGAAAATTTAGCGATCGTGAAATATGGGACAGACTGAAGCAGGCGACACCGATATACAACGGAGACACGATCCGCACAGTTGAACAGTCCGAGGCGATTGTTATTTTCAAGGACGAAATAACCTATCTGAATTTGGACGAAGGCACATTGATACAGATCTTTTTTGACGAAAGGGAAGGGGGCAGGATAGATTTTTTCAGTGGAAATCTGGAAGTGGCCTCCGGCGCAAAAAGCATTGTTATTACCAGCGGAGATTCGGAGATCAAACTTGAAGGCCAGGCCAGCCTGATGAAAAACGACGAAGGACTCGGTCTTTCGGTTTCCGGAGGCCGGGCCGGGTTTGACGGAAAAGAGATAGAAGCGGGAGAAATACTTACCCTTGACAGCAGCGGGAAAATCACCGAAATTCCCGTGATTGCCGTGACTTCTTTCGGCCCTTCCGCCCGGGTGCTTGGTATTCCGGCTGCGGGGACGGTTCCCGTTGTCTTTTCCTGGAATACCTCCAATTTTGATTCCGACACCTATGTGATCGTTGAAGTGGCCCTGGATCGGGGTTTTAACCGTATGGTGGAAACGAGGAATGTGACCGGCGCAGTATCGGTTTCCGTCCCTCTGGAAAACGGTCTGTACTGGTGGCGGGCGTATCCTGCCAATGCCGGCAGCCGGGAACCGGCAAACAGAATCTACCCTTCCGGTACCCTGGAAGTGATCCCCGTTACGGCGACAACCCTAATCTTCCCCGCCCCTGCAGCGGAAATTGTATATTCGGATATTTCCCAGGTTCCTTTTTCCTGGTCCGCTTCGGAAAACGCCTCCTCCTATCTGGTGGAAATTTCCACCGGCAGGAATATGGATTCCCCGGTTGTATCCCGCAAAGTGGAAAGGAATTCCGTAACACAGATCGGCCTGGAAGACGGTCGCTGGTTTTGGCGTGTAACTCCGGTTTTCCCTGGATGGTATATAGGTTCCGTTTCCCCTTCGGCTGTAAGTGAATTTTTTATAGTAAAGGGCAACCCGATGCCGGCCGAACCGGTTTTAACCTTTCCTTTAAACAACGGAACGATTATCTTTGACTCAGGCGGCAGACGGTTATTATGGGCCCATGATCCCGTTGCCGTTTCCTGGGATGTCGAGGTCGCTGAAAATCCGGACATGACGAACCCCATTGTAAAACAGAATGTTGTTTCCAATTATTTTTCCCTGCCGCCGGAGGTGTTGCAGGACGGAAAAATCTGGTATTGGAGGGTAAGTGCTTTTGGAAGCGGTACCGGCGGCTCTGTCGGCGGCCTTGCCGGTAGCGGAACAAATCCGGTTATTTCCGAAACAAGGAATTTTACGGTAAGTTCCGGCAGCCGGCCCCCTGTTGAAACTCTGCCGGCAGCCCTGCCGCCGGTTCGGGAAACTCCGCCGACAGTTGCAGAACCCCCGCCTCCTGCCCCTAGCCTGCCCGAGGAACCTGTTCTGCAGGCGGAAGAACCTGCCGTTCAGGACAGGCCGGAACAGCCGGAACCTGTTTTGGCTGAAAAACAATTGCCTGCAGAACCGCCTCGGGTAGAGCAACCGTCTCCCGAACCTCCGTCCCTGACGCAGCTGCCCCCGGAGAAACCGCCCCAAGCGCAACCGTCTCCGGTGCATACGGTACAGCTGCAGCCGATCATATCCGGGAATCTGTTAAGACTCGCCCTGCCCAACGACCGCACGGTTTCGGGGACAGTGCCGGCCTCAAATCATATCTATACAACCGGGCAATTGGCGAATGAAAATTCTATTACTTTTACCTGGAGGGGAAGAGCATCCGAATATCAATTTGCCTTGTTCCGAAACAACGGGCAACCGGTTATTGCCCCCGTCACGGTTTCCGATTCCTCCTATACTTTAACAAACCCCGCCGGTGTTTTATCGGAAGGGTTGTATGTATGGCAGGTATTTGAAAAAAACAGGCGGGGAAATTGGGACCTGCCAAGCTCTTCAAATATACTTCACGTCCGGACAGCAAAGGTTCAAGAATCTAATACGGAAGACTGATAGTCCTCAGCCCCTCTCTCCAAACGGCGTATATGGTTTTTGTTTGGACACCGACTTGTATGCGGGGCGGATTATCTTGCCCGAGTTTACCAGTTCCTCGATACGGTGGGCGCACCAGCCTGCAATGCGGGCGACGGCAAATATCGGCGTGAACAGTTCTCCGGGCAGATCCAGCATACTGTAAACAAAACCCGAATAAAAATCGACATTGGCACTGACCCCTTTGTACATTTTGCGCAGCCTGCCTATTACCAGGGGGGCGAGTTCTTCGACTTTTGAATATAAAAGATATTCATCCCGCCGGTTTTTTTCGTTGGCAAGTTGTTCGACGAAACGTTTGAAAATAAGGGCCCTGGGGTCGGAAAGCGAATAAACGGCGTGGCCCATTCCGTAGATAAGACCGGAGCGGTCAAAGGCTTCCTTGTTGAGGAGTTTTTCCAGGTGGACAGATATTTCATCGTCGTCGTTCCAGTCTTTAATTACGTCCATCATGTCGCGGAACATCTGCACAACCTTGATATTCGCGCCGCCGTGGCGTGGCCCTTTAAGCGAGCCGAGAGCGGCGGCAATGGCGGAATAGGTGTCCGTGTGGGAAGAAGTTACAACATGGGTGGTGAAAGTCGAGTTGTTACCTCCGCCGTGTTCCGCATGCAGCACCAGGGCGATGTCAAGAATTTGCGCTTCAAGGGGGGTAAATTTCGAAGAGGGACGGAGCATATGCAGGATATTTTCGGCGATGGTCAGCCCTTTTTTGGGGGAATGAATGACCAGGCTTTGGTTGTTATGGTAGTGAGCGTATGACTGGTACCCGTAAACCGCCAGCAGGGGGAACCGGGCTATCAGGTTGATTGACTGACGGATGGTATTGGAAATGGATAGATCGTCGGCATCGTCATCGTAAGCGTACAGACTCAGCACGCTTTTCGCCAGGGAATTCATCGTATCCCGGCTCGGGGCGCTCATGATGGTGTCGCGGACAAAATTATCCGGAAGGGCTGTACTTTGCTCAAGAAGTGATGAAAATTTTTCGAATTCTTCTTTGTTTGGCAAATAACCGAAAAGGAGAAGGAAACAGGTTTCTTCAAAACCGAAACGGCCTTCGTCCAAAAAACCCTGAACGATTTTTTCAATATTTATTCCCCGGTAAAAAAGTCTTCCTTCACAGGCAATATAATCACCGTCTTCGATTATGTAGGAAATTATTTCGGAAATTTCCGTTAAGCCCACCAGTACACCCTTCCCCTGCTGATCCCGCAGGCCGCGTTTTACCTCGTATTTTGTAAAGAGTTCGTTGTCAATTACCCCGTCTTTCCGGACGATATCCGAGTACCCGCCGATTAAACGGGCAATTTCTTCCTGTGTCATTTTATTGTTGGCCAAGACAATTCCTCCGTAAATTGTTTAATTGGTTGAGATTATGTTAACAGATTTAACCTGCGAGCAGGATTAGCCTGTTAACAGGCTTTTGCGTTTTTCTTCCGCCGCAATGTGCATCCGACTCAGTTCTGCCATAATTGCGTCAACGGTGACCTGCTTTTTGTCTTCAACATCGGCGATCTGTGCGGCGGCCTGTGCCTTGTCCCGAAACTCGGCGCATGAAAGTACGGGGCCTATGGTAACCCGCACAATATCTTTGCTTATTAAATCATTCATATAGTCGGTTTTCTGTATGTGGAGAATTTGACCGTTAAGGGCGACGAAGCACATATGGTCGAATATGCGGATATACGAATCGATTTCCCTTACTCCTTTCATTGTCGGATCCCAGGGACGGAAACGGGTTCCCAGGGGGAACACCAAAACCATTCTGCCCTTTGTTTTTATTTCTTCCAGAGCTTTCATGGCGGCGCGGTTAATGGCGATACTGCGGGGCATTTCTTGTTCTTTTTTATCGGCATCCACACCGTGAAGCAGACGGCTGGGGTAAATAACCACACGGGCATACGCGCTTGCAAAGGCGGCCACTGCGGGGTTTTGCTCGTTCAGGTTAATGCTGGCAATTGCGACTAACGATTTTGCGACGGCATCACCCTGGCCGTCCGCCCGCCGCGCCAGAAGGGAGATAAGTGAAAAGTCAAAGTTGCTGTAATGTTCCGGAAGGAGAAGACAGGACTTTCCCGATTCGGCCAATGCGAGAAGTTCTTCAAGGTTTTCCATTCCGTCCACGCCGGAACCGGGGAGCAGCAGAGAATCGACCATTCCGTCTATAATCTGGAGTATGTCGGGGTTCCCCTCCTGAAAAACATTATCCACGGTTATAGCCGCAGAACCTTTTGCCAGGGACATAACCTTTTTCACCTGTTCCTGAAAAACTGAAATTACAGAATCCATATTATCCTCCCCACAATCTAATCAATTCTACAACAACCCTGCAGGCGGTGCACATTTCACCTACCGAAACCCACTCAAGCCTGCTGTGGAAGTTCCTTCCTCCGGTAAAAATATTCGGTGTGGGAATTCCCAGTTCCGTCAGCCGCGAACCGTCAGTCCCGCCCCTTACGGGTTTAAGCCGCCATTCAACACCCAAATTTTCCAAAGCCGTTTTCAGGTACTCCATCGCCTCCGGCTTTTTGTCAATTTTTTCTTTCATATTATAATACTGCGGAGTTGATTTGACAATTACCTGTCCGCCGGGGAATAGGGACTCGACGGTTTTTGCCATGCTTTCCAGCGTGGAAAGCCGCCTTTTCATGCCGTCGGAATCAAAATCCCGCAGAAAGACCTCCAGCGATGCTTTTTCCAAATCGCCCGATATTTCCATGGGGCAGTAATAGCCGTAATAACCATCTGTGGCTTCGGGGCTTTCCGAACGGGGCAGCATCGCCGCAAAAGAGGCGGCCATGAGGGCGGCGTTTGCCAGTATCCCCCGTGCCGCACCGACGTGGATAACCCTGCCCCGGAATGCAATATCGGCCTTCCACGCATTAAAACATTCCGATTCAATTTCACCTGCGGGCCCGCCGTCCAGTGTGTAACAAACACCGGACTTTATTTTTTCCAAAGGGAACTCCGGCAGGCCCTTACCGGTTTCCTCATCAGGCGAAAAAATTATTTCAACCGGGCCGTGCGGCACTTCAGGATGCGCCAAAAGGTATTCAACCGCCGCCATTATTTCCGCAATGCCCGCCTTATCGTCCGCACCCAAAAGTGTATCGCCGCTTGCGTGAATAATAGCCCTGCCCCTATGCGCCTCCAGATCCGGCTCCCGCTCAGGGTCCAATACGATACCATCTGAGAGTTTTATTTTTTCCCCGTTGTAGTTTTTTACCAACTGCGGCTTTACGTCCTTGCCTGTAACGTCACCGGCCGTGTCGATATGGGCGAGAAATCCGACGGAGGGCGCATTCTCTCTGCCCGTTGTCGGGGGGATGCGGGCTATTACATAACAGTGCGGGGTCAGATCGACATCCTCGATACCGAGTCCTAAAAGTTCGTCCTTAAGCGCGCGGGCAAGATCCCATTGCCCCTGAGTTGAAGGCGTCGCCTCAATCCGCCGGTCGCTTTCCGTCCAGTAACGGACGTAATTCATAAAACGTGGAACCAGCAGCGTTTCCAGATAAGCGTCTTCGATGTTTTTTACGGGGCTTTCCATAGGGGGTATTATGCCGGAAATGAGGTTTGAATGATAGTTGATATTGTTTACGCAACCCAGGCATAGCCCATTATGGCCTGGTCAACGATATGCTGATAAACACGGTTAGCCCGATTTGCCGTACTTGCTCTGCGCGAAACGCAGGAATATCAAGCCCAATATAGGCGTGGCATACTCGGTGGACTTCAGGCCGGAATTGGCGCGAAGCTGGTCGGCACCCTGCCAAAGCCTGTCCTTTAAGTTTTTGAGCTGTTTGTTGTTCATGATATTTGCTACAATTCTAACTCTTCAACTCACTGGCCTTCAGCCTGAATTCTGCGCGTCTGATTTTTGCCTTTGCGTTTTCCACCTCAAATTTCAGCGCGGCCGTTTTGAGGCTTGCTTCAGCATGTTCTTTTGCTGCACGGGCGCGTTTGGGATCAATTTCCTCCGGCCATTCGGCGACATCAACCATAAGCACAGTTTTATGTTCTTTCACTTCCAGAATGCCGTCGGTGATAAAGGCATGTCGCCACCGGCCGTTTCCGTCCTTGATTTGAAGTATGCAGCAAAGAACCGGGGCGGTAAACGCCGAATGTTTCGCGTATACACAGATTTCGCCGTCCAAAAGGGTAAGGGTAACCGCCTCCACCCTTTCGGAAAAAAAGAGCCGGTGCGGTGTGTGTACCTCAAATGTAAAATGCGCGGGCATTTTCTTTCCTTAGCCCTTTGCTTTTTCCAGCACGTCGTCGATGCCGCCGGCCATGTAAAACGCCTGCTCGGGGACATCGTCCGTTTCGCCGTTTAGGATCATTTTGAAGCCCCGGACGGTTTCCTTTACAGGTACGTAGCGGCCGGCAATGCCGGTAAATTTTTCCGCCACAAAAAACGGCTGGCTGAAGAAACGCTGTACCTTGCGCGCCCTTGTGACAATAAGTTTGTCTTCGGCGGAAAGCTCGTCCATTCCGAGAATGGCGATAATGTCCTGCAGTTCCTTGTAACGCTGAAGGATCTGCTGGGCGCGGCGGGCCGTATCGTAATGATCCTGACCGACTACGGCTGCGTCCAAAATGCGGGAACCCGAAGCCAGGGGATCAACCGAGGGGTAAATGCCCAACTCGACAATTTTGCGGGAAAGGGTGGTTGTTGCGTCCAGATGGGCGAAGGTTGTCGCCGGTGCGGGGTCGGTCAAATCGTCCGCCGGAACGTAAACCGCCTGGATACTGGTGATCGATCCCCGGGAAGTGCTGGCAATCCGTTCCTGTAATCCGCCCATTTCGTTTGCAAGAGTAGGTTGATAGCCGACGGCGCTGGGGATGCGGCCCAAAAGTGCGGAAACTTCGGCCCCGGCCTGAATAAAACGAAAGATATTATCAATAAAAAGCAGAACGTCCTGCCCCCCCTCGTCACGGAAATGTTCCGCCATGGTAAGACCGGCAAGGGCGACCCTCATGCGCGCACCGGGCGGCTCGTTCATCTGGCCGAAAACCAGGGCGGTTTTATCGATAACCCCGCTTTCGATCATCTCCCTCCAGAGATCTGCCCCCTCCCGTGAACGTTCACCAACACCGGAAAAAACCGAGTAGCCGGAATGTTCCGTAGCGATATTGCGGATCAGTTCCATGATGACAACGGTTTTGCCTACGCCGGCACCGCCGAACAGACCTACCTTTCCGCCTTTGGCGTAGGGGGCGATTAAATCTATTACCTTTATTCCCGTTTCAAGCACATCCGTTGCCGGCCGCTGTTCTTCAAAACTCGGTGCGGAACGGTGGATGGATTCGTATTGTGCGACACTAAACGGTCCCTTGTCGTCAATGGGGTCGCCGGTTACACTGAACATCCTGCCCAGCACTTCTTTTCCCACCGGCACACTGATCGGCCGGCCGGTGTCTTCAACGGGAAGACCCCGGGACAGGCCTTCGGTTGCGGACATTGCGACGCAGCGCACACGGCCGTCTCCTGTATGCTGTAACACTTCCAGTACCATGGTCCGATCGCCTGCGGAATTTACTTTCAGCGCGTTCAGAATGGCGGGAATTTTTCCCTCTTCAAAACGGACATCCACAACCGGCCCGACAATCTGTGTTATATATCCTGTATTAACCATATAAAACCTCTTTTACTTATTTGTCAGCTAACGCGGTGGAACCGCCGACAATTTCCGACATTTCCTGGGTAATGCCTGCCTGTCTTGCGCGGTTGTAACTGATCTGCAAATCGGCAAGCATCTCTTCGGCGCTTTTTGAAGCTTCATCCATTGCGGTCATGCGGGCACTCTGCTCGCTGGCATAGGCTTCAACCATACAACTGTAAATGATGCCGTTGATGTACATGGGAACAAGTGCGTCAAAAAGGGCGGCCTCTGAAGGTATATATTCGAAATGCAGCCCTACCCGTTCCACGTTTCCCATGCCGGAAAGTTTTGTCTGGATTTTTTCCGTGTTTAGGGGGAGAATCTGCAATTCATCGGGAAGAAGTTTTATCGCGCTATACATATGTGTATACACTATGTGAACTTCGTTAAACACGTCCTGGAAATATTGTGAAATAACGTACTCGGCAATATCCCTTGCATTCCCCACGGTGGGTATTTGCGAACGGAAAGAAAAGTTTTCCAGAATTACATGAGGCGAATGGACAAAGTACCGGTAGCCTATTGTTCCGATAAGAATCAGTACGGGATTTTTTACCCTTGAACAAAGATCGTTTACCTGGCGAAAAATATTCGCGTTGTAACCTCCGGCCAGACCTTTGTCACTGGTAATTGCCACAACGGCGGTGCGGGAGGGTTTTTCCGGATCGGGCTTTCGCAGGAACCTGCTGTCCAGACTGTCCGCGCCGGAAAGAATGTCAAACATCGATTTTTGTATCCGGGTAAAGTAAAGCTCCGTATCCTCAAGCATCCTCCGGCCTTTACGGAGTTTTGCCGTGGAGATCAGATTCATCGCCTTGGTAACCTGAAGGGTTTGTCTAATCGCCCGCATTCGCAGGCGCACGTCCCGTAAATTCGCCACAAAAACCTACCGTTTTTTTTCCTTGAATTTTTCCGAAGCGGCGTGCAGTTCCCCTTCCTGTTCCGTTTCAATCATTCCCGTATCGCCAATCTTCCTTAATAAATCACCGTGGTTGTCTTTTAAATATTCAAGGAAGCCGGCAACAAAGGGGGCAATGTTTTTCACTTCCACGTCCATCAGATATCCGTTGATCGCCAGGAAAAGAATTGCAACCTGTTGTTCCAGCGGATAGGGCAAATACTGCGGCTGTTTCAGCACTTCCATGAGCCGTTCGCCCTGGGCGAGCTTTTCCTGGGTGGCCTTGTCCAAATCGCTGCCGAACTGGGCGAAGGCGGCCATCTCGCGGTACTGGGCGAGATCCAGCCGCAGACGGCCGGAAATTTTGCGGATAGCCTTTGACTGCGCAGCGCCGCCGACACGGCTGACGGAAAGCCCCACGTCAATAGCGGGGCGGAAACCGGAATTGAACAGTTCCGAATCGAGAAATATCTGGCCGTCGGTAATGGAAATAACGTTTGTCGGGATGTACGAGGAAATATCACCGGCCTGTGTTTCAACAATGGGCAGGGCGGTAACGGAGCCGCCGCCTTTCGGGTCGGAGAGTTTTGCCGCCCGTTCCAAAAGCCTTGAATGCAGGTAGAAAACATCGCCGGGAAAAGCCTCGCGTCCCGGGGGCCGGCGCAGGAGCAGGCTGATTGTGCGGTACGCCACGGCGTGTTTGGAAAGATCGTCGTACACAACCAGCACGTCCTTCCCCTGGTGCATAAAATGTTCCGCCATTGCGACGGCAGAATAGGGGGCCAGGTACTGCAGGGCCGCCGAATCCGAAGCCGAGGCGAGAACCACAAAGGTGTAATCCATCGCGCCGTGTTTTTCAAAATTTCTGACAATTGCCGCAACCGAAGACGATTTTTGCCCAATGGCGCAGTACACGCAGATGACGTTTTTTCCTTTCTGGTTGATGATCGTGTCAATGGCGATGGCCGTCTTGCCGGTCTGCCTGTCGCCGATAATAAGTTCCCGCTGGCCCCGTCCGACGGGGATCATCGCATCAACGGAAACGACCCCGGTTTGCAGGGGGGTGTTCACACTGCCCCGGTCGATTACCGGCGCGGCGGGGGATTCAATAGGAAGGTACTCTTCGGCAGTTACCAGGCCTTTGCCGTCCACCGGTTCTCCCAGGGGGTTTACCACCCGGCCGAATAGGGCGTCACCGGAGGGTACCGAAACCACCTTGCCGGTTCCCTTTACTTCCTCGCCGTCTTTCACCAGCGATTCCCCTGAAAGAAGCACACAGCCGACGTGCTCCTCCTCCAGGTTGAGGACGATCCCCGTAGCGCCGGAGGTGAATTCCACCAATTCGCCGTATACGGCTTTGTCCAGTCCGTAAACTGTAGCGACAGAATCGCCCACCTGCACAACGAAACCCGAGTTACCAGAAGAGGCCCTGCCCTCCCAATTTTCAATCTTTTCCCGCAAGACCCTGGTAAGGTCGCCGTAATCCGCCATTAATTTACCTTTCCTACGTCTGGAGTCGTGCCGGCTGTCGTATCTACAACCGCCGATTCCAGATCAGCCGATAATTTTTCCACCTGCCCTTTCAGACTTGCGTCCACATAAAAGGCGCCAATTCGCAGCCGGTATCCGCCCAGTAGTTCCGGAACCAACCGCCAGTTCATTTTTATTTCCGCCGCTCCGGTTCGTCCGGCGATCTGCCGCCTGAGCTCTTCCTTAAGCGCCTCGTCGGGGGGAAAGGCCGATTCGGCGGTAACGTTAAGTATCCCTTTTCGTTCGTCAAGGATCTTTTCTATTCTCTGCAAAACCGTATTGATATTCCCGAAAGAGTTTTTTTCAACCAGCATCGTGATAAACCGTATTGCGTATTCCGCCTCTGCTGCACAACCGGCGGTAGACGCGCCCTCCCGAAGGATCTTTTCAAGTTTTCGTGCGGCGGAACGGCCGAACAGCGCACCGGGAATGGCATTTACCACCGGTACCATCGTCCTGAGGCAGCCGAGGCCCTCTTCGGCTTTATCGCCTGCGGCCCCGACAAAAACGGCCGCCCAGCGGTTTACGTGGAACATCAATTCTGCCTTTTCTGCATGGGCGCAAACTTTGCAGGCGTTAGTTCGTCGAGCAGCATATTGGCGTATTTGCGGTTATCGTCGCCTGCCAGTTCCCGCTGTACAAGGCGGGCGGAAGCCGCAACAACCAGAGCGGCAGCCTCGATTCTGAACTGAGCCAGCACCGCCTGATGTTCCGCTTCCAACTGTTTGCGGGCGTTAACGGCAAAATCCGCCGCCGCCAATTTTCCTTCCGCCACTATTCGTTGCGCTTCCTTCCCCGCGTTTTCACGGGCCTCGCGGATAATCGCCGCCGCTTCTTCTTCGGCGTTTTTCAGCTTGCGTTCGTAATCCGCAAGCATCTTCCTCGCACTGGATTTTTCCCTTTCGGCCTGATCGAGGGAGTCCTGAACCCGCTTTGCCCTGTCCGTCATTAATTTTGTCACCGGTTTGAACAACAGCACCCGCAGTATAAAAAACAGAACGGCGATATTGATAATGGTAATTATAAAAGTGACGGAAAAATCAAGCATGGCAGCGCTAACCCAATTTACCGATCAGGAGAATTGCGACAACCAGCCCGTAAATTGCCGTGGATTCCGCCAGCGCCACGCCGACAAAGAACATCGGCGAAATTTTACCGGCAGCTTCGGGTTGGCGGGAGATCGCCTGGGCAAGTCCCGATGTGGCAATGCCGATGCCTATACCGGCCCCGATGCCTGTAAATACCGCAATTCCCGCGCCGATAGCAATCAATACTTCCATAAATATCCCCCTTGTCTGTCATTCTTCATGTATTTTTACAGCCTCCGATATATAGAGACTGGTTAGAAACACAAAAATTACCGCCTGTATCGCCCCGTCGAAAAAATCAAAATAAAGCGAAAAAATCATGGGAAGGGCAATCGGAAAAATTCCTTCTATCAGGTGCATCATCACATACCCGCCCAAAATATTTCCGAAAAGCCGGAGTGCCAGCGAAACAGGCCGTATGACGTATTCCATGAGGTTAAAGGGCAGCATCAGGGGAAGGGGATGGAGCAGCCGTTTGAACCAGCCGCCGAAACCCCGCGCCGCAAAGCCGCAAACCAGCATCAGCAAAATCGAAATCGCCGCCAGAGCCGCCGTAACGTTGATGTCCCTGGTCGGGGGTCGGAGCATAAAGGGAGGGAAAAATTCCCGGCCGAAGGCTTTCAGTTCCATCGGCGAAAAAACCGGTATAAGGTTTGCTACAAGGATAAAGAGAAACAGCGAACCCATATAGGGGCCAAGGTGCTTTGCAAAGGAGCCGAACTGATTTTTGGCAAAATTGTTGAGGAATTCCACCCCGGTTTCCAAAATCGCCTGGTGGCCTGTAGGGATCACCTTTAGTTTTCGGGTAAGGATCAGCGAAGCGGCGATGAGGATCAGCATGACCGCCCAAGAGACGATAACGGTTTCGGTAACGGGAATCGGATAGCCAAAAAGGGTCACGGTAAAAACCGTCTTTATTTCCAGCGCTTCCATTTTTCCCGCCGTTACCCTATCTTATTCGTCTTTGAAAAAAAAGTCGTCTTTAAAGTACTTTTTCAAAAATTCTTCCGAAACCTTGTCGTGGCGGCTCATGTGTGTATAGGTTTCTTCAAGAAAACCCTTGGAGATATAAAAACTGCCCAAAAGGCAAAAATCGGCAATTCGGGTCAGCGCGTCCATTGACTGGTACATCCGCATGGAGTTTTCCGGGGCGAATTCGGTCATCATATATTTAATAACCGTTTTTTGAATTAAACCGAGGGCGAAAATCACCTCGGAAACGGGAAACCCTTCGCGCATTCTTTTTTTTCCCGTATCGACAAAAAAATCCCCCACAAGGGAACGGTCCAGTCCCCGGTCCAAAGTCCGCGACAGCAGTTTATAAACCTCCGCATCCGAGTCGATCAATGCGTCATCGTCCATTTCGTTGTAATGTTTGAGTTGTGGGTGCTTGCGGATTGAGTCCTTCCAGCGGCTGGCGAAATCACGCGACTTTATTTTGAGGGTATCTATCAGCACGCGGTCAATCATGGTTATTATTCTATCAGAGAATGGAAAATAGTACAATCGAAAAAAAGCAGGGGCAGCGGGATGCTTTATACCCTGTTGTCCCCGCCTCAAGTCTATTGCAAAAAAGACCGATTCAGTGTATAACTATAATTAGGTCATAATATGCGGGAGATTTTTGGCCGAATAAGGCGGTTTTTCGAAAAGTCAATAGAGACGCTGTTTTCAAGCAACGCGTGGGTTTTTGTATGGAGAACCGGCTGGATGCTTCAGGCCGGATCGCGGGCTTTTGTTCAAAGCAGGGGAAATTTACGCATTTTCCATAGTTCGGCGGCAGTCGTCCGAAAAGCCGGAGACGGATTCTTTCCTGCCCCAAAAAGACAACGCACTGAAACCCTGGGTGTTTTGTTTTTAAATTTACGCCATTCGGCGGCTTTTATCGGTAAAATTTGCGGTGAATTTCTCTGCAGCATACCTGTTTTTTTCCTGAAAATCGGAAATGCGCAACTTTGGCATGATATACAGACGTTTTTTTTGAATTTCCGGTATTTTTGCCCGGTAAACGGACAGGTCGCATTCCGTGCGATTGCGGTTGTTTTCCTTACATACACCCTTACTTCCATGTCTTTTCCCCAAAATGCAAGTTTGACTCCCATTCGTAAGCAGGTTTCCGGCAGACAGATAGCGCAAATCGGCGTAGGGGGAGGCGAATTCTCCGGAAAAAACGCCGTCGAGGGGCTGACGGAGGCTTCATGGTTGCTGGAAACGTCTGTTCTGGAGCCCGAATCTTTTTCAAAACCCCGGACGCTTCTGTACGACTCTTATAAGGTACAACGGGGCGATATGATCGGCGATTTGGCTGTCGGGTTCGGGCTGAATCAGGACACCCTCATTTCACTGAACAATGTAAAAAACACCCGGCTTCTGCAAATAGGTCAGGTTTTACGCATACCTAATCAGGACGGAATAATGTACACGGTGAAAAAAGGGGACACCGTAGATGCGATAGCCGAAAAATACCAATCAAACGGCGACGCTGTCCGGATTGCAAACGAACTTTTTTCCGATGCGGTGCCTGCCGGCGCGATTCTGTTTATTCCCGGGGCGAAGCTTGACTGGATGGAGCGGCAGGAAATAAACGGCGATCTGTTTATCTGGCCGACGGCGGGTTTTATCACCTCTCCTTACGGCTACCGCAATTCACCTTTCGGGGGAAACCGCCAGTTCCATTCGGGGCTTGATATTGGCGCGCCAACGGGAGCGGCCGTTCGTGCCGCCATGTCCGGCAGGGTTAGCGCCGTCGGCTGGGATGACGTTTTGGGTAACTATGTTGTTATCAGCCACCATTCCGGCTACAGAACGATGTACGCCCACATGAGCGTGATACGGGTAAAATCCGGCGCCTATGTGGGAACTGGCGAACGCATCGGCGATGTCGGCAGCACTGGCCTCAGTACCGGCCCCCACGTCCACTTCACCGTATTCAAAAACGGCGTTACGGTTAACCCGCGTAGTTTGATGCGGTAATAGACATCAACAACTCACCGACAGTATCTCGTAAGGATCTTCACCGTAACGGCGGTGCTGTACAGCTTCCAATATGTGAACCTCATCGATAATTTCGACACCTTCAAGATCGGCTATTGTTCGCGCCACCCGCAATATTCCGTGATAGGCTCTGCCCGAAAGCCCCAATTTGGCAAGGGCGTTATGAAACGCTTTCTCGGCCCGTTCGCTCATGGGGCAAAAGTCGTCCATTTTCCCTG
>Ga0082212_10003073_pt1 | contig 23857 bp, 20 predicted proteins | sample TergutNt197P3_FD_71548 | JGI IMG/M metagenome (GOLD analysis project Ga0082212, IMG submission 71548) | Neocapritermes taracua P3 segment gut microbial communities from Petit-Saut dam, French Guiana - Nt197 P3 | ecosystem: Host-associated > Arthropoda: Insects > Digestive system > Gut ... | reverse complement strand
CTTCGATTCGATACATATGGAAATTATGCGGAGCGCGCGAGTATGCGCATGGATGCGCATTCGAGCGAAAGAAATGAAATGAAGCGCCTGGAGGTAGTGGGTACCAGAACAGACACTAGAAAATGAGGTGTTATTTATGTTAGTTGGATATCAGGAAGGGACCGGAATAGGCTGCGCCGACTCAACGCTGGAGAAAGACTTGCTCCTGTGCGAAGAAGCGGGATTCGACATTATCGAAATACGCTATGACGCACTGGCGCGCTACCTTGTGACGCACCCGCTTGGGGAGCTGAAAGCATTCTTTGCCGGAAGCAGGATCAAGCCGCGCTGCATAGGCGGGCACTTCATCCTCCCGGACGACCTGGCCGGCCGGGACAGAGCCGGCAAAGAACGCGACTCATCGCTGATCACGAGGTTCATCGCAGCCTGCCATATAGCGGAGCAGATAGGCGACCGCTCGTTCCTCGTAGTCAACCACATACTGCAGGAAAGATCGCCCGAGGGCATGATGCTGGACGTCCTGGACAGGGACTACCCATACCCAAGGGAGCAGGTTACTGAGTTTTCCTCGAGGATACTGAAGAAACTCTGCGCAGTCGCGGCGGACTACGGCATATCGATTGCCTGGGAACCGGTCTGCGGCAGGGGCAGCTCCGTCAGGACGATGGATCACGCGATGGAGATAGTCGAGGCGACGGGCTGCAGCAACGTCGGGCTGTGCCTGGACAGCTTCAATCAGTATATCAACGGCAAAAATAACGATTTTTCGATCTATAAAGACATACCGCCGGAGAAAATCATAACAGTCCATATCAACAACTGCGACGACGAACCGCTTGGAGTCCTGTCACCTCAGCACCGCAGGTTTGCGGACTCCGGCGCGATAGACCTCGATAACTTCCTGAGCAACCTCGGCGAGATAGGCTACGAAGGGCCGGTATCTGTTGAGACCCTGCGGCCCGAATACTACTCATGGCCAATCGAAAAAGTGATAAAAGAAGCCTACCGCACAACGAGCGAGATCGTGCGCAGGCACTCGTGACCGGGGAGATTATACAAATGGGTACGAATACGGACTTCACCGGAAAAGTTGCGCTTATTACGGGCGCGGCCAGCGGCATAGGAAAGACAGCCGCAGCCCTCTTCGCGCAGCGCGGCGCCTGCGTAGCCGCAGTCGACGTCGCAGACGCCTCCGCGACCGTCGAGGAGATCAAAGCAGCGGGAGGCGAAGCCTGCGCGTATATGTGCGACGTCACCGACGAAGCGGCGGTGCGGACAGTGATAGGGGAGGTCGTCGCTGCGTTCGGAAAGCTGGATATTGCCTTCAACTGCGCCGGCATCGGCCCCGACGGCGTCAGGATACCATACAGCCGGCTGGTTGATACTGCGGCGGATGACTGGAACGCTATCGTCGCGGTAAACCTTACGGGGACGTTCTACTGCCTGAAGCACGAGCTCATTCAAATGCAAAAACAGGGTTTCGGCTGCATTGTGAACACGTCGAGCACGGGCGGCGATCGCTTCGCGCCTGGGTTCCATGCCTACGGACCGACAAAGGCAGGCGTCGTCGCCCTGACGGAAATGGCAGCGAACGAGCACGCGAAATCGGGCATTCGCGTAAACTGCGTCAGCCCGGGCCCGACATTCGGCACGCAAATGATGGACAACACCCTGGCCTCAGACGCGGGCATGGAGCAAGCCGTCAAGGAGCGCATAATCCCAATGGGGAAGTTCGGGCTGATGGAGGATGTCGCGGAGGCTGTCATGTGGCTCGCTTCCGACGCCGCGTGGCACACGACCGGGCAGACTCTGTTCGTAGACGGCGGCATGCACGTCAAGCCGTGAGGGCCGCGTGAAGGTACCTGAACATACACGCATAAAGTAAGTCTTGCAATAATATAAAGTTTTGCAGTATAATAGGCAAAGCAATAGGCAAAGCAATAGGCAAAACAATCATAGAAAGAAAGGGTATCACTGCAATGAAAAAGATTATCGCACTGCTAATCGCAATCATGATGCTTGCCACGCTGGCAGCATGCACCAAGGACGAAGGCCCGGCGTCGCCGTCGACAAGCGCCTCGGCCTCGACCTCGCCATCCGCCTCGGACGCGCCGAGCGCATCGGCATCGACTCCCGCGTCAACGGAATCCTCGACTCAAGCAAGCGCGAGCCCCGAAGGCAGCGCCCCTGCCGGCCCGACCGACCCATCGGTTAACGCTAACTCGATAGGCTTCTTCTTCGACGACGTCGACCCGCATTCAAGGCGCACATACGACATAGTCTGGGCCTACATGAGGCCGATGGCGCTGTTCCTGAACATCCACGACGCCATGGTCGAACTCGAAGACGTGCTGAACTTCAAGCTCACGGGCTATTGCGCCAACAGCGACATTGACGCCATGCTCCAGAACATCGAGATTTTCGCGGACCAGGGCGTGGATGGCTACATAATCGTCATTGACGCGACGGCCAATATGAGGATCAAGGAAGTCCTCGACGAGACAGGCCTGCCGTATATCGGCATACTCAACTCCGTGCGCGACTCGAACGGCAGCGAGATAGTGCCGCTCATCGGCATGGAAGGCTTTACGATCGGGCATATGATGACCCAGTGGCTCTACGACAACTACAAAAAGTACTGGGGCGACATTGACACATCGAAGATCGGCATGCTCAACTATACATTCTCGCCGAACATCGACTTCCATGAGCGCCACCTTGGCAACATCGAGAAGTTCAACGAGCTGCTCCCGGGGAACGGCGATCTCATCTTCCCGGCGGACGGCGTGTCCGGCGCCCTTGACGAGCAGACGGGTTACGACTTGGCTTCGGCGATTTTCGCCGGGCATCCTGAGGTCGAGTACTGGTTCGTCCCGAGTTGCCTCGAGCTTTACGCTTTCGCCGCGTCCCGCGCTGCCGAGACTCTCAACATGGAGGATCGCGTCCTAATCACGACTGCGAACAGCGACGTGCTTTCCGCCCAGTGGGACAACGGGTACGACGGCTGCTTCGTATCGTGCATCGCGACGCACGCCCTGCAATATGCCGCGCCGGCGCTCAGCGGGCTGGTATCCCTCATAAACGGGACTTCGACATTCGACACCCTCTGGTCTACGATCCGCAACCCCAGAGACCTTTACACGTACTTCGAAATGGACGTCGAGATTCTGACTATCGACACGTACAAGGCTTTCTTTGACAGAGTGAGGGCAGAGTCGGGCCTGTAATATTTTTCAAGTACATCAAGTACAATTATGGCGGCCGGTGCACTCTCCCGGCCGCCATCAAACAATCATCAAAAGGGGGTGGTGCGCTTGGGCGCAGCCGAAAGAGTAAAAAACTTCCTGAAATCCAAGACCTTCACACTGCTTTGCATACTGGTTGCGATAATGGCCTTCTTCTGGTACTTTTCCGCAAACCATTCATTCTTGAGCGTCAGGAACATCACGAGCATACTCTACTCCATGGTACTGTTCATCCTGTTTTCCATTGGAGTCTCCCTGCTTGTCATCTTCGGCGAATTCGACCTCTCGCCGGGTTACGTGGGGACGGCAGCCGGCGCGACTCTCGCTACTATCCTGTCAGGGACGGGCATCCCCTGGTTTTTAGTTATGCTGATATGCCTGCTGCTCGGGATAGTGTTTGGCCTGATAAACGCTGTGCTTGTCAATAAATTCAGGGTGCAAAGCTTCATTGCGACTCTCGCGGTGGGCTCGTTCCTTGCCAAAGGCTTTTCGTACATCATTTCCGGAGGGAGAGCCATAGCTATCGACCATCCGGTCATCGACTGGCTGGCGTCATATAAACTATGGGACGTCGTGCCTGTCACCGTAATAATTTCGGTTGCGCTGATATTGGTCTACGGAATCGTGCTGGCAAAGACGCAGTTCGGGCGCAGCATCTACCTTTGCGGCGGGAACAAGGAAGCGGCGAGGCTGGCCGGGCTCGATCCAAAGAAACTCTCCTACCTGCTGTTCGCTAACAGCGGCATGCTTGGGGCTATGGCAGGGGTCCTGTTCGCGTCGAGGCTGAAGTCCGGGAACCTTGACGGCACGAACAGCTACTCTTTCCCGGCTGTGACCGCTGTTATTTTCGGGGGCATTTCCTTCGGGGGAGGCAGCGGGAACATGGTCGGCTGCTTCCTGGGGCTGCTGATAATTAACGCGTTCAATAACGGGCTTACGATTATGCGTGTATCGCCGAACTGGACCGGAGTCGCCTCCGGCGCGCTCCTGATACTCGCGCTCACGCTGGATTATCTTTCAAATCGGAGGGTAAGGAGGCAAATCGGTGGAAAAACTTCTTGAGTTTAAGAACATCAGCAAAGCCTTCCCCGGGGTTCAGGCGCTGGATAATGTCAGTTTCAGCGCGCGGGGGGGAGCTGTCAGCGCGCTGCTCGGCGAAAACGGCGCGGGGAAGAGCACCCTTCTGAAAATCCTCAGCGGCGATATCCAGCCGGACGCGGGCAGCGTGTGCATCGACGGCGAAGACAGGCGTTTCGCATCCCCGTATCAGTCGATAAAGGCGAGCGTCAGCGTCATATATCAGGAAAGGCAGCTCCTGGGCGCAATGAATGTCATGGAGAATGTCTTTTTGGACGACCTGCATGAGAAGTTCGGCATAGTGAACAGGTCTGAACTGAAAAGGAAGACTCAGGAGATTATAGATATTTTCGAGCTGCCCGTAAAACCGACGGATATTGTCGGCAGGCTGTCGGTCGCGCATCAGCAGATGATAGAAATTATGAAGGCTTACCGAAGAGGCTCCGATATCATCGCGTTTGACGAACCTACGGCGCCGCTTACCGACAAGGAAATTGCCATATTGTTCAAGCTGATCCGCGAGCTCAAGGAGCGCGGGAAAATAATCCTGTACGTCTCGCACCGCATGGCCGAGATATTCCAGATAACGGATGATATTATCGTGCTCAAAGACGGGCAGCTTGTCACTACCCTGAGAACGAGCGGGACTAACGAGCGGGAGCTCGTGAAAGCTATGGTCGGGCGCGATATAGGGGATACATACTCGAACCTGAAGCGCAACGAGATTATGGGCGACGTGCTGCTGGAAGTCAAGAACCTCGAGACGGACTATGTGCACGACGTGAGCTTTGAACTCAGGCGCGGCGAGGTTCTGGGTTTCGCCGGGCTTGTGGGCGCCGGCAGGACAGAAGTCATGCGCGCCGTGTTCGGCGCCGACCCGATAATATCCGGGGAGATCAAGCTCGAAGGCAAGCCCGTAAGATTCAAAAAACCGAAAGACGCGATAGGGAGCGGCATTGCCCTGTGCCCGGAAGACCGCAAGGACCAGGGCCTCATTCTCGGCAGATCCATACGCGACAATGTCAGCATCCCTGTGCTGTCAAAGCTCAAGAGGGGCTTGTTCATGTCCTACAGGGCGGAAGAGGCTCTTGCGGCGGAAGCGGTGCGCAAGTACTCGATCCGGACCCCGTCGACGGATAAACGCACTGTCGAACTCTCGGGCGGGAACCAGCAAAAGACGATACTGGGCCGATGGACTTCCGACAAGATGGTCACGAAGGTGCTGATACTTGACGAGCCGACAAAAGGGATCGACGTCGGCACCAAGGCGGAGGTCTACCAGATGATCCACGACTTCGCGGCTACGGGCATAGGGGTGATTTTCATCTCTTCCGAGCTGCCTGAGGTGCTCAACGTCAGCGACAACATCATTGTAATGCAAAACGGCCGGGTGACCGGCCGGGTGTCAAGGCAGGAAGCGACGGAGGAACTCGTTGTGGCAATGTCTATGTTGGAATAAGAGGATTTGTTCAATGACTGATAATGACAAAAGCGGCTCCGTAATAAAAAAAATCACGGGCGCGAAAGAATTCACGCTTGTCGTGATTTGGGCTGTGCTTGTGCTCGTCCTTTGGCTGCTAAACCGCAACTTCCTCTCTCCCGGCAATATCAGGAGTATTTTCAACTCGGCTTTCGTGATCGGAATACTCGCGGTAGGCCTGTCGTGCCTTCTGATCGGCGGGAAAATCGACCTTTCATCCGGCAACACAGGCATGCTCGCGGGAGTCCTTATCTCAATACTGCTGCGCGACGGCGTCCATTGGGTACCGGCGATCTTGATAACGCTCGCGTTCGGAGCCGTAACAGGCGCGGTCAACGCGTTTTTCGTAAACGGCCTAAAATTCGCGCCGTTTATTTCAACATTGGCCGTCAGCTCAATATATGGAGGGGTCGCGCTCGTAATTACGAATTCCGCGAACATTCCGGTAAGCAGCCAGGATCACGATTGGTTCCTGGCGCTCGGTACTAAGAGTTTCGGCGTCCTGCCGGTGCCATTCCTGATCGCGCTGGTCCTGCTCGCGGTTTACGGCGGCGTCCTGTGGGGCACCGGCTTTGGCAGAAGGGTCTACATGACGGGCGGCAACGCGAACGCGGCCAGGCTCGCCGGAATCAATCCCGTAAAGATTACGTCGATACTTTTTGTGAACAACAGCGTCATTGCTTCGGTCGCCGGTATACTGTTCGCCGCGTTCATGAAAATGGGTTCGCCAATCGCCATAAGCGGTTCTGATCTTGACGGCATCACGGCAGCGATATTAGGCGGCGTCGCTTTCACAGGCGGCTCGGGCAATATGTTCGGCGTCTTTATCGGGCTAATGATGCTCACAAGCTTCCAGAACGGGCTGCTCATGGCCGGGCTGGACTCATATTATCAAGTCGTCGCAAAAGGACTTCTGCTTATTGGCGCGCTCATTCTGGACTATTACAGGGAGAATGCGAGGTTGAGGGCTCTCAAGGCAGGGAAGTGAACTTAATGTGACGTAGCCCGTTTTATTGCGTGCTCGAGCGCGTTGCCGTAGCGATCAAGGTCGTGCGACGCCAGAATGCCCTTGAGATGTTCGAGCGGCCTGTCATCCTCGGTGAGCCAGTCGCGGGAAATGAGAATCTTCTCCTCGACGCGGTACTGTATCGCGCGCAGGCTTAAGTCGTCCGCGTGCTTGTCGAGGCGAGGCACGGAGTCCCTCTTAATCGTAAGGGTCGTAATCAGAATCTTACCGTAGAAATACGTATCGGAGTCCTGCCCCAGTTCGCCCAGATACTGCCTCTTATATGAGTATTGCAGCCAAATTACGGCAGCGCTCCCCGGGACGAGCATCCAGTCCTCGCCGCGGTCGCTCACGAAGATGCGCGCATTGTACTCATCGGCAAGCTCGTCGCCGTTGACTTTGCAAAACTGGTGCGAAAAGCCTTTCGCGAACGAACTGCCTTCTGATGTAACACAGCCTGTGTTGCGAAGGAGCAGGAGCGGTTCGCCGGAGAGGCCTTTTTTCTCTTGCGCACTTAATGGGAGTATCCAGCCCTCCTGGAAGCTGGCGAGCATTTTTCCCTCCGGCGTGGTGTGAGACCTGTACCATTGGTGCTTTGTCAGCATATCTGATTCGCTCGCTGTGACCGGTATCGTCAGGAACGGCGGGTTGTACTGATCAAACATACGATCATCTCCTTAATACATACTTTACATGCCGAGCGAGTAGCCGCCGTCGGCCGTCAGGACAACGCCTGTCATGATGTCTGAAGCGTCGCTGGCGAGGTAAACCGCAAGAGCGCCGATTTCGACAGCTTCGCCGAAGCGCCCGACAGGGATTTTGTCAATCAGCATCTGCTGCGCCTCTTGGGGCATATTATCCGACATATTTGAATGCGTGTAGCCGGGGGCAATAGCGTTGACACGGATTCCGTACTTGGCCCAGTCGTTGCCAAGGCACTTCGTAAGCCTGTTGAGCGCGGCTTTTGCGCAACTGTACGGAGTGAGGGGGAAGGGCTTGTTTACGATGTTGCCTGCGTTCGACGTGATGTTTATGACCCTGCCTCCGTTGCCGGCGTCGCGCATATGCTTGCCGACCAGGTAACACATGCGGACCGCGCCGTGCAGGTCCAGGTCGAATGCGCCGAACCACATGCTAAGATCATCGTCCATGTCGAGCAGGTCGCCGCCGAAGCCGGCGCCGGCGTTATTCACGAGGATGTTGATCGCCCCGAAATCGCCGATAACGCCTTCCACAGCGGCCTTGCAGCTATCGAAGTTGGTGATGTCGCAATGGTAGTGCTTGAATCTTCCCGCGTACTTGCCGCTAAAGTCAGCGACGACTCCTGCCGCGCTGTCGCCGTCCCTGCACAGTATGGCGACATTCGCGCCGTGGTGCGCGAGCGCTGTGCTGATCCCGAGGCCGATGCCTCTGTTGCCTCCTGTCACGATCGCTGTTTTCCCTGCGAGTGAAAAAGCGTTTTCCATAGATGTTATGTGCATATATTTGCTCCTCTCATGTAGAGTTTGTTCAGTCGCCGGTTGGGAAACTTGGGGCCGCTGCCCTGATTTTCTTGAGGTTTGCGAACCGGGGGAGGCCGTTCTCGACGGTGCGGGTGTTCTCGCCCCGGACCAATGGCAAGGCATAGTCGATGAAAGCCTGTTCCACATAGTCGCCCGCTTCGTTGATCCATTCGCGTGGAACTTTCTTTTCCTTGTTGGCGCAGACGTCCAGCGGGAGCATCATGATTTCGCATTTATACCCTGCGGCGCCGGCCGCGCGCTCGAAGGCTACCATCTTGCCGGATTCGCCGGATAAAGCGTACTCAACGGCTGATTTGCCCGCCAGGAACGCTTCGTCTATATCCGTCTGGGAAGCGAGGTGCGCCCCACAGCGCTGCAGGAGGCTGAGCTCGATCCCGCGCACTTTTGCTCCGGTAGCCTGCTTTACGGTGTTGGACAGCCTAGCGGCCAGGCCGCCGAGCTGCTCATGGCCAAAGCCGTCCGTCGCCGAAGCCTTCGCCTCGGAAATAAAACAGCCGTCAGAGTCGCGGATACCTTCCGATACCGCGACAAGGCAACTGTTTTTTTCTTTATATATCCGCTCCGCTTTCTTGAGGAACGCTTCGGTATCGAATGGTATCTCCGGCATGTAGATGAGGTCGGGCGGCGAACCCGCAAAGCCTGCAAGGGCTGAGGCTCCTGTGAGCCAGCCCGAGTGCCGGCCCATGATCTCGACAATGACGATTATCCCGGTGTCATAAACGACGGCGTCCCTGTTGACCTCTGCCACAGAAGTCGCTATATACTTCGCTGCGCTGCCATAGCCCGGGCAGTGATCCGTCCCCAGCAGGTCGTTGTCGATTGTCTTGGGCACTCCGATAACCCTGCAGTCGTAGTTGTTCTTTTGGAGGAAGCCTTCGACTTTGAGGCAGGTGTCCATGGAGTCGTTCCCGCCGTTGTAGAAGAAGTAGCGTATATCGTACTTTTTGAAAATCTCGAGTATCCTCGCGAGGTCTTTCTCTTCCTTTATTTTGTACCTGCAGGAGCCTAGCGCGGATGATGGAGTGTTCATAAGCAGCTTGAGCTCGGCGGGGTCTTCCTCGCCAAGGTCGTAAAGCGTATCATGGAGCGTCCCGGTAATACCATGGGCCGCTCCGTAGACTTTCGTTATTTCGGGCGCTTCGAGCGCGGTTTTAATGACGCCGTAAGCGCTTGCGTTGATTACGGAGGTAGGCCCTCCGGATTGGGCGAATAAGCAGGCGCCTTTTAGTTTGTTCGACATAATTTAATATCCTTTGTGTCTGTTCATGTACCCGCTGCCTTCAGGGGGCGCTTGGATGTCGGCGGGAGTTTTGTCCAAGGTTCCTACATGATAATATCACAGCAAAATGACAAAATCAAACAGCAATTACAATTTATTTGGTTTTCTTTGTGGATATTTCCGCCAATGTGTTGTATATTGTGTAGAGGGGCGGAGAGCAGCCTTGGAGTCTCGCCCTGAATTCTCAAAAGTATTTCGAGGGAGGTCACGTAATATGCTGGTAAACGCGCGTGATATGCTGCTGAAGGCCAGGGATGGCCGTTATGCGGTGGCACAGATCAATATCAACAACCTTGAGTGGACAAAGGCGGTGCTGCAGACCGCTGAAGAGTTGAAAAACCCGGTCATCCTCGGTGTCTCCGAAGGCGCCGGAAAGTACATGGCGGGTTTTGGCACGGTCACGGCCATGGTTAGGGAGATGGACAAGTTCCTGGGGATCACCGTCCCGGTTGCGTTGCATCTCGACCACGGCACGTACGAAGGCTGCCTTGCCTGCGTCGAGGCAGGGTTTACGTCGATCATGTTCGACGGGAGCCATTTTCCCATTGACGAGAATATGCAAAAAACGACGGAGCTGGTGAAGCTCGCGCATGACAGGGGCATGTCCATTGAGGCGGAGGTCGGCGCGATTGGCGGAGAAGAGGATGGCGTCATCGGCGGGGGAGAGGTCGCGGATCCGCAGGAGTGCAAGGCCATAGCGGATCTGGGGATTGATTTCCTCGCTGCCGGCATCGGCAACATCCACGGCGTTTACCCCGAGAACTGGAAGGGGCTCGATTTCGACGCGCTCGACAGGATTCATCAGGCGACGGGCGGGATTCCGCTGGTCCTCCACGGCGGCACGGGCATTCCGGAAGATATGATAAAGAAGGCAATCAGCCTTGGCGTGTCGAAGATAAACGTCAATACTGAGTGCCAGTTGTCTTTTGCCGCAGGGGTGCGCAAGTACATCGAGGAGGGTAAAGACCTCTCCGGCAAGGGTTTCGACCCGCGCAAGCTGCTTGAGCCCGGCGTGAACGCTATCAAGGATACCTGCAAGGAGAAGTTCGGCATATTTGGTAGTATAGGTAATGCTTAAGCGCCTGGACGGGGCACCTGAACAGTTAATTCAAAATCCACTCGACGAGCTTGTTGTACACGTCCTCCGCGTTCCTGCGGAAGCCGTCCTCCAGCTCGAGAGCCGACTCTTCGCTCGGCGCGAAGAGCTTAATGGAGATGATATCGCCGATCCCATCCGACATCGACATAATGGCGGCGAACCCTGTGTCGCCATCCGCTTCACGCGACGTGCTGATCATGCCGTCGCGTGTCATTTTGCTCCTTAGCTTGGAGGTCGCCTTTTCCGCAATCTCGCGAACGGAGTAGGGGAGGCTGTTTTGCGTCGTCGCGGTGTTGTGGGCGCCTTTGATCGTGAGCGCGTACATTCCGTCTGCTTCCCTGATGTGCCCGGTCTTCAGGAGTTCGGATACGCACTGGGTGAAGTCGAAGTAGCTGACGCCTTCGTCGCACATCGTCAGTTCCATCAGCATGTCAAATGGGATTGCTTCAGGCAGACGCCGCAGTATGAAAAGTATCAGTATCTTGATTTCAAGTTTTTCGCGTATAAAGCCAAAGTTCCCGCTCACTCGCAACGCCCCGCTTTTTCAGATTTTGTTGTATTTGCATTTTACCACATACTAATGCAGCATGTACAGAAAAAACATAGTGTCTGTTCAGGTGCCCTAACAGTTATAATTTCACGCATCCGAAACGTTGACATATTGCGCGAGTTGTCGTAAAATGCCGGATAAAAGCGGAAAGGGGATATATTATTATGCCATACGTAGATGAAGTACTGGAAGGACTAAAGCAGCGCAACCCGGATCAGCCGGAGTTCATTCAAGCGGCGACCGAAGTCCTGAACTCGCTGCGCCCGGTCATAGACGCCGGCCCGCAGTACCGCGAAGCCGCGCTGCTGGAACGCCTCGTCGAGCCCGAGCGCTCTATCGTATTTCGCGTGCCCTGGGTCGACGACAGCGGAGCTGTCCGCGTCAACAGGGGGTACAGGGTTCAGTTCAACAGCGCAATCGGCCCCTACAAAGGCGGGCTGCGCTTCCACCCCTCTGTGAATCTTGGAATCATCAAGTTCCTTGGTTTCGAGCAGATTTTCAAGAACTCGCTGACAAGCCTGCCTATAGGCGGAGGCAAGGGCGGCTCGGATTTCGACCCGAAAGGGAAGTCGGATAACGAAGTCATGTCATTCTGCCGTAGCTTCATGGACGAGCTTTTCAGGCATATAAATGCCGACTGCGACGTGCCTGCTGGCGACATCGGGGTCGGCGCGCGCGAAGTCGGGTATCTGTTCGGCCAGTACAAGCGGCTTGTAAACCGGTATGAAGGCGTATTTACCGGCAAAGGTTTGACTTACGGCGGCTCCCTCGCGCGTAAGGAGGCGACGGGTTACGGGCTGGTATACTTCGTCGATGAGATGCTGAAAATGAAGAACGACAGCATCGCCGGGAAGACTGTCGTTGTTTCCGGTTCCGGCAACGTGGCAATATACGCTTGCGAGAAGGCGACTACATTCGGGGCAAAGGTCGTCGCGATGAGCGACTCCGGGGGCTGGGTATATGACGAGCGCGGCGTCGATATCGGAGTTATCAAGGATATAAAGGAAAACAGGCGCGCGCGTATTTCCGAGTATGTAAAAGAAGTGCCCTCAGCGAAATACACCGAGGGCAGGGGTATATGGTCCGTGAAGTGCGATATCGCGCTGCCGTGCGCCACGCAGAACGAACTTCTGCTGGAGGACGCGAAGGCGCTTGCGGCAAATGGTGTGCAGGTCGTGTGCGAAGGCGCGAATATGCCGACGGCTCTCGACGCGACTGAGCATCTGCTCGAAAGCGGCGTCACGTTCGGGCCGGGCAAGGCGGCCAACGCCGGCGGCGTGGCGACTTCCGCGCTGGAGATGACGCAGAACTCGATGCGGCTGTCATGGGCGTTCGACGAGGTCGACGCGAAGCTGCATGATATTATGGTGAACATCCATAAGAGCGCGTATGAGGCCGCTGACAAGTATGGCTTCCCCGGCAACTATGTCGTGGGTGCGAACATCGCCGGTTTTACAAAAGTTGCCGAGGCAATGCTGGCGCAGGGAGTAGTATAGGAGCGATTGCACTAAAAAATGATTTTTACCCCTGAATGGGTTGCTCTGAATGAACAAGCGCACATGAAAAGTGGTTGAAGCCAATAATTGGCTTCAACCACTTTTCATAATTCTTACTATACTTTGCGTAATGCCTGCTCGACGTCCTCGAGAATATCGTCGATATGCTCCAGGCCGACCGAAAAACGCACCATGCCGGGATCGACCCCAGCAGCGACAAGCTGCTCATCAGTCAACTGGCGATGGGTCGCGCTCGCGGGGTGCAGGACGCATGTGCGGATATCGCAAACATGCACTTCATTCGAAGCGAGTGTCAGCGCGTCCATGAACCTCACAGCGCCGGCTTTGCCGCCCTTGACGATTATAGCTATGACCCCGCCGGCGCCTTTGAGGTACTTCAGGGCAAGGCTGTGGTACTTGTCACGCTCGAGCCAGGGGTAGCTGAGTGACTCGATCTTGTCGGAAGCCTCAAAGTGTTTTGCTACGGCAGTACCGTTTAAGCAGTAGCGCTCCATGCGCAGCGCGAGGGTCTCCAGGCCAAGATTGAGCAGGAACGCCGAATGTGCGGAAGGGTAGGTGCCGAAGTCGCGCATGAGCTGCATCCTGGCCTTGACGATGTATGCGCTTTTGCCGTATACATCGGTATATGTGATGCCGTGGTATGACATATCCGGCTCGACGAACTCGGCGAAGCCGCCTGCAGTCCAGTCGAAGTTCCCGCTGTCGACGATGACTCCGCCGACCTGGAGCGCGTGACCGTCCATATACTTGGTTGTCGAGTGGACGACGATGTCTGCGCCGAAGTCGATAGGCTTGCACAGGATCGGGGTGGCGAAGGTGTTGTCGACTATAAGCGGGACGCCACGCTTGTGAGCGGCTTTTGCGAACCTTTCGATGTCGAGCACAGTCAAAGCCGGGTTCGCGATAGTCTCGCCGAAAACGGCTTTCGTGTTGGGCTTGAAAGCCGCGTCCAGTTCCTCGTCAGTAGCGTCGCAGCTTACGAAGATGCACTCTACGTTGAGTTTCTTCAGCGTGTAGGAAAAAAGGTTGATTGTGCCGCCATATAGTTGAGAAACGCTTATGAAGCTGTCGCCGGAGCCGCAAATGTTCAGCAGCGACAGCAGGGAAGCAGCCTGGCCCGACGACGTGCACATCGCTCCGACGCCGCCTTCGAGATCCGCTATCTTGCTTTCGACGGCCATGACGGTGGGGTTGGCGAAGCGCGAATATATCAGGCTCTTCGTCGGTTCGTCGAAAACCGCGCCGACGTCCTCTGTCGAGTCATAGACATAGGTTGTGCTCTGGACGATTGGCACAACCCGCGGTTCTGAGTTTTTCGGGGAATAGCCCGAGTGCAGGCATTTTGTCTCGTCTTTCAAAATAAGTAAGTTCCTTCCGTATTTATGTCTGTCCAAGGCTCCTTGGTCGATGACCTCTACTTTATAGCTCTGGGATGCGATTTGTTATACACATCCTTGAGCTGCTTTTTTACGAGTTGCGCATAGAGCTGGGTCGAGGCGATGTCTGTGTGCCCGAGCATCTGCTGGAGGGTTTTGATGTCGGCGCCATTTTCGAGCATATGCGTCGCGAAGGAGTTTCGTAGGATCTGCGGGGTTATCGAACTGTCGATATGAGCCTTTTCAGCGTAGTTTTTAAGAAGTTTCCAAAAGCCCTGGCGCGACATTCGTTTGCCCCCCGAGTTGACAAAAAGCGCAACCTCTCCTTCTGCCGCGAGGTTGACGCGCGAGACAGCGATGTACCCGGATATGGAAGCCGCGGCCGCAGGGTAAATCGGAATGCTCCTGCCGCCGGAACCCCGGCAATTGATGAGCCCGGTATCGAGGTTGACGTCGTTGACATCCAGCGAGACCAGCTCGCTCACGCGCAGGCCGGTTGCGTACAAGGTCTCCAGCATTGCTTTGTCGCGGCGGCCGAGCAAAGATTTTACGTCAGGCTGATCGAGCAGGCGCAAAACGTCGTCTCCGGTAAGGGCGTCGGGCAGCGTTTTTTTCACCGTTGCTCCTGAGACGTTCGCGGCAGGGTTCTGCGCGATGACGCCATCCTGCGCCATCCTGGCGAAGAAGACCTTCAAGGAAGAAATGCATCTCGATACTGTCGCCGGAGCCCTGCCGGCGCTCTCGAGCTCCTTCACGTACGCGCGGACGTCTTCCTCGCCTGCCGAAGCATAACCTGTCAGGCCCCGTGTCTCGATGAAATCGGTGAACTTTGTAATGTCACGTATGTATGACAAGACAGTGTTGCCGGGAGCTTTGCGGACGTCAAGCAGATAGGCCCTGAAAACTGCGATATATGATGAGTCAAACACCGTTGCACCTCATAAATAGAGTCAGAGAAAGTACACGATAGTTTATTACACCTGCAAGCAAGAATCAATAAGAAAATGACGTAGAAAAAAGATTTAGTCATTTTGTACAAAAGAACGTTCAGTGCTCCTCACGTCATTGCGGACCGGGGAGCCGCAATCCCATGAATCATGCGCATTTGCGCTCAGCCGTTATGCAGCACGACTGAACGCAGCCCGTCTGGAGTGAAGCCCGACGATGAGTAGGCGCGCTCCGCCGGTATGTTTCCCTCGTTTACCCATACAGTAACAGGCAAGCCTCCGCGATTACTGATGAAGTGTTCCAGCAGCTTTCCGGATATACCGCGCCCTCGCATATCCTCTCTGACAGCCAGGTGCGCAATCTCCAAAGAAGCCTGGCGCCGCGCGAAGCGGAGTAGGCCTGCGGCGGGAAGGGGAGCGGGGGAGGCTGCATTGTCGCTGTTGCCGGCGGCATGGCCGACGCTGCTACTGCTCTCGGCGGCTATGCAGGTTTTAGGCGCATTGCCCTGCAGGTTATCGCTTTCACCGCCAGCGCCGGTTACGCAAAGTACGCAGCCTTCGGCTATGTCTTTGCTCAGTTCCTCATCTTCGGGCAGGCAGCCGGTCAGCGAGTTGAAGCTGTCGATCAGCAGCATCCTGAGCCCTTCGCGATCCGATGATGTTGCTATGCGGGGTGAGGGAACGCCGCTTGCCCGGTTTCGAGCTTCGAGCGTAGCGTGCGCGCCGCTTGAGGCGGCGTCTTCTTTGCCTAGTTTAAAGCGTCGCCGGTTGAGCGCAGGAGCAAGGCCGCATTTTTCAAGGTACGCCGAAGCTTCCGCAGCACGCTCTTCGCCTCCTGCCTTCCATGCGATCTCCGCAACTGTACGCTCAGGCAGAGCTATATCGGAGGGTATGGACGCATCAGTTATATGGTACTTCAACTCGTAGCGGCCTTTTTTTGCGAGCAAAAGGAAGAGCCCACCTGCAAACTCGCAGATATAGAGCGCACCTGACTCCGCGAGCCCGTAGTATTGCGCGGCCTGCATATGATTGTTCGTGAGCGCGCCGGGCAGCATATATCGCGTGACCAGCTCCATTACTTCGGCGGCGCCATTAGCTCTTTTCACTAAGGTCAACCTTCTTTCCGGCAAGCAAGACAGGGGGACGGTTCTCTTGTCTTGCTCACGGCAAGACAAGAGAACCGTCCCCCTGTCTTGCTGGTGATTGCACCATTATACAGCGGACGACGCCGCTTGTCCATGCCCGTAAAAAACAACACAAGAGGAACCGTCCCCTTGTGTTGCCGCAAAATATCGAGATATTTTGAGAAAAAGCGAGAAAAACGGAGCAAACAGCGAATGCGACGCAAAACAAAGGTCAGGAAAGGTCAAAAAGCGACTTGCACACAAAGTGAAGCAGAGTTACAATATAGCAAAGGTCAAAGATAGTCAAAGTCAAAGGAGAATCATCTTGAGAGTAAGCGACATCATCGCCGGGTTTATAGGCGACATGCTCGATGAGCTTGGAGGGAGCGCGGAGCTGCAGCGCGCGGAGCTGGCAAACAGGTTCAACTGCGTACCGAGCCAGATAAACTACGTAATATCCACCAGGTTCTCCCCGGAGCACGGATACATCGTTGAGAGCCGGCGCGGAGGCGGCGGGTACATCAAGATTACGAGGATCGAGATGGAGCCTGAGAGGCTGCTGATACATACAGTCAACGCTGTAGGCGACAGGCTCGATACCGGGACAGCGGCCGCCCTGGTGGCGAACCTGAGGCATCACGGAGTAGTCGGCGAGGCAGGCGCGAGGCTTATACTCTCGGCGATCAGCAACAACGCGCTGCGCCCTGCAGAACCTTTGGGGCGCGATACACTCAGGGCAAGCATTTTCAAACAAATGCTGCTGTCTATCTAAAACCGGCGCAACAAAACAACATAATAACAGGCAAAAAGAGTAAAACAAAATGAAAGGATATATGGTGAAAACAATGAAATGTCAAAAATGCGGAAAGAATGAAGTGAACTTCCACTACACATCAAATGTAAACGGCGCGGTCACGGAAGCGCATCTATGCGCCGATTGCGCCAGGGAGTCCGGCTATATGCAAAACAGCATGTTCGGAGCAAGGCCTCTAATGGACGCGGGCAGTTTGTTTGGGTTTGGCGACACGTTTGGCGACACGTTTGGCGACACGTTTGGCACGAGCGGCTTGGGCGCTATAGGCGACGCGTTCGGCATGCCGGTTATACCGCGAGCAGCGCTCAGGCCTTTCAGCATGACGCGCAGCCCGGCTGCATGGATTGCATCGCCGTTTTACGCGCTTGGCCTGATGTATCCCTACCTCGCGCAGGACGAGCCTGCCGAGACGCCGCAAACAGCGCAAGCAGCGCAAACGGCGCAAGAGGGTTGTTGCAGCGATTCTTCCTGCGAAACCCACGCTCAGGATTCAAGCTGTTGCGGAGCGGCCGGCAGCAAGGCAGAGCCGGAAACGAGCGCGCAGAGCAACTCTGCAACGGAGAAAAACGGAATAGACAGCGAGATGAGCGCAAGGCGCGAGATCAACGCGCTCCGCGAGCAGATGCGCTCCGCTGCCGCTGCTGACGATTTTGAAAAAGCGATGCTTCTGAGGGATCGCATAAGGGATATGGAGGCAAGCGATGGCAATTGAAGACAGATTCACGGAAGGCGCGAAAAAAGCGTTTGAGCACGCGCAGGAAGCAGCGGCAGAGCTGGGGCGCGGATACGTCGGCAGCGAGCATATACTGCTTGGACTCGCCAGGGAAGGAAGCGGGCTTGCCTCGAAAGTGCTGCGCGAATCCGGGCTGGACAGCGAGCTCATATTCGACCTCATCGTGAGAAACGGCGGACGCGGCAGCACAGGCGAGCTACCTGCGCAGGGTATGACCCCAAGCGCGAAGCGCGTGATCGAAATCGCTATGCTGGAAGCGAACAGGCTCAGGCATGGCTACGTCGGCACGGAGCACCTGCTCATGGGAATACTTCGCGAATACGACAGCATAGCCGCGAAGCTGCTGCTTATGACCGGTTCGGATCTCAATACGCTTTACACGGAGATAATCAATGTATTCAGAAGCGGCGACTACGGCGCGGGCAAGAAGCCGGCTTATGCCGGCAGGCGTTCGAGAGGCGCAGAGACGAAGACACTCGACCAGTTTAGCAGAGACCTCACGGAAGCCGCTTCGGAGGGCACTCTCGACCCGGTCATCGGCAGGGAAAACGAGATCCAGCGAGTCATCCAGATACTCTCCCGCCGCACGAAGAACAACCCTGTACTGATAGGAGAACCGGGCGTCGGCAAGACCGCAATAGCAGAAGGGCTGGCACAGCGGGTGGTAGCGGGCGACGTGCCGGAGACTCTGCTCTCCAAGCGCGTGGTCACGCTCGACCTCTCCGGCATGGTCGCCGGGACGAAGTACCGGGGCGAGTTCGAGGAGCGCATCAAGGCCGCAATAGAGGAAGTCCAGAAAGCCGGCGACGTGATCCTCTTCATAGACGAGATGCACACGATTATAGGCGCGGGCGCCGCCGAGGGGGCGATCGACGCGGCGAACATAATCAAACCCGCGCTGGGACGCGGCGAAATCCAGATAATAGGGGCGACCACCCTGAACGAATACCGCAAGCACGTGGAAAAAGACGCTGCGCTGGAGCGCCGCTTTCAGCCGGTTACGGTAAGCGAGCCGACGCAGGAAGAGTCCTTGCGCATACTCGCGGGGCTGCGCGACAAGTACGAAGCGCACCACAGGCTTGAAATTACCGACGAAGCGATTGAAGCGGCCGTGAGGATGTCGAGCAGGTATATAAACGACAGGTACCTGCCGGACAAAGCGATTGACCTCATCGACGAAGCGGCTTCGCGCGTGAGGATGGACAACCTGAAGCTGCCGCCGGACCTTAAGGAACTTGAGGCGGAAAAAGAGTCACTCGCCAAGGAAAAGGAAGCCGCCGTCCAAAGCCAGGACTTCGAGCGCGCCGCGGGGCTCCGCGACCGCGAGAAGGAGCTTGCCGTGACGATCGACAACGCGCGCAAGAACTGGGAAAGCATCAGGAGCGGCACGACCGGCAGCGTCGGCGCAGACGACATAGCCGCCGTAGTATCGCTGTGGACAGGCATACCGGTGACGAGCATCACTCAGGACGAAGGCGAAAGGCTCCTCAAAATGGAAGAGACGCTGCATAAGCGCGTCGTAGGCCAGGATAACGCCGTGACCGCCGTAGCGAAAGCCTTGCGGCGGGGCAGGGTAGGGCTAAAGGACCCAAAGAGGCCGATCGGCTCGTTCCTCTTCCTGGGACCGACAGGCGTTGGCAAGACAGAACTGTGCAAAGCCCTCGCGGAAGCGATGTTCGGCGACGAGAACGCCATGCTGCGCGTCGATATGTCCGAGTATATGGAAAAACACACGACGTCAAAATTCATCGGTTCGCCGCCCGGCTACGTAGGCTACGACGACGGCGGGCATCTAACGGAGAAGGTGCGCCGCAGGCCGTACTCGGTGCTGCTCTTCGACGAGATTGAGAAAGCGCACGAGGATGTGTTCAACATCATGCTGCAGATGATGGAAGACGGGATTTTGACCGACTCCCAGGGGCGGCGCGTGGACTTCAAGAACACGATAATCGTAATGACGTCAAACGCCGGCGCAAGGAATATCACGGAAAAGAAGTCAAAGCTCGGATTTGAGACCTCACCGGGCGGGCAAAGCGGCGAGGAAGCGGAGTTCGAGCAGATTCAAAGCGCCGTGATGGAAGAAGTCAAGAAGATATTCAAACCGGAGTTCCTCAACAGGATAGACGAAACTATCGTTTTCCATAAGCTCAGCAGGGAGAATATCAAAGAAATCTGCACGATGATGATGGAGACCGTAAGGGAGCGCATGGAAGCTCTCGGAGTAGGCATGGAGGTTGACGACGCTGCGCTCGATCTGCTGTGCGAAAAAGGCTATGACCCCGTATACGGCGCGCGCCCGCTGCGCAAGGCGATACAGAGCGCCGTCGACGACACGGTCGCCGAACGGTTGCTGGAGGGAAAGATCAGCAGCGGGGATACCGTGAGCGTTTCAGCCTCGGGCGCAGAGATAACTATCGCAAAGCGCGAAACTGCATGAGTAGCAGTTCATCCATCAAGAATGTAACTTTAATAGATAATCTGAAAAAGTCGTTGAATTCAAAGCTGCGTTTGACAAACGCGGCTTTGTGTCATAAACTATCAACCGCCTCATTACCCCGGCGCACAGCCGGCATGCGGACTAAGTGTAACGGAGATATTTAATGGACAAATGCGATATAGGGCTGATCGGGCTGGCGGTCATGGGCGAGAACCTTGCGCTCAACATGGAGAGCAAAGGCTTCTCCGTTTGCGTCTACAACCGCACTGCCGAAAGAACCCGCGCGTTCATCGAAGGCCGGGCTGCGGGCAAAAACATCATTGCGGCGCAAACGCTCGAAGAGCTAACAGCGAACCTGCAGCAACCGCGCAAGGTGATGCTGATGATAAAAGCAGGCGAACCCGTCGATGAAACGCTCGAAGCGCTTGTGCCGCTGCTGAAAGAAGGCGACGTCATCATCGACGGCGGCAACTCGCACTACGGACAGACGATACAGCGCACGCTGATCGCCGAATCCAAAGGGCTCCTCTACATCGGCGCGGGCATCTCCGGCGGGGAAGAAGGCGCGCTCAAAGGCCCGAGCATCATGCCCGGAGGCTCAGCAAAAGCCTGGCCTATCGTCGAACCAATCCTTACGGCCATTGCAGCGAAAGCTGACGACGGAGAGCCCTGCTGCTCATGGGTAGGCAGCGGCGGCGCCGGCCACTTCGTGAAAATGGTCCACAACGGCATAGAGTACGGGGATATGCAGATCATTTGCGAAGTCTACCATATGCTCAGAAACAGCTTTATCATGGACGCCGACGAGATGAGCCAAGTGTTCGCGAGGTGGAACGCCGGCCCGCTGAGCAGCTATCTCCTGCATATAACCGCCGCAATACTCTCGCATAAAACAGGTACGGGCGGAGCGACGATAGACCTGATACAGGACACGGCAGGCCAAAAGGGGACCGGCATGTGGGCTTCTGTATCTGCGCTCGGGGAAGGCGTGCCGCTTACGCTGATAAGCGAAGCTGTCTATGCGCGACACTTGTCAGCCATGAAAGAAGAGAGGGTTAACGCGTCCTGGATACTGGAAGGCCCTGAGCCCGGAGGCTTCCTGGAGTATTACCCCGAAGTTGAGCCGACATTCATGATGGACCTGCGCGACGCGCTGTACGCCGCAAGGGTGGTATCGTACGCCCAGGGCTTCGCGCTGATGAAAGCGGCGTCCGAGTCGCATGGCTGGAACCTTGACCTCGGCAAGATTGCAAAGCTATGGCGCGCCGGATGCATAATACGCTCATCTTTCCTTGACAACATCAAAAGCGCGTATGGGGCGAATCCGAATCTCGATAACCTCCTCCTCGACGATTTTTTCAAAACATCGATCTGCGAAGCGCAGGAGGGCCTGCGCAGGACTGTCGCGACCGCAGTCATGGAGGGCATACCTATACCCGCGCTCTCGAGTGCGCTATCATACTACGACGGATACCGCACCTCCCGCCTTCCTGCGAACCTCCTGCAGGCTATGCGCGACTACTTCGGCGCGCACACCTATGAACGCGTTGACAGACCGCGCGGCGAGATGTACCACACGGACTGGTAACATAGAGCGCAAATTGAAGGAAAATGGGCGTCTGGATATCAACTGCGTAATTGACCCGGACCGAAGTCTGCACTTATCTAATGACGCGGCTTTTTTCCAAGGCTCCTAGCGAGCGGTGAAAACCCCCGGCAACTCACGGGCAAAAAAAATGAAACAAATTTGTTACAACGCTTGACAAAACTGAAATTATTTGTTACTATTACGTTCCACTCCCGGTTTTCCGGGTAGAATCCTCTTGTCGAGGTGGCCAGAAACGTGATTAAGAAAATGCTATCAACTCTTGTCGCAGTAGCCTTTTTCGCTATAGCGATTGTCTTTTGCGCGTCGCCGGGCGGAGTGCCTGACCGCAGCGGCGTCATGTATGCAGCCGTCGCTGAAGCGGCATTCGGCGATAATGAACCCGAGATGCCCCTTGTCGGGCAGGACGCCGCAAAAGCCGACACGGCAGCCTCGGGCGAGCAGGCGACCGACGACGGCGATGACGATGCGCTTGACGCAACCGACACTGCAGACGCTGCAGACGACGACGGCGATGATGCCGACGCCGATGACGACGCGGCAGACCTCACCGACGATTCGGCTGTCCTAGACCCCGAAAGCGCTGCGGACAGCCCTGAAGCGATTGATTGGCCTGTGACCGGCTACATACTTGGCAGCTTGGTCAATATGCGCAGCCTTCCTAACACAGAATCGACCATACTAACGGAACTCGCGAAAGGAAAGGCCGTAGAAGCGCAGAGCCTGACAGACGGCTGGTACAGAATCAAGTATAACAACTTCGTCGGCTATGTGCGCGCCGATATGCTGACCTTGGATGAAGACGACCTGAAAGAAAAAGAAGAGGAAGAAGAGCCGGCAACGACGGAAACACCTGAGGAGCAAGGCGCAGGAACGGCACAGGCAGTACCGCCCGCGCCTGACGAACCCGCGGAAGCCGCAGCGCAGCAAAGCGCGAACCCTGAACCGGGCGCAAACCTCACAACCGACCCGCCCGCGTCAAACGGCGGCACATCAGGGGAGAGCGCGGCATTGCAGACACTATCGAACACAGTCCAGGCGCCGGCTGCGGCGTCTGACACTTTTTTTAGCGGCACATGCTTCATAGGCCATTCCATGGTCGTGGGCATGAGCGGATATTTCAGGCTCCCCGAGGCTGACTTCTTCGCGGTCAACGGCATATCGGCAAGCCGCTTCCTCTCGTACGATCAGTTCAAGTACACAGCTCACAGCGGGGGAGAGACCGTGACGCGCACCGGCACGATCCGCGACGCCCTCGAAGCGCAGGCATATAATAGGGTGTATATCATGCTGGGCGCAAATGAGCTCGGCCCTGATAAACACCATGAAGAAGCTTTCTACAACAGCCTGTGCGCGATAGTCGACGTCGTGCGCTCGACCCAGCAATCCGCGAGTATCTACCTCATAGCTATACTGCCCATTTCGCAAAGCCGCTCGGAAACATCGGACTACCTCAACCGCGAGAATGTAATCGCGTTCAACATCGTTATGACGCGTGTTACTTCCGACAAGGGTGTGCATTACATCGACGCATTCAGCGAGTTCGCCGACGCCGACGGCTACCTTCCTGAGTCAGCCTGCTCAAGCGACGGCGTGCACATACTCGCCGGCGAGTACGCAAAGCTCAAAAAGGTGCTGGAATCCTACAGCAGTAAGTAACGCAGACGCCCCTGTTTAACAAAATATAATATTGTTCTTTACTCATGGCGTCCCTCGTATTATAATCACCATAGGGCGTCGTGGGTTTTTGCATAACAGATTATACAGATTACGATGAGGAGTGAGCAGGAATGAGGATTTTTGCAGCGAAACAGAAAGGTAAGGCAAGCAACGCAATCTCGCACGTGAAGGGTAGGGTAAGAAACGGAAGCTTCCGGCACAGCAAAGCGCTGGGCATGCTTATGGCGCTTGCGCTCCTGCTGGGACTGGCCTCGGGGGTCTTGTCAAACAGCGCAAAGGCCGACGATGGAACAGACATCAGTGGCATAGTGGTAATAAAGAGCATCAGTATTTTCTGGAAAAACTATTCTGGCGAGGACGAGTA
>Ga0082212_10003072_pt1 | contig 23859 bp, 15 predicted proteins | sample TergutNt197P3_FD_71548 | JGI IMG/M metagenome (GOLD analysis project Ga0082212, IMG submission 71548) | Neocapritermes taracua P3 segment gut microbial communities from Petit-Saut dam, French Guiana - Nt197 P3 | ecosystem: Host-associated > Arthropoda: Insects > Digestive system > Gut ... | reverse complement strand
GTACGAAAGCCTCAAGATATTCTACAGCTGTTTCTATATTTTTACTATTAGGGTTTATTAATGCGTGATAACCGTTAGTATTGTTTGATAAGGGCTTTCTGTCAGTTTTTTATTTGAAACAGTTGACTTTCCTTTAGTTTAGATGTATAATATTTATGTATATATTGCTCCCCCAATTAAACCTTGCCAAAATTGTCACGCAGGATTATTGTCGTCAGACAAGGCAATTTTGACGCGAATATCCGTTGATATTTAAGGAAAAATTAACGCAGTATGGCGATAATAAAACAAGTGAAAATGGCAAGGTTTAATTGGTGGAGCAATAAATTATAAACGTCAGAAAGGGCGGTTGTTATGATAATTACAGTAAAAAAAGGCTTTTACAGGCTTTTAACAATAATATTGGCGTTATCTTTATTCATCGTTTTTAACGCGGGAAATTTAAATATATTTAAAATAAACGCAGTTGTACCCGTCCCAGAGCCCGATTACGGCTTTGATTTTGACGCTTTGTACATATGTGGGAGTACATGGGGCGACGGCAGGCTTTTCCAGCTCGGCGCGCCCGGTCTTAACAACGGCGGGGATATTTTTGAAATACCGATAGAAAATGTTGAAACAGGGCAGATTTATCAGTCTTTCTGCGCTTACGCGGGCGCGAAAAGCTTTGCCAACCACAACGGCTGCAGCGGTTATCAGAAAGCGGAAATCCCCCTGAATAATTATGACAACGTATTTGCCGCATTGAATTACATCAATAATAAATATGGGAGCATTGACAGGTGGAACGGTCCGAACGGCATGAATATTGTCGCGGCTTCGACAAGGCTTCTTACGCAGGTTACATTGTGGAATATGGTAACGAATATTCCGCTGAATATTATGATTGATAATAATTTAGCCGATTATCCGGAAATGCGTAATGCTGTTATTGACCTTTATGAAAATTATCAGGGAACAACCGGCGTAATCGCAAAGCTCGCCTACCTTGTCTGTGCGGACGACCCCAACCACAGGGAATTCTGCCAGCCGCAGCTTATTCCGCTTTACCGCGATAAAACCGACGAAAACGCAAACAATAAAGGTAATATCGTTATTAAGAAATTTCTCGGAAATCAAATCTGCTGTTGGGGCATAAACGACGAAACATTATTCAGTGCGTATATTAAAGATGAAATAACCGGTCAGTATCTGACTTTTTCCGGAACAGGTCCTAATTATACCTACAAAGGATTATCCACCGGAAAAAGCAGTCCTGTTATGTTAAAAGCGGGCAGTGATACAACCCTGCTCGGTATACCGGCGGGGATTAAAGCAAAGGTTGAGGAAGACAGATTCCCTACGGAAGCAAATATTCAAAGATACAGCTACAGTTATAACGAAGCGGACATACACGCAGGCGCGGATGTATTCAAAGCCCCGTCCGATTGGCCCTTAACACCTGAAACCGATTACGGCGTCAACGACAGCGGAATGATTCTCCCCGACCAAACGCTTTATGTTGGCGTGTATAATACCTATCCGCACGGCACAGATGAAGAACACGGTCACGACGGAAACCTTGTCATTACGAAAACGCTCGGCGACAATTATGAAGCGTGGGGGGTAAACGAAAACACGGTTTTTAATGCCCGTGTAATGATAGCGGAAGGTCCCGACAGCGGCAAGTACATAAAAGTAACAAAAGAAACAGATGACGCGCCGGTTTACGAATATGCCGGCGTCAGCGCGACCGGTGATTTTATCCCCTTTTCCGAAGGAATGAAAGCGATTATCACCGATATACCCGGCGGCACAAAGGTGCAGGTAATTGAAGAAACCGATACTTTCTGGTCGGCCGTTTACAATCATTATTATACGAATCCTGAAATTGACGCTGTTCCCGAAGATAAGAACAACGGCATCGTCACCATTCCGGACGGTTATGACGCGGACAGCTCGGTGGTTAATATTACCAATCATTTCCAGCCTGTTATACCCGTTGAACCTTTGATTGAAGACCCGCCGCCGGTAACGACGACAACAACAACGCCGGTAACAACAACGACAACAACGCCGGTAACAACAACGACGACAACGCCGGTAACGACAACAACGCCGGTTACAACAACGACAACAACTCCCATAACAACTGCGCCGCCGGTTACGGTTACACCGCTGAATACCACCACTCCTCCGGCGACTACGACCGCTCCGCCGGTGACAACAGTTCCGCCGACTACACCCGCTCCGCCCAATACACTTCCTCCTCCCGTTATTCCGCCCGAAAGTAATAATACCGGAAACTTGATTATTAATAAAAAATTATCCGGTGCTTATGTGGATTGGGATATTACAAATTCGGTGACGTTTGAAGCGATGGTTAAGAATATAAATACAGGCGATTATTTAACTTTCACCAAGAATAATTCGGGTTATACCTATTCGGGTGCAAATTCCGCCGGTACGGTCATCGAGCTGAACGTAAGCGCGCCCGCTTACTTGTTCGGGCTTCCGGCGGGTACGGAAATCGTCGTTGAAGAAATTCTGCACGAAGATGTGCATTATATTGCGTATTACGATGAACACGAACACGGTTATTTTGAATTAAAACATTCCGCCTGTGATATTTTAGAGGTTACAGACGGGGACAATCTAATCGTTACTATTTATAATGATTATGAGCCGAAGAACCGTTACGAACCTATTCCGGACAGTGACGAGGATTTAGGGGGCGTACAACTCAGAATCAGTAAAAGCCTTGTTGATTTCTTCGGCGCGCCAATCGGTACGGGAAAGCATTTTGCCGTGAGATTATACGATTCCGAATTAAACATGCTCCAAAGGATTGACCTTGTCGCCAACGGCGAAAGCGTTGTTGTCCCGGGGCTTGAAAGCGGAAATGTATATTATTTACAGGAAGAGGAATACCCCGGCTTCACAGTGCTCGGCTTTGAAATCGTGGGCGTTGGGGAATCAGAATACAGCGAAGTGGGGCTTAAGATTCCCGTGTATGATTATGATATAGAAATTGAAGTGATTTTGAAAAACATGACGGAAACTCCGCTGATGATTCCGGATGAGCCTGTTCCGCTCGGGGTTTACCGCTTCCCGGATAACCCGCCCGTAATCGAAATTCCGGAAGATTTGCCGCCGCTTTCAGGCTTTTTATTCCCCGAATTCCCTGACCCGAACCCGTCCGGAAATCCGGATACCGGCATTACGATTCCGCTTGCTTTCGTTTCGGTTACAAGCAGTATCGGATTAGCCATGTCGGCTCTCGGGAAAAATAAAAAGAACAGAAGAAAATAATATTTAATATATTAATATGATGTAGGGGACGCCCTGCGTGGCGTCCCTCTTTATTATACGGGCGAACGCGAGGTTCGCCCCTACATTCAGATTATATAAATTAAAGGAGCGGTTTTCAACATGGAAATTATCAGGCGGTTTATTTGTTTCATATGCTGTGCGGGATTCTTTTTTGCTACGCTTGCGGGATTTTCCGGCTGTGAAAAAGACGGAAGCACTTTTGAAATTAAACACGCCGCTTCCGTGAATACGCGTAACTATACCTCTTTCAAAGATATTCCCGGCATAACCGCAGAAGAAATCAAGGCGGTTGAAAATGTTTTGCAAAACACCGAAAAATTTATTTACGGCATGACATACACCACGGAAACGTTTGATGACGCTGACGGCGACATCAAAGGCTTTTCGGCGTTAGTCTGCGAACGGCTGACACAGCTTTTCGGCGTTGAATTTGTCCCCGTGATTTACGAATGGGATGAGTTGATTGAAGGGCTTGAAAGCGGCGAAATCGCTTTCACGGGTGAGCTTACGCCGAGCGACGAGCGCAAGGAAACCTACATTATGACCGATTCCATTGCTGAACGGCATATTGCGGTGATTAGAAGAGCAGACAGCGAATCCCTGCAGGAATTGATTAATAAACGCGGCGGCAGTAAGCCGCGATACGCTTTCTTAACGGGCGGCACTACTTATCAAAAAGTTTCAGATAACGCTGTATATGATTTTGAAGCTTTCTTCGTTGAAGATTATCACAAGGCTTATGAAATGTTAGAAAACGGCGGAATTGACGCCTTTATAGAAGAATCCCCGACACAGGCGGCTTTTGACGGTTACGGCGATATTGTTGCCGATAATTTTTTCCCGCTTTTATTCAGTCCGGTTGCTTTCGCTACGCAGACGGCGGAATACGAGCCGATTATAAACGCGCTTCAGCGTTCGCTTGACAGCGGCGCAATCACCTATTTGAATGAATTATACAATGAAGGTCACAGGGAGTATTTACGCAAAAAGCTGTTTTCCATGTTCACGGACGAAGAAAAAGAATACATCAAAAACAATCCGGTTATCCGTTTTGCCGCTGAACCCGAAAACTACCCCATTAACTTTTTTAATAAACAGGAAAATGAATGGCAGGGAATTGCTTACGATATATTGAAAGAAACCAACCGTTATACCGGTTTGCGGTTTGAAATCATCAACGGAACTGACGCAAGTTTTGCCGATTTGGTTGATTTGCTTGAAAGCGGAGAAGCGCATTTAATTTCAGAGCTGATTCGTTCAGAGGACAGAGAGGGGTTATTCCTTTGGCCCGAAATTGATTTCCTGAGGGATAGATACGCGCTTGTTTCAAAATCCGAATTCGGCGATATAAGCATCAATGAATTGCTGTATACAAGCGTCGGCGTCGGCAAAGGCACAGCGTATGCGTATTTATTTAATAAATGGTTTCCGAATCACAAAAACGTAACGGAATACGAAACCACCTACGCGGCGTTTAACGCGCTTGAACGCGGTGAGATTGACCTTGTTATGTCCAGTCAGCACCAGCTTCTGCTTTTAACCAATTTCAGAGAGCATGTAGGGTATAAATGCAATTTAATTTTTGAACTTTATTTTGATTCAACCTTCGGCGTGAATATAAATCACCCTGAATTACGCTCGATTTTGGATAAAACCATGCGGCTGATTGACACAGAGGGCATTTCAGGAAAATGGATGCGCAAAACATATGATTACCGCGTGAAATTAGAGCAGGAGCGGACGCCTTGGCTTGTCGGCGCGGGCGTGCTTTTAGTGGTCATCATATTCATGTTTGTTATGATTGTCAGAAACAGGAATATCGGTAAAAAGCTTGAAAATATTGTGTGCGACCGTACCTCCGCGCTTATGGAAAAGCAACATGAGTTGGAAAAAACCGTAGAAATCGCCGAATCCGCAAGCCGCGTAAAGTCAAGCTTTCTCGCCAACATGTCGCATGAAATCCGCACGCCGATGAACGCGATTATCGGCATGACGGAATTGCTCTTGCATGAACAGCTTTCGGGTTCTCAGCAGGACAGGGTGAATGATATAAAAGTTTCTGCCAATTCTCTGCTCGGCATTATTAACGATATACTTGACATGTCTAAAATTGAAGCCGGAAAGTTAGAGCTCAACCCCATTCATTATGACTTGCGGATTCTGCTTGACAACATTATTGCTATGTTTAAATATGTAGCGCAGGAAAAAGGTTTGCAGTTTATTTATGAGCATGAGCGAGAACCCTCGCAGCAAGAGCTTCCGCAGTATTTGTTCGGCGATGATTTAAGGTTAAAGCAAATTTTGACCAATATCTGCGGCAATGCGATTAAATTCACCGAGAGCGGTCATGTTAAGCTAAAAGTGATTACGGAAACAGGTATTAATAATAGTATCAGCTTTGAAATCAGCGACACCGGACGGGGCATTAAGGAAGAAGATGTTCCGGAGCTGTTTAAAGCTTTTCAGCAGACCGATAAAATCAATAACCGCGGCATTGTCGGGACTGGGCTGGGGCTTTCCATCAGCAAGGCTTTCGCCGAGATGATGGGCGGCGATATAACGGTAACGAGCAATTACGGCAAAGGCAGTGTTTTTACGGTAAGAATTCCCTTTGAAGCGGGAGACGGCGATAAAGTCGCACCTGACGAGGGTACAATGAAAAGCGATAAATTCTACGCGCCGGAAGCTAAAATTTTAATTACCGACGACAATGTTTTTAATCTGAAAGTAGCCGCGGGATTATTGAAGCTGTACAGAATTGACGCTGTAACCGCGGAATCAGGCAAAGAAGCCATAAAAGCCGTTCAGGGAACTGATTTTGATTTAGTCTTTATGGACCACATGATGCCTGAAATGGACGGGGTTGAAACCGTTGCGGAAATCAGAAAACTCGGCGGAAAATTTACAGAGCTTTGCATAGTCGCGCTGACCGCCAACGCCGTTCGCGGCTCTAAGGAAATGTTCCTTGAAAACGATTTCAACGACTTCCTTTCAAAACCCATTGTCGCCGCCGAATTAAACGCGATTCTTAAAAAATGGATACCGCCGGGGAAAATCAAGAACGCTTCCGCCGACGAAGATAAAACACCTGAAGCTGACGAATCAGCCGGCGGAAAAGATATCATGGCTCAGCTTTCGGAAATTGAGGAAATCAACGCAGACATCGGGCTTTCCTATGTTTCGGGCATTGAAGAAATGTACACGGACGCGCTGAAATTGATTTACGAAAAACTGCGCCCCGAGTGCAAAAAAATGAACGGCTTTCTTGAGAGCGGGGATATTAAAAATTTTGCGATTTTAGTTCACGCGATGAAATCCATGCTTCTGACAATCGGCGCGGCTGAACTGTCGCAGGAGGCGTTAGCCCTTGAACAAGCTGCAAAAAGCGGTGAAGAATTTTTCTGTATCAGCAATTACCCCGAGCTTGAAGAAAAGCTGTTTGTTTTAAGCGATAAATTGTCCGCGCTGTTTCCCGGTTTGGGAACAGCAGATATACAAAAACAAGCGGGCGATAAAGCGGTTTTGGAAGAACAGCTTAAAGCCGCCTTTGCCGCGATTAAGGAATTTAACAGCAATGAGGGAATTGAAGCCGTGAACAAACTGCTTGTGTATGATTTTGGGGAAGAAATCAACGGCTTGCTTGAAAATACGCTGGTTGCTTTTCAGAATTTCGACTGTATAAAAGCGGAGAATTTCCTGAAGGAAATTAATAACCCGTTCTAAATAAATTTGCAAGTTTGTTATCAAAAAATTGCAAAATCCTATTGACAAAACATATATTTTAAATATATAATAATAATTGAAAAATCAAATTTGCGCATTGCGCAAATTCCGGAAAGGAATGGGCAGACCAATGACATACGCAGAGAGAGTATTGGAACAGGCAATTAAAAATAACCCGGGCGAACCCGAATTTCAGCAGGCAATGACGGAAATATTACCGAACTTGCAGCTTGTGATTGACAAGTATCCCGAATATGAAGAAGCGGGAATCCTTGAACGCATTGTAGAACCCGAGCGTTTAATCAGTTTCAGAGTACCGTGGGTTGATGATAAGGGCAAGGTGCAGGTGAATAAAGCCTACCGCGTGCAGTTTAACGGCGCAATCGGACCTTACAAGGGCGGCTTGCGTTTTCACCCGTCCGTCAACGCAAGTATTATTAAGTTTTTAGGGTTTGAGCAGACTTTTAAAAATTCGCTGACGGGGCTTCCCATCGGCGGCGGCAAAGGCGGCAGTAACTTTGACCCGAAAGGTAAATCTGACCGCGAAATCATGGCGTTCTGCCAAAGCCTTATGACTGAGCTTTATAAATATTTAGGCGCGGATACTGACGTTCCCGCAGGGGACATCGGCGTCGGTGCGCGTGAAATCGGGTATATGTTCGGGCAGTATAAACGAATCACAGGCGCGTACCGCGGCGTTCTGACCGGCAAAAACATCATTTACGGCGGTTCTTTGGGACGTACCGAAGCAACCGGCTACGGGCTTGTGTATATGACCGAAAAAATGCTTGAAACCAAAGGGCAGACGTTTGACGGCAAAACAGTTGCCGTGTCCGGCGCGGGCAATGTTGCAACTTATGCGGCGAAAAAGTGCATGGAACTTGGTGCAAAGGTAGTCACCATGAGCGATTCGGGCGGGTATATTTATGACGCGGACGGCATTAACCTTGACGCGGTTTGTGAAATTAAGGAAGTCCGCAGGGGGCGGATTAACGAATACCTTGAATTTAATAAAAACGCGAAATATTACGAAAAAGGCTTGATTTGGTCTGTGCCGTGCGACATTGCGCTCCCTTGCGCAACGCAGAACGAGCTTCAAGCGGACGGCGCGGCGGAATTAGTCAAAAACGGCTGTAAATTTGTTGCGGAAGGCTCTAATATGTCAACCACGCCGGAAGCGGTTGAAATTCTGCATGAAAATAAAATTTTCTACGCACCGGGCAAAGCCGCAAACGCAGGCGGCGTGTCGGTTTCAGTCATGGAAATGTCGCAGAACGCCTCGCATATTCCGTGGTCGTTTGAAAAGGTTGATTCTGAGTTAAAAACAATTATGTGCAATATTTACGCCGCGATTTATGAAACGGCAGAGCGTTACGGCATGAAAGACAACCTGATGGCAGGGGCGAACATCGCGGGTTTTGAAAAGGTTGCAAAGGCGATGTTAATGCAGGGAGCGGTTTAGACAGTAGGGGCGGATTCCATATCCGCCCTTTTTTATATGTATTGTAGGGGCGAACATTGTTCGCCCGTGCAGAAACCTAATATTTTTATTTCGTGCGAACATTGTTCGCCCCTACGTTAATTTCTAATCCCAAACAGCATTGAAAGTCCCAATGCGTCGCGCAAACCCTGAATATATACCTCATCATACTGAAATGCCAATCTCAGATTTTCTTTTTCCTGATACAGGGTAAAAAAATCATATTCTTGTTTATCTAATCGTTTTTTCAATATTTCTTCGATTTTTTTATTATCTTCTTTCTGTTTCAAACAAATCTCTTTGTATATCGGGTCTTTATTAACGCGGATAAAAGCAATTTCCTGCCTTTCCCCAATCAGCGTTTTCATGGAATCGGTTATTTTCATTTCACCCTCCTTGTAATAATATATAAATTATAGCATATATGTACAATTATATCAATAGGCGATTCCACCAAAAATCAATAAGCGTACTTGTACATATATGTAAAATGTGTTAAACTATATTTTAGAAAGGCGATGGATATAGTGGGAAAAACTTCTGCGGCTTCTATTAACAAATACGCTAAAAAAGCATATGACCATATACATTTAACTGTTCCTAAAGGAAAAAAAGCACTGTTGCAGGAATATACAAAAAAACAAGGTGAAAGTGTGAATGGTTTTATAAATCGCGCCATTGACAACCAAATCGAAAACGATAATAAAACAGCGGATTAATTCGCTGTTTTTTTAATTAATATAGTTTATATCATTAATAATAATTGACACTTACAAAAAAAAGTGATATAATTATTATATCATGGAATTTCTATACGAATTTTGAGGATTTTAGAAATGGACAACGATAAAGTAAAAATACTTATAGCGGACGATGAAGAGATTTACACCAGTATTCTAGAGTATATTCTGAGTCCGCAGTATGAGATTTCGATAGCCGGCTGCGGCGAAAAAGCCGTAGAAATGGCGATTGAAATTGTACCGGATTTAATCCTGCTTGATGTATTGATGCCGGATATTACCGGCTTTGAAGTATTGAAACGCTTAAAAGACCACAATACGACCCAGAACATTCCCGTTATTTTCATCACAGGCTTGAACGCTTCGGAAGATGAAGAACTCGGTTTCTTTCTCGGTGCGATTGATTATATCACCAAGCCCTTTGTCAACTCGATTATGATGGCAAGGGTCAGAACGCATGTGCAGATTATCAAGCATATCAGAACCATTGAACAGATGGGTTTAATTGATTCATTGACCAGTCTGCCTAACCGCAGAGGTTTTGACGAACGCTTTGCCCTTGAATGGGAAAGAGCGGTTAGGGAACAAGCGCCTATCAGCCTTTTATTCATGGATATGGATAAGTTCAAATCTTATAACGATACTTACGGACACCCGTTCGGGGATTCATTAATCCAGCTTTCCGGTAAAATTTATCAGCAGACGCTTAAACGCGCAACCGACTTTGTTTCGCGCTGGGGCGGCGACGAATTCGTGATTCTTCTGCCGAATACCGATAAAGACGGTGCCTGCGCAATCGCCGAAAGAATCCGCCTTGCTATTGCGGAAGCGGTAATCCCCGCAAACGATGATACTAATATTACCGCAACCGTCAGTATCGGCGTACATTCGGAAACGCCAACCAAAGAAGACGATATAGACGCTTTCATGGATAAAACAGACAAGGCGTTGTATGCCGCTAAAAAAGAGGGCAGGAACAGATTCCATTTATATGACCCGGAACGCGCTCATATTTATGAAGCGGAAGAAGAAAATAAACAGCTTGAACGGCAGACAGCCGCCGCTTCCCCGATTGCACCTATTCGCACCGCCCCTAAAGCACCTTCTCCGAAACGCGAAACCTCAGAATTTATTAAAAACATCAGAAATATCCCTACGCTTGATATTGACGGTGCGCTGGCTTCAATCGGCGGCTCTGAAGAACTTTTTGAGAAAATATTCAAGATGGTGGTTTTCAATGTTCCGAGTTATATTCAGCAAACGGAAAAAAGCCTTTTCACCGATAATGATTTACGTGCGTTCACGATTAAAATTCACAGCATTAAAAGCTCACTCAACCAAATCGGTTATAAGAAATTAGCGTCATTGACGGATATTCTTGAAAGTGCCGCCAGAAAAGGCGATGAGCAATACTGCCGCGAATATTACAGTATTTTTAAAGATAATTTATTAAGTTTTCATAAACAAGGTTCTGCGATTTCCGAGCTTCAAGGAGGTGCGGACGGAAGTTCCGTTTCGGAAAACGGTGAAGCCGCCGGTTTAAGCGCGGCGGAAGAACACGAAACCGCTCCGCCTGCTTCTGACAAGAAGATTTTGGTTGTTGATGACAGCACGACTAATCTTACGCTGATGAAAGCCATGCTTAGTTCATTTTATAAAGTTTTCCCCGTAAATTCGGGTGAAACCGCACTTAAATTCCTTGAAAAACAACGCCCGAATTTAATTCTGCTTGACGTTGAAATGCCGGGTATGGGCGGGAAAGAACTGCTTGAAATCATCAAAAGTAAACCTCATTTATCCAATATTCCGGTCATCTTTTTAACCGGACTTGCCGATATGGAAAGCGAAGCGGAGGCATTCACTCTCGGCGCGGCGGATTATATCCGCAAACCGGTGAATGACGTGATTATGCTGCATAGAGTTAAAATGCAGTTAGAGTTGGAAAGTCTTATGAGTAAGCAGGATTCGAGGTAGAGAATGAGTAGGGGCGAACCTTGTGTTCGCCCTAAAAAATAAAACTTGCGGGCGAACACAAGGTTCGCCCCTACTTCTTTTTAATTCGGTTTATCTCAACATCCTCAGTATATTCTGCGCATTATTCGCAAAGCTGAAATTCTGCGTTGCGTCCCATTGCACCGACCATGTCATCAGCCCGCCGAGGCAGTTATAGGGCGTTGAACACATTTCTTCAGCCCCGCGGAAACCGCTGACAAGCCTGCGGAAAGCGTCATTAATCTGCGCGTTGGTTAAGAACCCGTTGAAAGCCGCACGCGGCGTTGCGGGCAGCCCCACCGCTACTTTATTCGGGGGTAAACCGGGAAAATAAATGCCGGTGTCTGCGATTGTGAAACCTTTAATAATCGCTTCGGTTAAGTAAACGATAAAATCAACAGTACCAACGTCATAAGCCCGCATGTTCACCCCATACATTGAGCCGCTGTTGTAATACTGCATATGTACCCGTGTAATCCGGTTTTGGAAGTGCAGAATAAGCGGCAGATAATTACCCCAAGCACCGCCGTACCGCGCTATTCCGCCCACAAGATTCAACGTTTCCGGCGCCATAGTCAGCATAAAACCGTTCGGGAATGAATGGATTACCGCGTCGATTCCGTCGATGACGCCCTTGACTGTTCCGGTAGGGTTCCAAGGTGAACCTGATACGGACATGCCTTCCTCAACATCAATATCAACACCGTCCACCCCCAACTCGTAACATAAACTGTAAAGGCTGTCGGCAAAACGCCTTACCCTGTCCGGCGTGTCAAGCGTTACGGTCACGCCCCCGCCCCCTACTGATAAAAGCACTTTCTGCCCGCGGTTCTGCAAATACCGAACATCGCTTCGAGTCGGGACGTTCGGTCCTGCCCAGCGGATAACCCCTTGATTGTCCGGCGCGACGAATGCAATAATCACATCGGTATATTGCGTCGGAACAGAGGTCAGGGGCAGTTTGCTATACCCGGGAAGATTCCAGGTCTGCCAGTAACCCGCAAGTCCGGGTCTTAACATAAAATCAGCTCCTTGTAAAATTAATATATTATTATATGCTTCTTTTTCACCTGTGGTCTTATAAAATCATATAATACATTTAATATAAACTTCGGAAGTAAGGAGAAAATTTTATATGGGTACAGGATATTTACGGATTCAAGTGACTACAGGCGGTGACGCGCTCCCTGTCGCGGGTGCTGATGTAACAATCAAGCAAAGAGGCAGTGCAAAGCTGTACCGAACGCGCACCGGAGCTGACGGAAAAACAGAAGATTTTCCATTCTCCGCGCCTCCCATGTCGTATACATTAAACCCTTCCACAGCATCATGCGCATATTCGCTCTGCGATGTGGATATTAAAAAAGAAGGTTTTATTACTAAACATATCAGAGGGGTTGAAATCGTTGATACGCAAACGTCGATTCTTCCTGTGAGTATGGAACCGCTTGCCGGCGGCAACGGCGCGCAAGCAGATTCGGTATTTAAAATCCCTCTCCCCGGTCCGGCGGTTACATATGATTACAGAAAATTCAACACCATTCCTTTAACATTATTTCAGCTTAATACAGACAATACAGGCAATACAAACAACAGTGCTTTTAATGCTTTTAACCCCTCACCCAGAGCGCAGACAGAAGTGGTGATTCCCGATTATATAACGGTTCATCTCGGCAGACCGGAAAACACCTCCGCAAGAAATATAAGGGTCAGATTCCCCGAATACGTAAAAAACGTAGCTTCAAGCGAAATCTATTCAACCTGGCCCGAGCAGTCGCTTTTAGCCAACATTTATGCGATTATTTCTTTTGCTCTGAACAGGGTTTACACCGAATGGTATCCGAGCAAGGGTTATAACTTTGATATTACAAATTCCACAAGCTTTGACCAGTATTTCAGAGAGGGCGGACCTATTTTTGAAAACATCAGCAGCATTGTTGATGAAGTTTTTAACACCTACGCGCACAGGTTCGGGTTCAGAAATCCTTTTTTTACGCAGTTCTGCAACGGTACGACAGTAACCTGTCCCGGCTTATCGCAGTGGGGTACTGTGACATTGGCGAATCAAGGGATGGAAGCCCTTGAAATCCTGCGTTATTACTACCCCCGCGACTTACAGCTTACCGTTACCGACAATATAGCGGGAATATCCCTGTCTTATCCGGGCGAACCGCTTACGCTCGGAAGTGAAGGCGAAGATGTGCGCCGTATACAAAACGACCTTAACAGAATCAGGGTAAATTACCCCTTAATCCCCATCATTCCGAATCCGAACGGCAATTTTACCCCTGAAACACAGAACGCGGTGATGACTTTTCAGAAAATATTTAATTTACCCGCGAACGGGGTAGTCAACCAAGCTACATGGAATAAAATTTCAAGCATTTTCAACGCGGTGTCAAGGCTCGGGGAACTTGACAGCGAGGGTATCAGATACACCATCGGCATGAACCCGCCCGACGTTGTATTGTCCCAAGGTTCAAGAGGCGGGGACGTGCTTGAATTACAGCATATTTTAAACATGGTTTCCGTGTTTTATGCAAGCGTTCCGCCTGTGATTATGGACAGCGTTTTCGGGGAGCAGGATAAAAATGCGGTCATTGAATTCCAAAAGACCTTTAACCTCCCCCAAACCGGCATTGTGAACGCCGGAACATGGAACATGCTCTACACCGTATACAGGGGAATCCGTGAGAATGTCCCCATACCCGCTTATGAACCACCTGTGCAGATGATATAACGCATATAATCTGCCGCCTTCGGGCGGTGATTATTTTTATAATCAATCTGTTAATAATTAGTTGACTTATCAAACAATCCGTGTTATAATTTAGAAATAAAGTTGTTAATAAATTAAATTATAATAGCGGAGGGCACAATGGACATCAGGAAAGAAAAATTAAATTTAATCGAAAACCTTGATTATTGCGGCAGAATCACCGCGATGGACGATTCTGATTTTAGAAATTACTGCGATAAACTCGAAAAGTTCGTTGAATCATTCCCCATTCTGGAGGAAAAGCTGAAAGCGAATTTCACGAAAAACAATTTCGGCGGAATCGGCGAGGCGCTTTCAGATTTAAAATACATGATTTCCGACATCCGCGCCGGCAATTTGTTAAAATTGTGTGAAACTTTATTGGCAGACATAGGCAATCCGGACAAGGAACAGGCGGAAGCCGCCCTGACCCACTTTTTAACCACCGCGTCCATGCTTTCCATTGAAATTCAAATGTCGTGCCATGCCGATACAGGAGAGCATAAAGAAGTTTCTTCCGCACCGAAAAAAGAAGGTCCGCGGACGATTTTAGCCGTGGACGACGTTTCGTTGCTCCTTGCTACAATCCGTACCTTTATACAAAGCGACGAATATAAGTTCGTCGGGGTTACGTCCGGAGAAGCGGCTTTGAAATATGTGCAGAGCCATGAAGCGGATTTATTCCTGCTTGACATTGAAATGCCCAACATGAACGGATACGAGCTTGCGGCAAAATTAAAAGCAGAAGGACAGACCGCGCCGATTATCTTCCTGACCGGAAACGCCCAGAGCGAATATGTTATGAAAGCAATCCAAATGGGCGCGGCTGACTTTATCGTGAAACCGGCAAGCAAAGACCAGGTTCTTGATAAAATTAAAAAATACATAAGATAGCATTATTTATTGTAATTATAAATTTAAATTCATAAACGTGAGGGAACGGACATGAAAAACTTTTTAAATTCGTTTCGTATAGACGGGCGCTTGATAATGCAATTGGCGCTCGTTTTCTTAGCTTTTGTCATTATGGCTTTGATTGGCAGCTTATTCGGCGCGGAAATTATTAATAAAAATGTGGAAGCCTACGGCAACGAAGTGGTCAACACCGCAGGAGAAACCATTAAGGCGTATTTGGATGAATATGTAACCGTCCTTGACGGCGTAGCTTTTTCAATTCTCAGGTTAGAAATAGACCACGCGGACGCGGAGCAAATGCAGACAGAAATGAAAGTCTGGACAGAATGGATAATAAAAACCGTTGCGAAATATTCAGACTTTTCAGGCTTTTACGGTGTAATAGACGGCGTCTTTGTGGACGGCTCGGGCTGGGACCCGTGGGCAGACGGCGGCGAATATATACCGGAGGAAAGACCGTGGTACATAGGTGCGATTGAAACCAACGGCGAAACCTTTATTTCGGACCCGTACAAAGACGACGATACAGGTGAATTTGTACTGACTGTTTCTAAAATGATGCTTGACGAGCACGGTAACAGCTTCGGTGTTATTGCCATGGATATGCTTTTCAATAACGTATCGGAGTTAGTGGGAGGCTTAAACCTGCTTGAAAGCGGGTACGGTATTCTGCTTGATTCCGAGAAGCAAATTATAATTACATTGGATAAAACCCTCATCGGTGAATTTATCGGCGACCTTGACAGAAACAAACACTCAAACGGTTACGCCGAAATGGCGAAAAAACTTCAGGAGCACAAGGAAATTTCAGCTTTCCATTATCAAAATCATCAGGGAGAAAGCTTTGTCGCTTTCTTCCGGGAAATTTCAAACGGCTGGTATGTCGGCGTGGCATCCCCGAGAACGGTTTATTATAAAGATATGGAAACCATGGTAACACTTTTGGTGGTGGTCGGGCTTTTCTTAGCGGTTACGCTCTGCGTTATGCTGATGACCCTGCATATCAAGAAAGTCCGTTCGGACGAAGCCAACCAAATCAAAACCTCTTTCCTTGCCAATATGTCGCATGAAATCCGCACTCCCATGAACGCCATTATCGGCATGTCGGAATTGCTTTTAGTGGAGGATTTGGACGAAAAGCAAAAAAGCTATATTAAAGACATCAACGCTTCTTCGCAGTCTTTGCTTTCGATTATTAACGACATTTTAGACCTTTCTAAAATCGAATCGGGTAAAATTGAGCTTCTTCCGATTGATTACAACTTCCTTGCGTTTGTAGACAATATCGCTGCGATGTTCCAGTTTGTCACGAACAGGAAAGAGCTTGAATTTAGGTTTGAAAAACTCGGCGGGCTTCCGAAATGCCTTTACGGCGACGATATAAGACTTCGCCAAGTGCTGACTAATTTATGCGGGAACGCGGTTAAATTCACTTCATCGGGTTATATTTCCTTAACAGTGACTTCACGTGACAACACGATTGAATTTGAAATCAGAGATACCGGCATGGGAATAAAGAAAGAGGATTTGCCGAAGCTTTTCAACGCGTTTGAGCAGTTCGATACGCATAATAACAGGAAAATCGTGGGAACAGGATTGGGCTTGCCTATCAGTAAAACCTTCGTTGAAATGATGGGCGGCGAAATCAAGGTGAACAGCGTTTACGGACAGGGGACAATGTTTACTGTTATTATTCCGAAGGTTTTAGGGGATGAAGAAAAAATCCAGCACGTTAAAAACGCTGATGAAATTAAAACATTTGTCGCACCGGAAGCGCGGGTGCTGATTGTTGACGATAACGAAATCAATTTAAAAGTAGCGTCCGGTTTGCTGAACCTTTTCAAAATCAAAGCCGAAACGATATTGTCGGGCAGGGAATCCATTGAGTTAATCAAACAAAACAAATATGACGTCGTCTTTATGGACCATATGATGCCGGATATGGACGGTGTTCAGACTACTATTGAAATCAGGAAACTCGGCGGCGAATTTAAAAACTTAAAAATTATTGCGCTGACCGCGAACGCCATTCAAGGCGCGAAGCAGATGTTCATGGAAAACGGTTTCAACGGGTTTATTTCAAAACCGATTGATGTAGATGAATTAACCGAGCTGTTAATCGGTATTCTGCCGAAAGAAAAAATAGAAAGCAAAGCCCCGCTCCCCGTGATTGAGGAACCGTCCGGCGATAAACCCGCGCCTTTTGTTCCGGAAGCCGAAAATAAAACAAGCGAATTCCTGAACTCTTTAAAAAATATAAGCGGTATGAACGTAGAAATCGCTATGAAGCGCGTTTCCGGCATGGAAGATATGCTGTACGAAACGCTTGAGGTTTTCCACAGGAAGCTGCCGTCCGAATGTCAGAAGCTGAATAAATTCCTTGCTGACGATGATTTGCACAATTTTGCAATTTCAGTGCACGGCATTAAATCTTCTCTTGCCACCATCGGCGTGATGGAGTTATCGGAAATTGCGTTTGAGCTTGAAAAGCACTCTAAAAGCGAAGATAAAACCTTCTGCGACGAACGTTTGCCCGGCTTTATTTTAAAGCTGAACAGCCTTGAGGAGGATTTAACCGTTCTGTTCCCCGCGGAAGCTAACACGGGCGAAGGAAAAGATAAAGGCAATCTTGAGTTTTTAGCGGTCAAGATAGATGAAGCACTTACTGCGGCGGATAATTTTGACGACAGCGAAGGCGTTGCGGCGATTAACGCGCTTTTACAGTTTGACTACGGCGACAAAAACGGGCAGCTTGAAAACGCCAAAAACGCTTTTAAAGATTTTGATTATGAATTAGCTTCAAATATCCTAAACGAATTGAAACAGTAGAGGGAAATTGCATGAAACGATTATCGGTTTTAATTGTTTTTGCATTGTTCTGCGCGGGTGTTTTACTCGGTGCGGGGTGTGAAAATAATGTAAACGCGCCGGAAAAAGCGGTTGAACTAAAGTCATACAAAGAGATTCAGGGGATTTCTAAAGACGATATATCCGCTGTTGAAAGCCTTTTAAGCAGTAAAACCTCTTTTACTTACGGGCATATTCACGGACCGGGCGCGTTCAAAAACACAGACGGTTCATGTGCGGGCTTTTCTGTTAAAGTCAGCGAATTTCTTTCAGAATTGTTTGACATTGAATTCACGCCGGTGCATTTTGACAGCTGGGACGAAATGAAAACCGCTTTAGATAACAGCGTGATTGACTTCTGTGATTTTCACGCGTTCAATCAAGCCGCACATTCAACGTTTTATCACATGACATCACCGATTTCCTCCGATTCGCTCCGCGTTTACATCAGCAAGGACAACGGTTCGATAATAAACGAAGCCGACATCAGCGGGTTAAAAATCGGCTTCTTGTCCGGTACGGAAATCGCTGATATTATCACCGATAAGTACCCTGAAATGACTTTTGAAACTATCAGCATTACAACGAAGCAAAAAGCATATGAAATGCTGATGAATGAAGAAATAGACGCTTTTGTCGCTGATGAAACAGAGTATTTTGTATATGAAGACGACTGTATTGTATTAAATAATTTTTTTAAAATGCTCAGCATACCGGTTTCTTTGGCGACGGCAAACAATGATTATAAACCCATCATCTCTGCTTTAAACCAATATCTTTCTTCCGGCGGTTTTTATAAGCTGCAGGAAATGAAAGCGGAAAGCAAAACAGAGCTGACCAGCCGTAAGTTATATGAGGCACTGACAGAAGACGAAAAAGATTATATCAGCGGATTGTTAGCCGGCGACGGCAAGGTTGACATCGGCATACAGCATGACGTATATCCGGTTACTTTTTATAATAAAACAGACAAAGAATATCAAGGCGTCGCGCTTGACGTTTTAAACGAAATCAGTAGAATTACCGGCATTGTTTTCGAGCCGAAAACAACCACCACCGACACGCCGCTTTCCGATATATTAGCCAAGCTTCGGGAAGGCGAAATCCAAATGATGACGCAGCTTCTCTACACAGAATCCCGCAAGAACGATTACACTTGGAGCAGAACCCCGTACATGGCTTCAAGCTACGCTCTTATTTCAAGCCGAAACCTTCCGAATTTAGACGCGTATCAAATTTATTACGTCAAGGTCGGAACGATTGACCGTTCCGCGCATGAGGAAGTTTTTAACGCATGGTTTCCCGACCACCCGAACCGTGTTGTTTACAATACCACGGACGAAGGTTTTGACGCGCTTGAAAAAGGTGAAGTTGACCTGCTTATGCTTGCGGAAAACATGGTGCTGACCATGACGCATTACCGCGAGAAGCCGGAATACAAGGTTAATTTCAGCTTTGATATACCGCTTGAATCCCTTTTCGGTTACACCAAATCAGAAATACACCTTGCTTCAATCGTTGATAAAGCAATGACTTTTATTAATTTAAATGACATTTCAGAAACATGGATGAACCGTGCTTTTGATTACTCACAGAAAATTTCAAACGTCCGTACAAATTATCTTTTGGTTATTGTCATTGCTTCGCTTGCTGCTTTAGCGGCTATGTTTTTCCTGTTTATCAGAAATATGCGTCTGCATAAGATTTATGCAGAAAGAAGCGCGGAGCTGAATACCATTCTTACGTCCATTCCGGATATTATTTTCTGCATGGATTTGCGTTTGGTGTATACAAGCTGTAACCCGGGCTTTGAAAAATTTTCCGGGTTGGATGAAAAAGATATTATCGGAAAAAGCGACCTTGAGGTTTTTAAAAACCATAAAAAAGAAATGGTGGATTTCTTTATCGAAGTAAACAACAAGGTTATTCAAACGTGTGAAAAAATCAGAGTTGAAGAGTGGATAGAATATCCGGACGGCAGAAAAAGGTTTTTTGAAACCATTAAAACCCCGCTCATTCAAAACGGAGAAATCAGCGGTATTTTAGGAATCGCAAGAGATATAACCGAGCATAAAGCGGCGGAAGAAGAAGCACGTAAAGCGTCCTTGGAAGCACAGCAGGCTTCTCAGGTGAAAAGTATGTTCCTTGCGAACATGTCACACGAAATACGCACGCCCATGAACGCCATTATCGGCATGGCAGAGCTTTTACTGAACGATAACTTATCAGAACGGCAATTGCAGTATGTGGGGGATATTAACACCTCGTCGCACGCGCTTTTAGCGATTATCAACGATATTTTAGACCTTTCCAAAATAGAATCCGGAAAGTTAGAGCTTAATCCGGTTGATTATGATTTCCACACCGTTACCGATAATATTAATTCTATGTTTAAGCTTGTGGCAGAGAAAAAAGGTCTTGAATTCAAATATGAAATATCGGGAGAGTTCCCGAAGGTTGTTTTCGGAGACGACATCAGGCTTAGGCAGGTGCTGACTAACATTTGCGGAAACGCTGTTAAATTTACCGGTCAGGGTCATGTAAAAATGTCTGTGATTGTCAAGGAAACAAAAATTATATTTGTGATTTCTGATACCGGCATGGGTATTAAAGAAGAAGATATACCCAAATTGTTTGACGCTTTTTCACAAGCAGACACAAGCAAGAACCGCAACATTGTCGGAACAGGGCTGGGGCTTGCCATCAGTAAAAGCTTCATTGAAATGATGAACGGCAATATTAAAGTAGAAAGCGTTTACGGGCAAGGAACAGTTTTCACGGTTACGATTCCGAAAATTATCGGGAATCCGGACAACGTAAAACATAAAGACGAAAATGAACAGAAAAAACGTTTCGCCGCTCCTAAAGCGAGAATTTTAGTTGTGGACGACAACGAAGTAAACCTGAAAGTTGCCTGCGGCTTGCTTAATCTTTACCGCATAGAAGCGGAAACCGTGCTGTCCGGATTTGAAGCGATTGAATTAATCCGCGAACATGATTATGATATTGTTTTCATGGACCATATGATGCCGGAAATGGACGGGATTGAAACCACCGAAAAAATCAGGAGCTTCGGCGGGAAATTTGTTAAGATTCCGATAATCGCGCTTACGGCAAACGCCGTTCACGGCGCGAAAGACATGTTCTTAACAAGAGGGTTCAACGGATTTGTTTCAAAACCGATAGAAGTATTGGCATTAGCGGACGCCCTGCGCAGCTGGCTTCCCAAAGAAAAAATTGAAGAGCTTGCAGAGCAGACAGAACCGGAAAAATCCGAAACCGGCGGCAGTGAATTCCTTGACCGCATAAAGAATATTAACGGGATTAACCTTGAAGTCGGTTTAAGCCATGTATCCGGAATGGAACAAATGTACCGCGAAACACTCGGCATTTTCTACAGGAAATTAGAGGGCGAATGTAAAAAAATGGAGGAAACCGTGAACAGCGGCGACTTGCACAATTTTGCAATCATTGTTCACGGGATTAAATCCACGCTTGCCACTATAGGCAGTGTTCAGCTTTCCGGAACAGCGTTTGAATTGGAAAAAGCGTCCAAAGCGGACGACGGCGAATACTGTATGCAAAACCTCCCCGCTTTCCTCGAGAATCTGCGCACCTTACATGATGAACTTTCAGATGTTTTCACTGAGGAAAAAAGCACAGTTAAAAAATTGTCCGGCGATATAAATCTACTGAACGAAAAAATAGAAGCGGCACTTGAAGCCACAGCGGACTTTGACAATAACACCGGACTTAAACTGATTGAGGAACTGCTTTTATTCGATTACGGCGATGAAACAAACGCTCTGCTTGAAAACGCGAAGGACGCTTTCGCAGATTTTGACTGCGATAAAGCGGCTGAATATTTAAAAGGAATTTCAAATGAATAGTAATAATAATACATTTTTAGCCATGCTTTTCCGCATGAAGCATATCAACCGCTGGAGCTTGATGTTCAACACGCAAACCGAAAACTTAATGCAGCATACGGTTGAATGTGCTTTCATTACGCACTTTCTTGCATTGGTCGGGAACAGCCGTTTCAATAAAAATTATGACTCGGAAAAGCTCTGCGTTTACGCGCTTTTTCACGATGTTTCGGAAGTTTTAACGGGCGATTTACCAACGCCCGTGAAGTATTTCAACGAGGAAATCAAAGCTGTTTACAAGAATATAGAAAGCATTGCCTGCGATAAGCTTCTGACCCATTTGCCGAATGAAATGCGGGATTATTATTCGGCATATTTTACCTGTGAAAATTTATCCGATGACGAAAAAAAGCTGATTAAAACAGCAGACAAGCTTTGCGCTTATTTAAAGTGCATCACGGAAATGAACGCTTCAAACAAGGAATTTGAACCCGCGCTGAACAGTACGCGAAAAGCTTTAGATAATATTAACAGCGAAGAACTGCGGTACTTTTTAGATAACTGCATTGATTCATTTTCGCTTTCTCTTGATGATTTGAAAGGAACGCTGTGAATTTTAGCAATTATTCCCATATAATCTGGGACTGGAACGGAACGCTCTGCAACGATACCGAATGGTGTATAAACGTAATAAACCGCATGCTGTTAAAGCGCGGATTAAAAACATTTAAGAATATCAATGAATACCGCAATATTTTCTGTTTCCCTGTGATTGATTATTATAAAAAAATCGGCTTTGATTTTGAAAAAGAACCTTTTGAAGAGTTGGCGGCCGAGTTTATTTCGCTTTATCATTCGTATGAAAACAACAGTTTTAAACTGCATAATCATGCAGAAGCTGTTCTGCGCGAAATTCATATGAAAGGTATAACGCAGATTATTTTATCCGCGTCGGAAACAGATAATTTGCTTCATCAAATGTCCGGCTTTGATATTCGTCAATACTTTGATGAAATTCTCGGTATTTCGGATATTTACGCCGTAAGCAAAACAGAAATGGGTTTGGATTATGTAAAAAGAAACCAACTAAAATGCGGTTTATTAATCGGCGACACAGAACATGACTTTGAAACCGCCGAAAAATTAAAGCTTGATTGCATATTAATCGCAAACGGACATCAGAGCAGGGAAAAGCTCATCACCTGCGGAGTACCGGTTTTTAATGAAATTTCGGAGGTATTAATACTAATCACTCATTAAAAGTTTTCTAAAAAATCCGTACAAAAACCCATAAACGCAAGCTTTTTGTACGGATTTTTAAGAACTTTTATAATCGGTATTAGTATAAAATTATTATGTTAAAATCCTCCCGCTTCACCGTAATCGATGAACCTTTTACCTGCCTTGTCTGCGGTGCGGAAATCCCCGCGCTTGAATACACTGCCCGCGACCATTGCAATCAATGCCTTTTTTCCCTGCATGCTGACGAAAACCCGGGCGACCGGCAGAGCGGTTGCGGCGGTTTGCTTGAACCGGTAGGCGCGGAGCAGGGTAAAAAAGGTGTCAAAATTATTTATAAATGCCGAAAATGCGGAAAACGCAAAAAAAATATCGCCGCTAAAGACGACGATATTGAGATGATTATTAAACTTTTCGGGAATCCGGTAATGTAGGGGCGGAATCCATTTCCGCCCGAAAATAACGGGACGCCACACAGGGCGTCCTCTACAACGAAAATAAAACCCTGCGGGCGAACATAAAGTTCGCCCCTACATAATATGGGTTTCATATTTTGTTTCCGAAACATCGTAGCCCATTTTTTCCAAACTGTCAAATAATTGGTTTTTCCTGATTCCTGTGGTGTCGAAATCTACCGACACGCTGTTAATTACCGGATTCATGCTTACGGCAATAACGCCGTTCAGCTTATCCAAATCCCCTTTGATTTTCTTAATATCCTTCTTCCCATCCATTTTGTTAATGATGAAGTACGCACTCGCCTTAGCCATTTGTCCGCTTCCTTTCACTATTTTATTATTAATATGATTATTTTTGGCAAAATATACTGTCTTTATACAATATAGTAAATTAACTTGAAAATTGCATCAATAAACAGGCATAAAAACCCATAAATCAAAGATTTTCACGCCTGTTTATTGGGCATTTTCTAAGTTAATTAACTATAATAAAAACAGAATTTACGAAAAGGAGGTATCGTTCAAT
>Ga0082212_10003070_pt1 | contig 23860 bp, 28 predicted proteins | sample TergutNt197P3_FD_71548 | JGI IMG/M metagenome (GOLD analysis project Ga0082212, IMG submission 71548) | Neocapritermes taracua P3 segment gut microbial communities from Petit-Saut dam, French Guiana - Nt197 P3 | ecosystem: Host-associated > Arthropoda: Insects > Digestive system > Gut ... | reverse complement strand
GCTGGGGCCTGCGCGCCGCTCGATTTCGGTGGGCATCCCGCAATATGCCGGCAAAATCATCGCTGCCATCATCCTGGCCGCCAGCATTGCTTTTTTCAGCCCAAAGCCTTTAAGTGTGGCTATCCCTTCACAAAACTTTGCAATTCGCCCGTTTAGTGGTATATCTTCATGATGCTTTCCCCGCTTGGTATTTTAATCGCAAATTCATAATACCATTAATGCGGTGTGTTGCCTCTTTTCATAATTTTATGTCAATTTCCAATGTATTCTTGGTACTTCGACAACTGAGTTGGGGCTTTTAAGTTGCTGTTTTGTGGTGTGTGGTAGTATTCCAAAACTACTAAAAAAGTAGCTTTTCACAAAATTCTGCTTAATAATAATAGTAAGCGACCCCACGATGCATACGGCATAGAAATGCACTACAAAGTGGGACTTTAGTATTTGCGGTTTGTCGGCAAACACAATTTGAAAAAACGCCCCCATTTGACACTCTGCCGGCTTTGCTGGCTAGAAGTGTGCGGGGTCCCTGTTTGGAAAGACAGTATGGAAAGCAAGGACAGGTTCGCTAAACGGGCGAGGGTTTTCAAGTACAAATGGATCCCCACAAATAGCAGTAAACACAGAAATCTAAAAAATTTTCGCCTTTTCTTGCCACATTAATGCGTATACATATTCAAGTATGTCCTTTGGCAGTTTTTGCAAGTGGTCTGGGATCCCCAAGGGGTGGGACCATGAATTTGTTTGAGCTTTTGAGCGTTCTACAGCGTTTGGGTACTTAGTGTATTAAATTGTAAAATTCTTTTTGACCGGGACAACAAAGCAAAAAAATAAAGCGGGGTTATTGACCGAACAGCTTTATCATCTGAACGGCTCCCATTTGGGAGGAGTATCCAGTCGCTTTAGGCTTGCGCATGCCAGGCGTTCCTGCGCCTGACCTTAACACTGCTATAACCTGGACTGGCGCATCACTGCAAAGAAAAGAATACAGATTCTCAATGTAAACAAGAAACCGCTCGATACGGTCTTCGGCGGAAAGGTCACATTAACATTGGAACCTTCTATATTAATCAGTTTTGCTTTCCCTGTTTCCGCTTCTGTTCGTAGGCTTTCCAAACAAGCAGAAGATAACATGGGAAACTATATCGCTCATAACCATTCTTTTGAAATGTATGCATCGTCGGATTGTCCGTATTGTGGATGGACAAAGGCTCCAACGAGTTTTTTCAGCGTAGCCTTGATTGTGAGACAATGATTCTATTCAGTTTAGCCTTGGTTTTAAACGTGCTCTCGGATTCGGGCACGCTCTTCGACACGGTTGCGTATTGCGACATTCTCAGCGAGTTTCTGATGTAGCTGTATATCCTCAACGGCATCATAGGTAAACGTTATCGCTATGGCATAAGACTGAGTTGCTTCTTTTCAGCATGAGTAAATCGCTCTTTGCCTGTGACAAGAACATAGGTATATGGATCATTGTCAGGCCAAAGAAGGTCTTTGCCGCCAGTTTTCCCTTTCGACCAAAACCTTTGCTGCAAAGTGCTGTTTTGAATCGTAGTGCTGCCTGGCTCAAAGTCCGCACCATATGTCTGCCTAAATTTCTCCAAAGCAGCGTCAGCATCGTCCTCTGAGCCCTGTTCCTTCTTTTGGGCAAAATTGAGAAGGTTATCTAAATCTGTTCTGCGGAAAACCTCAATGAAAAGGCTATTGCCAATGTATTCTTTACGGCTCATGCGAATGGGCGGATTATAGGAAAAGCCAATTGAAATACGCTTGTTTCCCTTAACGCCGATAAACTCCGTTGGCACAGGGATTTTATATAGGTGGAATGAGCGTAAAGCGAGTTCCCCTTCAGCAAAAAGGGTAACATGCCGAGGGTCAGTGGAATCCGAAAATAGGACTTCTTCATCAATTTTGCCATAGCCAATAAGACGCAACCTGTTATCTGCTTTTTGCGCTCGCGCACCTGCATAACTTGCATCCACGGCTTCTTCAGCCCAAGTACGAAGGCTATATGGGATAAATGCTGCGCTTGCAAGCATCGCTCGCATCAGATTGCTAGAAGGCGCTTCTTCAAGTTGCGCCTCTAATGATCGTTCGAGTCTGGCAGCGAAATGGGTAACATGCGGAGCGGCAAAGCTAGTGCCGATCCATCCTTTGAACACTCTTTCTGTCGTATGGTTAGTGGAAGGTTCCATAAGAAGGCGATCATTCGTACGCCATAGATTGTTGCCACGAGTTACCTGTTGAACAGAGTAATTGCCGCCATAATCTACAAACTCTGGTTTAATGGCATTGTTTACGCCTTTTCCAGTACGAGTGAAGACCGACATTGAATCAGCCTGACCTACTGGGATTGCAGTTATGCCAGTCCTTATATCGGGAGTTGCAGTTCGTGTAATTGATCCGGCAGTAACAGCAAGGGCAGAAGTTGCTGGATCGATAAGGCGATGCTCCGGATTTAGCAGCTGGTTGCGGTCTTTTTCGCATATGTCGTCGCGGTCGCTGAACTCAGGAAGTTCGGGGTACTGGTTTCCCGCGCTGACAATGATCACAACATCCAATTCTCGCGCTACTTCATCAATCATCCCTGCCCACGTCATTTGCCTACCACCTGCGTATATGTAATCCAGGTCTCCTGACGACAGATTAAAGACGCGGCAGTGGTATTCTTTGTTGAAGAATTCGATTGCTTCTTTTACCACCTGCTCTGGACGCTTATCCTCAGCATAGACAGGGTTGCCAAAGCCATCATCATGCATCACCTTCCCGTTGCATAATCGAACGAGTGGCTTGAATATTGGATTATCATCAAAGAATTGAGGGAACCCACCATATGCTACAATCCCCCCAACGCCTGTGCCAGACCGTTTAAATCAGAAGTTGTATTCTCAGTGTTGTCGAAGTCTTCCTCCCCGACGATGATTGACGACAAAAGCGGATTGCCCGAAAAGAGCCCAGAATCAATGACTGCAGCGAGCGGCGCATTTTTATCGAGTTCATTCTGGACAACAGGTGAAAAATCCTGCGAATAGAGCCCGTTGAAGTCGTGAAGTGTGGTTTCCATTTGAAAATCTACTGCAGCAACAATATCGAGGTCTAAAAGGGCATTAAGAGAGAATTCATTCACTGAAGCACGTCCAAGCAGAAGTGTCTGGAGCTCGAAGAGGTCACCGAGCAATTTACTTCCGCCTGTACCTAGCGCACTTTTGACTTGCGCCTCGATTTCGAATATTTTACTCCTATCTCCGTTGTACCAGACATCAATGTTTACAGTAAAGAACCCGTAGGGCACTTGCCTCCCGCTTTCAATATGTTTTGCCAATCGACGGCCGATGCGATCTTCCCGTCTAACTTTGCGTATTTTATCAATACATTCGAAAAGGTTTTTCCGCTGTCCGGGAGCGAGAGCGCCTCTCTCTGAACTGTCCTGCATATAGAGCGTTCTTTCAGATTCAAAGTCTGATAGTGCTTTGGCATCCTCGAATTGAACAACAAGCCGCGATTTTTTGGAGTCGGGTAGTTTTGCCTCTTCCACAATCCACAAATTACACATACCAAGAAGCCTGTCCAGAGAATCTGCAGGCAAAGCATCGCTCACTAGTTCCAGCACCATAAGGTTATCCGTTTCTATGCCAGATACCTTACGTGACATCCTAATTTCGGAAACAGACGCATCCCAGTCTTGCTTCAGCTTGCTTCCGTGCTGGCTTGGCGTTCCACGGAAAGGCGGCCTAGGAGGATTCGGATTCCGTTAAACCTGCCATACAGGGCAGACAAATCCTCTTTATTAATTTCAATCCTAACAGCCACGATGATTTCCTCCTTCATGCTTGGGCATTAATACTGGGTTTTCCGAAGGGCAACAATCGCTTTCTGCCTTTGGACGGCTTGTTCTATATCCTTTTTAGTAAACATTTTTCTGCCTTCAAGAACGCATTGCTTCCTAACGAAATTTGCGATTTGATCGATATCTGCAAATGAGAATCCTTCCATGTCGCCATAATACTTGGCAAATACATGGTCTGCACCGCTAAACTGTTTTAAACGCAATGAAAAGAGTTTTGATTTCTCATCGTTGGAAGGCATTTCAAAACGCAGGGTGCAGTCAAATCGCCGCCAAATAGCGTAGTCAAGAGATTGCTCGAAGTTCGTTGCGGCAATAACGAGGGATTTTCCATTAAAGTTGTCCAATTGCTGGAGAAAAGTGTTTACGACGCGCTTAATCTCGCCATGTTCAAAAGGATCGTTGCGACTTCTCGCAATAGCATCGAACTCATCGAAAAACATCACATAGCTTTCCTGTCTAGCAAAATCAAAAACCTTTCTAAGGTTAGTTGCCGTCTCGCCAAGATACGAGGATATCACGGCATCAAAGCGTACATAGATCATAGGCAAGCCAATTTCGGATGCTATTGCCTGAGCCGCGAGTGTCTTGCCACATCCCGGAGCACCATAGAACAACACTCTCCTCGTAGGGTTTACACCATTGCTGACAAGGACATCCCAATTCTGAAATTCGTGGATAATTCGTTCGAGCTCCTGCTTCATCTGAGGGGATGCAACTAGATCTGAAAGATACTTTTCTGGGTAGATTATCTCAAAGAGGTTGGTATCATCATTCTTATCTTTGCTGACGTTTGCAAAGTACGGGGTATCAGAGCGTCTCGGTTGAGCCGAACCGTTCAGGATGAGCTTCAGTTCATCGGCGAGGATGCCGTGGTTCTTTTTGCGCTCATCTTCTATAATCTCCTGAGCCACTTTATAAAAGGCGTCATTGTCGCCCGCTTTGTAACTCGTTAGGAGTTTTTCAGTAAATCAGCCCTCGCCATAAAGTCTCTCTCCTTTTCATACCAAATGGTGTACTATATAATATATGGATATTGCCGAGGATTTAAGTCACATCAAAATGGTGGTTTTCACGCTCATAACCAATTTCCGACAGTTTGGTCATGGAATGTCTTTGCCAAAACGCTTTTTTCACAAGCTTGATCTTGTCAACAAATACACTACATAAGTCGTTCGCGTTTTATTCTTGATCAAGCAATGCATCCGTAGATTTCTCTCAACACCTTGACAACCAGATCGGCGTGTGAGTCTTCCACGTCATATAAGGGTCTTTCCTTGCCCTTCCGGGTCAAGGTCATGAGCAACATCACAGGGAAGCATGCCCAAATTTTTAAGAACTCGAATTCTGTTTGAGAGCACCCCGTCCTCAGGCAAGGCGATATTTTCCAGCTGGAACATCAAATTGACATTCCCTTAGCCATCATATCCAGTCTAATTAAGCAGGCGTTCGAGTCAGAATTCAGATAGCTCAGCAAGAGTGCCGAGCATTTCAATTTGCCAAAAACCATTTGCCAGAAACTCAAAGTTGCCAGATATTCGAACGCCTCCCTTCTCTCTTGATAATAGCCACAATAGGCTTTCCAGCACTTTCAGAATTTCTTCAGAGACACCTTTAGCAGCGCAAAAATCTTTTATTTGACGCATAGCTAACCTGCTTGGCAAACGGCGGGAATTCTCCCATCGGTTGATCGTTGTGTAGCTTATGCCCAATTCGTGGGCGAGGTCTTCCTGTGAAATGCCAAATTCTTTTCGAATTGTTTTCAATAACTCCGCTGTTGTCATAAGCCCACCTCGCTTTATCCTATTACTATAGCATAGGCTATAGCCAGTATCAATTCATAATTTCCATCCTCGATTAGTTGTTCGACAGATTAGAGGTTTTGGACAATTTTTTATACAATGTGGTGCGTACGAATCCATAAGACCATATCATGCCCGAAAGAGAACCGGCAATCAACGCTTATTTGCATCACGAAGGTTGAAAAATACCCTTTTTGCCTATGGAAACCGACAGCGAGCTGTGTTAATCTACACTTGAATTATTAACGGTTGGGATGGTTGAATATGGCTATTAGGAATATTCGAAATTGGAAAGACCCGATTTTTCGTAAAACAAGCAGGGTTGTTGAATCATTTGATGAAAGGCTTGGAGAGCTGATAGACGATATGGCTGACACTCTCCAAGCCTCCAGGGGGCTGGGTTGTGCTGCCGTCCACGTAGGTGTTTTGCGCAGGGTGGTTGTGTTAAGGGCAAGCAATGGTTTAATCGAGTTGGTAAACCCGGTAATTGAGGCTGCTAGCGAAGAAACCCATGATATTATTGAGAGCTCTATTGCCTCCAGTTCGCCAAAGTGCTATGTAAACAGGCCTGTGAGCGTCACTGTCTCTGGGTTTGACAGGCATGGCCATCCTGTAAGTTTGAGCGGCGCAGGCTATTTGGCTGCAGCAATTTGCCACGAGCTTGACCATCTTGACGGGATATTGTTTACCGACAAGCAAGTTGGCAAAAAGTGAAGCCTCGTTATTGCCGATTTCCAGATAAAACATGGCCTTGTCCCCATGCTGGCGGCAGCCAAATGGAGGCATCCAGCTGGCATCGCCGGCAGGATGATAACACATTGTATACATAAAGGAGGGTACATATATGCAAGGATACAATCTCGTTTGGGTGTTCAACCAGCAAAAAGACAAGGTGTTGATGTGCAAACGCCACAAGGATCCTTATCTGGGCCTCTACAACCTTCTGGGGGGCAAAATTGAGCCAGGGGAGAGCGGGCTTGACTCTGCCAAGAGGGAGTTGTGGGAAGAAGCTGGAATCCTAAGCATTGACCTGGTTCATCTGATGGATCTCACATACCACTTGCTTGACAGCTGTTATATCCAAGTCTACTTCGGATTTTTGGACGGGGAAAACCATGGAGAAGGGGATGAGAAAGAGCTCGTGTGGATGGATGTGGCTGAAGACTTTTTTGATATGGACCGATTTGCAGGTGAAGGCAATATTGGGCATATCTACCAGATAATACTGCAAAACACAGGCATGGCGGCAAAGTAGTTTGCAATGCGCCAGCTATTTATTATGTTTAAAAACCATCGATAACTCAAACAAGCGAAGCAAAACCAGAGCAACAACCCCTTTCCAATATGCCATAACCAGCCAATACGCGCTAAAACATCCGGATCTGCTATGCCGGATGTTAGAAATAGAAATCTCGTGCAAGCCAGCAAATATTTTTCACTGTCGCGGGCTATCCCGTCTCTACCACCCTATTGAGGGATTATAATAAAGCAAAGTAACTCTAGTTGCCAGGAATCATAGCAAAATATTATCTAAATACAGTTTAACCTGCTTAGTTCTTGGGTTAAGCAAACCCAAGAGGGCAAAAAGCGCTGTCTTGAAGCATTACTGTCCAAGACGATTTTGGCCAGCCTGCTAAAAGGGCGCTAAAACAATAGCAAGCCTTCCCGCAGCCCTATACCTTAAACACAAGGAGAAGGAAAATGATTGATGAGACAATGAGAATTATCGAACTCTTCGCTGAAAACCAAAGAGTAGCCAGAAAAGAATTCAAGTGGAACAATGCCATTGAAGCGGCATCGGCAGCTCTTGAATATGCCCTTGAGGCAAAGCCATTGATATTGAGGCTATCCGCGGCAGCCTCGCAATCATTAAACAAAAAACCAGCGCGTTGTCATCATTCCAAGGGACAATTTCCCTATGCGTAGCTGCAAAATTGTCGCTGTCATCCGATCCAGAGCTGTTGTTTGGCAATGCTTTGGCAGCTTACCAATTCCTAAAAGAGGAGAAGCTCTCCGCTTGCAGCTATCTAGCCTGTGCTGCCCTCCAGATAGCAAAAGAAGTAGACCCTGACTTTTATGAAGATACAGCAAAGCGCACTAAAGCCATTTACAACAGGTTCAAGTCAAAGCACCGCATGCTCACCGGCCAAGACGACTATGTATATGCAGCTTTGCTGGCTCTCTCAGATTGGGACGATACCAGGGGGTTATGGCGGGTAGACGTTTTTTACAACCGGCTCAAGGATGATTTCCCTGTTAAGAATAGTGTCCAAACCCTTGCCCAAGTTCTTGCGCTCAGTGGCATGGGGTATGATGATGTGTGGCGTGTCTTGGCGCTTCGGGACGCATTTGCCAATGAGGACATTAAAATGTCCAGGGCCAATACTGTGCCTGCTTTGGGGGTGTTGGCTATGCTTCCGGGACAAGTGGAGGAAATCACAGCTGGCTTTTGCGAAATACGCGATGCGCTGGTTGGGCTAAAAGCCTTTACCAAGCTGTCCTCTTCAACCCAAGAGGCTGTTGTTGTGGTGTCTGCAATACAAGCCAAGAGGTTGAGCATGCGTGAGCAGACCCTGGTGGGCGCTGCGCTGTCATCGAGCTTGGCATCAATCATTGCTGCGCAGCAAACAGCAATGATCGCAACAATCACTGCATCATCCGCTTTTAGCGCAACCATGGGCAGGGTCTAAAGCGATGCGGGGCGCTTTGGAGCTGTTTGCCAAACAGGTATTTCATCTGCATTTGGGTTGCAGCCTTAAGCGCGCTGCCATTTGCCTTGTTGTCAAACACTTTTGAAAAGGAAGGTGTAAACAGTGCATGTATTTTTGACCGGAGAGCTTAATGTAGGCAAAAGCACAATAATAAAAAAAATCCTTGAAACCTCGGGCATGAATGCTGATGGCTTTATTACTTATTGGAAGGCAGAGCCCGGCGGAGCAAGGCGCTTGTACTTGTCCTCCTATCCGCCAGACGCCTATGGGGCCCAAAAAGCTGTTTTAGCAGAAGACCTTGATGGTCTCCATACGCCCCTTGACATCATGACAAATGTTTTCAACAGCACTGGAGCCCAAATCCTAGGGCAATCAGGAAAGGGGGATCTGGTCATCATGGATGAGATAGGGGTTTTTGAGCTTGAAGCGGAATTGTTTTTGCATGCCATTATGGCCCATGTTTATGGTGATGTTCCGATATTGGGAGTGCTGAAAGCCAAAGCCTTGAATACCGGGTTTGTAAAAGGGATTACCGGACAAGCCAATGTCCGGGTTGTCGAGGTTACTGCCGGGAACCGGAATGGCCTGGCACAAAGCATTTTGGCAATGTTTTAAAATACAAAAAAAGGCAGTGGATGCGTGACAGCAAAAACTGCCTTTTTTTGATGCCAGCTACTCGTTGATGATGTCTACTTGGCAGGTTTTCATCACATCTAGGCTCGCTTTATAATCCTCCTCGGCTAGCCCCGCAGTACAGCTGGCATCAACCACAAGCCTCGCCTCAGGCAGGAAGGCTTTTAGGATAAGCGCATTGGATACAACACAGATAGAGCTTACCAGCCCTGCTAGCTCCACTTGCCCATACCCTCCGGCTTTCAACTTTTCTGCCAGCTCGATGCTGCCAAAAGTAGGTTTGTCAACAATAACGCAGCCTGCTGGATCAAGCTCGGGGATTATTTCCCAACCGGGAGTGCCATATATGCAGTGCTCCACAGGCAAGTATTTGCCTTCTTGGGTATCCAAGTAATTTGCTTGGTGGGTGTCTCTGGTGAATATAACATCATCCCCCGCTTTTTTATATTCATCAATTTTCGCTGCCACGTTCTGGACTATTGCATCTCCTGCCGGGTTGGCAAGGGATCCTGACACGAAGTCTACTTGCATGTCGATGACTGCCAATGCTTTTTTCATTAACCTAGCCTGCCTTTTTTATAATATCTCTGTCTCTGGATATTCTTGACCTTGCACAGGGCAAAGCCCAACTGTCTTTTGTGGAAAGCAAAAACTCTCCAAGCTCCTGGCGCTCGAAAGCGGCTCTATCACCGGGAGCATTGCTGATACGCCTCTCTTCTATCGTGGGCGAATGCAATGTCAACCCGCTGCGCGCCATTGTGGTGGTTGCCTCTTGCCAATGCAACCAGCATGCCATCGAGTTTCTCTTTTAGCACTGTTTTCTCTTGGATGCCAAACCAAGCCATTGCCCTGAATAGTTCTTTTTAACAGAGAGCACTGTGTTGTATTGCTGATGAAACCTGGCAGGCATCCGTTAGCTATCCTGGCACTTGCTAAAAAAATGCATCCAACTTGTTGGCATTAGTTTACTAAATTTCAATAAATTCTAAAATAGTATTAGTGCAGTTTTTCATTTGCATAGTACAATATGCTGGGCTGGATATGTCTGGGTTCTTGATTTTTGTATATCAAACGCTGCTGTATGATCTCTAATTCTTTAGGATGGGAAAGCAAAGCGAATTCATCAGCAACTGCCGTCAATCGGGTGTGTTAATTGTTTTCAAAGTGGCTGGGCAGCCTGCGCATAATTAATGCTGTGGATGATAGGGCGGCTGATCCTCGACAGGCTGTAAACCCAAGGCGATAACATCAAGAATAACTCTCTCATTCTTGGCAGCTCTAGTTAGGGAGGAAACCAGACACGGTTGGCTGCCGCGCCTGTAGCCGTATACATATTCAAGGAGGTTAGCTGTATGTTAACAGTTAGACAAGCTTTACTGTCCGAGTGTGGCTATGCAGTGAAGTTCTATTGCGAGTTGATTGATTCTATGCGGAATGCTGAGTTTAAGCCAGATTGGGAAATGGGCGTCTATCCAACTGAGCAGCTTTTGCAAGATTCAATAGAGAAACAAACGCTGTACTTTTCGTTTCTGGACAACTGCCTTGTCGGAGCTATGATACTAAACAATGATAGCGATTTTAACCGCGAAAACGTGAAGTGGCAAATAGATGCAAAAACAGAAGAGATCATGGTAATCCACCTTTTTGCCGTATCATCATCATATCAAGGCAAAGGTATTGGCAGGCAAATGGTGGCAAATGCAATCGAAATTTGCAAAAATGACGCTATCAAAGCGATTCGCCTTGATGTATTAAAAAAGAACATCCCCGCCGCAAAACTATATCTTTCAACGGGTTTTCAATATATTGATTCCATAAAGATGTTTTATGAAGATACAGGATTAGCGGATTTTGAATTGTATGAGTTGGTTTTGTAAATCACAACTTCTATAGTTTTGGCGCTGTCTTCAATAATCCCGCCTGTACTATGAATGGGACCAGGCCAATATCGCCAGGAAATGTGGAACAGCAGGCGCATTGACCACTGCGCTTGCGACTCCGGCTTTTAATCCATAATTAAGATGCCATGCCGAAAGGGGATTGCCCACAGTTTTAACCGAGTGGAAGCGGCTATTCCACTATACGATTCAGTGCTGCAGTCAAATCCAATATTTTACAGGTGATGCGCTGCCCTTTTGCGAATAGCCTGTTTCAATGATAATACTGGTAATTAGAGCCAGTCCCTTAATTGGGTTGCGGGCTCTTGGCTCAAATATTGATGAGCTCTTGACGTGGAGGGTATTGAAGCCTTTTCGATCGGCGCGGTGTCGCTATGATGGAGCCTCGCAGTCTAAAATGAACACATAATAAACCCAATTAACCCAATTAAGAAACCGGCAAATTAATCTTATATCCCAAATTCACTGCAGTCATTTCAGCAGCTGTATGTCTTCAAAGGGGTGCTTGGCGTAAAAAGCCTCAGCATCCGCAATCACTTCGTTGACATAATCCAGTTCGTACAACATGCACAACCCTAAAATCCGTGAAGCCTGGTTGATGACCTCGATTTCCGGCGCCCCTGGATAATGGCCCTCTAGATATGCTTGGATAAGGTGTGAGCGCCCTGCGCGGCAAAATTGGTGGGTAAGGCTGGTTTGGAGCTGGTTTATGCTTTCGCCTGCCGGGTTGACTCCCTCCATGAAGGTTTCGAACATCTGCTTGTCGAAACTACTAATTGAAGAGGACGATACAGATTGCAAGTGGGGGGCTCCGTATAACAAAAGCTCGTGGTAGAACGCGCGGGTTTGCCCGTCGCAAAATAAATTTATGTAGTATGGGATGCTGGCATAAGTATGCAGCTCGAAAGCAGTGAGCTTCTTAGTGCTTAAAGCGGTGATCTCATCATAGAATTTGTTAATATATTGGAACATAATGTAGGAGACGATGTCTTCCTTCTTTTTGAAATGGTAAGCTAAGCTGCCAATTGAAATGCCCACTTTTTCAGTGATCATTTTAATAGTTGATTTTGTATAACCATACAAACAGAAGAACCCTTTGGCTGCTTCAACAATCTTTTTCTTTGTAATAAGGCCGTTAAGCTCTTCATAGGCAATATCTTTGTGCAAGCTACTATCCATTTTGTTGTTCCCTTGCTGTTGTATAATGTCTTTGGACGATATTAGTATTATAAAATAATCTTTCAATAACTGCAACAAAAAATCCTATCAATCAGGTATTTTTTGAATGAAATTCAAAGCTTATACATTTTTCTATGTAATATAATAAATAACAATCAAAAAAATACTAATCTGAAACAATTTGTCGAAAAATACAGAAAAAAGTTATATATAAACATAATTGAATTTTAAAGCATGAATGCAAAAAAAAATAAATCTCGAGGCGTATGTATAAAATAATCACTTAAGCCTGGTTGACTATCCAGCCCTGTTGTATTAGAATATTTATGGGAATAAATTGATAAAAAGGTGTATAATACAAATTTAAGCTGGGGAATATAACCACAGCTTGAAGATATTAAAATAATGTATAAGGAGCTAGATAATGTCAGACAAAGGACCTTCAATCCAAGATGAGCCCCAGGTAAATCTGTATGCTATTTTTGTTGGTGTAATCTGCTCGCTGACTTGGGGAGCTTCGATGATCTCAAGAGCTGTTTGGAGCTCGACGATAGCAAATGAGTCTGCAATCCAAGGTTTAGGTATCACTTTGCTGCAGGCAGGCGGAATCGGGTCAGCTTTCTTTGTAGGCTATTCTGCATCAAACGCATTCAGCGGATTTATCATCGACCGTATCGGCGCCAAATGGTCATTGGCTATCACAGCGCTGGGCACAGGGGCAGCGACAGTGCTAATTTGTTTCACAACAGGGTATTGGGCCATGTTTGCCCTCAGGGTAGTAGCAGGCATATTTGCCGGGCCGTTGTTCTCATCTATTGTTAAATTCAACTTTGCTTACTTCCCGAATAGGCTAAGGGCTGTCGTGACCGGGGCATTAGGCGCTGGGCCGGCTTTAGGCAATGCCATAGCAGCAGCATTCTTCACGCCGCTTGTTAAATCCAAAGGGCATGTAGTCGCTTTTGCCTATGCGGGTATCAGCACAATCATCATCGGAATTTTATGTGTTCTCATCTTAAAAGACCGCGGGCTCACACTGCCTGTCAAAGACATGACTGGCATTTCTGATGAAGAAAAAGCAAACGTGACCAAGAATTCCATCAAATTGTTCACCCATCCCCAATTCTTGATCGGCACTTTGGGGCACTTCTTGATCATGTGCGCTGGGACAGGGATGACAACATGGATTCTAAAGTATTTGATTGATGTCAAAGGCATGAGCGCGGCAACCGCGGGTCTGGTCTTTGGAAGTTCAACACTTGTGGGCATGGTGTCAGGCACCCTTGCCGGCATCATCAATGACGCGTTAAAAACACGCCGCACCACAATGATCATCGGCGCTATTATCTATGGCGCGATGTTCAACCTGTACAGGGTGTTTGATTCTGTCTCTGCCCTGACTGCAGTAGCCATAGCCCTGCAGCTTGTCACAGGTCTTGTGGGCTCATCATCAAACGTTATGCAGCAAGAGCGCGCAAAAGGCCCGTATTCAGGCCAAGTTATGGGATACTACAACGCATGCTGCCAGCTGGGAAGTGTGGTTATGCCCTTGATCCTCGGCGGGCTCTTCGACTCCACAGGAAGCGTGAGCGTCATAGTCACAGCTATTTCAGCTGTGTACTTCATGATCGCAGTAGTCGCATTTTTCCTCAAGGACACTTATGGAAAGCCGCCGCTTCTTGAGCAAGAGGCTAATAGGTAAGTTAGCATAAGCGCTCACCCACACACTGCATTAAAAAACAGGGCAGCCGAAGCGCCCTGTTTTTTAATGCCATACAAGCTTAAGTACATCAATTTCCACTCTCGATACTAATTTCATTGAAGATATGCAGCACGCTTTCTACTGTTGTCTGCTCCTTCTCTTTGCCCTTGCGGTCAAGGACAATCAAGCCTTTGTCAAGCATCAGCAGCCTGCTGCCATGGTCGACAGCATACCGCAAATTGTGTGTGACCATCAAAGTGGTTATAGAATGCTCTTTCACAAAACGTGTAGTCAGCTCCATCACCAACTCCGATGATTTGGGGTCAAGGGCTGCAGTATGCTCGTCTAGCACCAAAAGCCTGATATCTGCCATGTTGGAGATGATCAAGGCCAATGCCTGCCTCTGCCCCCCCGAAAGGGTGCCAACAAGGGTTCCAAGCCTGTTTTCAAGCCCCATTTGGCATGGCTCCAGGAGCTCTTTATAGTGGTCAATTCTTTTTTTGTTTATAGCTGCGCCCAACCCGAATTTCTTGTTCTTGTTGTCAGCCAGAGCCATGTTTTCCAGGATTGTCAAATCAGAGCAAGTGCCCTTTTGAGGGTCTTGGAACACCCTGCCTAGATACTTGGCCCTCTCATGCTCGCTTAACTTCGTTATGTCAGCGCCGTCGAGCAAAAGCCTGCCGCCCTCAATAAGCATACTGCCGCACAGGATGTTTAGCAAGGTCGTTTTCCCGGATCCGTTCGAGCCTACGATAGAGACAAACTCCCCTTCTGAAACCTCCAAGTTGAAGCCGTTGAAGAGCTGCATCTCGTCTGGGGTCCCAATGCCAAATGATTTTTGGATATTGTCAAATTTAATCACGGGAATCGCTCCGGTGTTTTGTTGTAAAATTGCTTGTCACAAGGGCCACTGTGAATAGCAGCGCCATCAACAGCTTGTTGTAAGCAGAAGGCACGCCCAAGTACGTGGCAAATGAGAGGCAAGCCTGGTATATTACAGAGCCAAAGATGACTTTTGTCGTGTCTTTAAAAAAGTAGGCCTTGTTGAACACAGACAGCCCGATGATTACACTGGCAAGGCCAATGACAACCATTCCCAGCCCCATATTCTGGTTTGCATTGCCCCGGCTTGTGACAACAAGCGTGCCGGTGACTGCGGCAAGCCCGTTGGAAATAGCAAGGCCAATGATCTTGCTTGAGCCCGGGTCTATGCCCAAGGTAGTGACAAATTGCTCGTTATTGCCCGTGGCCCTTAGTGCGAGGCCGTTCTTTGTTTTCAAATATAGATCAATGAGCAGTTTGCAAACAGTTGCCACAACGAAGAGTACTATAAGCTTTCTGGCATTAATCCCCCCCAAGTCGGTTGGCAGGAGCGTTGATGGGAACCCACGCAATATAGTGATAAACTGCCTGCCAACCGGTATGGTTGTCAACGCTTCCTCGCCTCTCAAATTCCCGCCCATGCCTACAACTGAGGCTATCAAGTTCACAGTGATCAGCATGGTGTTGACAAGTATCCCGCAAAGCAGAGGGCGTATTTTAAGTTTGACATGCAAAAACCCGGTCACACATCCAGCTATTGATCCAAGCATAAAAGCGACGAGCACTGTCAGCCAAGGGTTATAGCTGGCCCTGACAAGCAAGGCATAACTCATCCCGCCAAGAAGCGCTGTTCCCTCCACTGAAAGGTCAGGAAAATCCAGGATGCTGTATGAGATATAAAACCCTAGGGCCAAGACTGAATACATAAACCCATCGGTCAAGAAAACTTCACACGCTCCCAAAAAGCTAGGCATAGCCCACTTCCTTTAATAAATTATTCTATTTATTCTCCAGTCCTCAATGTCTCGGCATCGGCATATGCTTCCGGGATCTCCATTTCAAGAGCCTCAAGTACATCTAAGTTGATGACTGGGTCAGCGTCAGAGATAGTGCGCACTGCCATCTTGGCAGCGTCTGCCCCTTGGAGAATATCCAAGACCATTTCCCCGGTTTCAACGCCAAGCGCAACGTAATCGATGGAAACTGCCGCCAAGCATCCATTGCGCACTTGCTCGATCTCCGAGCCGAACACAGGGATTCCCGCATTGGCTGCCGCCTCGAGCAGGATTGGCAGGTTGCTTACGATCTTGTTGTCTGTAAAGTTGTCGATGCAGTCTACCTTCGCAGCCAAAGCGGTTGCAGCAGCCGGTATGTCTGCGTCGTTCTGGATGCCTGTGGATTCGATTGTGAGCCCGCGCGCGCTAGCCACGGCTTTCAAATCCTCAAGCTGTGAAATAGAGTTGGGCTCGCTTGTTGTATAAAGGACACCAATTATTTTGGCCTGTGGCATCATCGCCTGGATCAAGTCGACCTGGGCTTCCATGTTCAGCACATCGGATGTGCCTGTGCAAAGGACTCCGGGCTCCTCATTGGACTGGACCAGCTCTGCTGCGACCGGGTCTGTGACCGCGCTGAACACCACTGGGATTTCGGTGTCTTCAGTGGCGGAAAAAGCCGTGTATGCCGCAGGTGTCGCGATAGCGATAATGACATCCATGCCTTGGGCGACCATGTTTTTAGCGTAAGTGTCGCAATCCGAGTCTGGAGACGAGCTTGACCCCACTTGCCTTTCAATGGTTATCGAGCTTCCCAATGGGCTGTTTTTCAAGCTTTGCTCGATGCCATTGTAACAGTTGTCCAATGCAGGATGGGACACATACTGGATTACGCCGACTTTGTAGGTTTTGGTTTCTGTGCCGCTATTGCCGCCAGAATTTCCCCCGCTGCCGCCTGTGTTGCATGCCCCTAGGATTGGAGCCATCATGGCGATTAGCGCCAGAATAAATAAAACTGTTCTTTTTGATGTTGTTTTCATTGTGATTTTGTTCTCCCCATTTGTTTAAATGTCTTTGGGCGCACTTGCAACAAAAAAATCTTGTCCCCATTCCATGGGACAAGACAATCATCCTGCGGTGCCACCCAAGTTGACGGCTAATGCCATCCTCTTACACATTGCACAAACATGCAATCCGCGCTGGTAACGGAACGCGGTCCCCCGTCGGTTGTTACTAGCTAAAAAAGCGTTCATCCCGCCCTCGCAAGCCCATTCGCCTTGCCATAACTTGCCGCATTCACAGTTTAAAGCGGCTCCCTGGAAGCATGGCGCAAGGATACTAATCTTGTTCATAGGTTTCTCTTAATTTGGCATTAATTATATCATCCAGTATTGTCTTGTCAAGCATTTTTCGATAAACTGCCGTAGTAACTGACTTTTTGTGCCTGAATTCTACTATTTAAGAGGAAAAACAGCAAATACAGGGATTATTCACGCCAATAAATCCCAATTTTCGCAAAATGCCGCTTTGAACAAGCCAGGCAGAGCCGGCCGAGGGCGCCGCTTTTCTAGCAACTTGCTTTAATATGTGTTGAATTAGCGAACAAATCTAATTTGTTGTGGACTTGCCATACAATTCCCATTATACTAAGGTACGATGCGATTGAAAACACGGGCAGCACAAATGCCTCTTCTATATCGCCCACATTTGCATACTTAAAGGAAGGTGAAAAATGAACATTATCAGAACCACAGCAGTGGAGCTCTCCGCAATACCGGCAATAGCCTACAAGCAAAAACTAGGCACAGGCGGATCCGGAATCAAGCTTTTCAGGCTTGACACCGACGAATCAGCTGTTTTTACTATCGACAGGCGCACAGGCCAAGCAGACCCATTCCGGACTTTCGATTCCGAGCTATTCCCTGAAGAGGCAGTGCTGGAAGCGCTGGAACTGACTTCAGGTTTGCCTTACACAGCTAGGGGCAAGTTGAAGATAGTGCCATTTACAGAGGAAGAGGAGCTAGATGAAGAGGATGTCGCAGAGACGGACTCTGAGAAAAACGACATGGTCAAAAGTGAAGAGTACCTTGCGATAATCGAGCGCTACACTGACGAAAAGGGCAAACTTAACTACCAATTGATGAACAAAGACTTTATCCAGTTTGCCAGCAAAAGCAAAACTGTCTCCGACTTGCTGGGCCAGCAATCCTCCTCAGAAGACATCCTGCTATTTATTGTAAAGAGCAGGGCAGCGTTTTTTTCTGGCAATAAAGACACCATGACCAACGAGCAGACAGCAGCGTTGATTGAGACCTTGGACGAGATCGACCCCCGCAGCGCTTTTAAAGATACAAGCTTGCATATCAGGCGTTTGCAAACCCGGGCGAACACAGCAAGCAAAAAACGATAAGACAGCTTTTTTTGCTGTTAAGCAAAAGCTTGCATCTATTTTTTATGGTGCAAGCTTTTTGTGTTGTCTCCCACTGCCGCATTTGAGGATTCCAGCCTTGAATTTTTAGATTGCCAAGCCTGGCGCTTCTCGCAGCCATTAGAATTATGACCAATCTATGACGGGCTACCGCATACACAACTGTGCTTTTAAAAGATAGCTGTCCTTTTTAGCTCTTCGTGCCGGTTTGGAAAAGCAACTAGCGGCTCGGTAGACCGGCAAGGCCTTCGCCCTGATAGCTAAAAAGTGATGACACACAACAACGAACCCTTTGGGCACATCGCAAATGCTGATAACACATCTCCCCTCGGGTGCAGATGGCCTGTTTTTCTGGCGCCCGCTTTTAAAAAGATTGCAATTTTCGGCGCTTGGCGTCAGCCAAGCTTGTAAAATAACAGCGGGACATATGGAGTTGGCCCGTTATGCTGCAGGCTGCACCTCTGGCAAAAAAAAAACAGGCGGGTTCGGGTATGGGGGCATGCGCTTCACATAGAAATGCTTTGAAAGATTTGCTCCATAATCTCCTCTGTGCCGGCAAGAGAATTCGCGCATTGGAGCAGCAATCCGGAAAACTGCTCAACATCCACGCCATCGTTTTTATATCGCAGCAAATGCTCAAGGTTTGCCCAGTAATCCATTGCAGAGGTCCGCAGTTGTATCTCCACTGGGGCCATCTCAGTCGAATCAGACAAAAAGACTGGCACTTTCACTACCAAGTGCAGGCTTCGATACCCGTTCTCTTTTGGGTTTGCGATATAATCCTTGCGCTTTGTCAAAACCACATCGTTTTGGGACAAGAGCATGTCCTCAACCTCATAGATATCGCTTAAAAAGTTGCAGACTACCCGTATGCCGGCGATGTCATTGATGCTGCCGCGAATATTTTCAAGTGTTGGAGCCAGGCCATAACGGCTGAGTTTGTTGAAAGTGCTTATTGGGCCTTTTATCCTGCACTCGATGTAGTGGATAGGGTTGTGCTTGTGTAATAAAGAAAATTCCTCGTCTAAAATCTCGAGTTTTGTCGCAACTTCGCTCATTGCTCCATTGTAAATCTGCAAAAGCCTTGCAAATTCCATAATATCCACAGAACCTGGAAAAAGATGGCCGTACTGCTCCCCCAAATTCGACAAGTTGAATTGAGTGTTGCGCTTTAGTATCATTTTTCAACTCCCTTTAGTAAAATTAAGATATGCCGCCATGGCAAATGCCTCACCCACATTTTATCATGGCGCCAGGCTAAACCAATTGAAAGGCTAGGACAGCTAATGGACAAACAAAAACCAAAAGTATCTTTCAGGCAAGCTGGGCGTAAAGATTGCCAACTTACATTGGGCTTCATAACCAAACTTGCTATCTACGAAAAACTAGAAAGCGAAGTCACAGCAACCCCGCAACTGTTGGAGGAGTGGCTCTTTGACAAAAACGCGGCAGAAGTCATCTTTGGGATGGTTGATGGGATCGAAGTCGCTTTTGCCCTGTATTTCACAAATTTCTCCACATTCTTAGGCAAATCAGGCCTATATTTGGAAGACTTGTATGTCCTTGAAGAGCACAGGAGCAAGGGTGTGGGCACAGCCATGCTCAAGAAGCTTGCATCAATAGCTGTCGAGCGGGGCTATGGCCGGTTCGAGTGGTCATGCCTAGACTGGAACAAGCCCAGCATCGACTTCTACTTGGCTTTGGGCGCCATTCCAATGGAAGGCTGGACAGTGTACCGCCTCACTGGCAAGTCTCTTCAAAGCATGGCGTCAGGCAGCCGAAATTATGTAGGGAGGAATTAAAAAAATGAAAGCCGCACTGTTATTTGACAAAGGTAGCGAACAGATTGCCGGCATTGCAGCATCCGCTGTGGGCGAAGCCGGTTGGAGCGCCGAGCTTGTGCCCCTATGCGGAAGGGGGCTAAACCCTTGCCTTGGCTGTTTCCAATGTTGGACTAAAACACCAGGCTTGTGCATCAACACTGGGGACAGCGCCAACCTAATCGCCGAAAAGCTTATAAACTCAGATGCCGCAGTGCTGTTGAGCGAATCCAAGTATGGCGGGTACAGCTATGAGACCAAATCGTTTCTTGACCGGATGATACCTGTTATATCGCCTTTCATGGAAATTGTAGACGGCGAGATGCACCATGAGATGAGATACAGCTCTTTTCCGTACCTGATTGCTATCGGCCATGGGTTTAAAACACATAAAGAAGCACAGACATTTATTGCCCTTGCGGATCGCAATGCAAAAAATATGAGGCCGCTAAAGCATTTTGCCATTGCAGAGCAAGACACTGCCCTGATTCCTGGAAAATTGGCTGGCATCCTCTCAAAGGAGTTGCTAAAGTGAAAAAAATCGCTGCAATCAATGGCAGCCCGAAACCATCAGGCTCAGCCACATCAAAATTTATCGAATTGCTCAGTGGTTTGACCCAAAGTGAAATTGCCACATACCAAGCCTTAAAGGGCTTATCCCAAGAAGATATCGAGCAGATTCTTGAATCAGACTGCTTGGTCATCGCTTTTCCGATGTATGTAGACGCATTGCCCGCCCCATTGATAAAAGCCCTTGAGTCAATTGAGCTTGCAGAGGCAAAAACAACCGGGAGCCGCCCTATCGTCTATGCGATATCCAACTGTGGTTTTTTTGAAGCTAGCCAAAACAGCACAGTCCTTGAAATGGTCGAGAATTTCGCCATTGCCGCAGGGCTTCCGTGGGGATACGGCTTAGGCATTGGCTGTGGCGCTGTTGCCGCATCACAGCTTGCCCCAAAGGGGCCTGCCGCATATGTCTACAAAGCCATAAAAAGCATGGCAGCTGCAATATCATTGAATGCCACCCAAAGAGAGAACGTTTTTGAATCGGCGAGAATCCCCCGCGTTGCCTACAAAATCATAGGAAACCTCTCTTTCCGCTTGGATGCGAGAAAAAGTGGCGCCCAAAAATCAATCAATGACAAACCACATATAAGCCAGTGAGGTTGGCAAATCCAAAGCTGCATAAGCAGGCAGCCAACAACAAGTTGGAGATAATCGAGTAGGGAAGGATGCCAATGGACAATGTGCTAAGCAAGATAATCTAAAAATCCCAGGATGGCGAGATGGCTGTTCTGGTTACTGTTATCCAAAGCTCAGGCTCGACGCCGAGAGGCGCAGGGGCGCAAATGGCAGTGTTTTCTGATGGCGCAAGCATCGGGACAATAGGCGGCGGGGCGCTGTGGAATACGAATCGCAAAAGCTGGCGAAATACTGTCTGGATGAAAAGAAATCTATTCTATTCTAAAAGATTTCTTTCTAAACGACAACGATGCCGCTGGCCTTGGGATGATCTGTGGCGGGGACATCACAGCGCTATTCCAGTATCTCCCACTCTCAAAGCAGCTAGGGAAATTTCTAGAACAGGTTTTGCAGCTTGCCGAGTCCGGAAAAGAGGTGTGGCCCATCACTGAAATAGGCAGCGGCGGCGAGTGGTCCATGGTTGGAGCCAGCGCAAAATTGACGATTTCACCGTGCTCTGTGACAACCAGATGCAGCTGGACCCAAAGAACCACCCCATGGCGCCTTTGCCCTTGGCGGCGAGGTTTTAAAAACTTTGTTCTGTTTTTCCCTGTGGACGAGAGCAGACGTAAATAGTTGTCGAGCCGATAAAGCTGATCCCGGCGCATTCAGCTAATGTTGAAGTTGCAACGAAAATGTATAATGGCACGGCAACCTCTTTCATCAGCTCCAGGAACCGGTTGTAGCTTGGGAGCCACCTGAAGTACGATGCCCAGCCGCCTTTGACGAGATCCAGGTAGTAGTGCTTGAATTTGCGGTAGTGCGAGTGGTGGAGCATCACTGCGATTGCCATGGCCTCGCTGAGTGAAATTGATTTTGAAAACCCCGACCGTTTTCCGATGTTGCCTAGCATTAGAGTTACTTAGCAGGAAGCAATCCATACCTCAAATTCATTGCAAAAATTGGCAATGTCAAAAAATACTGGTATAATTAATCATCCATGATCTACCCCCTATGATATTATGATATTTGTAGTATTCAACCACATTTTAACCCAAGAGGAGATGGATTTTATTGTTTTATTTCCAAATTGTTGTATTTTTCGACATGTTTTATTTCTTCGAGCTCACGCTAGAATAGTTCTTAATCAAAGACCGCCACAGAAATGCCACCAACAAGCGAGCCTATCCCAACACGATCCTGCTTGTGGCAATTTTCTCACAAAACCTCTCGTCATGCTCTATGAAAACCATAGTCGGCTCCGCCTCCAAAACCATCTGCTCGATAGCTTCCCTTGAGAGGGCGTCGATATAGTTAAGGGGCTCATCCCAAATATAAATATGCGCCTTGGAGCAAATGCTGGCTGCCAGCAAAGCCTTTTTCTTCATCCCCTCTGAAAACTCGCTAATGTCTTTCCTAAAGTCTTCAGGCTTGAAACCCATTTTGGCAAGCTGGGCATAATAAACGCTTTCATGGGTGTCAATGCCCACGGTGATGGATAACAAGCTGCCTTTTAAGCCTTTAGTGTTTTGCGGGAGATAGGCGGCCTTAATATTCTTGGCGACATAGAAATCCCCGCTCCAGCGCCCCTCAAATACTCCTGCGATGAGCTTGGCGACACTCGATTTCCCAGACCCGTTCACCCCCTCTATCGAAATGCGCTCCCCCCTGTTAATTTCAAGGTCCACATTGCCGGCTGCGCAGGCATCCCCATAAAACAAAGAAACGCCTTTCATTGAAACAACCAGGCTGGAATGGTGCCTCTCCGGGAAAAGGCGCAATTGCTGTGGATTTTCCACATCTTGCAAAAGCCCTTTCTTTTCTTCAATGGATTGCTCGATCCTCGCCCCTATTGCTTTAGACCGTTTCATCATCTTGGCGGCTCTCGCCCCTACATAACCCCTGTCGATAGACGGGCCCAGGCTATCTTGCTTGTATTTGGACTTCTCGGTTTTATCCGACCATCTTGCAGTGCGCTCCTTTGATTTTTCGAGCCTTTTAATATCCTTCTCCAACCGCTCATTGGCGGCCTTCTCTGCTAAGTCCTTTTTGGCTTTCTCTCCAATATATACAGAATAGTTGCCCTTCGACAACTCCACGCTTGTTTTGTTGATTGACAAGATATGCTTGCAGCACCCGTCAAGGAGCGCCCTGTCATGGGAGGCAAGCACAAACCCCTGCCTTCTTGAAAGGTATGAAGCAAGCTTTGCCCTGGCTTGTTTGTCCAGATGGTTGGTTGGCTCGTCGATAAGCGCAAACTTCGACTTGTCCAAGAAAAGGGCGGCCAGCATCAACTTGGTTTGTTCCCCTCCAGACAACAACCCATAGGCATACTCAAGCTTTCCAAGATCAAATCCGATATCGGAAAGCTCTGAGGCAATCTCCCAATCCTCTGCCCAGCTTGCAATCCCTCTGGCAATATCCATGGCCGCCAAAGAAACATCGGCAATTTCGTACGGGAAATACGAGAATCCCATAGTGGAATAAATCGAACCTGATGTAGGCTCAAGCTTCCCATATAGCAGTTTGAGCAAAGTTGTTTTTCCGGCTCCATTGGCCCCCACAAGCCCTAGCGACCATGTGCCGCCAATGGAAACTGAGAGGCTCGAAAAAAGAGGGCTGGATCCCGGGTAGGCAAACCTAAGGTTTGAGACTTGTATCATTTTTGCAACCTCTGGCTTAAAAAAATAAAAATCCTTACTTGCACAATGGTGCTACGAATCCCTAATTTACGTCATAGAATTCTCGATATCGGAGGGTTTTTCGGTTTTTAAATGCCAAGTCTAGTATTATTTCCACTTTCTCAAGATGATTTGCTGGTGGATTCATAACAAATGCAAATAGATT
>Ga0082212_10003069_pt1 | contig 23861 bp, 1 predicted proteins | sample TergutNt197P3_FD_71548 | JGI IMG/M metagenome (GOLD analysis project Ga0082212, IMG submission 71548) | Neocapritermes taracua P3 segment gut microbial communities from Petit-Saut dam, French Guiana - Nt197 P3 | ecosystem: Host-associated > Arthropoda: Insects > Digestive system > Gut ... | reverse complement strand
CGTCCGCGCTCAGCGTCAGCTTTATTTTATCAGCCAGCTCTTCCGGAGAATTAAACTCATCAACCGCGTCCTCGCCCGCGTCGCTGAAATATTCCTCATAATATTTCACCGCGTTTGCGATTTCCTCGTCGGTCAGCGAAGATAAATCTTCTTTTAATTTAAGCAAAAATTCCTGTTTATTCATTTTAATTTCACCTCGTAAAATTTATATTAATTTATTATTATTTTGCTAATAAATTGAAAAAATATAATATGATTATAAATATAGACAACTCTGCGGGATTCTGTTTTGGGGTGTTACAAACAATAAAAAAGGCAGAAAATAATATTAAAAATGAACCACCTAAAAATATTTATGTTTTGGGAGAAATAATTCATAACCCATCGGAAATAAAACGATTAAATAAAATTGGATTGAAAACAATTCTATTAAACGATTTAGTTAAATTAGAAAAAGAAAATAGTATCGTAATTATTAGGGCACACGGCGAACCACCCTCTACTTACAATGTTTTAAAAGAGTTGCAATTAAATTACATTGATGCTACTTGTCCATTAGTTAACCGACTTCAGCAAAAAATAATGAATTATTATGAGCAAGAACATCAAATAATTATATTTGGCAAATCAGACCATCCCGAAGTAATTGCTTTGCGAGGCGTTTGTAAAGAAAAATGTTTTGTTGGATTAAATATTGATGACTTTTTAGATAAAATTAATTTTAATGTAAAAAGTGTATTATTATCACAAACAACAATGAGTTTAGATAGATTTATGCTATTGTATAATACTTTGTTAGAACATTTTAATAGCAAAAAATTATTAAAAATAGAAAATACTATTTGCAAATTTATGATTAGCAGAGAGGTAGAATTAAAAAAGTTTGCAATGGAAAATGATATTATTATCTTTGTGGCAGGACGTAACTCATCTAATGGTAAAGTATTATATAATATATGCAAATCAATAAATAATAAAACAATTTTCATTGAAAATATAAACGAATTAGAATGCAGTATGTTTATTAATTATAATACTATAGGTATAACAGGTGCAACAAGCACTCCAAGATGGTATTTAGATGAAGTAGAGTCGTTTATAAAAAAATATTGCTAATTATAAATCAAACTACATAGTTATTAAATCAACATAACAAATCAGTTAAAACAAAATCATTAAATTATTATAATATAAAAAAAGAGGGATACTAAAGAGTATCCCTCTGCGTGTATATTGAGCGTTTATTACTATTTAGCAATAATAATTGAACGAACAACTTTGTCATTACCTACGGATATAACAATTGTATACATTCCGCTTGATAATTTAGTTAAGTTAATAGGAATTGTAATCTCATCGTTAGCATCTACAAATTGGTTTTCTACAGGAATACTAACTAAGTTACCTGCGAGATTATAAACTTGAACATTAAGTTCGCCTGCATCACCAACTTCTAATCTGAATGATGCATCTTCAACTGCAGGGTTAGGTTGGAATTCGCTAACTGCAAATGTTCCGCCATCAGATGGGAATGCTTCTTTGAGTTTGCTAGTAGTAACAACTTGATAATGTGGTGCTGTGTATGTAGAACCATCATATCCCCATACATATATGTGGTATGTTGTTCCTTTCTGTAAACCGTTCCATACTTGGGTAGCAATATCATTAACAATATCTGACTCTACGCCACATCCACTAATTATTGCTGTGTTTAGTAATGTAGCACCTGAAGTAGAAGTAGAAGGTCCCATATCAGATAGACAAGTATATGGACCAACAGGCATTGTAGGACTAACTAAATATGTTGGGCTAACCATAACAACTACAGATAAAACATCTTCATTTGTAATAACCTTAAGGTCAAACTTACTCTTAGTAGTACCACTTGCACTTATAGTATATATAACCATACCTGAAGGCGAAGTACCAGTAGCCGTTTCAAAGCTATATGAGTTAGAATAAGTACTATTATTGCCCCATATATCAGTTACAGTGCCACTAACAGTATAATCATAATTATCTGCATTATTTAATCCAGTATAATTTTTTCTGTAAATAGTATTTGGTGATGTCCAAGTTCTTGCCATATTGCCAGCAAGTAGTGGTTCAGTCGATGTTATAGTAAGTGTACCAGTAACCTCTTCATCATAAGTAAATGTAATTGAACCATCAACATTAACATTAATAGCACCATTTACAGGACTTATAGTAGTATTAGCCATAAATATTGTTCTAATGTTATAATATTGATGTGTTCCTGTAGGGGTACCATAAGTTGTAGTAGTAATACCGAATTGTGTTCCTGATTTATTAGTAGTTGTAGTAGGAACACTTACAGTTACATAGAATGTAGGAGCAGTACCTGACACTTCTGTTACAACACATCCACCACCTGTAGTAGTAATGTTACTTGCATTAAGAGTAGTTACATTTGATGTAGTTACTGTGAATGAGTAATCAGTCATATCATCATGTACATATTCTGCTGCACCGCCTGTTCTTACTATGCTTGTAATAGTTGGAGTTGTAGCCGTTGCTGTTGTAATATTAACAGTAACATCATCAGTAATATAACTACCATATATTACAAGTGCATCTGTTGAGGCATTATAAGTATATCCTGTTCCAGATACAAGAGAAGTTGAGCCAACTGTCACATCAAGAATAGTAACAATTCTACCACTTGCTGGAGTAATAGTTAAGTTAGCATTTGTTCCACAAGAAACTTTATCTTCTGGTGTAATACCGTCTCCATAAGTAACTGTAGCAGTTCCCGTAGGAGTAACACTATAACTTATATCATAAGTATTAATAACACCTGTAATAGTAATTGCTATATCATCTGTAACTGTTGCATTTGGTATAATAACCTCGCCTGTAGTAGAAGTATATGTATAGTCCGTGCCAGAAGTAAGCGTTGTGCCACCTCTTGTCACTGTTATGCTTGTTGGTAAGTTAGAACAACTTGTAGCAGCCACTGTGAAACTAAATCCTTCGTCTTCTGTAAGAACGCCTGTGCCAGGAGTTATTTTCGCTGAAGTAACATCATTAGTTATATCTCCTCTTGTAACATTGTTTAGAGTAACTGCAAGGTCGTAATCATATTCTGCAGGAAGAACACCTATTAGTGTAAATTCTATATTGCCGGTAACTGCTGCACCAAATAGATAACCTGCGCCACCTATGTCCGTTAGGTTATAAATATAATCAACACCCTCAACAAGCAACTCGCCATCACGTGTCACTGTTATACTTGATGGCACATCATAATCTGCTTGCCATAATTGACCCACTGTGAAACGAACTCCTTGGTCTTTTGTAAGAACATCTGGACCAGGATATATAACCTGATTATACGGTTGGTAGAACGAACCCCAAACATGGTTTTCAGTAGTAACTGTGAGGTCATAAGTTTCAGTTTCCTCAGTATCAGCATTAATAATAATCGTCAAATCATTCGCAACCCAATCAATACGAACTTCACCAGTACTACTATTATACGTATGACTTTGGTAACTACCACTAGTCGTCAGCAGCACTGTTATACTTGACGGCAAATCATAACCTGGATTAGGTTCCACTGTGAATCTAATATAGCGACTACATTCAACAGCACCTGGGAGGAATGGAGCAGGAGTAATCACAGAAATAGAAGGACCAGAGACAGAGGCAGCAATTGTTATATCACTTATTGTAACATTAACAAGGTCAAGCGTCAAATCATGCATCCTATAAATAGGAGTAGCACTGATTACAATATTGCCTGTAACTGTTTCATTTGGTATAGTAACTAATCCTGTAGTAGAGTTATAATTATAGTCCGTGCCAGCAGTAAGCGTTGTTTCGTCTCTTGTCACTGTTATGCTTGTTGGTATCTGAAAACAAGTACCATTACTATTAATCATTGTGAAACTAAATCCTTGCTCGTGAACAAGAACATTGTGCTGACCATAAATTATTGGCTCTGAAGTAACATTATTGATTAGATTTTGATACCCAAGGTTTGTAAGATTAAGTGTAAGATTATAAGTATTAGTAATTGTAATAGTAATTGCTATATCATCTGTAACTGTTTCATTTGCTATAGTTACTACACCTGTGCTAGAACTATAAGTATAGTCCGTGCCAGCAGTAAGCGTTGTTTCGCCTCTTGTCACTGTTATACTTGTTGGTAAGTGATAACCTGTAACAGCAGTCGCTGTGAAACTAAATCCTTGGTTTTCTGTAAGAGCGCCTGTGCCAGGAATTATAATAGCCGAAGTAACATCATTAGTTATATCTCCTATTGTAACATTAGTTAGAGTAACTGCTAAATCGTAAGTTTCAAGTTCGTCAAGTGTGAATGCCCAAGGAATTGTTTCTGTACATTCATTACCCCACAAGTCAATAATAGATAAAGTAGGGTTAACTATAACTGTTGCACCTATTTCACCGCTATATTCTGCAGTCCAAATAGTATGTCCGTCTTCTACTGTCCTTGTGAATTCAATAGTCCATTCCCAATCAGCACCAGTCGGAACTTCTGCACGAGTAAATGTAGAAGAGGAACTTACTAATTCATCTATAGTAAATGTAGCAACACCTGCCACCCTATCAAATGCATCAGGAAGTTCAGAAACATTATACTTGCTGTGATTAATGGTAGCCATACATTCATCTCTATAGTTATAGTATTCATATACATCAGTTTCATTATCAGTTAATGCGAACTCAAAGTCAATGTCATCTCTATCTATACCGATGATTGCAGCAATTTCACCTGCTTTAACATTACCAAGCGGAGGAGTTACCCAGTCCCAATAAACTTTGTAAAGACCACCACCAGTAACGGGTTGTCTTGTCATAGGCAAGTTATTAATTTCAATATTATTAAATAATATATCTGTCTTAGATAAAGGTTCAGAACCGTTTTCGATGTTTTCGTCATTCATAATGGTAATTTCAAAATATCTATTCATTGATGAAGTAATATCTTCATTTATATAATAAATACCATCGTGTTCATTACCAAAATCTTGATTAACAGTAACTGAATAAACGTATGGTCTTGCTTGATATTCTAAAACCAATGTTAAGTTATTTGTAAATATACTACCAGGAAGAGTAATAGTTCCATATATAAGGTCATCAAATGTAATTGATGTTATGTCTATAATATGACGTGTATCGTCGTCTTCATATATATAGTATAGAATAGTATTATATCCAGATTCTTTTGGTAAGTAATCAGCCGATACAAACACATCTTTGTTAGCACCAAATTTAACAGGTGCAGGGGTTGAAGGGAATGCATATACAGCTGCGCCTGCTGCTGTATTACCTTTTACTTCATATGAAAGCGTATACTCCCCTTCAACAGTAGAAGCAGTTACTACAATATCACCAAGAATCTCATTAGTAGGTATTGTATATACTCCAGAAGAAGAAGGAGTAAGTGAATTTGGTACCTCAGTACCTACAGTATATGTAACTCCGGATACTACATAACCCGCTTCTAAAACATCAAGTTCAAATGTAATAGCTGCACCCATAGATACTTTACCTGTAGTAGTAATTCCTGTAGCATCTGTCGTATCAACATAGCCAGTAGGAACAGATACAAATGTAAAGTTATACTCAGTATATTCATAATAAGCAGTAACATCAACAGCATCTAATATATGATTACCTGCAACTCTATAAACTTGATATATGTTTCCACTAATTGTAGTTGGACCAACATTAGTTGCAGTATATTCGGTACCATCAACTTCATATTTAACATTTAATAGTGTTATTCCTGAATAAGTAGGCACTGTAAAGTCAGCATCAACTCCATATCTAACTTTTCCGCTAGCAGTAATACCATCCCTATAAGAGAATTGATTTCCCACAAGAGTAGCTGAACCCGTAGCATTAGCAACTAATTGTGGATAATCAGGGTCCTGTGCGAAAGTAATACTATGATATGCAGAATCTAATTTTACTAAAATAGTAATATTGTTTGTTAATAAGTTTCCTTCAATATTATCTAACATTATAGAGTTAATAGTTGCTGGAGTAGATACAAGATTGTAGAAAGTTCCGTTCAGTTCAAGAATACCATCTAAATCACTATTTAATGTAACAACTACAGGAAGGTCATAACCATATTTACAATTTAATGGTGTTCCTGCCCATAGTGTTCCATTTAATATTATGTTGCTAAGTGAAGTAAGTTTAGAATCATTATGAAGTGCTAATGTATATGTCCTTGTAACTGGCGTATAGTTAACAACGATTTCTAAATCACCTATAATATCATCTTTAGCAATAGAAATAGTTCTTGTTGAAGAGTTATAATTAAATTCAACATCTGTATCATCTATTGTAACTACAATATCAGCGTTAGCTATAGAATTGTAGTGAACATTATTAGCAAGAATAATTTTTATATCGCCTGTAGAACTCCAATTTACTTCACCTGTAGCAGTTCCTGTAGCATCATCATAATCAAAATCATCACCATTAAATCCACTATGAGATGTAGGACCAGCAGGTAAAATAGCACTAGAATTCATATCTACAACTGTTCCGCCGACAACATTCTTATTGTCAACTGTATACTTCATCACAACATCATAAGGATGTGAATTTATAGAAACTAAAGCCAAAACACTTCCTGTTATATCTGTTCCATGAATAGTTACAGTCCAAACCCCAATAGTATTTTTTGCTATAGTAGGAGAAACAGATATTCCATTAACTGTAACCTCTACATCATCAATTTCATAACTTGGGTCAGGTGTAATAGTAAATACAGAACTAGTTCCATAAGTCACATCGTGTGCCGATGTAAATCCTGAAACATATCCATAACTATAATTATCTTCAGCTTCAACTGCAGGTTCAACCTCGAAAGCATATGTTCTTGGGGTATAATTCAATGTACATACCATAGGAGCATAAACAGCCGCTCCAGTAATAGATACAAGAGTGGCGTAGATTGGAGTAGTAGTAGGAGCATAAGTAATATGTGTATTATTTAATGGAGCACCTACATTAATACCATCAGTATATGTAATAGCAGACATTCCGTTAAAATGATACTTATTAGCCAATGCATTATTTATTGTAAATGCAAAGGCATCGTCTTCAATAACATCATATTTTATCTTATTGCTACCAAGAAGTACATAATTCGACATACCAGAGTTTGTAACAACAATTTGGTGAAGGTCAGTGCTATTAACAATACCATTTCCAACAAACTCAATCATATAAGTAGGTATTTCCTGCACTTTGAAACTTGCTATATCCATAGCAGTATTCAAGAAGCCCCAAGCATCTCTATATACACCACACTCAAGGTGGAATGTATATTCACCTAATGATGTTAAACTGTTATAAGCAATACGTATAGTATCTGGTGCATAATTACCTCTCATATCAAAAGCAATGCCATAGGCAGGAACTATACCCGCATGACCAGATGTATTCCCATAAGTATAGAATCTGAAGCAGTTTGATGGATTAAGTTGGTCATATGACGGATTAATACCTACCAAAGTTTGGAATGATAAGTGTGCAAAATCTTGATTATTCTCAGATTCTACATCTTCGAACCAAACTTTAGCACCATTCGGATTAGCAGCAGCTTTATAAGAAACACCCTTGTTATCATCGTAAATTACAGTAGGGTCATCATTCTCTAATGTTTTACCACCAATAACCATATGTGGAGTAGCACCAAATTCTTCTCTTACATACCACTTTCTTCCTATGGTAGTATTGTTGTCTATTATTGGTTTGCCATCAATCTTAGAAATTTCAATAGTAGTTAGTATAGGGTCAATAGGTAATTCATCAGGAGTAAGAACGAATAATCTATAAATATGATATCCTTCATCAACTGTAGGACCTGTAAGAGTCATCTTATCACCATTTGCAAATGTAATTGGACTACCTGTCTTCGGTGTTAAAAGAACATCAAAGTCAGTTGCAGTTAACGCAGGGTCAGCACCCTCAAATCTGATTTCAAATGCAACTTGACGACTTATTGTCCTACCATTTGATGTTACTACTACTTGATTCTGCGTAGCAGGTTTTGGAGCAATATCTATTTCAGTGCCAGTAGCATTATACAATGATAATGTACCAAGGTCATATCTTGAAATATTACTGATTGGCATCATTTCTTTTGTTTTAAATGCACCAACACACACTGTTCCACCATCTCCATCTAATATAGTAAGTCCATTATAGTTACCCCACTTATCATACACAGAGTTAGCAATTAATTTAACTGTTATCCAAGTATTATAAGGAAGACCTTCATAACCAAATTCAAGTTCTTTACCATCTTTAATAAGTTCATCTGGAAGATATGAGCCAAATACATAATCTATTATAGCAGTATAAGGAGTAACATCGATAGTAACAGATTCATCACCTAAGGTACCACTTCTGTAAACATCATCATCAAATGCAAATATCATTGTACCTGTCATAGGAACATTTGCTGTACATTTAGCAGGGGCAGATAGAGTAATTTCAACATCGAATGTTCTATTTATATCATAGTATTCATAGTTACCTTCGCCTGCTTCTGTATCTTCATCATATTCAAAATGTTGAACTTTTGTTACTTTTATAGTTCCTGTAAAGTCAGCAGGCGGTGTAACAGTAAGAGTTGCAACATCTACTCCAAGCGGCGATAATAAAGTATGACTAAGTGTTGTTGAACTTCCGTCTGTTGATATTGCCTCCACTTTGAAATCACCAGTTACAGGGGTAAGAGTAGCGAACGTAGCCGTTGGGTATTGAACGTAGAAGTTAATAATGCCTGTAGCATTTGTATATGTAATACCATCTATGAAGTGTGCTCTTGTTGGAAGTGGTTTTGTAGCATCACTACCATTAAGCACTGTTATAGCAACACCTTCTGTTCTAAATTCGTTATCATATCTTGGGTTAGAAGGCACTAAACTTCCAATTGTTGTTGTTTCAGGACTCTTGTTTAACCATAAATCTACGAACGCACCTTCTTCAAGAATAACGGCAAATTCTGTATTTAACAAAAATCTTGTTGTTGTAATAGGAGTAAATCCTACTTTACCAGTAGCATAATCAGTCAAATCAACATCGTCTTTGATTTCTATATTTTGTACACCTGATTTTGACTTATATCTAACTTTATCAGGATTGAATCCTATTGTTACATCTTGGTGACGATTTTTAAAGCCATTCCAAGTAACATATACAGGTACTAAAGAGCCAGCAGTATTTAAATAATAAGATTCTTGTAGTCCATTTTCACCGGTAGCGGTACCAAACTTCAAGTCAATGTCAAAATCACCTGCAAATTCAGGTCTAATACTGTATATTTGCTCCTCAGCAGAGATGCCGTCTAATGCATTATATGAATATTTTGTTCCTGCAAAAGTATATAGAGGAGAAGGAGCAGGTTCATCTGTTTGCATAATCTCATCAATCCATAAAACATATAGAAGGTCAGCATATTCGCAACTTATATTCGTAGCAGTAACATCAACATACCATTTATCATAATTAATAGGGTCATTAAGGACTGGCTTAGGATCAGTAGCAACTGGTATAATAACCTCTAAAATATCGGCAACTGCCGCAGTAGCACCTGTTAAACAGCCAGGATAACCTGAACCTTCTTTTAGATTGATAATAAATCTTACTGGATTGTCTACGCCACACTTATTAGTAAATGCAATATTGGACATTTTGTTGTAGCCCTCAGTACCTAATACTTCAATAGAAACAAATTCCAAAGCTGTATGTTCAGTTAGTATACTTCTTGCTACCCAAATTGTATCGTTTACGTTTTGCCAAATATCGGTAAGGGTGTTTTTGGCAATATATATATCATAAAGAGTATTAGGGGCTAACAATGTTTCAAAGTCACTACCCGACTCTGTATTAGAAGGGTCGTTATATTCAACAACAATCTTAGCAAATTTATCATCAGGGCTAATTGGTTGTAATTCGCCTTCAACGTAAATATCATCATCACCATCATCGTCACCTGTTATTCTGAAAACAACTACAACAGCATCGTCAGTTACATCTCTACCTACCATAGAATTAGGAACATCATCAATCGCTAAGAAGATATTTAATTCACCTTTTCTTGCTATAGTTCCAGCATCAATGGTGCCTGCATTAGCGGAATGTGTAATATTAGTCACTTCTGAAATAAGTTGTTCTGTTGTAGGAATAATAAGTATACCCTCTTCTTCCTCATCATAAATAGGTTCGTTAAATGTAAATACATTTTTGAAACTAATTGCCTGATAATCATCATTAATTTCATCGCCATCAGGTCCATCACCTGGAAGTGTATGTAGTATATGTGTCTCTACAGGACTCTCAGGATTGTAACTAACTGTTAAAGTAACCGCCGTTGCAAAGTCATCTGATTTTGTTTTTGCTGCTAAAGCAACTTTGTCTATTATTACTACATATTCATTAACATCTTCGTAATAACCCGGTGCAACATCCCAATTAGTATCATCTACTGCTTGAACAGGAAGCAAGTGATAGTTGTTTTTATTAATAGATTCTCCATCAATATAAATTTCTATAATATTTTTAATCGCAAATCCATAATTGGCAGGATTAGATGTTACAGAAGAAATGTTACTAATATCTTTATAGAATTTTTCGAATGCAGTAACTGATTCAGCATCAAAGAAAATAATAAAGGATCCATATAAGCCATTAATTAATGCTGCGTCAAATATATCCTCACTGCTATTATCTTCATTTCTATATTGTATGTTTTCAAAAGGATAATCAGGTTTATAATTTGTACTATAAGAATCATCAACCTCTACTTTTGAAATATAGATAACATCTGCAGCCGCAGTAGTAAGAATTGATTTCTCATCATTTTTATTACCCCAAGCATCTTCAAAAACATCTGCAACAAGTGTAAATTCATATTGAGCAGGATACGAGTTCAAGTTTTCTGGAGTACCACTACCATCAGTAGGAAGCGCTACTATAGTTCCTACAAAAGAAGTTGTTCCGGTTGATGCAACAGTACCATAACTTTCTATTTCCATATTTGTTGCAGAAGATGGAGTTGGTGGTGGTGTAATAGCAGTTATGTCTTCATCTAAGGCAATTACATCATCATCTCCGACAACAAAATTCTCTGTCAAATCATATTTATCCGTCATATAGAATGTAATTGAACTTGAGAATGGTATAGCCTCTTTACTTCTAACACTAAATACGCCTGTAAATACGTTTTTAAAGTTATACCAAGCTGCATTACCAACAGTAAGAGGTTCAAGAGGATATGTTTTAGTTCCTCTATTATCAACAAGTTGTCCGTCTGGATTAACATCTAACTCAATATGAACTGAATCTGGTGCTTTATAATCATCAGGAATAGTAACTTCTAAAATCCATTCAGCCAAAGGTGGAGTTTGACCTGCTTCTGGCTCTATGTCCCAATCTACAGGTTCACCATCTACAAGTAACACAAAATCAGTTGCAGCGAAGTTATAAACTTTTGGAGATACGATTTTAACTTCGAATAGCAATTTGCTATCATCAGAACTATTACCTTTATTTAATCTTTGATCTATCCAGTTTCTGTCAGTACCATACTCGTCTGCTGCCTCATCATAAATTTTAATAGATGCAACTTTAGTTTCTCCTACTATTACTTCGAATGAAGGTTTGTAAGTTTCAACTTTTAAAGTTACTTCATCACCTACATAACCATCATGAGCAGGGTCGCCATCAACAGGGTTGCCATAAGCATCTATAAGGAAGTTAGGGTTAAGTTTTACTGTATATGTTCCTGCTAATAGAGTAGGGAATTGCCACAAAGCAGCAACATTAACCATATCTTTAGTTCCCGCCAACCATTCAATGGTTGAAGGAGGAGTAAAATAACCAAAACCATTTATAGTATGATCTAAGTTTCGTATAATTTCAATTTCAGTAGTGCCAACAGTAAGCACAGCAAACTTTTCTATTGGAGTAGGAATAAACAACTCTACGTCATTACTAAATACCATAGATATCCAATCATTTGTATTAACTTCCATTGGTTTTGTATTAGATATACCACCAAGTGTTTCAACGTTCTGGGTAGCAGAGTTTATAGATGCCACTTGCATAAAGTTATGTATTTTAACGCTGAATGCTTGGTTACCTACACCTGCTTCAACATCGTAGCCGATTGTAGGGATAACATATTTGCCGTCAGCAACAAGTCCTTTGTAAGCATTCTCAAATTCATAGCCGCTTAATTCCCACTTACCCTTCAATATCTCGGCAATAGCAAATTCGTATTCGCAATCATCATCTAATAACATTAAATCTCCAACAGGAATACAAACATTTACTTGCCATATATCTGCCACACCATACATAGATAAGTAATTATGCATCTCAATTGTAGAAGCAGGGAAATAACCGTCTATTTCAGCATAAGTTTCTGCATAAGTGCCTGCATTTGATATATAATATTCGTAAGAATCTGGGTCATTACCAATTAAAATATTAGTGTAAGTTGAATAAGGTGTAGAACCGTCTTTTTTCTTAACAGAAACAACGATATTATTTCCTGCATCATCTTGATTGCTACCATAGTTATCATAGAAGTCAAAGTCATCAAATCTAACCCAGAAAGTGAGTGTTTTACCATCACCGCCATTAACCATTTCTGCTCTATTAATCTTTAATGTAGCATCTTTAGCATAGTTCCAAGCAGTAGAACATTCAGGACATTCGACAGAAGCACTACTATAATAACCATTTCTTTCCATATAGTCAATTCTATCCCAATAATCAGGACCAAATTCCATATTATCAGCAACGATAGAGAATATTTCTGATTTTGGAGGAGGAGTAACTTCGTAAATCCATTTAACTGCTGTAGTTGTTGGGAAACACTCTCTATATCCATGTTGAGCCAACGCCAATTGAGATGAATTAACAGGAACTTGGAAACCTGTAGAACCAAGATGTGATTTTATTTCAAATACATACTTGATATCGCCAAAGTTCACATTTACATTAGGGTTTAACCAATTTGTAATATTAGTAGGAGTAACACTAGCAGGGATAATACTTCCCGCAACTATATTGTCTAAATTAATAACAAGATTATTAGCATCTACAGAAGATATATCTTTAACTTCAAATGTTATTTCGTCTGTATGTAAGTCAGTTGCTGTGCCACTAAATAATGCTTCATCGAATGCTACATCATTTTTATAAGCATTCAATTTAATTTTTATAGTGTTAGATTTTTGAATATTACCTTTAGTGCCTATAGACGAAGGTGGTATACAATAATCATCTTTAATTACATATACAGGTTGGTTAAATTCAAAATCAAGTTTTTTAGTATTAGGAGTATAACTTACAACAGGTTTAGAAGTTAGTTCGTTCTCAGCGATGTTAATTCTTTGTCCGTTTGCATAGAAGATATGATAGTTGTTTGTTTTTTTAACTGTATCATAACTGAAATAATTTTTCGCTGTATACAATTCTGATTTAATATTGCTGATTTTAACAGCACCGCGTTGGTCGTGTCTTAATCTAACAACTACATAAATATAATTTTTATAGTTCGTATGAATATCATCACCAAATATTATTGCTATATCATCTTTATTAACAAGAGTACCTGAAGCAGAAAGTGGGCTTGTTTCATAATATCCGTGAGGATACATTTCAATATCACCAACAACATTATTAGTATCAAAGAATTTGACTTCAAACATATTCTTTAAAGAATCGTAAATAATTGTTTTTTCATCAGGCAATAATGCAGCATCAATCTCGTCTGCTACAAGTCCTTTAAGTTCTACAGCAAGGTCGCCTGCCAACTTAACTTCAAATGTTAAATATCTTGAACCTGTAGTCACACCGTCTACAAGTGGATTAGAGGTAAATGTAACAGGGGCACCAGCGCGTGGTCTAAGATTAGCAAAAGTTGTTTTAGAAGTCAATGAAGACGTTGATATTGCCGTATTATATGCCGCATCGCCGTTGTTATATATATTATCTACAGAATATGGTATAGGGTAACCTGCTAATAATGTAGTTCCAAATATAGTAATATTATCTTTTAGGAATGCTGTTCTCTTAATAGAAACTAATCCAGGAGCAGTGCTATTAGGGTCGTGTCTATCAGTATTATCTAATCTAACAGTTCTAACGAACGGTGCAGCAGTTTTAATGTTTGCTTTAATTGCAAAAGTATCATTAACTTTAGCATGATATAGATAATCGTTTTCGAAGTTCCATACTCCTGACGTTAATGAACCTGTAAATAAGTTTGCCTTTTGGTCGTATAAGAATGCACCAACAGAACTAATAACAGTTTTAGCAGCAATTCCTGAGGACATAGGAACATTAGAAGCATAATCGTATAATTTTAATACGAAGATTCCTCCACCACCTGAATGTTCAAAATAATTTTTATGGATATTCATTATAGGAGCAGTAATTCCTCCTTTTGTCCATATCACAGGCACCTCTTGTTCGTAGAGGTAACTTGCATCGCCACCTGGTATATAATTATTATCATTTGAACATTTTCCTACAGGACCGATAGCAAGATTTATAGTGCTAATACCTGAATTAGTCCAATTGCTAAATGGATCATCTGTATCAGGACCAGTCATTCCGATTTCAACGATAATTTGTTCGTCACCTCTAATATCTATAGGATAGTATTGTTGGTCTGGGCTATTATAAACTTCATTAAGTTCAGTATCATCATCCGCAGTAACATCTGCATGTTTAGAGATAGTAGGGTCACCGACTGTTGTTGCAGAACTCATATCAACATATTGGCTCAAAGCAGCATCATACCAAGTAGTTTTTTCTGTACTTGAGATTGATTGGTCGGTAGTTGCTGTTTTTAAAGCAATAGATTTAACATAAAGTTCTTCATTATATACATAGAATGAATATACATCAGTAGTTGTTGCAGGTATATTATTAGTTGCATTATGCGTAATATACGTAACATTATTATAAGCATCTATAGCATAGAGGTATACAACATAGTTACCCGTAACATTAGGAACAGGCAATGTAAATTCAGCATAGCCCTCACCTACCTTTGTTGGAGGAAGGTTCTCTCCTACAGTATTCTTAAATGTAGTATAATTAGGAATAGTTGAAGGTTTATCTTCTGTATTATAAATTTTGTAATAGAATTGGCTTGTATTCAATCTATTTTCTTCTATTCTAACAATAAGAGAATTAGTTACCTCCCCTCCTGTAAGATTAACAAATCCTATACCTCTATCAGCAACAGCAGCAGTAGCAGTAGTATAAGAAGTAAATACTTTTTCAAATTCACCATTTTCATTTAGAATGTTACCTTCAGGTTGCGAACCTGCTGTAAAAGTAGTAGCAACATTAGCAGGAGTAGGTCCGTGACCATCATTTTTCAAAATATAACTAATTCTAGGAGAAGCACCATCTAATAACAATGCCGCTTCTTTTTCTAAAGGATCTACAAAAGCACTATTATGTTCAATGATGTCAATACCAGTGTTTTTTGTGCTATAAGTATACCAGCAAGTATCTTGAATTACTAAATTGTCTACTTTCCAATTTTGTAAGTAGCCAATAGTTTCCATACCTTCATCGAAATCTTCCCAAGCCGAACCATTCAAATATTGAATATTAGCGGTTTCTACATTACCCCATATAATATCATATCCTGCACCAGCAACTGATTCATAGGCAAGTAAATTTTCTAAAACAACTTTAAATTCATAATATTCGTCTGTAGTTCCAGGTTTCAAACCTTCCATAGTAATTTCTAAAGGATTTGTAATAAATGGTGTTTTAGCAGCTGTAACTCTTATAGGTCTATCAAGAGTAAGTTTAATTCTGAAATCACCTATAAGAGCAGTTTTAATAGCATCAGTGTTTCTATCATAGCCCATATAAGTCCAACCTTCATCAATTACATTTGGAATTACATAGTAGTTATCTGGGTCAACCAAAATATGTTCATCTTTATTGTCGGTTTCACTAAGCGCTATATCCATAGCCATTATATTAATATCATTTAGTACGCGTTTGAAATGAACAAAGTTAGCATAAGAACCTGATTCTTTAGAAGGTATTGTATTTACAAACTCATTCTCAGAAGGTTCTAATCTAACAGGGTTCTTGTCGCCAAAACCAACAAAATAAGGAATACCGTCTTGGTTCTTACCAGGTATTAACCTAACTCCTAATTCATTACCCGTGCCAGTAACATAATTCATTAATGTTTGGAAATAATACTCATAGTCAGCGTCAAAAGTATATGTTAATTCTATTAGTTGACCTGCACTATATGTTGCAAAACCATTAAATCCATTAGTTATTTGAGCACTTTTTATTAACTCACTCCAATCAAATTCTTCAAGAGGAGTACCTGAAGTAACAAATGGTGTTACTGTTGGATTATTTGGATCAGCATTGTTTAATTCAACAAATTGGAATGTAAATAATTCTTTAAGTTCGTCTGGAGTTATAGTTGTTCCTGCTCCAAATATTTTAGGATTATAAATAGTAGGTTCATTGAAAAATACAGCTACTCTTAAATCATTGTCATTAAGACCAATAGTATCTATATCGTCTTCAACAATAGGACTTGTGTATTCCCACATAGAAACACCTTGTATTTTACTATTTATTAAAGTAACTTTTTTAGTGTTATCTTTAGAAATAATTATAGAAGACATTTCAGGTCCAACAGAACTAATATTTAATTTATAAGTTCCATCAACAGGTCCTACAACTAATTTATCACCTACAGGGCTATAATCGTCAGGGTCTATTTCTACTGTCTTAATAGTAGCAAAACCAATTTGAGAACTTGCATCATTATAAACTACATCAAAATATTGTTTATAAGTCATATAGCCATAACTTGGAATAGAAGCCGTAATAGGGTTAAAAGTAAATCCTGCACTGCTTCTATCGTTTATTTCAAAACCTACAGGAATATCTACTTCTACGCCTGCAACTTCTTCTTGTGGTCTATACGCTGTTCCGTAAATTGCTGTAACTTCAAGACCTTTAACAGTAGTTCCTATTGGATTTAAAGGATGATAATCTGTCCATGAAGAAATAGCGGATGGATTTGAAGGATTTATTTTCTCTGTTGTCCATCTGAACTCGTATCTAACACCAGGTATAGTAACCTCTACTTCTACAAAACCATCGTGTTCTAATGGCTTACCACCAGGAGCAAGGTCATTTACAGTTCCTGTATTCTTACCCGTATAACCTGATACGTGTATCGTATATGTAATTCCAGGAACATAAGGTATAGAAGTAGGAAGTTCCATTAATCTATAACCATAAGTAGTTCCAGTAGCAGGTACTTTAGCAGTTATCATACCAGGAGGGTTAATAGGGTCAAAGAACTTCGCATCGCTAATCTCTTCTAAAGGAGGTGAAGAAACAGTATTTGTTTTAACAGTTGATGATATAGTAGTATATCTTGGAGGTAAAAGAATACTATAAAAGTCGTCCTTTCTTGAAATAGAAACAGTATAATCTACATTGAAAATACGTCCCGCTGTAGGGTCAGTTGTTGGCTCTACATCTAAATTTCTTACTTCTAAAAACGATGCATCATCATCAACAGTCCAAATACCTTTTGGACCATGTTCTTCAAGGTTAAATGGTGTAACAAATGCTTGATATCCAAAAGTATTTTCAATACTATCAATATTATCGCCACTTGTAATGTATTCAGGTTTCTTTTCTATAACCACAACACCAAGGTCTTTGATTACAGGATAACCAGGAGTTCTAAATGGAGGTAATACAATAATTTCATTATATTCAAGGTCTGCTCTTTCTGCTTTTATTTGTAAAGTAACAGTAGCACCAAATGGTAAGCCGTTACCCAAAGCCGCATTCCATAATTGAGCACCATTAAACTCATAACCTATTTGGTTGTTATATGATTCGCCATCATCAAAATCAGTGGTAATTTCTGTAAAACCTGTATATGGATATATTGGATTTACGCCATCTGTAATAGTAACATTTACAGCAGGCCAACAAGTAGGACAACTTGGGTAAACTGATGGATAATATGGATTGTTTGCTATAGCAATAGGGTCATAAAGTTCTATAATAGCAGTAACTGTATAGTTTACATTGTAAATAGTTTTATCTAATTCGTTACTACCGCCAAATTTTTGCTCACCTAAATTATCAGTTTCAGCAGCAAAGTCAACAGGATTGTAAGTATTGTCTATCTTATTGTTTAGAGTAGTAATATTATCTGTGTATGCATCATTGTCTGTAACAACAATACCTGTTGTTCCATCTTTATATGACATAGGTGGAATTGAACCGATATCATATGTATAGTCACTATGAACCGCAGTAAGATAAATATTAGGTGCAGTATATCCTTCTTTTAGAATAGGAATACCATCTTTATCTAATTCGTGGGCAATAACATAGGCACCATGTTTAGATAAACGTGGAATACCAAATTTATATTCAACATTAGCATCTAAATCAGGTTCATAATAAGGACTTAATGGAGGTAAACTTGTAAATATTTGTAATACATACCATGCACCAGGTATAACCACGCTTTGTCCAAGTGGTAAAGTTTGGAAGAAGTCAGTGTCATATCCCATTAATGCCGGAGAGGTAGCGGTAGACATAGTTTTAAATACTTCACCAATAGTGGCACTAGGTTCAACAGCTATATTACGAGTATAAACTGGTTTGCCCATAAATGTTCCAGCGTGTGGAATATCTAAATTATGTGTAGGTATAGCAGTTGCATCTGTTACTCTATCTATAGATATAGAATATGTTCCATTAGTTAAAGCATTGGCAATATTTGCTGTTCCATATTTTCCCCAGTCAGTAACAGTAGTATAAGGGGGCTCATATACACCACTAACGTTATTATATGCATTTGTGCTTTGAACTTTTGCTTTAACTAAAGCATCAGTTGGAGCATCTAAATTAAGAGCAGTAAATTCAATAAGTGATTTCATATCATTTAAATTAGTTGTTTGGAAACTTGGATTTTTCCAAGCAAAAGTAATTTTCTTTACTGTTCTCATATCCCATTCAAGTTTAACTTCTTTATTTACTGCAGGAAAGCCATCAATAGAAAATTCAATAGTTCCGTGACCTGTTTCTACACATACGTCAGGAGTAGTATAATCACTAATATAATATTCTTGTATCCAAGAGTTAGAAGTTAGTTGACTTGCTGGACTTGAAATACCTAATATACTACCAGTACAACTACTTACTATATTAATACAGTTATCATCAAGTTCAAACGGATTTGGCATATCAAAAGCAAACTCTGAAAGAACTTTTAACATTTTATGTTTTGGTCTAATAATATCAACCTCAGGGTCAAATAATTTCCAATCGCTAGCAGAAGGAGCTATTGTTTCTGAAACCCAATATGTATATTGAACACCAGGAGTAATTATAACAACTTTGGATTCTTGTGCAAAAGGTGCTTTTGAACCTGACTTGTCATATTTTTCGTCTGTTTGAGCACCTACTGTAATAATATACACATAACCAGGTGCTAATTCATTATGGATAGCATAATCAACATCGCCTGATTTTTCAAGTATCGTTTCTAAATCAATACTATATGCCATTAAACCTTCAAAAGGCGCAACAGGAGAAGACGCAGGAAGAGGATAAACGCCAACAGCACCATTAGGGTCAGTATCACCCCAAACACCACCAAAGTTATCAGGATAGTTTAAGAAAGTAGGATGATCATTATAATATACCATACTACCTGTCCATGCTGTTTTCTCGTTTTTACTCAAAGGTGAAGTAGCACTGATACTAATAGTATAATTAATTCCATCTATAATACCTGTTGGTTCAACTTTTTCTGGAGTACCATCAACACTAACATTATATCCTAAATCACTTTCAATATCTGGTAATGCAGCCAATAATGCAACGTTATTAACATAATATTTAGAGTGTACATTTTTAGGTGTGCCAGAAATATCATATTCTAAATTCCATTCAGCGTTATCTACATCATATTCATATTCAGGATGTGAATTTGGCGGAACAATATACAAACGGAACACATCATTGCCTAACGAATTATTGTAACCTGCTGCTACAACAGCCATATGTTTTGGTGCTCTCGGTATAGAAATTGTCTCTATAAACGGACGAGCAGTCATCATTGTAAAGTCCTCTACTTTGCCACCTGTGGCACCGCAAGCTCCATAAATACCTATAATTGCAACTCTTAGTTTGTCAGGTGTATAAGTGTCAGTTGAACCAGATTCTGTAAATTCTAATTTATCAAGATTTTTATGCACATCATTATTAACATTAAAACCTTCAATCAAAGTTCCAGAAGTAGACGATGACGCTGTTGCATATCTTGCTACTTTATAGTTACCCTTACCACCATGTATGCCAATATTTAAATATCCTTCTATCGTATAACCAGAACCAGTGGCTTCATTAATAGCAGCCAATGCCTCTATTAATTCATCTTGTGCTTCATCTTCATCTGGGAAATAAACAACTAACAAACTACAAGGTGTTGCTGGAATAACGGCTGTGCCAGTACTACCATCATAATTTGCTACCCATTTTAATGTCATAAAGTTGTCTGCCCAATTATAACCTGTAATATTTATCTGTTCAGCAACTGAAAGTTTTCCTTTTATTTCACAAGTTGTTGATGTAATAGGGTCTGGACCAACTATTGTCGGAATTGCACCCTCTATATCTAAAACTGATTTTTGATATAAACATTCTATTCCCCATACTTTAGCAGGAATATTAGCCATAAGAGTATCTGAACGCTCGTTGCTTGAAACATCATAACCTATAAAAATCTTATCAACTGTAGTAACACCTATGCCTCCAAGATCTAAATTTGTCCAATTAAGAGTTACACCATCAGCAGGATTAAGTGTTGACGTTGTTGGCACTTTAAAATCAGAGGAAGAGGTATAAAACTCTCTACCTAATAAATTATCAAACCATACAGCACCTGTGATAGTTCCACCAACATTTGCACCATGTATACTAAAATCAGCAAAACAATGAGTTTCATCCGCTATCGTTAAACTTGAAAGTTCTGTAGCAGCAGTATTACAAGTAATATCCTGTTCAACTCTTCCCGTAGCAATTGCTAAACCATTTGTTATTTCAACATTTACGAAGTAAACAATATTAGTAAAAGCATCATCAGTTTCTACACCAAGTGATTTCAATTTGCCTGCAACATAACTATCTTCTATAACACCATTTAATGTAAGATTCAAATCATTTGAAATAAAATAACGGTCCTCGCAGTATGCCGAAGGACTCATTATTATATTGTCAAGAATAAAATTACCTTTCAATGTGCTTGCGCCCTTAGTAGGGTTTCCTGCTTCATGACAAGTATTACAACCCAAAACACTATTTGCAGTAAGTGTATTTGATAATCCCATATCTACAATAACAGAACCTTTTGTAAGGTCTATATCACCACCAACTTTTAAATCAGAATATTGAACGGTAATCTTAGTTACCGCATCTGCTATAAGGTCACCACCTATATCTATAAATTCAGGTGAAGCAAGTGTCTTAGTAAAATTAATATTATTGTTCTCACCAAATTTTACATCTGTTGTAACTTTTTCAAGATGAGCAAAAGTTGCATTTATCTTATCACCAAGTGTTATACTATTTGCAGAAATTAATCTATCATATGAAGTAGTGCCATTTAATGCTATTATACTACTGCCTGTATTATTAATAATTAAATCATTAATCGTAGGAGGAGTAAATGTTGCTACACTACTAGATATATTCATTTCTACATCAAAGTTTTCCAACGACTTGTTTGTGCCTTTTTCATATGGATGTTCAGTAGTTGAGGTTATTCCAGGAGGGTCTATAATTTCTCTATAATCAGGCGGACCAGGTAGCACCTCAGTAAGAGACACACACGTTCCTGCTTCTTCTTCAAAGTCACCCATAACATTACCATTTATTATTAAATAAGCACCATTTTCAGGACCAAATATACCACCTACAAAATTCCACTTGTTTATTGTAATACTATCGCAAAATTCTATATCACCGTCATTCAAAGTCAAGTTGCCAAGTGAAAGAGGATAAAAATCATGCTCACCTGCATTCATTGTTATTAAACTACCGCCATTTATCTCTGTGTTTGATATATTAATTTCACCATCTTTAGCATCTAATATAAGCCAACCTTTATCTAACGTTACATCATTAACTACTATATCTGCTAAATCAGGGTTTATCTTAACATAAGCATCCTCATGGTCTAATTCTAATAAAGTACTTATATGCAGTGTTGTTAAATCCCACTTACCCCAAGCAGAACCAACACAAGTTGAACATCTAATAATAAACGAACGTAATGATTCTATTCCATCATTTATTTCTACACATTCATCATCAGGATTCCATAATGTTAGATTCCAATTTGCAAATGGTTGATTTGTTCTTAGGGGAAGTGCTGGATGAGGATCAGTTAAAGGACCAAAAAACTTCTCTGTAACTAAAATATCTACAGGAGAAGCATTAGCATTTCCTATTTGATACCAATCATCCCATTGCGCAACATTACCATCAAACATAAAATATCCTAAGTCCTCAATGTCAAACTCCCCTATCGTCACGCCACTTGAAAAAGTGAACTTTGATTGAGGAGCATCGTATCCTGCTGCATCAAAATAATTAAGAACAGGTGACGATGTCATTGTTGTCGGAGGTACCTCCACCTCTACATCACCTGGTGTAAAAACACCATTCTCAATATAATCAATTACAGTAGCAGTAAGAGTATAAGTTGTTGTAGAAGTCCCTTCTTCCATAGGAACTAATGAATATACAAAATTATCAATCACAATAGGTTCTGTACCCATATAAGTAGTTCCAGCAATCGCAAACGTTACAGCAGCATCAATAAAATTTATACTTCCATTACCAACTAATCCTGTTGGAACAGGAACACCTGGTGCGTTTGTAAAACCAGTTACCCCTGCTGTGTTTGCTGGAATAGTAGCACTTGCTGAAAAAGTCACATTTCCCGCTGCTAATGTAGGGGCAGTAAGAGTATTAGAAACATCATCTTCAATAAGCACAGTTCCATAACTAAAAACATAATCTACAGCAGCATATTTTTGTATAACATAAGGGTCACCAGCAACTTTTACTAACTTAGCACCAGTTATCTCAATAACACCGTCAGCTTCGGATTCAGTACCATCAGCAAAATCAACGTTTGTTATAGTAATATCTACAAACCATTCGCCTGAAGTAAGCGTAAGATTAGAGAATGTTATTGTAGATGTTGAGTTCGAAGTTATAAGTTCACTGCCTGCTAAAGTATTTGTTAAAATCGACGACGTCCCCGTAACATAAGCAAAAGATGTTATAGCATCTCCATTATCAAAAATATTAGATGCATTTAAAGTAAGTTCGCTAAAACTATTAATACTCACAAGACTTCCTGTTGTTCCATCGTTTTCATAGTATTCAACATCAGTTGGATCAAATTCAAATATAATTTCAGTATTCTTTAATCCGCCAAGGTGTAAATCAGCAAGGTCAACGCCATCAACAGAAACTAATTCAAGATCAGAAAGAGTAACTTTTCCAGGAGGATTAGCAATAGGCACATTGCCTGACAACGTTGATGCCGTGCCTTTACCTACATTAAATGTAGGATAAGATTCTTGTGTAAACTTATTTAAAGTTACATTCCCAGGGATAATAACATTCACGCTTTCGAAGTTCTTTCCCGCCGCATAAGTAAGTAAGTAATCGTCGTTCGTAGCGTTAGCAGGACGCAATACCTTCAAGAC
>Ga0082212_10003068_pt1 | contig 23874 bp, 21 predicted proteins | sample TergutNt197P3_FD_71548 | JGI IMG/M metagenome (GOLD analysis project Ga0082212, IMG submission 71548) | Neocapritermes taracua P3 segment gut microbial communities from Petit-Saut dam, French Guiana - Nt197 P3 | ecosystem: Host-associated > Arthropoda: Insects > Digestive system > Gut ... | reverse complement strand
AGGTTGGGAAAAAAAAAAAAAGGGAGGGGGCTCCCCCCCGGCGTGATAAAAAATATTTTTACCGATATGTGGGGGCGCCGGAAGGGGTCGCCCCTACATTTTATACATCAATCCCCCGTATATATAATACGGGGGATTTAATAATGAAAAAATGCGGAAACAACAATTGTATCATGCCCGGCACGATTACAGCGGCGATTACCGCCGCCGCAAACACAATCGCCGAAAACCTTTCAGACAACAACCTTGAACTGCTTTCGGCTTCGCTGACACAGTTAGCCGATACTCTTAATACGATTTTGGTAGTACGGGAAGTATGCTGTGATAATGACGAAAAAAGCGAAAAAGAAAACGAAAACAGTAGTAATAAATCTGAAAATGTTCAGAACAACGTTCAGAACACTACTCCGCAGAATTCGGACTCGGCAAAGACACAGTAAAAAGCTTTCTTACATACGGGGCTTTCAGCAGAACCACCGCGCCTATAGTGGTGAAAATGATTTCAGGGAACATATACGCGCCGTTGTAAATCAATGAATACAGCGGAACACTTCCCTGTGACCAGTCATAATACGCGGCAAATTCGCCCCAGAGAATTATACCGGATAAAAAATGCGACGCAAAGCGCAGTGTCACCGCTAAAGCCACGCCAAGGCACTGCCCCTCGAATCCTTTTCTGCGGAAAACGCCGGCAAGACCAAGCACCGAAAACGCGGCTAAGTAATCAAGAAATATCATACCTGTAAATACAGCGGGCGTAAGCGACCAAGTCATAACTTCGCCGAGGTCGGTGAAAAAATGAACTGCCGAATATAGAAACGCGACAGGCAAACCCCACTTTACGCCGTGGCGGATTGAAATAAGCGCGACGGGGAGCATAGACAGCAGTGTCACCGAGCCGCCCCACGGCATTTTGATGATTTTCACGAAGCTGAGCGCGATTGCAAGTCCTAAAAAAATCGCGCTTTCCACAAGGATTAAGGTTTTTTTGTTTTTCATAAGTTTTCCTTCCTTCTCTTCAGGAAACATAAAAAATGACGCCGTAAGGGCGTCATTCATTTGAGATATGTACTAAAATAAATACATTAAAACCTTTTCCCTACGGCGGCATTATCCGCATCAGGTCGGTAGTTCAGCTTCGCAAAGACGAACTACAAAGGTCGAAGTGTCAATTCACTTCCTCTCAGCCGAAATATCAGCTCCCTGTAATTGGTATTTTATCATAATTTTATTAATTTGTCAAGAGCGGTGCAGCTCGTTTTCAGTAGGGTCGGGCTTCCATGCCCGACCGTTTAAGATGAATAAAATTTATTAAACCGAATACGTCGCTTTGATTAATTCATCCATCGTCGTTTTCCCCGCACGCACCATTTCCGCCACGTTATGACGGAGAAGCCGCGTACCGTCCTCAATTGCTTTTCTCTCAATCTGTTCTGCCGTGCCGTTATGCGAGATGATTTCTTTAAGCGCGGTTGACGGCACAATAACCTCATGGATTGCCGTTCTGCCCTTATACCCTGTGTTTCCGCAGTCGCGGCAGCCGCCTAAATGATGCTGGCATATATTCACCGGTGTTTCTGAGCTGATTAAGCGCAAATCCGCGGGGTCTGTCAGCTGAATTTTTTCCTTGCAGTTTTCACAGAGCACTTTTACAAGACGCTGTGCAATTACACCGACTAATGAGCTTGCCACCATGTACGGCGCAACGCCCATGTCAACAAGACGCAGAATTGTACTGGAAGCGTCATTGGTATGCAGGGTTGAAAGCACCAAGTGACCTGTAATCGCGGCGCGGATTGCGATGTCGGCGGTTTCACTGTCACGCATTTCACCGACCATGACGATGTCGGGGTCCTGACGGAGAATGGAACGGAGCGCGGCGGAGAAGCTCATACCCGCTTTTTCGTTAATTTGCACCTGATTGACGCCGTCAATTTTCTTTTCCACCGGGTCTTCAACGGTAACAATATTTACATTCGGTTTTGAAAGCTCGCCGAGTGTGGCGTAAAGCGTAGTGGATTTACCCGAACCGGTCGGTCCCGTAACTAACATAACCCCGTGCGGACAGCGGATAATGTTCTTAAACATCTCGTAATTGCCCTCGGTCATACCGAGTTCCGTTACACGCATGGTCTTGGATTCGCCCGATGCCAAAAGACGGATAACCACCTTTTCCCCGAAAACGGTGGGAATACTGGAAACACGCACGTCAAGGTTTACGCCGTCAATCAGCATACCGAAACGTCCGTCAAGCGGTATGCGCTTTTCAGCAATGTTCATGCCGCCGAGAATTTTAATACGGGTAGTCAGCGAATTATGTACGGCGGGTTTTACCGCCATTTGTTCAACAAGGTCGCCGTCTATACGAAGCCTGATACGTGTTCTGTCCCTGAAAGGCTCGATATGAATATCGGACGCTTTACGTCTGAACGCGGTTTCAACCAGCGAGTTTACAAGCTTAACAATCGGCGCGTTATCAACACGGTCGGAGGAATCCTCCGCGGAAGCCGCACGGACATCTTCGCCGTCTGCGTTATATTCTTTGTCAAGGTCATCCATAACGCTTGTGGTTTGGGATTGCGAATAGATTTTTCCGATGGTTTCCAAAATGGACGATTTTGTCGCAAGCATGGGGTGAATTTCCATGCCCGTGGTTACTTTGAGTTCATCGAATATGAAAAAGTTTATCGGGTCGTTGGTCGCAACGTAAAGTCTGCCCGCGCCGACCCTGTACGCCACGCAGATATGCTTGCGTGCAATGGATTCCGGAATTTTCTTAACCGCGTCAATTTCGATTTTGGTGGTGGTGAGGTCTACGAAAGGTACTTTTAAGCGTGTTGAAAGCGCGTGAACAAGCTGTGTTTCCGAAACGTAGCCAAGCTTCAGCACCATATCGCCGAGCTTTAAACCTTCCGGATTTTCAATTTTGTCCTTTTGTTTTCTTAAAGCCGCGTCAAGCTGCTGTTCGGTAATAAATCCGCTTTCAACCAAAAGCTGACCAATCGGTATGTTTTTCATAGGTTTCCCACCTTTTCATCAATTTGCAATTGACATTTGCCAATTTTTAATTTATACTGAAAATAATTGTATTAAAGGAAAAATAAATTTAAAGCGAAGGGTTGATTTATATGGAAATATTTTTAAATGTTATGCTGTGTTTTATCATTTTCATGCTTGGCGCTTGCTTCGGGAGTTTCTTCAACGTGGTTCTTCTTCGCTTACCAAAGAAAGAAAATTTTATCAACACACGTTCATACTGTCCTGAGTGCGGCAAAACCCTTTTATGGTACGAGCTGATTCCCTTTTTCAGCTATGTTTTTCAGGGCGGACGCTGCCGCAATTGCCAGTCGCGCATAAAGCCGCAGTATCTGCTCATGGAAATTATCTGCGGCGGCGGAAATGTTTGGGCGTATTTAGTTTTAGGGTTTTCTTACGAAACGCTCATTGCTTTTATTCTGTTTCCCGTTTTAACGGCACTTTCGGCAGAGGATATCAAGAAAACTGAAATTCCCTACTGGTGTACCGTAACGATTGCCGCCCTCGGATTAATCGCTACAGCGATTTCCTTCACACCCCTGTCTTCAAGAGCCTTATGGTATGAGCATCTGCTCGGAACGGTGATTATTGCTTTACCGTTCGCGGTTTTTTGCTATCTCGGGGCAATGGGCGGCGGAGATGTTCAATTAACCGCGGCGGCGGGTTTGCTTCTCGGCTGGGCGATTGTTCCCTCTGTTCTCATAGCCATGCTGACGGGCGGCGTTTTCGGGCTTGTAATTAAACTTACCAAAAAGCGCGCCACGATTTGCTTCGGACCTTTTTTGAGCGTAGGCATAGCCGCAGGTTACTTATACGGATATGACGTCATTAAATGGTATGCAGGTTTCTTAGGCGGCTGAAAACTGTGAAGAATAAAAGTCTTAGAACTTGTATTCAATAATCGAAATGTTCAGATTTTAGGCGAATTTTGTACCAATTAAGGCAAATTTTCGCAGAAATAATTTGTTTATTTCAAGAAAATTTAACGAAAAGTGGTGTAAAATGCGCCAAAATATGAGCGTTGAGCGTTATTGAATACACGTTCTTATTCTTCGGTTTCGGATTCCTCTTCGGCTGATTCCTGCTCTTCACCGGCGGAATCGTCGGTATTGCTACTGAAAGGATTGGGCTCGGACGGAGGGATTTCCATAGGCTTCATAATATAGAAGTGAAGAGAAATTTCAAATTCCTGCTCACCTTCATCTCCGCCGATTCTTTCATCTTCCCACAGCGTACAGGTCGTTACAGCGGTACGTTCCGGGAGTTTTTGTATGTATTTTAAAAATTGTACATATTCCGGATATGTTACGAGTAAAGTAAACTTTGTGGTGATTCTGCCTATTTCGGCGTCTTCAAACGCAAGTCTGATACGAAACCAATCCGCAAGTGCTTTTATCGTTTCGGCGGAAAGTTTATTCGGGCTTGCAGTGTCTTTTATTGCGCTGACAAGCTCGTGAGAAAGAGGATAGTTTAAATCAAAAGATAACATTTGAAAGTAAATGTTAAGCATTTTAGTAAGAAATTCAGGGTCGTCGGAATCATAATCCTTACCGAAAAAATATTCTTTCAATTCTTCGCTGAAGCTTAATTCTTCGTCCTCTTCATTCTCTTCGTTTTCCGAATTATTATATTCATCAATCAACGCTGAAAAAAGAAACGCAAACTCTCTTAATCGGTATTTAATATCTCTTTCGTTTGAATTTAACAATACACGGAATACTTCTGCTTCGATTTCTCTTGCGTCAATGGATATTCCTGCGGCGGGTTCAAAGCCGCCGGCGTCCTTTAATATTTTCTGCGTGAGCGTGACGGCTTCCGTGAAGGTCATTTCGTTATAAAAACCGATATGCGCGGTTTCGGTTCTTTCTCTTTTTTTCTTATATTCATCGTCAAGTCTGAATGATTCATTTCTCAATCCTTCAGCTTGTTTAATTTGCTTTTCCTTCTCCTCTATCCTACTATCTGCCAAACCTACTTCTTTATGAGCCGGAAGAATGAAGAAGTAAAAACCCGCACCTAAAACAGCACCCATAACGAGGATTAATATAACAACTCTTTCGGCTAAGCTAATATTACGACTCAAAGATATTACCTCCTTTTATTTTCATTTCCAACGTAAATTTATACCCCGAAGCATCTTCGTTCATGTTTTCGCTTTCATATAACTCATAACCGTTGAAGAACACTTCTTCAAAATACCCTTTTGCTTTTAAATTTTCGGTGAATTTTGCCGGTTGTGTTGAATCGGTACAGTAAAAATCTACTTCAAGCTCGTAGTCCGTAACTTCAAATTCGTCTATAATTCTCATACCCGGCAATAATTCGGATTTTATATGCTCGGCGATTTTTTCAGTCATTTTAGGCTGAAACTCAAATAATAATTTTGCTAAATCCACATTATCCGAATACGTGTTAAAATTTTGTATCATCATTTCTATTTTTGCCACATATGCCGTCATTTCTTCAAACTGTAAGGTTTTATACTGTGATTCAAGGGTTTTTAATTGATTCTCCTTCTGCCCCAGCATAACAACATCAAAAAAAATCCACACGCCTGCAACTAAAAGTGCGCATACACCCGCTACAATCGCCGCCACAAAACCGAACTGCATATTAAGTGCTTTGATTCTTTTGGTTTTAGTTTGCAGGAGGTTTATATTTTCCGATTTCGGGTCAACCTTCAGGAGCGAGCCCATTAAGTTTACGTATGAGAGAAAGTCCTCTACGGTTCTTTTCCTAATCAGGTCGGTCGGACAATCGAACTCGACAGGCTTGAGGTTTAACTGATTAATGGTTGCGTGCAGTGCATTTACATTCCCTATCGTACCGAAGTAATGGATTTCCTTTACTTCGCCCGAAAGTTCATTTTGGTTTATCAGGTGCATGGTTCTGAAAACATTATCGAAAATAGCGAGGTTTATATAATCGGCACTGTTTTCGTAGTCGGATGCGTCTATTTTGGTATAGCGGGAAAAAACAACCGCACCGTTATTGTAAAGGCTGATATTGATAAATGTTCTGTCGATTTGGAGCAGGAGCAGGGGAGAAATGCTTTTTAATGTGGTAGAACGCTGGATAAGGCGGGTGATACAGCTGTTACTGACCATAACCATCTTTGTTTTAAGCCCGACCTGCCGCGAAAGCTGGGTGTAAATGTCAATCATTCTCTGCGGGCAGGCGGCGGCGATTACTTTCAGTTTTTCGCCGTCTTCGGTCTGTACGGTTTCGGAAATACTGTATGTAATGTTATAGTCATCACCGAGGTTCATTTCGTTTTGAATGATGGATTCAATAACGAACGTTTCAGTTCCCGCCTTGGGTTTCGGGATTAAAATTTCCCTGTACAGAATCATACCGGAGTTTATACATATAATTGCTTCCCTGTCCGATATTTTTTCCGTAACTAAAATATCGGTGATTTCACCCGCGACAATATGCATGTCGATAATGCGTCCGTTTTCGATACAACCGTGGGGAAGCTCCCTTGTGGCAGCTTTTTTAACGGATACCTTTCCGGAAACCGTTGCTTCAACTAACTTGATTTGGGTATCGGTAATATCAATAGAAATCATGCGTGAACCCACCTGCCTTTTTATAATTAATAATGAGTTGTATTATAGACAACTGTCAAATATCAAGTTGCCATTCCCTCGAAAGAGCCGTACATCAACGGGAAAATCGAAGCGAGAATCAGTGCCACCATGCCGCCCATGACAATAATCATTACCGGTTCTATCATAGAGGTCAGCTTTGATACCGCCGTGTCGGCTTCCTCGTCGTAGAAATCCGCCGCTTTTACTAAAATTTCATCAAGTCTTCCCGATTCTTCGCCTATGTAAATGGAGGAGGTAAACATACCGTCAAAAATATCTATTTTTGTGATGGCGACCGAAAGCGGTTCGCCTTTTTTTACGTCGTTGAGCACCTCTTCAAAGCGCAGGGATAAGTATTTATTATTCAATGTTCCTACGGATTTTTCGATACACTCAACCATTTGCATACCCGAAGCAAACAGGTTCGCCATGGTTCTGCCGAAACGCGCCGTGTATATAATTTTAACTAATTTGCCTATTTTCGGAACAGTGACTTTGAATTTATCCCACATTAACCTTACGGCGGGAACTCTCATCAGCGCCCTGATTCCGATAACACCGCCTACAACGACAATTAGCATAACGTACCATCTTGTTATCATAAAGTCGCTTATACCCATCATCACGCCCGAAAGACCGGGTAAATCGTCGCCCTCCGGATACATGCCGATGAACATGGGCAGAATGAATGTAAACATCGCAAGAACAATCACCACCATCAGTACACCGAGTACCATCGGATAGGTCATTGCTTTTTTTACGGTGTTTTTAAGCCTGTTTTCCTTTGCATAGTGGTCGGCGACCCTGTCCACAATCATATCCAAGTTACCGGACGCTTCGCCCGCCGCCATCATACCTACAAACAATTCAGGGAAAACGCCCTCTTTCAATTCTAATGTTTCCGTGAAAGAACGCCCTCTTTGCAGTTCTTCGTAAATATCGAGCAGAACCCCTTTGGCTCTTTTGTTTTCCTCCTGCGTCATCAAGATATGTAAGGCACGCACTAAGTTGATTCCCGAATAGAGCATGGCGGAAAGCTGACGGCAGAAAATGGAGAGCTGCGCGGTTTTGTACCTGTACTTTACCGTCTCCTTTTTTTCCTGAACGACTTCAATTTTAGTCGGAAAAAGATTTTGCTCACGCAGAATCTCAATTAACTGGTGCTGGCTTTCCGCGTTTTCCATTCCTTTTTTTTGCTTACCGTTCAAATCGGTGGCAAGATAAGAATATACAGCCATAGAACCTCCTTAATCTATAATAATTTATTTATTAAACAATAAAAATTCTCTCTGTGTTTCCCCGCCTACGGCGGGGAAACACGAAAACAATTTTTCCTACCGTTCAGTACAGGAGCATAGTTCTTTGAATACACGTTCTAAATTGTTCATATTTAATATGTAATAAAAATTATAACATAATATTTCTAATTTTTCAAGGTTTTTTTGAAAATATTTATTAAATTTTGACAAAATTTCAAACAAAAACAATGAACACGGCATTTTTTATTAGCGGGAGATTTCCGGTAATTAATATTCTTCCGGCAGTTTATCCAAGGTAATCGTCAGCTCATGGTTATAAATCCGTTCCAACCTCTCGTTATAATTATAAAGGTTATCCGCGGTTCCTTTATTGCCGATTAAATAATCCCCTCTGTAGAGCGCGGTCCAGAGCCACACGGCACTGTCACGGCTCAGCAAATCCGGAGAGGGCAGTAAGCCGCACTCGGTCATGGCGGTAAGTTTACCTCTCTTTGAATAATCGCCGGTCTTGAAAAATGCGGGGATATTGGAAACATCAGACATATTATAAATATCTTCGCCGATAATATCAACGTATTCGTCCCCGGGGTAATATTCCGGATTCTGCCCTGCCCAAACCCATATAATATTATCCAAACCGTGATAATCCGAAAACCGTTCAAACATCAGCCGCCATAACCACTTATATGCTTCCGGCTGGCAGTTGCCCCACCAAAACCATCTTGTCGCCGCCTGATGCATGGGACGCCATAACACCGGAACATCGGCGTCACGCAGACGTTTTAAATTCTCTGCCATGTAGTCGATTTCTAAAACCAATTCATAACAGGTTTCGGTAATCCCGCCGGCTTCATATAAGGACAGAAGCCTTTCGGCGTCAAGGTCGGCAATCACCGAAGAGGTAAACGCGCTGTTTAAATTAATGTCGCTTTCCCCCGCGTAATAATGACTTCTGCCGCCGTCCAAGGACGGCGAGAACCATGTCCAGTCATAACTGACCAATCCGCCCGTTTCCGCCCATTCAAGCGCAAGCGCAATATCATCGCCGCCGGTAAATATGCCGCCGGCAGGGACATCCGCGCCTTCATACGAGCGGGAGTATTTCATCAGGTCGGAAACACGGATAGCGGGCAGCCGTCCGGTTGCTTCGTAAATAGCGTTAAGCTCGGTGTTTGTGCCCGGTGTAACGTGCTGGGCAAGCAGTGTTTTCTTCCCGAATGTTTCACCAAGGTAATCCATTAAAAACCTTACCTCCGGCGACGCATTTTGGTTTGCGGGAACTTTATAAGCATTAAAACGCGCTTCGGGAAACACAAAGTCCGTAACGGTTATAAAATCCAAATAAGAAACGCCTTTCAACTGCGACAACTTAATTTGATTTACACCTTGTTCAAGATAAATGCCGTGAAGACGTACCTCTGAAAATTGCGCGGGGCTTTTCGCGTAATAAACCCCTTCCTGCTTATCGTTTACAAAAAGGGCGATAACGGCGTTATCGGAACGGATTTTGAGCCCGATTGCGTAATGCTGGCTGGAAGGTACGTTGATTTCAAACGCGGCGGTTTGCCCGTCCTCAAGCAGTATGTATCCGTTTCCTTCAAAACCGTCTATTGAAGAATAAACTTCATGCGACGTTAAATCTTCAAGCTGACGTTTTTCCGAGAACGGCTTTACAGTGATGGGATACGAAAGGGTTTCATGGTCGTTGTATTCATAATCGGGCTTTGTTCTTGCGGAGGAAGCTTTTTTTTCGTTTTCCCGTTCGTTGTTATTTTCGATTGTATTACAGGCGGGTGCCAGTATTAATAAAACCGACAATAAAACTGCCGTATATTTTTTCAAGCGCATAAATGAATTCATTCCCTTGGTTTTTTATTCTTCTATTCCCCCGCGGCGATTTTTTCCTGTTCCATGGTGATAATCGCAACATCGCCCTCTTTAATTAAATCACTGAAACCGGCGGCTTTGTCGTTCAGCAGTAAGGTATAACCCGTAATCGGCAGGTCTGTGTCAATCTCGGCATGATTCAGCAGTTCTAAAAATTGATGCGGGGAGCGGTCTTCGGTTTGTTCAAGTATAATTTCCTTGTCGTTTAAAATCAGCTTAATTTCACCGTACTGCTCGGGGCTTGTATCTGTGTAAAGTCTTATAGGTTGACTGTCGTTTTCCTGTTTATCTTCCTGTGCGCCTGTTTCATCAGCCGCAGAAAATTCAATTTCATCGAAAGGACAGATTTCATAGTCCTCTTTTTTAATTTCGCCGTTGACGGTTAGAATAAAACTGCCTTCCGCTTCCTCAAATTCTTTTTGAATACGGTTGAGCGTTAAACCCGCATTTTCCCCGCTTACAGCGGGCGTAAAGGTTACGCGGTCGCCCTGCGTAACGGCAGTGTTCAGGGATGCCGCTTTCCCGTTTACCGTAATGGCGGCAGGCGTGAAGTTTCCGCCCTTTTCAACCCTGCGCTTGCCGTTGACGGTGAAAATCAGATTCCTGCCCGAACGCCCCATAATATCAGCGGTTTTATAACCGGACATGGTCAGCAGGTCAAAAACAGAAAGCTTTTTCGTGTCAAACACGCGGATTTTTTCATCGTTTAATACAATGACCGAAAAATCATAACCGCGGTTGAGAATCGCTGTCAGCGCGATGCCGATTGGGGTGACAAATTCCGCGCCGAGTTCGCGTCCGTGAGTGTCAACTGAACGAAGTTGACTGTCGTTTCCGATTGCTACGCGGTTTTCATCTAAGCTGAGCTTTGCGGCGACTTTTTTATTTAAACTGTTAATCAGCGAACCGCCGCCGACTAAAAAACACGCCGCGGGAGAAGCCTTATTCGCGGATTGAATATGCTCGCAAATAGCGTTCGACAGGTTTTCAACCGCTTTGTCTATTTTTTCGTTGAATTCACGGGTTGCCACCTTTTGAATAATCCCGAAAATATCGCGGTATTCAATTTCTTTACTGCCGGACGTGCTTGCTTTCTTCATTTCTTCGGCGGTTGCGAAATCCACAAAGAACATTTTAATAATTTCTTCGGTGATTTCATCGCCGGCGGTTGTCGCCATAGCGTAGGCAACCACGCTTCCGTCGCGGGAAATGGCAATATCGGACGTCCCTGCGCCGATGTCAACCAGCGCGATATTGATGGCGCGGATTTCGGGCGGGACAACCACGTTCATTGCGGCAATCGGCTCTAAGGTCAGGCTGGCGACTGTCAAGCCGTTCATGTCCATGACCGAATACAACCCGTCCACCACCACGCTCGGCAGAAATGTCGCAATTAATTCTATGGAAGCGGTTTTACCTTTATGTGCTTCAAGGTTCAGCATTTTATAATCGTCAAGCAGGTAATTAATGACCGAATAACCCACGCAGTAGAAAGAGGTTTTCTCCTTGATTTCCTCATCAAGCTGGCTCTGCGCTTTCTGAATGGTTTCGATTTCCATGGATTTAACCATATCCGCCGTAATCGTTTCACGGTCGGAAATATCGAATTCCATTGTGGTTTTATGGGTTCTCAGTGCACGTCCCGCCGCTGCGATTGACACCTTTGTCAGTTTGATGCCTGTAAGCTCCTCAAGCCGGGTTTTCACTTTTGCGACAATTTTAGACACCTGTTTGACGTCTTCAATCTGCCCGTCAATCATGGCGCGCTTGTTATGGGGTTCAACAACGCACTCTGTCAGGGAAAATTCTTCGTCGTTACTTTCGCCGACGATACCGACAACGGTTCTCGTACCGATGTCAAGCGCGAAGATTCTGTCACCCTGTTCCTCAGGAATATTATTGATTATTTTTTTTACAGTTTTTTGCATAGCTAAATTTCTCCGAAATGATGTTTTTTCAATGTATTCTGAACCGTTTCCGATATTTCACCGAAAACGCTTTGGTAAGCACAGGGCAGACCGCCGTTACAGGAGCAATCGTAGTTTTCATCAAGACAGCGGCTGAATTTATAAATGCCTTCCATAACTTCGACAACGTCATACAAAGATACGTCACGCGGCTTTTTTTGAAGTTCATAACCGCCGTAAACGCCTTTATAACTTTTCACAATATCGCTTGCGACGAGCTTACGCAGAATTTTTAAAGCATAGCGGTGCGAAACACCGGTTTTTTCTGAAATCGACTTGGCGTCAAGGTGTTTTTGTTCTTTGTTTTTCGCAAGCAGGTCTACAATCCTGATTGCGTAATCGGTTTCGAGTGTGATGTGCATAGAAGTACCTTTAAATTTTATTGTAGGGGACTGTGACGCTTGTATTTGCTTTGCAAATACTGGCGTCCCGTGCTGAACCTATGCGGTTTATATCGGGACGCCGTGGGCGGCGTCCCCTACGTTTTCCTGTTTTCGGGCGAACTGTGTTCGCCCCTACGTTTTCGGTTTCCGGTAAAATTATAATTGTGCAATCATTTTTTCAACATACGCCACATCTTCCGCTTCCATGACGGTTTTTGTTTTAACAATTATTATTTCTAAAGCTTTTAGGTTTGCTTCGTTTTTTTCTTTTTCCATTTCTTTTTTTAACATTAATAAATCAAATAATGCTGCTTTTTGTGTAGTTCTGATTTCAATACTGCTTGACATGCTGTTTTCCTCCTTTAATGTTTACGGGTTTTACGGACGAGCAAGGACTGCCCGCCCCTAAGTCAGTCCAAGAAATCTTTTAACCTCTTGCTTCTGGACGGGTGACGAAGCTTACGCAGTGCTTTGGCTTCAATCTGCCTAATCCGTTCACGGGTTACATTAAATTCCCTGCCAACCTCTTCAAGTGTACGCTGTCTGCCGTCGGTTAAGCCGAAACGCAGACGCAGAACCTTTTCTTCACGGTCGGTGAGCGTCGCCAAAACGTCCGAAAGCTGTTCTTTCAGAAGCGTTAAAGACGCGGCTTCGGCGGGCGCGGGTGCGTCGTCGTCGGGGATAAAATCGCCGAGGTGAGAATCTTCTTCTTCGCCGATTGGTGTTTCAAGCGAAACAGGGTCTTGCGCGATTCTGATGATTTCCCGCACACGTTCTACAGGCAGATTAAGCTCTTTTGCGATTTCGTCCGCGGTCGGCTCGTGCCCGTTTTTATGCAGAAGCTGACTGGATACTTTTTTAACTTTAGTAATGGTTTCAACCATGTGTACAGGAATACGGATAGTGCGCGCCTGGTCGGCAATGGCGCGGGTAATCGCCTGCCGAATCCACCACGTCGCATAAGTAGAAAACTTATAACCTTTTGTGTAATCGAACTTTTCAACGGCTTTAATCAAGCCTAAGTTGCCCTCCTGAATTAAATCAAGGAACTGCATACCTCTGCCGACATATTTTTTAGCGATACTGACGACAAGGCGCAGATTGGCTTCCGAAAGGCGTTTGCGCGCAAAGGAATCCCCTTGCGTCATACGGGCGGCAAGGTCAATTTCTTCTTCAGCGGAAAGCAGGGGGAATCTGCCGATTTCTTTAAGGTAGATTTTGACGGGGTCGCTCGACATGCCCTCCGCTGTTGTGCTTGTGTCAAAATCGTCGTCGGCAGAAAAATCCAGCACGGAATCTAAATCCTCATCCATGGTATAATCGTCAACGATTTCTATATTGTAGCTTTCAAAATCTTCATAAAGCTTATCGATTTGCTCAACATTGAAATCCAAATCTTCAAGCACATCGGTGATTTCTTTTGTGGTAAGCTTTCCCTGACTTCGCCCGTGGTCAAGCAGCTCGGTAAGTACGCTTTTTGTGTTTTCCGCCATTTTTAATATCCCCTCAAAACTAATTTGTTATTTGTTTTTAAATATAACACGTATCTTTTTACGTTTCCTGCAAAATTTTTAATCCCCTCGTTTTTTTATCTGTTCTTTAACGCCGCGCTGTATGCCATTAGTTCCTCCGCTGTCATATCAGCGGGGCTTTTTTTATTTTTAGCTGTTTTTAAATGCTCTATTTTTTCTATGTATTCAAAAAGCCTTTCGTCTGTATAAGGCACATCTGAATACTTGTGTTTTATCGCTTCTATTTTGCCCGCTTCGGCAGGTGAAAATTCGCTTTGCAGTGCGGATATATCAATCGAAAGCCCTTTTTTAAGCCTAAATATGAGCATTTCCAACACCTGTTTGTTGAATTCGGTCGGAAAATCGTCCGGCGAGAGCCTTGAAAGGATTTTGGGGAGCTTGTCCGGCGAATGAAAAAGATAGGCGATTATGCCCTCTTCAGGGCTTTTTTCGCGCATATTTAACCCGCTCTGACCGTTCCCGCTTCTTTGAAAACCGCCTTTAATCAGCTTGTTTTTTTCTTCTCTTTCTTCGCGTTTAAAATTACTTTTCATACGGTCGTTTACGCTTGTGATAAGCACCTGCTCCTGAACCATGCAAAGCCTTGCCGTTTCGCTGATGTATACTGCCCGTTCTGTTTTATTCTGAATCCCCGCAAGAATCACAACAGCTTTTTTAAGATACTCTGCCCGTCCCTCCGGTTCGTCAAGATTTAAATCTTTTTCGGCTTTTTTCAGTTCAAAGGAAATCACCGATTTTGAATTAACGGCAAGCCTTTCAAAAGCTTCTCTGCCGTATTTTCTGATGTAATCATCAGGGTCTTTCACGTCCGTGCCCGAAAAATCAAGCACCCGTGCGGAAAGTCCTGCTTGTCCGAGTAAGTTTACCGCTTTTTCGGCGGCTTTCTGTCCCGCGCTGTCCGCGTCGTAGGCAATCACAACCTGTTCGCAGTATTGCCGCATTAACCGCGCCTGCTCCGCTGTGATTGCAGTGCCGCAGGTGGCAACAGCGTTCTCAAAACCCGCTTGATTGAGGGTGATAACATCCATGTTGCCTTCACAAAGAAGTAAATAATTCTCTTTGGTATTCTTTGCAAAATTTATCGAAAATAAGTTTAGCCGTTTTTGAAATACAATTGTTTCGGAAGAATTCAGATATTTCGGCTCATCGTCGGGGTTAATCACCCGCCCGCCGAAGCCGATAACATTTCCGCGCCTGTCTATCAGCGGAAACATCACGCGGTTTCTGAACTTATCATAAACATTGCTTTTACCCCTGACCAGCAAAGAAGCTTCAACCAAATTATCGTCGGTATAATTCTTGGTTCGCATATGGTTTTTCAGCGCGTCCCAACCCGCCGGCGCAAAGCCCAAGCCGTATTTTCTGATTGTATTGGGATTCAAACCGCGTGTGTAAAGATAATCTAACCCGGGAATCCCGCGTTCGGAATGAAGCACGTCGCGGTAAAACCGCGCCGCTTCCTTATTCATTTCAAGGAACAGATTTTTCTTACCGGCTTCCTTATCGTTTACGCCGTCTTCGGGAACGGTAAGTCCCGCACGGCCGGCTAAGAAGCGCACGGCTTCGGGGTAATCAAGGTTTTCAATCAGCCTGATAAATGTAATTGCGTCGCCCCCCGCCCCGCAGCCGAAGCAGAAAAAGCTTTGCGAATCGGTATAAACATGGCAGGAGGGGGTTTTTTCCGAATGAAAAGGGCAAAGACAGACATGACCGCGCCCGGCGCGTTTCAGCTCGGCGTAAGGCGTGATGATGTTTTCTATGTCAAGGGTTTGCTTTAAGCGTTCTATGAAGGATTCGGGAATCATCAATTATACACCGTCCATTGCTTCGGCACATACAGCTCGTTAAAAAGATTAATCGCGTAATCGTCCGTCATACCCGAAATAAAATCCGCCGCGGCACGGAAAATACCGTGGTTTTCAATAAATATTCTGTAATTATCCGGCAATTTTGCGGGGCTTTTTACGTAATAATTGAATAAGGTTTCAATGACAAAACGCGCTTTGTCCTTTTCGGTGTTGATTTCCGGTTTAAAATATACATTTTCAAACAAAAACGAACGCAATTCGTCATGCGCTTTTTTTGTGTCCTCATCGTATTTTATTTCATCGGTTGAATTAATTATAATCGAATTAATCAACGCGGTAATCCGCTTGTTTTTTGTGTCGCCTAATATTTTTACGGAAAATTCGGGTAAGTCCTGCTCGTGTAATACGCCGGCACGGATTGCGTCCTCTATATCATGGTTTATGTAGGCGATTTTATCCGATACACGGACAATCTGCCCTTCAAGGGTTCGGGGTTTCCCGCTTGTTCCGTGGTTTAATATGCCGTCGCGGACTTCTTCGGTCAGATTTAAGCCTGCGCCGTCTTTTTCAATGATGTCAACCACCTGTAAACTCTGCTCGTTGTGGCGGAAACACTGCAAACCATCACAGGTTGTCACAGAACGCAAAACCGCGTCTAACGCTCTTTCGCCGTCATGCCCGAACGGGGTATGCCCTAAATCATGCCCTAAAGCAATGGCTTCGGTTAAGTCCTCATTAAGCCTGAGCACCCTTGCAATCGTCCGCGCAATCTGCGAAACCTCAAGCGTGTGGGTCAGCCGCGTTCTGAAATGCTCGGATTTCGGCATTAAAAAAACCTGCGTTTTATGCTTTAGCCGCCTGAAAGAATTGCTGTGAATAATCCGGTCACGGTCGCGCTGAAAATCGGTACGGAGCGGGCAGGGTGTTTCTTCCCGCGCACGTTTGCTGTTTCCGGAAAAACAAGCGTATTCCGATAAAACGCTTTTTTCGTTTTCAAATGTTATTTCACGCGGGCATTTTTCATGCGAATATTTGTTTTTCATCATATATATTATTACAAAGTTTTACGCCGTATGACCTTTTTTCTTATAAAATTTTGGTGGTTTAACCAAAATCAAAGAACTCGTTTTGTATAAAATTTACAACAACCGCGCCGTTACACAGGTCATTTAAATAGTCCGTAAACTTATCCGCCGCGGTTTCTCTTTCTTCAATAAAAACCGTAAGTTTTACTTCTTTGCCGAAATCCCGCTTTACAACACTCAGAAAAACCCTTGTATCAGTACCTGTTTTTTTCACAGGGAAGTGTATATATTCCCGCGAAAAAATCTTTTCAACCTTGCCGTAAAGCGGATAATCCAGCGTTATAAGCACTTTTCTTGCTAAGAGCATTGTTTTGATTCCGGCTTGTGAAACAGCTATTGACGCCGCTTTTGAATACGCCCGCACCAATCCGCCCGCACCTAACAGAATCCCGCCGAAATAGCGCGTAACCACGCACATTACATTGGTTAATCCCTCTTTTTGGAGCGCGTCAAGAATGACAACGCCCGCCGTTCCGGACGGTTCGCCGTCATCAGAATAGCGTGAGATGTTATTTTCCTTTAAAATGTAAGCATAACAATTATGGGTTGCTTTACGGTTTTCAGCGCGTATTTCCGCAAGAAAATCCAACGCTTCTTTTTCCGAAGAAACAGGGCAGATGTGCCCGATAAATTCGCTTTTGCGCTCGGTGAATGAGGCATTTGCGCGGATTTTAGGTGTTTTGTAATTATTCATAATTTTTATGTTTTTGCTTTTTTCGGGCGAACACAAGGTTCGCCCCTACATTTGTTTTATAAACCTAAAGTAGGGGCGAACCTTTTGTTCGCCCTTTAAAATAAATCAATATAAATTATTTATCAAGATTATATTTTTTATTAAACTTAGAAACGCGCCCGCCGCTGTCAACCAATTTTTGTTTACCCGTGAAGAACGGGTGACATTTGGAGCAGATTTCCACCTTGATGTCTTTCCTTGTGGAGCGTGTGGGAATCATTTCGCCGCATAAGCATTTTATGGTTGTTTCCTCATAGTTCGGATGTATGGCCTGTTTCAATTTACATTCATTCCTTTCCCGAATTTTGCAGTGCAAAATTCCCGTATAAAAGATTCTTTTTATACATTTACCGCTTTAAATATTACACATTTACGCAAATCGCTTACAACGTCGCATTTACGGCTTCCGTTTCTGCAACGGGCTGTAAATCTATCTGGGTTTGCAGAATATCTGCCGGTACGCTGACTTGGCTGATTTGTTTCACTGCTCTTGAAACCTTACCGGAGCGCAGGCATCTTGTGCAGGCGTGAACGCGGCATGGTGTGCCGTTGACAACAGCTTTTACTTTCTGTACATTGGGCTTGAAGGTTCTGTTTGTTCGTCTGTGCGAGTGAGAAAGCTTGATTCCGAAAGCAACGCCTTTCCCGCAAATTTCACATTTTGCCATTGTCTTACACCTCCTTTTTTTCATGTTATATTGACACGCTTTAATATTATAGCAGATTTTTTGTTGCAAGTCAAGGTTTTTTTGAGAAAAATTTAAAAAATGAAAGCCGTCTTTCAAAAGACGGCTTTGTTTTACGGTCTTTTTAGTTCGGCTTCAATTCTCTTAACCAAAGCTTTCAATTTCTCATTTTCGGGTGTTATTTCCAACGCTTGTTTTAACAGTTCTAAAAGATTTGCTTGATAAGAATCAAACTGCCTGTCGGTCATTCCCACGATAAAACCCCCTTGTATAATAAACTAAACAATATATTTATATAATCATATTAACAGATTTTAAAGGGTTAGTCAAGGTTTTTTTGAGAAAAATTTATCAAACGTAAAAATAACCACCCTCAACTAAATTAGAGGGTGGATTATTTTTAATATAAACAACCAGAGATAACTGTCTGTGGCGTTTTAATCATAATTTATCATGGTATTAACATAATTCCATGGTTCGTATCGGTAATTTTCTTCAAACCAATCAGGGGGATTACTTCCAAATTTTGTGTTTTGCAAATAAATTGGAGATAAATTCCTCCAATATTTAACCATTCTGGTGCAATCAATGTTGCAATATCAGATATTAGAAAAAACCCAATTAAATTAACTGCATGAAATTTCTCTTTATTAATATTGCTGTTTTTATAAGCGCATATATTAGAAGCGTGAGATAACTTACCATAATAATATCCTTGACCATATCCAAAAAAGATACGACCTATACTTTTTGAATTTGAATATACATTCACAGTACAATTAGCATTATTTTTATTTTTACATTCAAATTTTGGCTCACTAACAGAATATCCCCTTTTCCATAATTCTTCTCTCATACCTATAAACACATCGTAAGGAGCACTGTCAAGAAAATTTTTACGTGCATCATTTTTTATTAACACCCTAATTAGCACAATAGTAGCTATAATAATAAATACAATTACAAAACCCATTTTGTCTTCCTCCAAAGTCATTTTAATATTTTTCGCCCAACCAATTCCCGCTTGTATCAAAAACCCGCTCTCCGCGAATTTCATACAGCCAATTCCCGCTTGTGTCATAAATGCGGTCGCCCCGCAGTTCATACCGCCAGTTTCCGCTTGTATCGTAAATGCGGTCGCCGATTATTTCATAAACCCAATTGCCGCTGTTATCCCAAAGCCTGTTTCCGTCTTTACGGATAATAATATTACCGTAAGTATCCCTGAATGTTGACATTTTTTTACTCCAATACTATAGTGGACTTTTAAATAATAACTATATATCATATCATAAAATAACTATACCACATTGAAAATCACCTGTCAAGTGTTTTATGCTAAAAAGGGTGATTATTATGATTAATAACTATAGTTTAGGCAATAAACTTCGTGAATTAAGAAGAAGTGCAGAACTCTCGCAAGAGCAATTGGCGTTAGAAGCGGGCATTACGCCCCATTATTTCGGGCAGGTGGAGCGGGGTGAGAAGAACATCACCGTTCACACTCTTGAAAAAATCTGCCGTGTGCTGAATATATCGCTCTCCGACTTTTTCAGCGGCTTTGACGCCAAAAACCCCGCCGTTCCCGACGAGGTTTCCAATCAAATTTTATACCAGTTAAACGGAAAATCACCCGAAGAAAAGCAAGCAATTTTGCGAATGATTAAACTTATTTTCGCTGTTCAGAAAATGAAATAAAGTTACCTTTTAAAATACTTAACCAGCCCTTTCAAAACCGGATACCCCAAGGTCAGCCCGAATACTGTAACGATATGCCTTATTTCGAGCGGTGCGGTTTTGAACACCGGCGACAGTACACCCGAAATCATGGCGCAGAGAATTATCATAAATGAAATCGCAACCGCGCCGATAAGTTTAGGATTATTCCTGTAACAGGCGTTGAATAAGCCTTTTTCGCAGTCTTTACACTCGAAAACAAACACCAGCTGCGATAAACCGAGCGTTGCCAAAGCGGCGGTTCGGGCGGCGGCAAGCGAGCCGCTTCTCAGCACGATATGGAATGTCAGAAGCGTGAAAAACCCGATACCAAGCCCTCTCAGCAATATTTTAAATAACAGCCCGCCCGCAAAAATGCTTTCGTCGTTTTTGCGCGGCGGTTTTTTCATAATATCGTCGTCCGGCGGCTCCATACCGAGCGCGACGGCGGGCAGTCCGTCTGTTACGAGATTGATTAATAATATCTGTATGGGGAGCAATGCCGCCGGCATACCGAGCAGAAGCGCGAACAGCATGGTAACGATTTCGCCGATATTGGACGAAAGCATGTACCGTACAAATTTTCGGATATTATTATAAATCGTGCGCCCTTGTTCAACCGCGCTTACGAGCGTTGCGAAATTGTCGTCAAGCAGAACGATTTGCGCGGCTTCTTTGGTGACGTCTGTGCCTGTTATGCCCATCGCCGCGCCGATTGAAGCCTCCTTGACGGCGGGCGCGTCGTTTACGCCGTCGCCTGTCATGGCAACCACCATGCCGTTGGCTTTAAAAGCGCGCACAATCCTGAGCTTATCAGCAGGGGACACCCGTGCAAAAACTTGCGCGGTTTTTACAGCTTCGCGCAGTTCGGTGTCAGACATTAAAGCAAGCTCTGCGCCCGTGTAAACGGAAGATGCAGGGAACACCCTATGTGGTGTTCCGACATTATCAGGCGACCACACAGAGCCGCCTCTACTGAGGATTCCGGCTTGTTTGGCGATTTCGGCGGCGGTGTTTTTGTGGTCGCCGGTCAGCATTACCACGCGGATTCCGGCAGTTCTGCACTGCCGAACGGCACTTCTTATTTCCGGACGTAAAGGGTCTTTCATACCTTGTAAACCTAAAAATACATACCCGTCCCTGTTCGTCGGTTTATAAGCAAAACCGAGAATCCGCAGAGCCTTCGCCGCCATACCCATAACGGAAGCAAGAATTTCTTTTCTGTGCCTTGCGGTTAAGGGAATTGTCTGATTATTTTTCAGTATGTATTGACACTTGTCAAGAACGGCGTCCGGCGCGCCTTTCATGTATCTTTGAGTGTTCTCCTCATGTTTGACTTCCACAATCATTATTCTTGCCGTGTTATCGAAAGGCGTTTCTGAAACCCGCTCATAACCGCTTGTTTTTACGTCCGCTTTTTCCGCGCTTTGCATTAACGCCGTTTCGGTCGGGTCGCCCGAGAATTTATTATCAGGCTGTCTTAATGCGTTGTTGCAAAGTGCGCCGCATAAATATAAAAGTTTTTCATTATCACCGATTGCTTCAGTCACAGTCATTTTATTCTGTGTGAGTGTCCCTGTTTTATCGGTGCAAATCACATTCGTACAGCCTAATGTTTCAACTGCGTGCAGTTTATTAACAAGTGCTTTCTGCTTATAAATCCTGCGGACGGCTAAAGCAAGCGAAATTGTAACCGTTGCGGGCAGACCCTCCGGAATCGCCGCTACGGCAAGCGAAATCCCGGTAAAAATCATATCGAAAACCCCGAAGCCGCGCAGAATTCCGCATAAACTCACAACAAAACAAATCACAAGACAGGAAATCCCCATAATTTTACCCAGCTCGGCTAAACGCTTTTGAAGCGGGGTTTTTTCGGGTTCTATGTCAAGAAGCATATCGGAAATCTGCCCCATTTGCGTGGCTCTGCCGATTGCGGTTACTTCCGCAACCGCGTGCCCTTTTGTTACAATTGTGCCCATATAACAGCGGGAATTTTGGTTATCCGCCCCTACAACGCATTTTTGCACGCTTATGCTTTCGCCCGTCAGCATGCTTTCATCACATTCGAGTGCTGACTGCTCTAAAACCTTGCAGTCCGCAGGGATTCTTGAACCCGCTTCAAGCCTTATTATATCGCCTCTCACAAGTTTTTCCGTCGGTAAGGTAATTAATTTGCCGTCACGGAAAACCCGTGCGGTAGGGGCGGCAATTTTCTTTAATGCGTCAAGCGTTTTTTCGGTGCGGTATTCTTGAAAAAAGCCCAGACAGGCGTTTAAAATCACAATAATAATAATCGTGACCGCGTCCCATATTTCACCCATAACAAGGCTGAACGCTGTTGCGGCGAGCAGAATCAGAACCATTACATCCTTGAACTGCCCTGTAAACAAGGCAATTCTGCTCGTTTTTTTGTTTTCGGCTAAGACATTCGCGCCGTCGCGTTTTTGGTTTTCCTCCGCTTCATGCGTTGATAAACCTTTATAATGATTCAAGCTGATTCCCCCTATGAAAATTAAAAACATGCTCTAATAGTAAATAAATTTTTTCGTATTACCGCCCGCCGCAGACGGGCGGCAATACATAGAAGTATTTCGTTTATTGAACACAGGTTCTAATATTAACGGCTTGTCTGATTATATGACAAGCCTTGCTTTTTTATTATTTTTTATTTTTCAAAAAGAGAGCAGAGGCGGTCACGCACTTTTTTGAAAAACAAGTTACAATAATGATATAAATCGTTATTATACGCATAGAAAAGCTTTTGTTTTTTCGCTATAATTAATAATAAATTAAAATTTAGGATAAAAAACAACAATGAAAAAATCAATTTTAGCACTAATCTTAGCAATGGCAATCCTGCTGACCGGCTGTATTACGGACGAAGACGACAATGAGCAATCGGAACAAGAAAAAGCATCAGAATCGAATGAAACGCCTGAAAGTATTGATTCTGATGAAAATCAAGGGGATTCAGAGGAAGAAACCTTGACGCTATCTTCGGGAGAAGAAGCTGAAACTCAAATTGAACAGATACCAATAAAAGCTGACTATTGCCTTGCTTTTGACGCTATAATAGCGATTGCGTGGTCGAATGAAAAACAAAACCGAAAAAACGATATTGACGAACAAGTGAGAGAACATTTTAAAGGACGGGAAGAAATGGGTTCTGATTCTCCTTTCCGTGACCTTTTAGAAGTTTATTCTTTTGAAGAAGTAAAGAATATGGATTTAAAAACTTTAGCAGAAGTTTTTCCGGATTGCTTAAAAGCAAACAGTTATATTCCCGATGCATGGATAACAATATGGAAAAAGAAGTATGCAGAGGGTTTTGAAATTTTAATGGAAATGGGATTTGAAAGCCTTTGGGAAGAACAGTGTCTGCCTTTTTTAACTGAGCAAAGCAAAATGGTTGAAAATGCTTTTATCCGGGATTCAATAACACAAAATGTGATTTTGGATATCCAAAGATTGAAACCGGAACGGGAACTGGGGGTTTTTACTGTTTTTTTAACATATTTCAGTACAGGAACTGTAAGTTTTCAATTATCTGAAAACAGTTATCTTACAAATTACTGGAGCAATGATATATCAACTCAATCTGCTTTATGGCTTCTGACGCATGAATTAATCCATAGCTTTTCAAGTGAAGAATTAAAAGAGATATACAGGCAAGCTATTAAAGCCGATGAGTTTTTAAGTAAAACATATAAAGCGTTATCCGTTCCGAACCATGAAGAAGAGTTTGTCGTTGCGCTTGAACATTTTATTTCAGTCAGGAACGGCGTAAGAACAGAGCGGGAAGCGCGTGAAAGTATTTCCGAATGGTATGGGAGCTGTATGCCGGTAGCGGTGATTGTTTTTGACGAACTGATGAAATTAACCGATATTCCCGAAGATATAAACGCGTGGATTATTGACTTATTTGAAAGCGAAGTTATAAAAGCCGGTGAAATTGAAAGCAAGGCAGAGAGTATAAGCCCCGGATTTGTTGAAAAATTCACAAAAAGATGGGGAGATATAATCAATTAACTTGAAAATTACTAATTTTCAAGTTTAAGGACTATACATCAAACGATTGACAAAACAAGCGAAAACTGATATACTTTAACTTGAGGTGAAACAACATGCCGGATAAAAAAATATTTTCAACGAAACAAGCCTTTGCGGGGTTTTTCTTCCTGCTTCTGAC
>Ga0082212_10003067_pt1 | contig 23875 bp, 15 predicted proteins | sample TergutNt197P3_FD_71548 | JGI IMG/M metagenome (GOLD analysis project Ga0082212, IMG submission 71548) | Neocapritermes taracua P3 segment gut microbial communities from Petit-Saut dam, French Guiana - Nt197 P3 | ecosystem: Host-associated > Arthropoda: Insects > Digestive system > Gut ... | reverse complement strand
CTATCGACAAAGCGAGCGGAGGAATCGTTATGTTCGAGCCGGACATGGTCGAAGGGACAGAATTTCAGATTATGTTCCGTTCCCTGGAACACGATTACTTCAAGCCCAAAATCGAAAAAGTGTTTGCGGAACTCGATGGTCGTGAACCTGTTTTCGGGATGTTCATCAATTGTGCCGGACGTTGTGCAGGCTATGCAGGTGCGGAGATGGAAGATGCACCGTTCATTCAACAGGCTGTTGCCGGACGAGTGCCGGTTCTGGGACTTTACAACGGAGTCGAAATCGCCCCCATCGGCGGGCGACCCAGAGGACTCGACTGGACGGGAGTGTTTTGCCTCTTTTCCCAAAGTAATGACGGTAGCGGTAGCAGTTTGCAAACGGTAGCCTCAAAACCTGTCTGGGAAAAAAAGTCGGCGGGTTCGCTATCGAAAGAGGTCTCTCTGGACGCAATAACACGAATCAGCGAACAAAATGCGGCAAAGGTGTTGGCTCTCGATACGATGTCCACCGCTCTTCGCCTTGAGTTGGAACAAAAACGCCGGGGTTTCAGTTTGCTCACCGAATTGACGGTATCATCGCGAAAAAACGCCAGTTATGAAAATGTTTTCATTCCGGTCGCAAAACGTATTAACGCCGCACTCAACATGCAGCATACCGTTGTGTTGGAAAAGAAAGAGGATGGACTTTTCTCGGCGGTGGTGTTGCACGGATATTCCGCCAACGAAAAAGCCGCTTTTGCAGGTCACCGCTTTCATTTGCCGCCAGAATGGCTTGATCCTGACAATCCGGTGCTGGTAACGGGCGCTGATCCGGCAGACCGATTTCAGCAAATCCGTGAACTTCTCGGTCTTCCCTATTTTGTCGCGTCTCCCGTCATGTTGCAAGGTGATGTGTTTGCCGTCTTGATCACGGGACGGTTGGTCGAGGCTCCCCCATATTTTGTCCGTCTTGGTCGGAGCGACGTGGAAACAGTACAGGCGATCAGTGCGTTTTTGGCATCCGTGCTTGTCGAACAACGTCTGGTGGAATCTGACGAACGGACTCGGATTATGATCGACGCGTTGCCTGTAAGTTGTCTCTTGTGGGACGAAAACGGCAACCTCTCCGACTGCAATCAGGCAACGTTATCTCTCTTTGGATTGTCAACGAAAAGTAAGTTTCTCAAACAGTTTTTCGATCTACTATTGCCGGAATATCAGCCGGATGGGCGGTGTTCGGTGGATGCGATGCAGGAAATCATTCAAAGTGCGTTTGTTTCCGGCGGGGTTCAGTGTCAAACGTTGCTTCAGACGACATCAGGAGAGCCGCTCCCGGTGGAAATGACGCTCACCCGTGTGCCCAAGGGGGACGGATACACATTGGTCGGATATATTCGTGATCTGCGGGACAGCATGTCCACAACAAAACTTGCCAAAGCGAAAGAAGAATTTTTGGCATCGGTGAGTCATGAAATTCGGACACCATTGAATGCCATTCAATCAATGGCACTCAGTGTTGGAAAACTCAAAAACCTCAATGATGATCAACAAAGTAGCATCAATCGGGGATTACAGTCGATCACGCTGTTGACATCGGCAATCGAGACTATTTTGGATTTTTCCAAACTCGACACGGGGCAGTTGTCCTTGGAAGCCTCCGAGTTTTCCGTTTGGGACTTGGTGGAAGGAATCAGCGAGATGGCGTGCAGGGAAGCCGAGGAAAAATCATTGTATTTCCGTATTTCGATTGATTCTGATATTCCTGATCTAGTATTTGGGGATCCTGTGCGATTGCAACAAATACTGTTCAACGTTGTGATGAATGCGGTCAAATTCACTGAGACTGGCGGAGTCAACGTTCATGTGTTTCGAAACAACGACACCGCACCCAATGAACTGCCGCTGATAATCGAAGTCAAGGATACCGGAATCGGGATCAGTGAGGAACAAATGGCGAGTCTGTTCAAACCGTTGTACTCTGCCGATATGGCATACACCCGCAAGCATGGCGGAATGGGAATGGGACTTGCCATCTGCCATGGTTTGGTAACGTTGATGGGGGGGCGCATTACCTGCGAGAGCCGATTGGGAGAGGGGAGTATTTTTAAGATTCACATTACCTTGTCCCTACCGGAAGAAGACACTCTTGGATCAGGATATGTTCCCGAAGAAGCCGACATGAAATCATTGCAGGGAATGCGGGTTCTTGTCGCCGAAGACAACAAGATCAATCAATTGATTATGAAGGAATTGCTCGCTTCAATCGGTATCAAGGTTACGTTGGCGGACAACGGTATCAAAGCACTGGAACAATTGCGACATGCTACATTTGACATTGTTCTGATGGATATACAGATGCCGGAAATGGATGGACTCACGGCAACCACTCAGATTCGTTCCGATCCTCGTTATGCGGACCTTCCGATTCTTGCGGTAACGGCACATGCAGGAGTGGAGTTTGTGGCGGAAAGCCTGAGTGCAGGCATGAATGCCCATCTCACTAAACCCGTTGATGCAAAAAAATTGTATGGTGCCCTGAAAAAGTGGGGAAAACAGAGTATGAAACGGTAATAAGGCTTTGCCGAAAAGTAATATGCCGTCATTCCCGCGAAAGCGGGAATACGCGACCTTTGCGGTTAAGATTTTACCGCAGAGGACGCAAAGGAGGTTTTTGAGGTGTCCTACTGTATGTGCGGCGGCTTATTCGAGAAAGAATTTTCGGGTGGTCGGGGCATCGAATTTCGTGCGTTTAGGCATGGCAATACGTGGGGTTAGGAAATAGTCATCAACCTATTTTACCTGTCTTGCCCAATCTCGTAACTAGGGTTAGGCGCATCCGATTCCGGTTTCTCCACCAGAGCGAGAGCGAACCAGCCTTTTTCGATGCGGCAATGTCCCGTCGTCAAATAATCAAATTGCGGATCGTCTTCCAATACCTTCGGCACAAGCGGGAGGGGACGACTCACCGGAAATATCTTGCCGAAAGTTGCACGCATCACAAACTGCTCCCGAACATTGACAAGACTTATGTAACCATCACGCTCCAAGACCAATCGCCCCGCCGAATCGTAAGCGGGCTTGTACCGAACGATCACTTGAAAATTCCGGTGCATTTTTCCCATCAACCGAAGTGCCGCCAATGAAATGGTGAGTTCAATCCGACCATCCACAAATCGGACAACCATCGGATTGTACGGAGCAAACATCACTTCGACGTGATCATTTTCTTCCGGCATAGATAAGCCGGGTTGCTGGAACTTTTCCGCCAGCATTTCCTTGAATTCGCGTACTGTTCCCCGTTTTCCCTCTAATTCCAACTTTCCGAGCAACATGTTCAGTAGCGATTCGTGGAATTTCAAATCTGCAAATGAACCGGGCAACGTGTCCGGTGCTGGAGTATGACTTGCTAATGCATCCTTGCTTCGAATCCCCCAAGCCGAATTCATCCAATTTTCATCTGTGCTACAGTTCCGTTTTTCGACTTGAAGTCCAAACTCTCCGTCGGCATATTCCGAAAGAATTTTGATTTTTTCATTGATAGGTCGCAACCGCTCTTCCGTTTCTCGATCTACTTGGTTTCGAACTCGCCAAAGAATCTTACGTTGCGATTCTGTTCTTGCATCGTATGCTTTGGATTCGTACTGATTCAGAACAATATTTCGGAACACCCCAGAGAGAACCGGCAAACCATCAAAATTGGTGTTCACTTTAACTAACTTCATTCGATGATCTTCGATTTCGGCAACGCACGGTTCCGCAACAAACCCTTTTTCGGTGAGTTCGATTGTTTTTCGGGCGATGACGTGCGTTCGTCCCGTGTTGAACAACTGCGTGGCAAACGCATCGGATCGCGAGACGGTCGCAAGATCAACCCTCATTTCCAACGATGTCAATACCCGTGTGTCATGTGGGACAAGCGAAAGAGCCAGTTCTGTCTCTGTTTGTCGCCGACCTACCGTCGGTTGCGATTGAATGATCTCCCGAAACCGAGCGACCTCCGAAACCGTCGGCGGCAAATGATTTTTCAACAACGCGCCGGAAAGGAAAAATCGGACGTTCGCCATTCCGTATTGCCGCCGAATGCAGTCGCCCAGTTGCCGATACTCCGGCGTTTTTGAAGCGGACAACTGGTCGATAAACCGAGACAACACTTTCATATCGCTCATTCCGCCAGTTGCTTCATATCGTTCCAGAAGCCGAAGTGCGTGGTTCGGAGTCACGATGTCTGCTGTCCAAGTTTGCAATTCCTCTTTCCACGAATTCACTGTTGGATGATTGAGACACACGCGTTGTTCGTTTGTGAGTGCCGCTGATTCCATTCGCAGAATTGTTGTATTTGCCCGGCTACAGAGAGTTTTCAAAATTTCGACAGGGATCGAGGGGGCGTTCAGTGAAACGAGGCGAACCGGTTGAGCAGCAGGTTGCTGACATGCTTCGAGTTCGGTAATCCAGGAACGTGTCTCCAGATAGTCGCACCATGTCAGTCCGATTTTGTGGTCCATCGTCCGTCTTGATCTCGTAAAATACTGTTCGACGGCAAGTGTCCGATCTTTGAGTCGGCTAATGTCCGAAAAACTTTTTTCGTAGAGTGTTGTGACAGGCGACGCTTCGGCAACTTCCGCATAGAGAAGAGCCCGCCAAACGTAGAGACGACGTTGCAAGGCGAGCGACATTTCGTCAAGAGCGGCTATCGACGGAACGTACGGTTGATCCACCGAGGCTTTCACCGTCCATGTTTTTCGAATCGTCTCCAATATTTCGACCGATTCTTCAAGCCGTTGTAATTCGGGGCAGGGCTCTGTGGAATTACGTTCGAGATGGAAAATGACAGCATTCAGATCGTTGTGAATGATTGCACAGACTCCTCGAAGTGTTTGCACTTCAGGGGCGGAACTCTCTGCGATCTGCCGGAGTTGTAACGCAAGGGGCTGGGGGTAAAAACCATGCGTAGGAGAAACTCCCTGTTCCTGTTCCGATGCGGAACCCACACAAAACAGAAGGAACGCAAAGAGAACGGTACAAAGGGATGTTCTCGCGTATCTTATATGGCTACCGCAAAATTCCAATGCCAAAGGGGGTCGCATGCTCGTTTTGTCCGTTGGGCAAAAAACCGAAACGAACGGACTATCCCTTTTTTTCGGCAATATCGGGAGTGAAATTAAGTTGTTAGGGATATAGCCCATTAAATCGGCATAAATTACCTATGTTAACAATAAGGTAACCGTTCACGGCATTTTTAGGAGCGTGGGCGCAGAGCGTCCCAGAAGTAAATGACCATTTTCATGCTGTTTGCAGTATATCTTCCTTCACGAGACTCTCATGATCGACGAGACGAAGTTCCTGCTCAATTCTCATAAGCCGGGATTCGATTTGATTATCAATAATTCCCTGCGGCGTTTCCAAAATGCAACCTCCCGGTGAAACGGACACATCCCCAACGATTTCCGTGCGAACCGAGCGGGTCATCTCCCGAATCAACAGGTCAATCTGCGGTTTCAACGCCTCGTAGTCGCTCTTGTTCAGACGAATCCGAAATGAGGTACTGCCCGTTCCCAATTCCAGAGATTCACGCAGTAACCGAAGCGGAACATCCGGCATCTCCGGCAAACAGCGGTCAATCACTCTCGCTGCAATCGCTTGAGCGAGTTTTACGGCACTCTGTTCCCAATGCTGTAAAAATGATTGTTTGGCAGTTTCCATGCGGTTAATCATCTCAGTCAATGCCGGAAGCAACGTTTCCAACTGTGTTCCCAATTGTATTTCTGCTTCGCGTTGGACCTTTTCGGCATAATCAATCATTGCCTTCATTTCACCATCGGCGTAGCCTTGTGAATGTCCTTCATCGTAACCAACTTTTTTGCCTTCGTCGTATCCTGTTTTTCGGGCAGTGTCTTCGTTTTGCTTCAACTGGGCTTTCAATTTGATGGCTTCACTTTCGAGTGCTTCCTTCCGGGTTTTGAAATTTTCCTCTTCTTCATGGAGCCGCTGTCGAAGTTCATCGAGTTGTTTTCGGATGGTTTCGGCTTCTTCTCGTGCTTGAAATTGCGCCCGCTCCACTTCTGCGGTGGATTTTTCCCATTCCGTAGCGGCAACTTTTCGAATGCGTTCCACTTCATTTCGGGCATCGGCAACTACCCTCGCCGCTTCCTCATTGACTTGTGCAATGTATTTTGCCGCCTTGTCCTCCAAGTCCACAAAATTGAAGGGGGCTAGGCTATTCACAATGGGATTCTGTTGTGCCGCATGAGGTGGTGGCATCTTGACTACCAGACAATGGAGAACATTCTCGGTAAGATGGTATAAAAATGCCTGAATTCAAGCAATACCAATTCTGAGAGTGCGTTAGGGGACCACCCGAACGAACGCATTGAGGGTCATATTTTGCCGAGGATCATCCGTTGAAATGCGGATAACATCGGCAATATCCTGCGGCTGTTTCAACGTCATTTTTTTTGCCGAAAAAGAGACCGTAATCAGTTGCACTAACCCTTCTCTATTTGCAAAGGCAAACCGGAATCGATTGTCTGATGCCGATACTTGTGTGATCCGAAAGGGAGTTTCACTCCTAATAACAATGCTCTTGGTGACAGTTTCATCGGGCGCAAGAACTCCGATCAAGATCGGTGAAGGTTTCGCACAAATGGGTGCCGATACGACTCCCTGAACCGGCACTAAAATTTCGATGGGCTCCGATTTACCCGGCTTCAGTTCGTTCGTCGTAAAACGGAGTACATCTTTGAAATATCCGGCTGGTGCATTCTCCTTGAGAGCGGCGGTGATTGTATAAACGACGCGTCCTTGTTCCCGCCTGGTTTCCTCCGCCTGTGCATAGACAAAGGGTTGAGAACGTTCTGCTTTCGTCAAAGCCCAACCAGAACGTCCCGAATATTCCAGTTGTAGTGTCCGTTGCGCCGTTGCCCCTTCGGGAACCGACCCGAATTCGATGCTTCCCGGCGTAAGGACGACATCGGGACGAATATATCCCGACACCGAGAGTTGTACTGTATCGAACCTTCCGGCACCAGTTGTGTCCGCCTCCAACTGGACGGTCAGAACAGCAGATTTGTCCCGAAGGTGTTGACCGGACGTATTGAACCGGACTATTACCGCACCGGTTTCCCCCGGTTTTAAGAGAGAGGTTGAAAATTTTGCCGAAGAACAAGTGCAGGACGAGCGGACATTTAACAATTTGATGTCGCTGTCATAAATGTTTGTCAGTTCAAATCGAAATTCAGCGTCGGCTCCAAGAGCCACTCGACCGAAATCATGACGTTTTATTTTGAAAAGAGAGGCTCCCCAAGTCTCAGCGGCAATGCCTCTCTCGGTCAGTCCAACACCGAAAATGAGCAGAACGAACAATAGTTTTGCGTGCATCTTGGTATTCTCTACACTGCCACCGATCCGCCGGAGAACGATATTCTATTTCAAAGTGAACTCATCGTCAATCCCATCGGATTCCGGTGGATGCGATTAGGCTTCCGCCCGAAAATGTCATGCCGCTTTCGTCATTCCTGCGTAGGCAGGAATCCAGACAGAAGACTTTCATATCAACTCTCTGGATTCCCACTTTCGCGGGAATGACAGTATATTACTTTTCGGCGAAAGCCTTATATTGAGTTGCATCTTCATGTTGCTTGTTTCCAGTATTTTCCCCACTGGTCACAGTACCGTATTGCCAGATCGTTGCCATTCGATTGACTCTTTCCACCAACACCTTGCGGTAGTGCAACATTTATGGACAATGACAGAATGACGACAACTTCCATGAACGCCGTTCCCGCCGCCCACCGGGTACACATCGGTTTTTTCGGCAAACGCAATGCAGGAAAGTCAAGCGTGGTCAATGCCGTTACCGGTCAAGACCTTGCCGTCGTCTCCGAAGTGCGAGGGACGACGACCGATCCCGTCTCCAAAGCGATGGAACTCTTACCACTGGGTCCCGTCGTGGTCATCGACACCCCCGGCATTGACGACGAAGGAGCATTGGGCACCTTGCGAATCCGCAAAACGAAACAGATTCTCAGCAAATCGGACATTGCCCTACTGATTGTGGACGCAACCGTCGGCAAAACCGAAGCGGATCAAGAACTGATCGACATGTTCCGCTCCAAAAATATCCCCTACCTTGTCGTTTGGAACAAAAGTGATTTGCTCTCAAGTGTTCCCATTGCCGAACCGGAAGAGATTTGCGTCAGTGCCACGACGAAACAGGGCATCAATGAATTGAAGGAACGCATTGCGACCCTCTCTGTGAAAGAGGAGAGCGAAAATCCCCTCGTTGCGGACTTGATTCATCCCTCCGATTTTGTCATTCTTGTGATTCCCATCGATAGTGCCGCCCCGAAGGGTCGATTGATCTTGCCGCAACAGCAAACGATTAGAGACATTCTTGAAACCCACGCAACCGCCGTTGTGGTCAGAGAAACCGAATTTCGGAAAACATTGGAAAAACTAGGACAAAAACCAACATTGGTCATTACCGACAGTCAGGTCTTTGGTAACGTTGCACCAGTTGTCCCGGATGATATTTTTTTGACTTCGTTCTCGATCTTGTTTGCCCGATATAAAGGATCGCTCCTGTCAGTTGTGCAGGGAGCAAAGGCATTAGACCATTTAGTGGACGGCGACACCATTTTGATCTCGGAGGGTTGTACGCACCATCGGCAGTGCGACGACATTGGAACGGTCAAGTTGCCGCATTGGATTTTGGAGCACACGGGTAAGCAAATTCAATTTGCCTTCACGTCGGGAACGGAGTTTCCCGACGATCTGTCGCCGTATAAATTGGTTGTCCATTGCGGAGGATGTATGCTCAACGAACGGGAAATGAGGTACCGGGTTCAATGTGCTCATGATCAGAAAGTGCCTATAACGAATTACGGAATTTTGATTGCACACATCAACGGAATTTTGAAGCGGAGTGTGGCAATGTTTCCTCAAGTGGCGCAGGGTTATGAGAGTTGATCATTTAGCCATTCCAGATAATCCGCATTGGCGGTAACAATCGGCAGGGCAACGATTTGCGGACACTCGTAGGGATGATCTGCCCGCACGGCGGACTCCACACGTTCAAAGAGTGGTAACGTCGTCTTTGCCAAGAGCAATGTCTCCTTACTTGTTTCGCAAACGCCTTTCCAAGTGTAAACACTCTGCACAGTTCCGCAAACCTGAGCGCAGGCAACGAGTTTTTCCCGTACCAGTTTTTCCGCCACAGCATGTGCCAGTTCCGCCGTCGGGAAAGTGATTTGAATCTGAATGGATTGCATGATAAGGAGTAAGGAGAAAGGAGTCAGGAGTATTCATTCTTTCTCCTTTCTCCTCCGTATAAAATCTTCTGCCCGGCGAAAGGCGAACATGATTTCGTCGTTTGTCGGCACATGTTTTGCAAATTTGACAATATCCGCCGCTTCCAAAAAGGGAACCAACGTGTCCAGCGAACCGGTAAAACGAGTGGGTTCTTGTTCGTTTTTGCTTGTGTGCCAACGCGTCGGTTCCGTAATTTTATGCAAAAACTCTTCGGTGGTCAATTCCGGGGCGCGAATGCCGGTCAGCCGCTCGACATACCAGCGCACAATGTCCGAAAGTTCCACAAAAAAGCCTTTGATATCCGATTCATGCTTCTGACTTTCCAGTAAGGCGGCGAGGCGGCGCAGGGCAAGTTCCTGTGCTGATAGTGGAGAAATATCTTCCGGCGATTCATTCCTTTTGCGTTTGTACAACAGCCAAAGGAGCAACCAGGCAACCAAAACCAGGGCGGCAATGACGGCAAAAGCATGCCAAGCCGACTCCGGTATCGGTTCGGCATCAAGACCGATATGATCGAGCGAGGCATTTTCGCTATCAATGCTGGCAGCAATGTCAAGTTCCGCGGTGGGAATCTCGATTTGCTGTTCCCCGCACCGGATCGGTATCGCCCAAATCGGCATCTTACCGGCACGTTGCGGAATTGCCGTCAAAACGAGTTGCCGATCCGTCGTTTTAATATCGACAATGTTCAATTCGCCGATCCGCTCTCCGAATGGCGGAAATACAACTGTTTCCTCATCGGGGCAGGTTACATCGAGCGTCAAAGTGATCGTGTCGGCAAGGAAGGGACGATCTGGCGAAACGGTGAGTGTTGCCCGACATTGACCATCGGCAGAGACCGCCTCTCCCAGCGGAGCAGCGAAGATGGACAAGGAACACGCTACCCCTACGATAAAAGTTGTCCCCAGAAATAAACGAATCGCAAACATCACTGTTTTATTCTAACAAATCCGAGCCGCCATCGAAAGAAGGCAAGGGCTTGCAACGAATGAGAGATTTGGCGTGGGGCTGGGACACTTTCGGACCGAGGACTCCGACACAATAAAAAAGTTGTGTGGTACAGTGAGGTGGTTATACTCCCGCTGTTTCTGGGACAAGGGTGTGATCCTTTTGGCAAACGATTTGCATCATCCATCGGTTCAAATCTTGAAGCATCGCTGATGTTAGATGTTTCGTGTCTGGATATTCCCGGACATCTGCTGACATCCCTGCCATGTGACATAATTCCATCATTCGGCATGCGTGGTCGGGCATAGATTTGTCAATTCCAAGAAAAAGTGAAAGAGGCTGAATCGTTTGCCAACTCGGAAAAATACTGTTGTCAACGGGTAATTCCCCGCCGAACGCCGCTGCACCCGCAAAACACTCTTGATTAAGTGTTGCCAACCGCAAGGCTGCCGTTCCGCCGTTGCCGAAACCGGCAATAAAAATGCGATGATCAGCAATTTTGCACCGTTCCTGGGCAACGGCAATGCAGTCAAAAACCCGCTGTTCGAGGAGCGACAAATTTTCGTCCGACAGAACCCAATCATACTGCTCTTTGGAGCGATGTAAAATTGCTGAAACGCTCAAGTTGAAAATGGGGGAACATGCCGGCTGTTTTATGGGCAAACCACGTGGGGCAACCGCTACGTAGTTCCGCACACTCATCACGGGCATAATCCGCATGAGTTGCCGTTCATCTTCACCCGTTCCGTGTAGCCAAACCAAAAGGGGATATGAATACTTCGGTTCATAGTGCATCGGCGAAAAGAGGATATGCGGATGCGTCAGGCGTGTCCTTGCCGGAAGCGAGGCTTGGACGAAATCCAACTCCATATCGAATTTTTCGACTGTTCCAGTCGATGAGGTCTGTTTTTTTGCTGAGGCAGAAAAAAGTGCTGTTGTCATAGGGAATAGTTCGCGTAGCGATACGACACTTTTGCGGAGCGCACTATACACTTTTTTCCCGAATCGAGTCAAGACGAAAATTTCTATCAATTTTTCCTATTCTACCCATTTTGACAATTATTGCAACTATTACATCATTTCCCAAATGGTATTCCTTTTGTTTCGCACGAAGACACGAAGAACACAAAGGAAGTCCAGCGACTATTTCGGCATCCATTTGATAAATTTGCTCTGCAGTTCGCCCTGATCAATCGGTTTGGAAATATAATCGTTCATCCCACTGGATAGGCACCGTTCTTTGTCTCCAGCCATCGCATGCGCCGTGACCGCAACGATCGGTATAGAAGGATTCAACGCTCCTGTTTCAGGATGACGAATTTTCTGGGTACATTCGTATCCATCCATTTCCGGCATTTGGCAATCCATAAATATCAAATCGTAGCGGTGTTCTTTCACCAGTTCGATTGCCTGTTTGCCGTTTCCTGCCGTTTCAATAACGTGTCCCCACTGTTGGAGCATCGAAGAAAGAACGATCAAGTTGACTTTCACATCGTCCACCAACAGGATATTGAGCACCTTCGAGTCAGGAACCTCCATATTCTGCCTGCCCGGAAGAAGTATCCCTGATCGCATCCCTGCCTGAACCTCGGACGACATGGGAAGTGGAAGTTCGCACCAGAACACTGAACCAACGCCGTATTGACTTTGGCAACCCGTATCCCCTCCCATCATTTTTGCGAGTTTCTCGGAAATGGCAAGTCCTAATCCGGTTCCGCCGAACTTTCGGGATGTGCTACTGTCTGCCTGCTCAAAGGGCTTGAACAAGAATAACATTTGTGCATCGGTGATTCCGATGCCCGTGTCAGAAACTTCAAACCGTACATTATCCGGCTTGTCTATGTCGTTTGGGACTAAAATTTTCAATTCGACTTTTCCCTCTTCCGGGGTGAATTTGATGGCGTTGCTCAGGAAATTGCTCAATACCTGCCGTAACCGATTGGCATCTCCCAGCACGAATTGCGGCACTTCCTGTGCAAGCGTCATTTTGAAATCAACTGCCTTCGGTTCTGCCAAATTCGAGAACGAGAGGGACAAATCCTGAATGAGTCGATGCAGATCGAACACGTACGATTCAATGAGCAGTTTACCTGATTCGACTTTGGAATGGTCGAGAATGTCATTGATGACCGTCAACAGCGCACTGGCACTGCTGCGGACAAGATCAATGTACTGCCGCTGTTGGGTATCCAAGTTTGAAGTGGCAAGTAAATCGGTCAGTCCAATAATTCCATTCATCGGTGTCCGAATCTCGTGACTCATGTTTGCAAGGAACACACTCTTTGCCCGATTGGCAGTTTCTGCAATGTCTCGCGATTCTCTCAACGTTTCCTGCATCTTTTTCAGTTCCGTTACGTCTGTCAATACGGATAAGAACAGTTTTTGTCCCACGTAATTGCGAAAACCGACGAAAAAGTGCGTAAAACAATGATAGGTTCCATTGATTTGAAATTGGACTTCTCTGGTTTGTGACTCGCTTTCAAATGTCCTAGAAGAGACCGATACGATGCTGGTTGCGCCATCGGTGTCCGAAATATCCAACAAGGAATGATAGGACGAAAACAGAGCGGGGGTTTCTTTCGAGATGCCGAGGAAGGATTCGTAAGCGGGATTCATCAGAAGAAACAAGTCGGTTCTCTGATCAATCACTGCGATCCCGGTTTGCATTTGGTTCACCACGGTATCGTAGAGCCGTTTCATATTATGGAACCGCCGCGATCGCCGGATAAACATAAAAACGAAAAACAACATCGGAACCAAAAATAGGAACAGATTCAAAAGCAAGGATCGCATGAGTGTCTGCTCAAAAATTACCAAAGTCTTTTCTGCATCCTCTTTTACCCAAATAATCCCGACAGACCAGGCGGTTCCTTCGACGGGCGTGTATCCGAAATATGCGGGATTACGTCCTTGATCCAATACAATCAAATGCGCTGCCGTTTCCAAGCCCGTCATTCCTTCGCAAAATTGTTCCAATGCCGGATCGATGTCCCCCAATTTGCTTTTGAAAACATACTCTTCCTTCGGATGGTAGAGAACGGATCCATCGTGACTGATGAGAATGGGATAGCAAACGTTGCCTTTCACGAATTCCGCCATAATTTTCCGTATCGGCGGAAAGAACAAGTCCAAACCGGCAACACCGACCACATCATCGGGACTTCTCGTTTCGGTGCCGGAAGAGGGAGCATAGACCTTTTTTACGAGGCTCACACACACGTCGCCGGTTTCAAAATCCCAGTCTGGATCGGAAAAATAGATGTTTTCGGCTTCCATGGTACCGGAGAACCAGTATCGCTCCCGGGTTTTCCAGCCGTCTTTTTCGTAGGAAATGTCGTCGTAGGAGAGTGAGTATTCATCCTTCAGGCTTGCAAGCCAAGCGATGGCAACGGCTTTGTCGGGACCACTGACCGTGAGCAATAATGAGCAAAGGTTAGCAAAAAGAGGATCATTTTCAATGGTATCTTGACGTACTCGATCCAAATATTCCCGCACGAGTAGAAACTCCGCCATGAGTTCTACGATTTCCAATTTCGCACGAAAATATTCTTCAATGGAAGTGGCAACGGCTTTCGTTTGACTCCCGACATCGGCTTTCATATTCTGGACGGTTTCATCCAGCGAACTTTGATAGGCAAAAAAACTTGATGCGATAAACAGACCAAGCACCAATACGGTGACCACCACTAAAAACGCGGTATTGCCACAGAAGCGTTCGAAAATGTCATACATCTTGGAAAAAGTCATTGCCGTCCTTGCTCCACGTTGATGGGATGAGTAACAAACCTCTATGAGTATTATACCACATGTTGGGTATCGGGCATAAGGGCAAACACTCTTCGATGAGGCTTTCGCTCGAAAGTGAAATCTCCGTGATAGGTAATCGACCGCCAGGCGATTGCCGACAGGAGGTAAACACGTTAGAGGCGACAGTCAAAACGTAAAAGCGATATTTGCAAGCCGCTCGGAGAGTTGGAACATTAAATCGTCTTCTGCAAGTTCGTCGTCTGCCATGTACGTTACCGAGAACCGAAGATACGCACCGGCATGATCCCACGGCACCGTACAAATCGAATGTTTTTGGATAAGATATTGGCTCACCGCCTCGGCATCAGCAAACTGCGTGCCGTCTGCAAGTCCTTGTGGTGCCTTGACGTACAGAAAATAGGTGCCGCCCGGCACTTCGCACTCGAAGTTAAATTGCCGGAGCGTTGCCGTCAATTTTTCGAGCCGACGATAATACTTTTTGTTTGCCTCCGCAGGAATACCCGGATCGTCGAGCGCAGCAACCGCCGCCTTTTGAATGGCTAAAAACTGTCCGCTGTCGCTGTTGTCCTTCACGTCGGCAAAGGCACGGACAATACGTTCATTGCCGCAGACCCAGGCAATCCGCCAACCGATCATGTTCCAACCTTTGGAAAGGGAGTGAACTTCGACACCCACGTCTTTCGCACCGGAAACCTGTAAAAAACTAATTGGCGATTTTTCATACGTGAACATGATGTGAGCCGCATCTTGGATGACGACGAATTGATGTTTATGAGCGAGTTCAATCACGCGTTTGTAAAAATCTTCCGTTGCAAGTTGTCCCGTCGGACTGTTCGGATAGTTAAGCACAAGCAGTTTTGTGCGAGTCCAGACATCTGCTGGTACGGCATCGAAGTCGGGATAGAACCGGTTTCCGGCGGTCAGCGGCAGGTTATAGACGGTGCCGCCGCAGTATCGGGTATGCGTTCCTGCTACGGGATAGCCCGGAACGGTCATCATTGTTATATCGCCGGGATTGATGAAACAGTACGGCAACAATGCCAGTGCCGGTTTGGAACCGATGGAATGATTGATTTCGGTCCCCGGATCGAGTTCGACGTTGAATGTTCGATACATAAACCGGGCGGCGGCTTCTTTGAATTCGATGCAGCCGTTATCGGCGTAACCTCGGTTTTCCGGCAGATTGATTTGCTGTGCCATGATTCGGCGCACATTTTCGTCTGCCATGGCATCATTCTCGCCGATTCCGAAGTCGAGGAGCGGTCGGTCGGGAAAGTCCTTGACGGCTTGCCTTTTGGCACGTTTGATTTTTTCAAACTTATAGATTTCGTTCGATTTTCCGTACAGTGCTCCGCCGATGCGCTCGGAAAACAACGATTGAAAATAGGGATCACTCATGATACCATTATACTCTACCATGCCACGCCATCAATTGGTACTTTTTCCTTGGGTCATTTAGTACGGCAGTGCAAGGAGACGAGAAAGCAACCTTATTTTCACCTGATTTTTCTTACGACACAACCTCAGTAGCCAGAGCGTTTCCAAAATGCCCAACCGGTAAAATGAGGTCATAAGGTTGAACGTTTTTGCTGTATTGGTGCTACTAAGGTTTTCCGGTCGATTGCAAGTTTTAAGATGAGCAAAATAGGAAATGTCATTTCGACCACTTTCCGTCATTTCGACCAGAGGAAGAGCGGACGGCAAAGGAACTCCAGACCAATTTTTGATACGCCATAACGCCCGACGCACCTGTTTTTTGCCCATAAAACCGGAATTTTGCTGAAAAAAGCCAAATTGGTCTAGGCAAACACCCGAAAAATTGTGTATCATACCGTCGCAGGCGTTCCGTCTGGTAGGAAGATCGAAAAAGGAGTTGATCGTGAAGTTTATTAAAGGAGTAACCACCTTTTTGGTGTTGTGTCTTGCCGTCTATGGAGCCTTTACGCTCTACACAAACCTCACGAAGCCCCCAAGAATTGATCTTTCAGGAGATGATGTGAACTACCTGAAAAGCATAGGCATTGAAGTCCGGGGCGATGGTCGTGCATCGGAGTCTGGAATCAACACCATGATCGATATGGAAGGTGTTGATCCGGTTGGTGCCGCCGTGGGAACATCCTCCGGTTTTGCGCCGCCGCCTTTTCTGGGCGGACAAACTGCCCCCTCCTTTACTGACGCGGCTCCACCCTACGCAGCGGCTGCAAAGCCGGAATCTTCGTTTGCTCCGGCATTTCCTGCTCCGGCGGCTGACGTTCTCCCGCCGCCGCAGATTTCCGAACCCGCCGGTTCTCTGAATCGACCCTCTCCTATTCAATCATTGCCCACTATAACCCCTCGTTCTGATACGTTGCCGGTTCCGGCAACAGAGTCCCCGCCCCCTTGGAAAGATAATTGGGATGGTCCCGCTTCGGACATCTCGGCAACGCCCCCCCCTGTAGGACTTCTTCAATCAACCAATGCCCCCGCAAACCCAAATACCAATCCACACCCTACTTCCGACGTAAGAACCGCCTATCCCTTTGACGGAGGAAGTGTTCGCAGGATAGAACCAGGCTCTGTAAAGCCAACAAATACCTTTGCCGCTACGGACAATGTTCACATGGACACTGCTCTGCCACAATACACCCAGACCGCTGCCCGGCAATCCCTAACATTCGAGCCTGTCCGACCAGATGCCTCCTCAAAGGCTCCGCTCGTCGCCTTTGCGGCTCCCAAACGAACCAATTCCTTGCCCCCGCAACAGCCCGCCACAGTTCATTCGGAAGTTAAGCACGTTGAAAATCCGCCCCCGCGTCCCCTCGGAAATCCCGGTGATTCGCTCCCCGCCGCACCGCCCCCGGTTCCCGAAGCGATAGAGCGGTTCGTGCAATCGCAACGGCAACTGATTGAAACGGGCGAGCCTGAAAACGTCAAACTTGCATTTATACAGTTGAGCCGATTATACGAACACAACCAGTTAGGCGATGCGGAAAGAGCGATGATGCGTCCGACCCTTGATGCACTCGCTCTCAAGGTGATCTATTCCGGGGATTCGCACATTTTGGAATCTCCCTATCGGGTCAAGCCGGGGGAAACAGTCGAATCGATTGCCAAAGATTTTAATCTGAACCCTGTATTACTGCGGAAAATCAACAGTCTGGCAGTGCCCCATGAACTCACGCCGGACACGATGCTCAAGGTGGTGTATGGTCAATTTGATGCCCGAATTTCGGTCAAGCGGAAAGAGTTGACGCTCTTACTCGGCGGATTGTATGCAGGGCAATTTTCGTTTACATTCCCCAATGCCGGAATGTCCATGGGAAACGGTGAGTTTTTCGTCACTCAAAGATCTGATCGGACGGTCGTATTGAATAATGGTTGGATGTTGGCGGCTACTCCGACAAAGGATGCAACGATTGTCTTTGCCGATCAAGATGCAAGGGAAATTTTCGATATACTCTCCGAACAATCGGTGATTGTGGTAGAATAGAAACAATAGTATCTACACAAAAGGATGCCCGACAAGGGCGATGCCCAACGGTCTGTAAGACCGGCGCGTACTAGCCCAGGGCAACGCCCTGGGTAACGAAACGCCACTCAAAATAGCCGCCCTGCAAGGGCAAGAGAATGTCGTTGCGTCGGTTCCGGTTCTCTTGCCCCTTACAGGGCGGCAGAATCCGGGAGGGGGTTCTAATCCCAGGGCGGCGCGGAGTACCGCTTGCCCTGGGCTAGGTCTGATGCCCTTGCAGGGCAAATATTTGTGTAGATACTATTGCTCAAAGGTTAAAAAACTTACTACTACAATGCCCTATCCACTTTTTGACCGCTCAAAATTGCACTTAAAACCGCTCCAAGAGCGGGTTCACGATGTTTCCATCGATAGTTTCATCGGTTTGGACGATGCTCTCGAACCGTTTGACCATCCGGCACTTGCGCCGCTTGCCCAGGAAATTTTAACCGCTCGTAAAAAGGGAGCCGCCGTGATGCTTATGTATGGTGCTCACGTGATTCGCACGGGTTGCGCTCCGCACATGATCGAAATGATGAAGCGGGGACAACTCACGCATCTTGCGACCAATGGAGCGGGCTCGATTCATGATTATGAATTTTCGTTGATAGGTGAGACATGCGAAAGTGTGGCGAGATATGTAAGCGAGGGACAATTTGGTTTATGGCACGAGACTGGCATCATCAACGACGTCATTGCCGAAGGAATCAAAGAAGGACTCGGTTGGGGCGAATCACTGGGACGCTACATTTGGGAGAATCGTCTGCCGCACCGGGAAAAAAGTGTGCTGGCGATGGGTTATCACATGGGAATTCCCTGTACCGTGCATGTGGGAATTGGCAGCGACATTATTCATGAACATCCGAACTGCGACGGAGCAGCACTGGGTAGGGCTTCCTATACCGATTTTTTGGTCTATACCCAGTCCGTTATGAATTTGGAAGGTGGGATATTTTTGAACTTCGGCTCGGCAGTCACGGGACCGGAAGTCTATTTGAAAGCCCTTGCGATGGCTCGGAATGTCGCCAAGCAAAATGGCACGCAAATTGCCCATTTCACGACGGCGGTGTTCGACGTTCAGCCTTTGGGGGAAGAGACGCATGGTACGGCACCGCCCAAGAGCAATCCTCGGTATTATTTCCGTCCGTGGAAGACCATTTTGGCACGTACCGTTGCCGACGGTGGAGTCAGTTATTATGTCGAAGGGGAACACCGCCTTACACTTCCGCATCTGGCGCGAAGCGTTTGGGTATTAGACCAATCTTGACAGATGGGAACCTCTAGTACATCATTTCCCAGATGGTATTCATAATATAATAGAAGTTCAAGCAACTTTAGAAAACTCTTTGTTGCGCTGCTGTGCTAACTGAAATGAAACAGCAATATATCACCGTCTTGAACAATGTAGTCTTTCGGTTCACGCCGCACGAGGTTTTCCGCCTTCACTGCCCGCTCGCTACCAAGACGAATTAAGTCTTCCGCTTTCATCACTTCGGCACGGATGAATCCTTTCACCATATCCGTATGGATTGCCCCCGCCGCTTCGAGTGCTGTTCCCCCCTTCGGCATTAGCCACGTTCGGAGTTCCTTTTCACCCGCTGTCATGAAGGTCATCTGACCCGATGCGTCCAAAATTGTACGAATCACCGCCGCTTTATCGCTCGATGGAAGTTGCATTTCCTCAAGAAATGCCGATTTTTCCTCCGGCGACATTTTTTCGAGTTCCGATTCCAGTGCAATACTCACCGCCAGAACCGGAGTACCGGCTATATTGTATTTTTTGTACCGTTCCAAATCGGTTTCGTCGTCCGGCGTGTTGATAATCATCATTTGCGCCTTGCCGCTGAGCAATCGGAACCCGCGAACGACCCGCTGTTGTTCCTGTGTCAACTGCTCCTCTTTGATCGGCTTGCCCGACTCGAGCCCCTCTTGCAACAATTCGAGTACAGAAAGTTCGAACTCCAATTTTTCGTGTTCCGGCTTTGGTACTGGTCGCTTGTTCTGTTCGATAACTTTTTCAATACGGTTGAGAACAATTTCGAGGTCGGCAATGACCGTATCGTCCTTAAAGGCGGCAATTTCCTTTTCGGGATTGGAACCTTCGAAGACCGGAATGACCCAGATGAGGGCATCGGTTTCCCGAAGTTGCGCCAGCCTTGCGGGATTGCCCTGTTGATCACGGGCAAGTCCGGGTGTGTCCACGATTTCGAGACCAGCGTAGGTAATCTTTTTAGGATTGTAAATTTTTGTCAATGCTTCGAATCGTTCTTCGGGAATCGCCGCCGTTGCGGACTGCAAACTGTGCGACAGTGCCGGATCAGGGGCGATGCCCGTGAGCCAGTGAAAGAGCAAACTTTTGCCTGAACCTTTGTAACCGACCAATCCGATTTTCATGAAGTTTTGCTGGTGACCAGGAATTGCGATGCACTACGTCACAGACTCCTCAATTGTACCGTCTTTCGCCGTTTTTGCAACGATTCATGAAGTTTGACCATGATTTCACCCAGTCCGTTAACATGTTTCACGGCAAACCTCTGTAATGATCACAAGACAATAAAATGGGCAAGATGGGGAATGCCTTTTTGCCGATGTTCGGCGAAAACACGAAAAACTATGGCATAAACAGGGCAAATCGTGAAACATGTTAACGGTCTGTGATTTCACCATAGGTTGTCATTTCGACCGCAACGAAGTGAAGGGAGAAATCTCACCCAACCGATGGAGTCAGGAATTTCAGACCTTTCGTGGAGGTGAGATTTCTCCCGCTGATCGAAATGACGTTTCCTATTGTGCTGTTTTCGCTATTCTACCAACTTGCCAGCGGACTTCTTTTTGTGCTCTTGCATTGACATCCGTTCTTGCCTACGCTACCATGTCAGGGCTAACACATGCAATCGTAGAAGAGCCGTCATTTCAAGGATTTCAAAACAAAAAACGGTCTCATGCATACGCCAAATGAAAACTGATACAGAAAAGCCAGAATATCACAGCGGGCAAACCAAAAAAGTTGTCCCGCCACAGGGTATTGCCGAGGAGGTGTTGCGAGTCGCGACCCTTTCGCCCAATCTCATCATTTTTGCTACTGATGCCAAAGGAATTCTTACGTACACCGATGGTCACGGTCTTGCATGTTTCGACGCTAAGCCGGGGGATGGCGTTGGTCAATATATTGCCGACTTCTTCGGTTACACGCCGTCAACACATGCAAGCGTTTTGAGAGTTCTCGAGGGGGAACCGCTCTATATGGTAACGCCTTTTCGCGGTCGTTATTTTGAACGCCGACTTGTTCCAACTTATGGTTCCGACGGTAGCATTACGGGGCTCATCGGTGTCAGTGGCGATGTTACTAAAATTCAGCAAGTCGAAGAAGAGCGAGACACCCAAAAAGAGTTGATCCATGATCTCTTTGCGAGCATTTCTGACGGGGTTTTCATTATTGACCGGGAATACACGATTCTCCAAACGAACCCGGCAATGGAGAAAATGTACAAGGAACACATGCCGCTGGTTGGCAATAAATGTTACGTGACGGCACATTGTGACCATATCTGTCCCGATTGTCCGACCGAAAAAATGTTCAAACTCAAAAAACAGGTTACGCTGGAGCATTACAAACAACCCAACAATGACAATCCGGGTATGTGGCTCGCCCATACGGCGCATCCGCTCTTCGAACGTAAAACCGGCAATATCACCGGTGCGATTGTTGTCATACGCGACATCACAGAACGAAAACAGAATGAACTCGAACTTCATAAATATCGAACCGAACTTGAAGAACTCGTTGATCGCCGGACACACGATCTGCAAATCAGCGAAGCAAAACTACGTTCGATTCTCGAAACCAGTTCTGCTCCGATTTCCTTCCTTGATTGTCAAGGAAATATCACATACGCCAACCAAGCGTATCGGCAACTGTTCGGTTATTCTGAAAGCGAACTCTATGGTCGACCGGCACTCTTGTTTTCCAACGGCAGAGACGATGATATTCAATTTTTGTGGGATATTGTGCAAGGAACAATTGATGTCAAGCATCTGACGACTCGCCTTTCTACAAAGGATGGTCGAACCGTTTGGGTTGATATTAGTGCCAGTGTACTACGCGGCGACGATCCGAAGAATACTGTGGTGGTTTCCGTCATCGCTGATGTTACTGAGCGACGACGGATTCATGAGGAACTGCAACGGGCAAAAACTGCTGCGGAAGAAGTAAGCCAGGCGAAGAGTCGGTTTCTTGCAATGATGAATCACGAACTTCGGACACCGCTCAATGGTATCATAGGGCTTTCTGAAGTCTTGTTGAACATGAGTCTCCCGCCGGAACAACTCGAATATGCCAAATTGATCAAGGATTCCGGTCATTCGTTACTTATTCTGATCAATGATATTCTCGACTTCACCAATATCGAGGCGGGACAATTTAGATTGAAAAATGCCGAGTTTAACCTCCATGAGACCGTAGAATCGGTCATAGGAATTTTAGCGTCGAGGGCAAACGAGCAGGATTTGGAACTCACCGCTACATTCGGTGCGAATGTTCCACATCTGGTGTATGGCGATCAAGGACGACTTCGACAGGTGTTACTCAGTCTGGTCGATAATGGATTGAAGTTCACAAAGACCGGAAGTATTCGGACTTGTGTTTCCAATGAAGAGATTCGTGAAAACGGTATCGTCATCCGTTTTGAGGTAATCGACAGCGGCATTGGAATTCCCGAAGAGCGGGTACATCAGATTTTCCAGACTTTTTCGCAGATAGATTCATCGTTGTCGAGGGCTTATGGTGGTATTGGTTTGGGACTTGCGATCAGCAAAAGATTGGTCGAGTTGATGGGCGGAACCATCGGCGTTAATAGTGATGTGGGAAAAGTGACGACATTTTGGTTCTGTATTCCCCTGAAATGCTCGCCAGAGATTCTTGAAACAGTCCGTCATTGAATTGGGAACGAAATAAGGTTAAAATAAGGCTGAATTTCCCGCCTATTTCGCTGTTTGATTGCGCTGCCGTATTAGGGGGAGGGCGGTGCGCCAGACCCATAGTTGAAAACGTTCTAACCATCGGAACATGAACCACGTTTGCACATCAGTATTGCTGAAATGGTCAGTTCAGAGAAAATCGAAATGATCCGCTGAACGGCAACAATGACAATCGCCATTGCCTCTGCGGTATTGTCGCCGAGCATATCGGGATGAGCCAGAAAAAACGGGACGAGAAGGTGTATCGCCACCAGTTCTCGAGCACCGAGCCCGCCCGGTATCGGCGTGGCAAAGCCAAAGACCATTGCTGTGGACACGGTCAACGTACAAAACATAATGTCATGAAGAACCGCTTGGCTTTGTATTCCAATACCCTGCATGATCAACCATAAACTGGTCCCAAGCATGATCCAAACAGGGATATTGAGCAACCAGCCGACCGCAAGTGTTCGGAACCTTAAACCTTCCAACTCGATTCGGCACTTCTTTGCGACGAAATGGAAGACCGGCGGCAAAATCGGGAGCATGGTGCCGCACAGTACGCCGACTGCCAAAAGCATTAACCCGCTTTCATGTTCAATCCGATGTCCCTCTTGTCGGAACCAGAACATCACAATCGCGACGGTCACGAACGCTCCCACCGCCATCATCGTCATCGTTTCCAAAAAGACGGAAGCCGCCGCAGCAGGGATTTTCGTCCGCTCATGGTTCAATAATCCAGACCGAATGACAAGCACAAATCCTTTGCCGGGAATATATTTTCCGAGATGCCCGATGTAATAGGCACGAAACGATTCATAGACACCAGGTTGTTGTCCTAGCGTTTGCATTGCATACCGCCAAAAAAGTGCTGCCGGAAGATAGGCAGTTGCATAACAGATGCCTGATAGAATTAACAAACGGTAGTTTGGTTCCCAGTGAATTCCCTGTATTTTATCCCACGATTTGTACAGTGCCCAACCGACTCCGCTGAATACAATAAGGGTAAATAGAATTTTTAGAAAATTACCAATTTGAGTCCAATTTGACATCATCACTGTACGTATTTTGCCCATGTTAACAAATTGCCGACTGAACGGCGGAAATCTTTGCCCCGTATTTATGGGGCTTATGCGGATAAAATCATAACCGAGGAGAGCATTGCCTCGGACGTAAGGGCACCTTTATCGCCCGCAACAAAAACTCTCCGGTGGAGCAATGCCGTTGACAATCGGCAAATTTTTCTCGCCGTTGAGACAACGAACCAGATGGGACGCAAACAGACCCGGACTGTTACGAAACGCATCCATGGTACTGCCGGCAAGATGAGGAACAATCGTTACATTATCGAGAGAAAGGAACGGACTGTCCTGTTTCAGCGGCTCGTCATCGAACACGTCCAAAGCGGCTCCCATAATTTTTCGTGCTGAAA
>Ga0082212_10003066_pt1 | contig 23879 bp, 21 predicted proteins | sample TergutNt197P3_FD_71548 | JGI IMG/M metagenome (GOLD analysis project Ga0082212, IMG submission 71548) | Neocapritermes taracua P3 segment gut microbial communities from Petit-Saut dam, French Guiana - Nt197 P3 | ecosystem: Host-associated > Arthropoda: Insects > Digestive system > Gut ... | reverse complement strand
CGCCATAATCCCAGGCATTCATTACATTCTTTTGAATTAAGTAGCCCTCCGCTGTGAAGATGTCAATTATTGTTTGGTATGTCCGCCCATTGTCGTGTGTCAATAAACCGCGTACATTTTCGAATAAGAAAGTTTTTGGCTGGAGTTTATGCAGAAAAACTGCGTAATGGTAGAATAATGTACCTCGCGCGTCTTCCAGGCCAAGCCGCTTTCCGGCATAGGAAAATGCCTGGCAAGGTGCACCGCCGGACAGCAGGTCAAGTTCGCCCTTCTGAATACCAAAATACGATTCCAAGTCCTGCGAAGAAATATTTGCAATATCATCATTAATAACATTCCAGGAAGGCCGGTTCTTTTTAAGGGTATTGGCTGCATCTTTATCAAATTCAATTAAGCCGATTGTAGTAAATCCAGCTTTTTCCAGCCCAAGGGCCAAGCCGCCGGCACCTGCAAAAAGTTCAATTGAATAATATTTTTTTGTTGTATTGGTTTTGAGTGGTTTTTCTGTTTCTTCAATAACATCAAATAATGTTATTTGCGGTAAACTCAAAATAGTGCCCTGTCCCTTTTGGTTTATATGCAATATTCATAATAGTCTTTGCATTTTTCCAGTTTACTTTGATTTATTACGTTTTTTATTTCTTCAACACAGCCGGATATATCATTTTTGATTTCTGCCCCCCAGAACCTTAATACTTTCCAGCCTTTGCCGGATAACAGCCTTTCCGTTTCACTATCCCTTTTAATATTCTTTTCAATCTTATTAATCCAATATTCGCTGTTGTTTTTTAGCCTGGCTTTCTTTTCCTTCCACTGTTTCCCATGCCAAAACTCCCCGTCACAGAAAATGGCAATATGATATTTTGTTATTGCAATATCCGGTGTCCCTTTTATGCTCGAATAGTTTTTTCTGTACCGGATGCCGGAATGCCACAAAGCCTTTCGGAGGGTTAGCTCTATGGAGGTGTTTTTATTTTTTATCCGGCTCATTGTGTAACTGCGCTTGATATCGTTAGTTGACGGCCCCCTCCCCATGATAAAAACCTCCCTGTTTGGCTATTATACCACATCTTCAAAATAGCGCTCAATAGCGTCGGCAGAAAAACCCTCTGCTTTCAGGAAATAACGGATCGCAGATTTTGTATCGAGCGATTTTTTTGTTTTGTATAAACAGCTCTTAAGCAGCATTGTTTCTACTTCCGGTGTTAGTACGGCAGACAGGGCGGCTTCCGAGGTTTCACTGTCAATGCCCTTCGCTTTAAGGAGGAGCGAAAGCATATGGGGGCCTTTGTTTCCCCTGGCAATTTTCATCTTTAACCAAAGTTGCGCATAGCGGAGGTCGTTTACCAGGTTCAATTCAGCAAGATGATCCAGTACTGCTTGAATTATATCGCTTTGGATTTTTTTCTTTTCGAGTTTACATTTTAATCCATAGGTACATTGCTCGGCCCTTGCTACAAGGGCCAGAGCTGTTTTTTCTGCTTTTATGTATTCCGGTGTATTCAGACTAACGCTTGCTGAACTGGAACCGGCGGCGGGCGCCGCTTCGCCCAAATTTTTTCCGTTCGACCATCCGCGGGTCGCGGGTAAGAAAGCCGTTATTACGCAGGGAAACGATGTTGCCCTGGTCTACCTGGGAAAGCGCCCTTGCAAGGCCATGCCTGCATGCCCCGGCCTGGCCGTTCGAGCCGCCGCCGAAGACGTTAATCACAATGTCGTACTTGTTTTCGCTGGAGGTAACCATAAGTGGCTGACGCACCATTATGGCATGTTCACCCTGGGAAAAATATTGATTCAGTTCTTTTCCGTTTATAACAATTGAACCCGACCCGTCCCTGACATAGACCCGGGCGACAGAGGTTTTTCTTCTTCCGGTACCGATTCCAAGATTCTTTATCACAAATGCTCCTTTTACAGGTTAAAACTACAGGTTTATTGGCTGTGGGTTTTGGGCTTCATGGGGATGCCTGGGCCCTGCATAAACCTTAACATTTTTGCACAGCTTTCTGCCCAAAGGCCCTTTGGGGAGCATCCCTTTAACCGCAAGTTCCATGGGGGAAGTAGGGTGCCTCGCGGAAAGTTTTTCGTAATTAATGGTCTTAAGACCCCCGACATAACCAGTGTGGCGGTAATAAAGCTTCTGCACGGGTTTCCGCCCCGTTAAAGCGGCCTTTTCGGCGTTGATAATTACCACAAAATCCCCCATTTCCTGATGGGGGGCGAAAATTGCCTTTTCCTTGCCTCGTACTATGGAAGCAGCCCTGGCGGCCACCCGGCCCAGAACTTTGCCTTCTGCGTCAATAACATACCATTTCCGTGTAAGCTTGGCAGGCTTAACAAATACCGTGTCCATCATAGAAATGTGCCAAAAAAGCAAAAAAGAGTCAAGCCCCTTCCATGGCTGGCATAGACACCAGCCCAGACAATTGCCCAGTTTGCAAGGCAAACTGGCATAACATGGAGGTTACCGACGGCGGAGTTTCCGGACTACCATGACGATAAAGGCTGCAATAAAGAAGCCTGTCCTGAGGTTCGGGAGCAGTATGGCGGCTACGGGGACTGAGCCAATGGATAGCTGGTTCCCGGTAATGCCAAAAAGCACCAAAATTGAGTAAACTGTCTCAACATAGGCCGCAATTGTCCCAATTACCATGAGCATCCAGGCTATGTCCCTGGTTTTGGACCAGAGCATTATGGCAAAAAATGCCGCCAGGGCCCCGGTCGTTAAACGGCTTACTATAAATAGAATCTCACCGGCATCCATTGCCTATAGTATCGGCCTTTTGGTGGAAAATTGCAACATCACGCATTAACCGCTATTGGCCAGGCGAGCCTACCCCGCCAATAGCCTGTTAAGCCGTTTTACAAAATCCGCCGGGTCTGTAAGTTTAATCCCTTCTACCAGCAATGCTTGATCTAACAATACCCCGGCCGTGTCGGCAATGCGGTCTTCGTCGTCGGTGCCTTTTAGGGCAGTAACGATGGGGTGATCGCCGTTTACTTCGAGGATTGGTTTAATCTCCGGCATATTGGTTTGCCCCATGGCTTTAAGCATTGCAGCCATCTGCATCGAAGGGTCGTTTTCGTCGGCGACAATGCAGGACGGCGAGTCGTGGAGGCGGCGGGAGAGTTTAACGTCCTTAACACGGTCGCCAAGGGCTTTTTTGATTTTTTCGATAACCGGCTTTGCCTCTTTTTCCGCTTCCTTGTTTTTACCCTCTCCAAGCTCCTCGTCGGCACCGGCGCGGTTTACCGCCTTTATGTCCCAGCTTTTGGTTTCCATTTTGCCGTCGGCGCCGGGCAGCTCTTTGCTGTAACTGTGGAGCGACGGGATTACAATATCGTCGATTTCATCGTCCATGATCAGGACTTCGATATCTTTGGCTTTGTATGCTTCCAGGAGCGGCGAGGCGCGGAGGGTTTTTTCGTCTCCTCCTGTTATGTAGTAGATGTTTTTTTGATCTGCCTTCATCCTGGTAAGGTAGCCTGCAAAACTGGTCCAGCCGGGGTTGTCTGCGGAGCTTTCCACAGCGGTGCTTTTAAAGCGTACCAGTTCCTGCAGCGCGTCGCGGTTAGCAAAATCCTGGTACAGCCCTTCTTTAAGCGGCCGGTTAAATTCTTTTATAAAGGTTTCCCATTTTTTCCTGTTTTCTTCGGAGCCGGATGCCGCATCGGCAAGGGCTTTAAATTCACCAAGAAGCTTTTTTACCGATGCGTTTTTTATATTCATTAAAATCTTGTTTTGCTGGAGTATTTCCCGGCTTACGTTAAGCGGCAGGTCTTCCGAATCGATTACACCCCGGACAAACCGCAGGTAGCTGGGCATAAGATCCTTGTCGTCGTCGGTAATAAATACCCGCTTTACGTAAAGTTTAACGCCGGGTTTGTAATCAACCTGGTACATATCAAAGGGCGCTTTTGCGGGGATGTAAAACAGGGTCGAGTATTCCAGCGTCCCTTCCGCTTTTGTGTGTATATAATGGAGCGGCGCATCGTCCCCGTGGGCGATGCCCTTGTAGAACTCAAAATAATCTTCTTCCTTAAGTTCCGATTTTGCCCGCTGCCAAATCGCCTGCCCGGAGTTTATACGGTCTGTTTTTGTTTTGCTGCCTTTTTCCTTGCCCTTGTCGTCGTATTCTTTTTCATCGTAGGTCAGGTAGATGGGGAACGCAACATGGTTGGAATACCGCTTGATGATATCTTCTATAGACCAGCGGTTTGCGTATTCCAGCCCTTCTTCGGTAAGGCGGAGTATCACTGTTGTCCCCTGTTCCTTCCGTGACTCGTCCCCCGCAGCTTCTTCTATGTTGTAGCTGTCCTTCCCTTCGCTGGACCATTTCCAGGATTTGTCTTCGTTTGCTTTCCGGCTTATCACTTCGATGCGTTCCGCCGCCATAAAAGCCGAATAAAACCCCACCCCGAACTGGCCTATCAGGTTGGAATCTTTTTTTGCGTCCGCGCCAAGCTGTTCCAAAAAGGCTTTTGTCCCCGATCGGGCTATAGTACCCAGGGACTCCTCCAGGTCTGCATCGTTCATCCCAATACCGTTGTCCATAATGGTCAGGGTCTTTTCTTCTTTATTAAAAGAAATGTCAATTCTTGGATCAAGGCTGATCGATTTGTAGGCTTCTTCTGCCACCGTCAGGTATTTTAATTTGTCCAGTGCGTCTGATCCGTTGGAAACCAGCTCGCGCAGGAATATTTCCCGGTTAGAATAAAGGGAATGGATAATCAGGTGGAGTAGCTGGTTTACTTCAGTCTGGAATTGGTGCTGTGCCATAAGAGACTCCTAAAATTGTAGTTATATGCTCAAGCATATATAAATTATAGATTTTATTCTAGACCTGTATTATACTTAAACCATGAAAACAAAAAATATCTTTAAAGTGCCGCTTTTTTGCCTTGCAGCAGTGCTGGCTCTGCAGGTGCTGGTCTGCTGTGCCAGCAGCCAGCCGCCAAAAGACGATGACCTTTTCTTTTTTACCGATTATTCGCAGGCTATACCGGCTTTTGAAGGCAACCCGTCCCCCGACAACGATATGAATATTTTTCTGACATTAATCGATGCCAGGCAAGCCAGGCTTGCAAAGTTTATCCGTTCCATATTGTATGATGGGCATACAACAAAACAGCATGCGGAAAATGTATATGCTGAATTTTCAAAAGAGTTCAGGGATTACGCTGCAGATGCCGGTGCATGGATCATGCCATGGGTTTTTGAAGAGATACACCGGGTTACCGTTGCCGGGAACTATGCGGTAATTTCCCAGGGTGTTTATTCGTATTATGGCGGCGCCCATGGTACCAGTGCAACGATTTACCATGTAATCAATATAAAGACACCGGAAAACCTGACACTTGATGATATTATTGTCAAGGAATATTTTGCCCCGCTTAAACCTATCGTAGACAGGGAACTCCGGCTTTTTTCTGAATCGTTGTTAAACGAACCGCTGCCGCCGGGAGTCCCTTTGACCAGCGGTGTCTACTTTGAAAATGACTTTGAATACAGTTATTTTTACCCATCCGGCGATGGGATCCATTTTTGGTGGAATGTGTACGAACTGGCCCCGTATGTGGTCGGCCCCATCGATGTAACAGTAAGCTGGAATGAACTTGAAGGTTTTTTAACTACAAAAGGTGCAGAATTGGCAAAAGCATTCAGAAAATAAAATAGCTTTTACAATTCATCTTATTGTTGTTTTAATTTTATAAAAGTAGATAATTATGATTCCGTTAAACCGCCGTTTCGGCCCGCTGTCTTTTTACCGCGAGGCTCTGGCAATTGCGCTTCCGGTGATGGCGCAAATTTTTATAATGAGCATAGTCTCCCTTATCGACAACTTTATGGTTGCCGGCCTTGGCGACATAAGCATGGCAGCGGTTAATGTAACCAATCATCTTACTTTTGTGTATATCATTATTATTAATACCGTTTGCCAGGCAGGGGGGATTTATATAGCCCAGTTTAACGGTGCAAACGACAGCGAGGGTATGAAAAACGCATACCGTTTTAAGGTGATTTTGGGCATTATCGTGGCAGCCTTTGCAATGGTTCTGTGCCGGGTTATCCCCGGTCCCATGCTTGCCATGATGACAACGGGGAATTCTGCCCAGAAAGAAATTGTCTCCATTGGTTCAGGTTACTTTACCCTTATCTCATGGACTTATCTGCCCCTGGCGGTTTCGTCTGCAATAGGGACAAGCTTCCGCGAAATTGCCAGGCCAAAGGTGCCGCTTTGTATTTCTGCTATAGCGACCTTTATTAACACGGCAGGGAACTGGATTTTGATATACGGGAACCTGGGCGCCCCCCGCCTGGAAGTAAAGGGTGCTGCCTATGCGACAATAATAGCGAGGGTTTTTGAGCTTGTTGCTTTTGTCTGGTATGCCTCCAGGATCAAAATCCCGTTCTATGTACATTTTTTTGGGGTTTTGAAAGTAAAGTGGAAGCTCATTAAGGAAATACTGATAAAATCGGGGATGATATTTGCGTCAGAAATGTCCTGGATAAGTTCCGAGACAATTATGGTTGCCATGTATAACCGCAGGGGCGGCGCGGAAGTTGTGGCAGGCATGGCGGCAGGCTGGAGCGTCGCTGATATTTTCTTTTTAATTTTTGGCGGTATCTGGACAGCTGCCGGCGTTCTTGTCGGCGGCGCCCTGGGCGCCAATAAACTTGACGAAGCCCGCCGCCGGGCCGAATGGCTCAAGTCGGGATCTGTTGTTGCCGGTGCTGCCGTCTCCCTGCTGGGCGCTTTGCTGTCATCGTTATTTATCCCGCTGGTTTTTTTCAACCTGAGCGACTCTGCAAGGGCTACAAGCCTCTACCTTGTCCTCGTTATCCTTGCATACCTTCCCCTGTGGGGTTTGCTGAATGTGCAATTTGCCATTTCCCGCGCAGGGGGCGATGCGGCGACGGGCATGATCGCCGATGTCTCGGTTAATACCCTCTTGTTTGTCCCGGGGGCATTCCTTCTTTCCTATTTAACAGACATATCCCCTGTCCGGATGTTCGCCATCCTAAAAACAACCGACATAATAAAATATATCATCTGCTGGCAGCGGTTAAAGAAGGAACGGTGGGTTAGGAATTTAACGGGGTAGCTTACAGAACTCCGGTTTTGCAGCAGGCGTTCCCCGCCGAGATGCCTCATTTCAAAATGTTACCGAAAGTACTGCTTGAGCTAAACCGGCTATTTTGCTACAATCGACCCATGACCCAACAGCCAAGCCGTTCAGCAATGGAATTGTCAAACCTGGAAAAACTGCATGAGGCGCAGCGGGTTAGGGTTTTGGAAGCCCTGGATGCTTTAAGTGCTGTAAGACGCCAGGCGCTCCTGCAGTTGCAGAAGACCCAGGTCCTGTTCAAATATTTAAACTGGAAACAGCAGGAACATATTGACAGTACAGGTAACGGGGACTTTTCCCTGCATAAAATATTTACCATTTCTGCTTTTATGGAAAATACTGCCGAACGTGCTGCATACCCCGCGGTCCCGGTAAGTGCTGAATATACTGCTTCTTATTTGCAGAAGGTAAAAACCGCCCGTAAAAATATAGTCCAGTTTGGCATTCTGGAAGCCAGGGCAGCTGAGTTAATCCAGGCAATTGCAAAATCTGCCGCAGTTGTTAATCACCAGTACAGGGCAGTCTGCAGGGAGCTTTTTCCCCTTGGTTTTGTTTCCCGCCTTGGACGGCACATAAAACGGCTTTTTCATTACCCCTTCTATACATGGCAGAATATAGGGTGCCTGGCTAATCTGGGGATGGCTGTTGGCTTTGTGTTCAAAATGGCAGAAGCCCCAATTCTGGGGGCCAGGCGATGATCGAAAGGACCTACGAGCTCTATTCCCGGCTGCCCAAAGAAATCAAGCGGAGCGACGCCGAGAGGGCGTTCGAACTGTTATCCGAATTCGGGCAGGAAAACGAACTGACAACAAGTGGTAAGGAAAAAACACCGGCTGCCGGTAAAGCCGGGGCGGCTGCACAGGCAATAAAGGAGCTTGCCCTTGCAGAAATTACCATGAAATACGATTTTTACGAAAAACTCTTTGCGGCAGTCTTTGCTGAACGTAAGGCAATTACAGAAGGGTTTTTCCGGGTTATCGATCAGGGGATACGTGAAAAAAATAACGATCTTGTGCTGGCAGGGCTTTCCAGCCTTTCCAATATGGTTGCTTCGAGCCCTTTAACAAACCTGGGCTCTTTAAATAATTAAATGTGAATACGTTACGTTTTACCTTAACAGAAGAAGAACCCAATAAAAATGGAGTTATCCCCCTTGGGTGCTGGACGCTCGATGAACTTTTGGATAATGCCGGTGCAGACGAAAAGACACGATTGTCATTTTTAAATAATAAAATAATGCTCTTTGCAGGGGGGTGGCAGTCGTGGTCCCCCGGCTGGGAACTGGAGCCGGGCGAAAGGAACCCAGACAGGGTCAGGCTCATCCCGCATCTGCGTAAGCTTAGTGCTGCCCCCTGGGACTGCAAGCCGAATGGGACTGCGCCTAATAAGGGCGACGGCGAGGCAGATGGTTCCTTTATCATATACCTGCGGGCGGGACAGGAGTATCTGGTTATTGCACCTGTAATGGAAAATGCACATGGCCCTGCCATGCCGCCGGTTTGTTATTCCGTAAGCAAAGACCGCCGCCATATCCGTGCGGGGGTTTATCTGCCGGGCAATGCGGGGCGGTACAGAAACAATGTTGTTGCAGAACTGCGGGTTTTTACCGCCCGTGGTTATTTTAACCTCTGCGATGCAATAAAGGAAATTTATTGTGCGGAAAAAAGGTTTATCCCCGTTCAATTCCTTGGTTCGGGAAAACCCGGCATCAACTTCCGGCCCGGAGGTTATGCTTCCTGGTACAATCACTATACAGCAATAAATGAGGCAGTCATCCTTACCGATCTGGAAGGGCTTTTGGGGACAGATAACCTTATTGCGCTCCAGTACCTGCGCAACGGGCAGCCTGTTGTGTTTCAGATCGACGATGGCTGGGAAAGGGCAGTGGGGGAATGGGAAATAGACAGTGCTAAATTTCCCCATGGCCTAAAGGGGGTTGCCGGTCAGATTGAGGGCGCGGGATTAATCCCCGGGCTTTGGCTTGCCCCATTCCTTGTAACCCGCAAGTCAAAAATTTTCCGGGAAAAACCCGCCTGGCTGCTCAGGGAAACCCGCCCTGGCGGTGGTACCCGTCCTGTCTGCGCCGGATGGAACCCCAATTGGGACGGGTTTTATTATTGCCTTGACCTTTCCAGGGACGATGTCTTGGAATACCTTGGTTCGGTAATGTACCAGGTTATAGAGGAGTGGGGTTTTCGCTATATTAAACTCGACTTCCTCTATGCAGGCTTTTTGCCCGGCACCTATTCCGCAGAAGGTACGGCGGCAGAGTACTACGAACGCGCAGTATCGCTGCTTACTGCCCGGACCGCCAATGCCGCCGGCTTCCCGGTAGCTTACCTTGGCTGCGGCCTTCCACTGGGGCCTTCGTACCGGCATTTCCCCCTGTCCCGTATTGGCACCGATACAAAAGAAAAATGGGACTGGCACGCGGCAAAACTCCTTAATCACGAAGGGAGGCCGAGCGCCCTGCTTTCGCTTAGGGACACCATAGGCCGTTCTTTTATGAATGGGGCAATTTATATTAACGATCCCGATGTTGTTTTTCTCCGCTCAAAGAATTGTTTATTGTCGGAAACGGAAAAAGAGCTTATAGCGCTGGTAAATTATTTATTGGCAGGGCAAATTCTCTGTTCAGACGATTTTCTTTCCCTGGGTAAAGAAGATTTGTCATTTGCAATGATGATTAATGAGGTCTTTAATGAACTGCCCTGTGACCAGTACGGCGCTGCCGGGCTTGAAAAAGATGTTTACCGCCTGGAAAGCAGGAGCGGCAGGATTACCGGCATCATAAACCTTTCCGATAAACCGTACCTTTTTACCGGGGATAAAAACTGTTTTTCGGGCGGGGTGTGGCTTATAAACCACCGGCAAAAGTCCGGGGACTTGTGTTTTGCCCCCCGGAGCATCAGTATTTACTCTTGCACTAAAAAGCCCTAACGTGTATGATTACCGCATGAAGAAAGGCTTTTTTTTGGCAGTTTTAACCCTTTGCAGCGTTGTTGTGCTTTTTTCCCAGGAAATTATGACTGCAGGGCGTTATCTGGAACAGGTTTCCGACCGGTATGCTTCGATCAGGACCTACACTGCCCGGATTAATATACTAAGCGGCGGTACCAGTATGGCAGGTACAGTCTATGCCATGATGCCCAACTTCCTGCGTATCGATTTTTCCACACCTGCCGAACAGGTAATACTTTACGACGGCGAAAGCTTAATGATTTTCCTGCCCGGCGAACGTGCCATCCTTAATCAGTCTGCGTCAAGGCAGGGGGGGGCGAATATTGCGACTGCACGCGGCCTTAACTTGTTAAGGCAGAACTATGTACCCGCATTTGTTGTTGGCCCTGCCCCGGTGCCCATTGAACCGGGTTCGGGCGAAATGGTAATCAAGCTTAGGCTTGCCCGGCGTTCTACCGGCGAAGGCTTTACCGAGATCATTATGGACATATCCCCCGATACCCAGCTTATCCGGCGTATAACCGGGAAGACTATAGGCGATACCACTGTCCGTTTTGATTTTTACGGAGTCAGCCTTAACACCGGGATCCCCGAACGGCTTTTTATTTTTGAGTCCCCCCCGGCATCGAATATGTACAATAACTTCCTGCTGCGCGGTACTGATTAGTATAGACCCTGGAGCAGTATGTGGAATCGCTGGGAGAAAAACTAAAATCGACCCGAGAGGCAAAAGGGCTTTCTTTCGATTATGTTGGAAGGGAGACAAACATTGCCCGCCGCTATCTGGAGGCACTGGAAGCGGAAGCTTTTTCCAAATTTCCCGGCGAACCGTATCTTCTTGGGTTTTTGCGGAACTACGGCGAATACCTGGGCCTGGATGTTAATGAACTCCTGTCCCTGTACAGGGCTATTAGAATTCAGGAGCAGCCAGTACCCGTAGAGCAGCTGTTAAAATCCACACGTTCATTACCCAGATGGCTATTAATCCTGATTATTGTTGTTGGGGTGCTGCTTATAGCAGGGGGGGCAGGATATTTTATCTTTATCCGGACACCAGCCGAACCGGTGCAGACGAGCCTTATTCAGCTTCCCATGGAATACATACTGGAAGGCTCATTTTTGGAAAGGCGCTTTTACAGGGGGGACACGATCCTTGTCCCTTTCGAAGGCGAAGAGTATATTATCGCATTAAACAGCATGGACGACCCTTTAACGCTTGTTGTTCCAGGAGGCAGTGTCTCTTTAAGCCTTGCGGGGGACACCAGTATCGATCTTAATGGCGATGGCATTTCCGATATAAGGGTAATCCTTTCGGATTATGATAGCAGGTCCCCCAATTCTGGCGCGTTAATACGCTTCGATATAAATGTTACTTCCGACCCGTATATTGCCATAAACCCGGACAATGTTACGGACACGGCAATCCAGGCAGGGACAGTTATTTTTACATCGACCAATACGTACCCTTTTACCCTGGAGCTTCAGTTTCAGAACTACTGCATGTTCCGCTGGGAACTGGACAGGCGTGAAAGGACAGAAAGGTATTTTTCCCGCGGGGACAGGCTTACCATCCAGGTAACAAACACCATACGGCTCTGGTCGTCCAATGCCACAGCGGTGGCGGTCGAAATAAACGGCGCAGGGCGGACTGTCCCGTTGACCCTGGGGACTGCCGGGGAAGTAGTTGTAATAGACCTGCGCTGGCTCCGCGACACCGACGGCCGTTTCCGCCTTACCCAATACCGGCTTGAATAGTTAATGCAAAAGGGTTTTTTGAAAAATGAATTATTTTATCGATCCCTTTGGCTGTGCTAAAAACCAGGTTGACGCCGAATTAATGATGGCTTCCCTAAATGATGCAAACTGGGAAGCTGTTGATGAGGCGGCAATGGCAGATTTAATTATTGTCAATTCATGCGGCTTTATCGAAGCGGCAAAACGCGAATCAATCGACGCTGTTCTGGCATGGAAAAAAATGTACCCCCACAAGAAAATCCTCCTTGCCGGCTGCCTGGCTCAGCGCTACCGGGAAGAGCTGGAAGAAAGCCTACCCGAAGCCAACGGTTTTTTGGGCTGCGATGAGCTGGGTACTGTGGTTCAAAAAGCGGCAGGTTTTTTTAATGCCAGCGGTAAGCCGTTACAGCCGGCAGATGCAAAACCTAATCCGGGCTTGCCTGCCAACAGTTCCCTGCCGCTTGCAAGCCGGCATGGTAAAGCGGGCAGGCGCCCCCTGCTTGGGTTTCCCGGCTCGGCATATGTAAAAATTTCCGAGGGCTGTAACAATAACTGTTCTTTTTGTGCCATCCCCCTTATCCGGGGAGCGCTCCGCTGCCGTCCAATTCCGGATATAGTCAGCGAATGCAAACAGTTGCTGGGGCGGGGGATAAAGGAACTGTGCCTTATCGGGCAGGATTTGGCATCATACACTTTGCCCGGCGGTAAAAATGTTGCGCACGGTACTTCTGCTTTGGCTGTACTGTTACAAGCAGTCGCCAAATTGCCAGGCGATTTTTGGGTACGCTTGCTGTACCTCCACCCGGAGCACTTCCCGCAGGATATTCTGGATATTATTGCAAACGACAAGCGGTTTCTTCCGTATTTTGACATCCCTTTTCAACATGCGTCCCCCGGTATACTTTCACGAATGGGGCGGAAAGGCAATGAAAAAACATACCTGTGCCTGCTGGATACAATCCGCGCAAAACTCCCCGATGCGGTGATCCGGTCAACATTTTTGGCTGGTTTCCCCGGCGAGACAGAAGAGGATTTTGCAATGCTATGCCGTTTTCAGCAGCAGGCGCAGTTCGACTGGCTGGGGGTTTTTGCTTTTTCCAGAGAAGAGGGAACCCCCGCTTATGCCATGAAAGGCAGGGTAGCCAAAAAAATTGCCCTGGAGCGAAAAGCGGTTATAGAACAAAAGCAAATTCCCGTTACCGAAAAAAGAATGAGCCGCTTTGTGGGCCGTACCATGGATGTGCTTGTCGAAGAGGCGATTGCCCCTTCTCCACGGGATAACAAGCCAGGCAGCGGCCTCTGGCTGGGGCGGCTTTTTTGCCAGGCACCGGAAGTAGACGGCGCAACAGTGATCCGCCCCTCAGACGAAAGTGGCATTGCAGGCAATGCCGCAAACTATAGTGCCGCAAACGGTAGTGCCGCTGCCGGGAAAGCCGCCGGGGGGCAGCTGCCCAAACCGGGCAGTATGGTGCGGGGTATGGTTACTGCCCGCAATGGTTTTGATTTGGAAATAAAGGTTTTGTAAAAACCCTGAGGCTTTTTCAAAACTTTAGTTTTTGAAAATTGCTCCCTTGTTTAATTTTTCCTTAAAACTGCCCCTCTGCTTAATGGGATTTTAGGCGTATCGTATACTTCAAACCCCTGTTCCTTTATACCGTCAAGTATTTTTTTAAAAATGTTTTTGGGAATCAGTTTTGGTTCTACTATCATTAAGAGCCCATTTTTATTTACAAGCGGCAGCACTTCGCTAAAAAAACTTTCCTTGTCCGGGACTTCGTGCACCATATAAAACATTAAAACAAAATCAACTCTTTCCTTTAATCCTATTTTTGTTTGAGTGCATTTATGCAGTACAATATTCTGTTCATAAGGCGTGCCTTTTATTTTTTCCCGGAAAATTTCCAGCATCCCTTCCTGCATATCCACAGAGATTACTTTTCCGGTCCCTTCCAGTAATTTTGCTATTTCTATGGAAAACACCCCGGGCCCACAGCCTATGTCAAGGGCAGTTATACCTTTTTTAATGTATGGCTTTACTATTTTATTCGGGTTGTGAAACAGTTTCCTGAACCTACTGTCTAAAACCCCTGCCATAACCAATGGGCATACAAAATGATGGTTAGCTTGTTCCGGCATAAATACCTCCGCAGCTTCTGTTTTTGAATATTTTTTTTATTATAGATAAATAAACAATAATAAACTATTATTCAGTAAAGAGATATGATCCCATTGCCTTCCTATCTTGATATCCTCAACCCCGAGCAGCAGAAAGCGGTACTTCATGACGGGAAAAGCCTCCTTATACTTGCCGGGGCTGGGTCGGGCAAGACCAGGGTGATTACAACAAAAATAGCATACCTTATCCGGGAACGGGGTTATAATCCACGGTCGATACTGGCGGTTACCTTTACCAACAAAGCGGCGCGTGAAATGGCCGAACGCGCGCGTGGTATTGATGTGCGCGCCGCAGATGCAATGATGCGGACTTTCCATTCTTTTGGCGCATGGTTCCTCCGGCGTAATGCAGATTTGGCCGGGCTTAATTCCAACTTTGTTATCTACGATGACGAAGACACCGTATCGCTGCTGGGGACAATTAACGAAGGTGCAACGCGGGCGGAAAACAGGATCCTTGCCGCACTTATTTCCCGTGCAAAAGATTACTTCCTTTCGCCGGACGATCCAGAACTGGATCTAATCGACTACAGGCCGGAGTTTAGAAAAGCCTACGCCCGTTATGAACAGCGGCTAAAAAAAATCGGCAATGCGGACTTTGGCGACCTGATAAAAAAACCGGTGGAAATACTCCGCGCCAACCCCGATGTTGCCCGGCGTTTCCACGATCGCTTTAAAGTGATTATGGTGGATGAATACCAGGATTCCAATATCGCCCAGTTTAAATTACTTGCAGAACTGGCCGGGCCGGAAACGTACCTTTGCGTGGTTGGCGATGATGATCAATCCATTTACCGTTTCCGGGGCGCGGAAGTAAGGAACATCCTTGAGTTTTCCGACCGCTTCCCCGGCACAGACATTATTGCCCTTGAGCGGAACTACCGTTCATTCGCGCCAATCCTTACCGTGGCATCTTCTGTTGTGGATCACAACAGCGGCAGGCTGGGGAAAAAGCTCCGCGCCGAACGCGGCAGCGGGAAGCTTCCTACCCTGGCTTTTCTTTGCGATCAGGAAGAGGAAGCGTCGTTCTGTGCCGAAATGGTAGAGCGTTCGGTTCCTGCTGCGGCCCGCTACCAGGACTGGGCAATTTTATACCGTACCAATGCACAATCGCTTGGGTTTGAGACAGAACTGCTCCGCCGCAATATCCCCTATAAAGTTATTGGCTCATTGAAATTTTACGAACGCGAGGAAATAAAAGACGCATTGGCTTTGTTTGCCCTGTTGCTCAACCCCCTGGACGAAGTAGCCTTCCGCCGCATCATAAATAAACCTGCCCGCGGCATTGGTGCGGCAGCACAGGACAAAATACTCGAGGCGGCATATTCACCCAACGATGGGGATAGTTACCAACAATCAGGCGGCGGCATTTTGGCAAGGGCGTGCAAAGTACAGCTTTCTGCAAAGGCAAAAACCGGGGTCGAAATTTTTATATCCTTTATGGATCGGGCAAAGAGCCTTCTGGAGGTTGAGCAAACTGGAAAAACCGGGCAGCCTGCAAAAGCGGAAAAATCTTCCCTGGCCAAAACAAAAAAAGCATTACGATCATCGGACAGCCCGATCCGCGCCGGTGAGGGGCTTTCTGTTTGCGCCGCTTCGCTTATCCTGGACTCGGGCCTGGCCGGGTACCATAGCTCACATGACGAAATAAATGCCCTTCAAAGAGTGGGGAATTTGCAGGAACTGGTGAATGCGGCGAGCATCTACCCTGCTACAATGGAAGGGCTTGCCGAGTTTATGGAGCACATTGAGCTGGATCGTGCAATCGAAGATGACAGGAATGCGAACCCGGACTTTGTAACGTTGATCACGCTGCATAATACCAAGGGCCTGGAATTTAAACGGGTTATTATCACGGGTATGGAACAGGGGGTCTTCCCCCGGGAAGATAAAGATGGCGATGACCTGGAGGAAGAGCGGCGGCTTTTTTATGTGGGTGCTACAAGAGCAATGGATGAACTTTATTTCTGTTCCTGTGCATCCCGCCGTATGTACGGCAGGACAAGTGATATGCTGCCTTCCCGTTTTCTGTACGAAGTTGATCGCACAAAGATGCGCGTTATTGGGAAGATACCTGTTTCCTTTAAGCTGGACCGCCAGGGAATAACCGGGCGGCCAGGGCAAAGTTATGGTGAAAAACGGCCAGGGGGCAGTAACGCAAAGGTTTATTCGGACGGCAAATGGAAACAGGGGGACAGGGTGTTCCACGACGATCAGGGGTACGGGGAGGTTACGGACATTAGCGAAAGCGAAGACGGCCCTGTCATAAAAGTACGTTTTGATAACAGGCAGGAGAGGCGTTTTTTAAGCTTGTATCAAAGCGGAAACTTTACCAAAATAGGAAATGATGACTAAGGAAGATACGGTATATTTTAATCACACCATAAACCACATGCCGCAGGTGCTCCGGGCCAGGGGCTGGCGGCTTTACACGAAAGACGGAAACCGCCTTGTTGACCTGTGGCAATACGGGGGCAGGGCGCTGCTGGGCCACAACCCGCCGGGCCTGCTGCGGGTAATCAAGAACAATGCGGAACGGGGACTTTTTGCGCCCTATCCCCATTTTGCCGTAGACAGGTTTTTTAAAGCGCTTGCCGTATTATTCCCAAACCGTGTTTTTCGCATCTACGAAAGTGAATCTTTTTGTTACCATGCACTAAACCAGGCACAGACAGAAGCGGTACTGTGGCGGCCTTTTCTGGATAAGGAACCGCAGGACGCCTTGCTTTCTGCGCCTGTTCTTCTTCCCATACTGCCCTGCCCTTTTCCCGGCGCCCCTGCAGTGCTGGCAATTAATGCCGGGGTAGAAACAATGGCAGACCCATCCGAAAATTGTATAAACCACGAACCAACACAAACAACCACGAACGTAAATAAAAAAATCGCTGCAGAAGTTCGTGATTTTAGTGTAGTTAGTGGTAAAAAACATGCTTCTTGGACATCACAATCAGAGAAACTTCCCGCTTCACAGGCAATATCCCCGGTAGCGCTTGCAGCGGCAACACGATGTATCTACGATTTAATTGCCGCAGATGACCGGGGCAGCCTGCATTTTGTAAAAATAGATAAAATTTTAAAACAAAGTCCAATATGGGAACGGCGGGGGATTTATTTGTACTATACCGGTGCAGACGAAAACTACGGCGGGCTTTTCCGGCATTTTCTTGACGGCGGTTTTTTGTTGCCGCCCACCACGGAAGATCCGGCTATACTGCCTGGCGAGCTTTCCGCCGGTGAAGAGGCAAAGCTGGCGGCATTGATTAACCAATGTTAAAATTTACAGCAATTCCCCATAGAGCTTAACAAATATCTTCTTTAATATCGTTGTAAGCATCATATAGCAGAGGACCGTTGCGACCAGGTATATGTAGAAAACATGAGGCGGCGCCGTCATACCGAGTGTTTTGCCCAAAACGGTGTACGGTATAACCGTACCGGCTATTATTCCCAGCGTTGTAAAGGATGTTGTCTGCCACGATGCCCGGCTTTGGATAAAGGGGATTTTCGGTGTACGTATCATGTGGATTACCAGCGTCTGGGTCCACAGCGATTCTATAAACCATGCGGCGTGGAAGATCATCATAAAGGTAAGCTGCGCTTCCGGGCCAAGGCTTGCCCAGGGGCCGCCTGCGACTGCCGGGCAAATAATAAAAAACAGCAACAGGTAGGTTGTAATGTCGAAAACCGAACTTGTCGGGCCTATCCACAGCATAAACTTTGTTATCGAAGAAGCGTCCCATTTACGGGGCTTTAAAAGGTAATCGCGGTCTACATTGTCCCAGGGGATCATTGTGCAGGAAATATCGTAGATAAGGTTTAGTACAAGGATCTGGATTGGCAGCATGGGCAGGAATGGCAGGAAAGCGGATGCCGCCAGTACAGAAAACATATTGCCAAAGTTGGAGCTTACCGTCATTTTGATGTACTTGATGATATTGGCATAGATCTTCCTGCCTTCGATAACGCCTTCTTCGAGGATCATTAAATCTTTTTCCAGAAGGATTATGTTGGCAGATTCCTTTGCAATATCAACTGCTGTATCTACAGAAATGCCGACATCTGCCGCCTTCATCGCTGCGGCGTCGTTTATGCCGTCGCCCATGTACCCGACAGTGTGGCCGTTGTCGCGCAGGGCCGTTACCACACGGGCTTTTTGCTGCGGGGAAAGCTTTGCAAACACTTCGGTGTCTTCGACAGCCGCGCTTAGCGCATCGTCGTTCATTGTCTCGACATCTTTGCCAAGGAGTATTTTATCTGCTGTTAGCCCAACCTGGGAGCAGACGCTTTTTGTTACCGAATCGTTGTCCCCGGTCAGGACCATGGTTTTTACGCCGAATTCCTTTAATGCGGATATGGCGCTGCCGGCGCTTTCCTTGGGCGGATCGAGGAATGCCAGGTAGCCGATTAATACCATGTCCTGTTCGTCGGCAACCGAGAAGACCCCCTCAGGGGCAGGGTTTACCTTACGCGAAATTCCCAGGACACGCAGCCCGTCCCCGTTATACTTTTGGCAGGTGGCAAGTATCTCTTCCTGCAGTTCGGCGGTAATGGGTTCGACGTTCCCCTGGTATTCAACGAATTTTGAAATTGAAATCATTTCTTCGATTGCGCCTTTGGTGATAAGCAGGGTCCTGCCGGCGCCGTCATCGACAACTACGCTCATCCGCCGCCGGGAAAAATCAAAGGGTATCTCGTCGATTTTTTTATACGAAGATGTCAGCTCATCGAACTTGTGTTCTTTTGCTTTTTCGATGATCGAAATGTCCATTAGGTTTTTAAGGCCTGTCTGGTTATAACTGTTTAAATAGGCATAACGAAGCACCCTTGGGTCTTCGTTGCCGTGTATATCCAGATGGTACTCAAGGATGATCCTGTCCTGGGTTATCGTCCCGGTCTTGTCGGTACAGAGTATGTCCATGCCGCCGAAATTCTGGATAGAGTTAAGGTCTTTTACGATAACCTGTTTTTTCGACATAGACACGGCGCCTTTTGCAAGGTTGGCGGAGACAATCATCGGCAGCATTTCCGGGGTAAGGCCGACGGCGACAGAAAGGCCAAAGAGAAACGCCTGCAGCCAGTCGCCCTTGGTAAAGCCGTTAATCAAAAGTACGATGGGGACCATTATCAGCATAAAACGGATCAGTACCCAGGAAACGGAAGTTATCCCCTTTTCGAAACTTGTCGGCGGCGCCTTAACCTGGAGTTCGCGGGCAATTGAACCGTATATTGTATCGTCCCCGACCGCAAGAACCATGGCGGCTGCGGAGCCGGAGATTACCGTGCTTCCCATAAAGGCCAGGTTATTTGAATCCAGCGGCGAGCTTGGCTTGTCGTCCAGTTTTTCGGCGAATTTTTCCACAGGCTCGCTCTCGCCTGTCAGCGAGGACTGGCTTATAAAGAGGTCTTTTGCATGGAGTATCCGGACATCTGCCGGGATAATGTCGCCTGCGGCAAGGTGGATAATATCCCCCACGACGATCTCGTCGAGCGGTATTTCCTGCTTTATATCTGTTTCCTCTTCGGACTGGCGGGCAACGGCGGCGGTGGTCTCGACAATTTCCGTTAAGCGCTCGGCGGCGCTGGTACTCCGCAATTCCTGGATAAAACGGAGGAGGCCGCTTATCATCACCATCGACGAAACAATTATTACAGCCGGGTAATCCCTGGTAAAAACGTTAATTATGGTGAGTATAAAGAGGACTATGGTGAAAGGATTAACAAAGGCGTCCCGCAGTTTTACAAAAACCGACTCTTTCTGCTGGCGGGTAATGCGGTTTACGCCGTATTCATCGCGCATGTCCTCGACTTGCTCTTCGTCGAACCCGTCCCAGGTATTATCGTACTGGATAAGGAGGGTTTCGGGGAGCTTGATTGTTCCGTTTAAAAGGCGCCTTTTTGCCCTAAGGAAGCTTGCGGCGACTGGGTTAAGTTTTTTTGCCGGAGGCCATTTGGTTTTTACTGCCATAGGGATCGTCCAGACTATGGGATATTTTTTCCATTTTGCGCCTCCTTTAGTATAATTATAGTAATTATACTAAGAAAATACCAAAAAAAAAAATTAATGTCAATACTCGCTGCTGTGCGGTATTATTGGGCGCCCTGTACCTGCCACATTCTGCGGTAAAGGCCGTCCTGCGCTATAAGCTCATCGTGACTGCCGCTTTGGGCAATGCGGCCTTCTTCCAGGACAAAAATTACATCGGCATTACGTACCGTAGACAGCCTGTGGGCAATGGCGATTATTGTTTTTGTCCCGGCAATCTCGCCGATGGCCTCCTGAATCCGGGCTTCTGTTTCTACATCAACAGATGCTGTCGCTTCGTCCAGAATCAGTACCGGGGCCCGGCACAGTGCGGCGCGGGCAATAGCAATGCGCTGTTTCTGCCCGCCGGAAAGCTTGACCCCGCGTTCCCCGATTTGTGTATCGTAACCGTCCGGCATGGCGGTAATGTCGTCGTGTATACGCGCGATAACAGCGGCAGCTTTAATCTCGTCAATTGCCGCTTCGGGAACTGCAAAGGAAATATTTTCCGCCACAGTACCGTTAAAGAGGAATGTGTCCTGAAGCACCAGTGAAATATTTTTGTGGAGACTTTCCAATGTTATGGATTTAAGGTCGCGCCCGTCAAGTTTTATTACGCCCCCTGTTGGATCGTAAAAACGCGACACAAGCTGTGTCATGGTAGTCTTGCCAATGCCCGTAACCCCGACAAAAGCGGCCATCTGTCCGGGTTTTATTTCAAAAGAAATATCGTCCAGGACCTTAACGCCGGGAATGTATGAAAAACTTACCCGATCAAAAGTGATAGATCCTGCGGCAATGCCGGTGTCTTCTGCCCCGGGCATGTCTTTAACATTAAGGGGGGTATCAAGAATTTCCACGACCCGTTCTGCACCGGCAAGCGCCTGCTGCGCCGATTCAAGAAGCTGGGCAAGGCCGGTAATCGGGGCATAGAACAGCGTCAGATACAGAAGAAACCCAACTACATCCTGAACAGAAAGCTGGTTGCGCCAGGCAAGGTATCCCCCAAAGGCAACGACTATAACAGAACCGAGCGATGTAAGGAATTCAACGCCGGGATGAAACACAGCGCTCAGCTTTAACGCCTTTAGTATACTGGTAGTGTAATTTTGCGCTTTGCCATGAACATTTACCGAAGCGCGTTTCTGCTGGCCGAAGGCCTGAATTTCCTTAACACCGGAAAGGTTATCCTGCAGCTGGGCGGAAAGTTCCCCCTGGAACTTCTGTGATTTGCGGAAGTTAGGCCGTACTTTGTGGGTAAAGATCCACCCGGAAATCAAGATGAAAGGGATCGGTATGCAGGTGAGCAATGCAAGGCGCGCGTTGATCAGGAATAGAATAACCGTTACGCCTGCAAGGGTAAAAATGTTTGTAACCATTTCCGGGATAAGGTGCGCATAAAGCTGCTCAAACAGTGCAGTGTCGTTTACCACACGGCTTAGTAATTCGCCGGTTTGCTTATTATGAAAATAATCCATGGAAAACGACTGGATTGTGTTGTATACCTTCATCCGCACGTCCTGGACCAGGTTCCACGCAGCTTTGTGTGCCAGGTAATTGCTTAAAAAACGGAATACAATGCGCAGAAAATAAATACCCAGAAGCCCAATGGTAATTTGCACGATTATTTCCAGCGTTTTGTCTGTAATACCGGAGGCCACCAGCCCCGCCATGCCGCTTAAGAGCCTCGGGGCAATCAGGTTAAGCGCAGTAACCGCCAATGTGCTTAGCATGGCAATGATTAGGAGCGTGCGGTACTTAACAGCTTCTTTGGCAATACGCCACAGTATTTTCATCTTAATTGGGATTGTAGTAAGAAGAAAAAAAATTACAAGGATAGGAAATTTTAAGTGAGGAGTTTATTAAAGATGATAAGAGGAACACGCCGTTGACACAGTTTCTTTCATACTTTATGGTATTATACAGTATTGATGAGTAAACAGATACTTCAAACTAAAAGTGTACTTCCCATCCTCGACACGTTAATAAATAATAACAAGTACCATCCTTTTTTTCAGACAAACGACGCAATAATCTTCAATAATGATTGCCTGGAATTATTAAAAGCTATCCCTGAAAATTCAATTGATATGATATTTGCAGACCCGCCCTATATGTTATCCAATAACGGGTTTACCTGCCAAAACGGAAGGATGGTTAATGTCAATAAAGGGGAATGGGATGCAAGCAATGGTTTTATGCTGGATACAGTTTTCCATAATGAATGGATCTCTGCCTGCCGCCGTGTTTTAAAACCGGAAGGGACAATATGGATCTCCGGCACCTATCATAGTATTTACCAATGCGGCTACCTTTTGCAGAAAAATAATTTTCATATTTTAAACGATATTGCATGGTTTAAGCCGAATGCGCCGCCAAATTTAAGCTGCCGTTTTTTTACTGCATCGCACGAAACACTTTTATGGGCCCGCAAGGAAAAAAAAGCAAAACATACGTTTAATTACCAGGCAATGAAAGAAGGGTATTTCCCCGGGGATAGACTTAAAAACGAAAATACGCAAATGCGGTCTGTCTGGTCCATTACAACGGCAAAAAAAGAAGAAAAAGAATACGGGAAACATCCAACACAAAAACCTCTGGATCTTTTAAAGCGCATTATACTTGCATCGACCAAAGAAAACGATATTGTACTTGACCCGTTTTGTGGCAGCGGCACTACCGGGGCAGCATGTAGCAGTGTTGGCAATAGAATATTTGTAGGGATTGAGATTGATGTAAAATATTGCGAGCTGTCAAAGAAACGGTTGACTTAAAGTTTTATTATTTGTATAACTAATAAGGGGAGTTGTTATGAAAAATATTTCTATTCTGTGTTTATTGTCATTAGTTATAATCATTTTTGCATCTTGTTCAAGTGAATACAAAAATATTCAGACAGAATTGCCCAGTCTGATAAATAAACCAGATGGTGTTTATCGCGGGGAATATGATCTGTCCGGAACACCAATAAAAGTAACACTGGATGTTACTATACAGAATAATGCTATTACGCTAATTAATCTGGTTGAACATAAATGTTCCCCAATTGGCAAGAAAGCGGAAAAAATTACTATCCGGATTATTGAACAGCAAAGCCTGAATGTGGATGTTATCGCAGGAGCAACTGCAAGCAGTAAATCAATCTTAAAAGCTGTAGAAAAAGCTCTTCAATAAAAAGGTTCTTGTGTTTACGGTTTGTTTATGGAGTGAAAATAATGCAATATCGAATGGATAAGCGGGGCGGGAACAAGCTTTCGGCGCTTGGCTTTGGGTGTATGCGTTTGCCCGGCGGGATGGGCCGCATAGACAGGGAAAAAACCGAACAACTCCTGCTTAAGGCATACGAAAGCGGTGTAAATTACTATGATACGGCTTACCTGTATCCCGGCAGCGAAGAAGCCCTTGGTGAAATCCTGGAGAAGCATGGCCTGCGGGAAAAGGTATTTATAGCAACAAAGCTTCCCCAGGCAATGTGCGGGGAAAAGGCAGATTTTGACAAGTTCTTTGACATACAGAAGCAGCGCCTGCGTACCGGGTATTTTGACTACTACCTTATGCACAATATCACCGATTTCGTTCAGTGGGAAAAGCTCTGCGCCCTTGGTATAAAAGAATGGATTTCTTTAAAAAAGAAAAGCGGCGAAATTAAGCAGATTGGTTTTAGCTTTCACGGACCCCATGCTGATTTTATTAAAACCCTGGACGCGTATGACTGGGATTTTGTACAAATCCAGTACAATTACATAAACACCCATTATCAGGCCGGGACAGAAGGGCTGCGATACGCCGCCGGGAAAGGCGTTTCGGTATTTATTATGGAACCGCTCCTGGGCGGGAAGCTGTCAAACCTTTCCAG
>Ga0082212_10003065_pt1 | contig 23882 bp, 17 predicted proteins | sample TergutNt197P3_FD_71548 | JGI IMG/M metagenome (GOLD analysis project Ga0082212, IMG submission 71548) | Neocapritermes taracua P3 segment gut microbial communities from Petit-Saut dam, French Guiana - Nt197 P3 | ecosystem: Host-associated > Arthropoda: Insects > Digestive system > Gut ... | reverse complement strand
GTTCATATTTCGGAAAGCGTATAAGTCCGATAACCAGAAAAGAAGAACATCACAACGGTATAGATATACCCGCAGACTACGGCACGAATGTTTATGCCGCGCTTGCGGGTACTGTAATAATCGCGGAATATCATAAAAGCTACGGAAACTATATTATTATCCAACACGACGACGGTAAAACCACCTTTTACGCGCACAACAGCACTCTTTTAAAGAAAGTAGGCGACGAGGTATTACAAGGCGAGGCAATAGCAAAAGTCGGCTCGACGGGCGACAGTACAGGAAATCATCTGCATTTTGAAATTCAGGTAAATAACACGCCTCAAAATCCGCTTGACTATATCGCAATGCCCGAAATACCGCCATAAAAATAAAAAGAATAGGAGCATAAACAAAATGAAACATTCACCGAAGCAAGTTATTGAGATATGCGTATATATCGTATTAATAATTGCTGTTATTGCATGGACGGTCATAACGGGTAAAACGCTTAATCCGTTTGATATGATGAAAAACATAAAATTAATAACTTATCAAATTTTATAGAGGGGAGGAAAAGAATAACATGGCGGGACTTGTATATATTTCAGAAATGCGCCCTGATTTGTTAGACGAGATATGCGATAAACATTTTAATGTCATTACCGCAAAAATCCGCGAAACGAATTTAAAAGAACTGATTATAAAGAAAGGCGCGAATTTATCTCATGCACAGCCGTTTGTCGTGGATTTATCGGCAATAAGAGATACAGTAGAAGAAATTGCGGAAGCATTATCATCATTTAAACAGATGTACCCTGATAAAAGAGTAGTGATAATCGCGGATAAAGAAAACCCGCAAAGTCCGGTATTTATACGGCTTATAGAAATCGGCGTGTATAATATCGCCGTGAATCTCGAAGATGAAACTTTAAGGAAATGCCTGTTTGAGCCTATGACAAAAGATGATATTACGTTGCTTTTTTCTGAAAATTTTAAAAGTTCAGAATTAAATGCAATGCGCGAAAATATTGTTACTGAAAAATCAGAGCCGGAAGAAATTACGGCGATAATCCAAGAAAAAATCACGGCTAACCTTGAATTTAAAAAATACAAAAATAATATTTTCGTCGCGGTCTGCGGAACGGAACGGCATATCGGCGTTACCCATCAGGCATTGTTAATAACAAAATTTTTATGCAACGCTGAATTTAAAGCGTGTTATATCGAGGCGAACCAACGGCAAAATATTAATTATATATCAGAAGTGTATAATGTAAACCTGAATGAAAATAAACATCTGATACAATTCGAGGGGATTGATATTTATTACACGCCGAAATTAAACGAAATACTTTCCGAAAAAGATTATGATTTTGTAATTTTTGACTTCGGTGATATTTCTGAAATAGAAACGCCCGCAACATTTCTGACAAAAGATATACAGATTATAGTCGGCGGCGTGAAAGCGTGGGAAACTCCGGCATATTCGATAGTATCAAATAAAATAGAGGGCAGTCGCGGCATGAATTTTATTATGAATTTTGCGCCGCCGTCCGAGTTTGAGGCGATAAAAAAATCATTGCCGGCGTGGGATATATATTTTTCAGAATACGCGCCGTACCCGTTTTCAAGCGGGGTAAATATCAACGTATATAAAGAAATTTTCAGCGATTATTTAATCATTGAAAACGTCCAAAATTCTGAATTTTCAGAGAGAAAAAAGAAAAAAAACTTTAAATTCTGGAGGTGATATAAAATGTCAAAGCGTAAGATTTACAACATATCAAAAAGCGGGCAAAGTCCGCCGAACGCAAACGAAACGCCGATAATCCGTCGAGGCGGCGGGACGGTTTTTTTAGAGTTTCTGACAAAATTATTTTTCGGCATATTCTATTTGGCAGTAGTCGCCCTTGCAAGCGTAGGGGCGACTACTTTGTTAAACGGACAGCTCCGCGATATGCTTTTCGAGCTTGTGCAAAATACATTTTTTACACAATGACACGAGCAAAATTATAAACAGAAAGGGAGTGTTTAAGCATAACAAATGAAAACAGAGTAGTGTCGCAGCTTGCTGAAATATTGGCTCTTGAATACGGAGCGTATGAAATGGAGGCAAAACAAATATCAATATCGGCGGGCTTGCATGACATCGGGAAAATAAGGGTATCAAGAAAAATTCTTGATAAACCGGGAAAACTTGACCCGCAGGAATATGAACTGATTAAACTGCACACAAAATACGGCGCAAAAATATTATCGGATATATGCGGGAAGCTCGGAGAAATGGCACAAAATACCGCGTTATATCACCATGAATTTTGGGACGGCTCTCAAAGCTATTGGGGCAGGAAGTCCGCAGACTTGCCGGAGTATATTTCTATTATATCTTTGTGCGACGTTTTTTGCGCCCTTACAGCCAAACGGTCATATAAAGAGGCTTGGTCTATTGCGAGTGCGGCGAAATATATTGAAAATCGCGGGGGAACACAGTTTAAACCTGCTTTAACAGAATTGTTTCTGAAAGCATTATATCAAGAAAACAATAATATAAAAAACATTATAGAAAAAATGCAGAACGGATATGTAAAAATATATGTTTAGCAAGAACTATAGAATAGAAAGGGGAAATTTTGAACATGAAAAATCTTTTGAGGCGATTGTCGGCAATCATATTTTGCGCGATTTTATGCGGTATTACGGTGTTTGCTAATCCATTGATAGAAGCACCGTTCAATCCGTTCGACCCTGTTGACGAAATTCCGGTAACGACGGAAATTATCCAAACGACAACAGAAGCGGTAACAATAACAGAAACTGAACCCGAAACAACAACGGAAGCGGTTATTCCGACGACGACAGCCGCGCCGCCGCCCGTCATTCCGGCGTTAATTCCCGCGAGAGTGAGAGAGACTGACGAAAACGGCATGAAAAAAGTTATAAAGACTTACGAGTTATCAGGGAAAGAAAATCCCGAACACATTTCAAAAGATAATTTTGAATTAAACGGTTGGGAATATATATTTACTGATATAACTAAAAGGACAACTACAGATACAGCGACAAGGGAGCATAAAGTTAATATTGAGCTTATACCCGATACCGACGACGTTAAGGCAATAACAGATGTTCTCGCAAAAACTATGAATTATACGTCAAACGACGGTTATTCAGGGACGCTTATACTTGTTGAAAACTCTGTGAAAGCTGAAATATTAGGCACAAAAACAGTCTCTTTCACGCTTACCGAAACAAAACAGTATGATAATCTTGCAAGCAACGACAGCTCCTATATTCCGAAATCAATAGCGGATAAATACGGCAGAACGCTGACTTTAAGCAATATAGAATGGAGCAGTAACTCCAACGTATATATTGACGGAGATTCTTTTGCCGACAGTTACACGGCAACAGTAACATATACCGGAACAGGGTATAGAAATGTTGTGACGGGATATACCGGAAGCGCGGAATATATGGGAATAATCTCAAAAAGCGTTCCGGGCAAAACAATTTATACGGCAGTATTTACGGGGACGGAAATCCCGCCGCCCACTACTGAAGAACCAACGACAGAAGCACCTACAGAGCCGCCAACTACGACGGAAGAACCCACTACGGAAGAAATCATAGAAGAAACAGAACCCGAAGCGTTTAACCCTGTACCTGTTGCTATTGCGGGAAGTACGGGCGGCGCGGGGCTTTTGGGCTTCCTTATATTCTTTTTCTTAAAGATGAAAAACGTAAAAGTGTGTAATTTTCAAAGCGGCTCGTATGTTCAGATTGGCAAAGCAAGAGTAGGATATAAAATGCCGTCGATTGATTTAACACCGTTCGCAAGCTCGGCGCAAAGCGCGAATTACGCCCTTATTATCGGACGTTTTGCGTCTTGGCGGCTGTCTAACAAGAGCATAAAAATCAATTACGGCGACAGGAGTTTTGAGCATACCGTAAATTCCACCGGATTCAAGGAGTATCAGTTTGACGTAAGATTTTAAAGCATTACACAACAAAAAATAATATATGATGAACAGGAGAACAAATACAATGAAAAAATTTATAATCACAATAATCATTTTTGCAATCATTATTCACGCAAGTTCGCAAGTATCAGCGTTTAATTATAATTTTTCAAGCGGAGCAGACAGCAACACCGTATTCGACGCGCCTACTGCACCGACAGAAGATTTAACCGTTACAAATCCGAACGTCAGGAACAATAAAGACGCGGCATATTCGCCGCCCCCCTACGGAACTTTCTCAGGGGATATTGATACTGATTTTTTGAGTTTATACCACACGCCGGAAAAATCACCGGGCGTACAATCATCACCGTCAACATCAACGCCATCGGTGACATATTCCGATTATACGGCAAGCGGAAATAATACGCAAATGCCTGTTTCAACGGAATTACCGCGAGTATCAGACGGCGAAATTTTACCCTCTACGTCGCTAATCAGCGAGGATATAAAGATATTGCCGTTATATTATGACGACGGCAGTATAGGCGCGTTAGAATTTCCCGCTTTTAAACGGACAATAAAAGTTTACGAGGGCGAAACGCTTGAAAATATGCGTCTCGGCGCGGGTCACGCTTCAAGCACGTCCGCATGGGACGGTAACTGCGTAATATTCGCGCATAATCGCGGCGTTAAAAATAACTTTGGATTCCTAAAAGATATAAAAGTCGGGGATAAAGTTATTTACACTACAAAATACGGCGTTCGTTATTATGAGGTTGTCTCAAAAGTACAAATCACAGATGATGATATGTCGCCGTTCAAATGGTCAAGCGAGAACATTTTAAGTTTAGTGACGTGTTTAGAAAACGCAGAAAATATGCGGATTTTTGTAACGTGCAAAGAGATAAAATAACGAAAAAATTATTGACAAAAAGTAAAGTTTTTTTCTAAAAACACTTGACAAAACCTTAAATTTATGCTATAATATAACTGGAAGAAATTAACAGATAAGTTAAACGGCAAGGAGTGATTTTAAATGAAAAATACGATAAAAAGATTGATACTATACGCAGTCATTACAGCTATGTTATTGACCGTAATAATTCCCGTATCCGCAAGCACAAATGAGAAATGCAAAATAACGGTAAACGGGCAGGAGGTTAATTGGAAATTAGAGCCGTTTATAGCTTACGCACCGCTTGGCGACGTATTAATCTTAATCCCTGTAGAAAATCTTTTCACGACTTTAGGCTACAAAGTAACTTACGACGCTAAATTAAAACGCTCCATTTTTTCGGCAGATAAAAAATCCGATTATATATCGTTCTATATTGATATAAATACAGGACAGGCAGTAAAAGAGGGCGAAAAAATAAAGCAAGGCGCGGCAAACAGCGTATATATTGTAAACGATAATTTATATGCGGTATGTAATTCTTTAGGGTTAAAGATGATAACGAAAGCGTTTATGAATGATTCTACGGTTAAAATTGATTACGATTATATTTATACACCGAAAGAAGATTATATAACCGATTATATCAATCGTTTTCCCATGCAAAGCAATCTTTCTTCCCTGAAAATAGAAATTGCCGAAAAATACCCTAACCACCCATTTGCCGGAGAGCAGTACACAAAATATAATACGGGCGAATGGGTAGGTTTAGGGGCAGACGTAAAAAATAATTTTGACGAAGTGATGTTGAGAAGCCTATGGGACGGGTTCGATAATCTGCGTTTCTATACGGGAAAAGGCGAACAAAACGAACTTACAGGAAAAGGCAGATGGAACAGTACAGCGTATGCAATCGCATGGGAGCTAATGGACGCTATGGCTGATGAAATAAACAGACTGCGTAAACAGGACGGATTACCGGAATTAAAGATTGACAATTCGCTATGCTTTATAAGCGTAGGGGCGGCAGATTCAAAAGTGGATAGCGTTTTCGACAATGCGATACACAATTTCGAGCATAACAAAGCCGCGCACACTTACAGCGGTAAATCGAAAATGGCTGAGTGTTTAGCCTCTGTACGTCTAAAAGGAGAGGAAATAGTATTTAAACAAAAATACGATAATTCGACGGCGGTAGTTGCCCGTAATACCGTTAATGCTTGGTATAAAAGTCCAAATCATAAAAAAATTATGATGAACGAAAAGTATAAAACTATGGGGATTTTAGTAGTGATTACGAATACCGGAACTGGAGACGCATACGCTGTTTTTAAATAGACTTTATATATTACAGCACTAAAACAAATAAAATTCCAAAGGCGGCTTGTATTAATTTTACAAGCTGTCTTTGTTTATATATATTAATTTTCAGAAAAAAGGAAAAGGCGGGTGATATTATGCTTGATACATCTTAAAATTGATAAGCACAACATGGGCGGGTTACTTCGGTAATTCGCCCTCTTTTTATTTCAATAAAATAAATTATTAAAAAACCTTGAAAGGATTATATTTATATGATACAATTATTTAAGAATTTAAACAAACAAAAAATTATTTCATTCTTATTGATTATCTGTATGTTATTGCCGATATTACCGACGCTTGGCACATCTGCGGCAGTAAGCGGAATAACGTATTATGAAAATAATTTTGAATTGCCGTTATATGGCGCGACGGGCTGCGCTGTCAAAGACGTTCCCGGCATAACGGCAGGAACAGCGTTCACAATATTAGAGGAACAAGGAAGTAATTTAAAAGTAAAATTACAGAATGGGACAGAAACAACGATTGCTAAAATATTCTGCATGATAAATTTGCCGGACGTTATTCCGTCCATAAAATACGATATTACCAATTCGTATAATTCCGTATTTAAAATACGGGGCGCGAACATTTCCGGCATAACCGGAACATCAATTTATCAGAACGGAACGTCAAAAAAGAACAATCCGAGACTTGGCAAACAAGAATTTCTTGTCCCTGTTCTGTATGAAACGGCAATAAAAATAGCGGCGGCGCAAAAGAAAGCGTTAAGCGAAGATTATACGCTTGTCGTTTACGAAGCGTACAGACCGACGTTTGCACAGGATAAAATATATGCCGCATACAGTCCGCTTGTCACGAATGACGTAAGAGGCGATTATCCTGAAAGTTGGTTTATCGCAAGCGGAAAGTCAAATCATCAGGAAGGCTACGCGGTTGATTTAGGCTTGGCAAAAGTACAATCAGTTTCTTTTACCACGCTGTCAAATCCGGCATATAAAATAGCAAGCCTGACTGTTACGGACTGCGTTATGATAACGCCGATACACGATTTAACGGTAGATTCGGCAATATATAATTATCAAGCCGGAATGGTTATATATGATAAAACAGCGTGGCAGTCATATACTAAAACAGCCGCGTTTGCGGGGAGCGCAGACACTCAAAGACTGCAAAAATATATGACAGACGCAGGATTAACGCCCTTTGCCGCCGAGTGGTGGCATTTCAATGATAGTGACGCAAGAAATAACTTAGGCGACAGGGCAAGCGTTACGGGCGATTGGGAATTGACGGCAAATATGAGTATTCTGCAAGCCGTTTCAACTGCAACAAGCGGCGGCGATATACTCATAGAATCCGACGATTACGACTATTCGACAGATACTATTTATTATCCTAAAGTTATTAATCTGCCCGGAGGCAGGGACAATTACGGTTCTGCAATATCAGCCAACGACAATATAGTTACGAGTAATGCCTACTATGTAAACGACGAGGGCGAAAAAATTATTGCGATATGTATTGACCCTGCGTTGCCCGGAGCTTCAGAGCATGACGGCGGCAAATATTACGTGACTTTATCCGAGCAATTAACAGACAAATTTTTGATTGCCGCATTACGGTTATGCGAACAAAATAATATAAACAGTATATTATATCCCGGATTATCGTTTGCGAATATGAATTACTGGTCTGATTATGCGGTGAAAGTTCTTGTAAAATTTTACGAAATGACAGGAAAAAACAAAACATTGACTTTACAGGAAATCAACAACTTAATACAAGTAGTCCCGCCGCATGGGAGCGATTATATTCCGTCCGGCGATAATAATTTCGGCAATAAAGTTATTGACGCAATGAGAAATGCGTATAACTGGTGTATTGCTAACGAAAACGCAAGCTCGAATTTCTCCGGCAATATACAGATAAATTGCCTTACAAGTAATCTTAATGAATTAACAAGCGGTACGCAGTATAGCGGTCCGTATAAAGCTGAATTTGAAGTTAAGATAGACGCTGCTCCTAATGCTAAATTTAAAGTAGAATTAAAACAAGGCACGGGCAGTCATTTTTCCGACTTTAAAATATGTAATGCAAGCGGCGTTCCTTTTCCGGTTAGCCATGAATTTACGAATGGAGATAAATTATGGATTATAGGCGATTTACCTGAATTACAGCCGGATATGAAGTATGACGAAGCACATTTATTAAAAATTACGACAACAGGCAAATTCAATGAGGAATATTGGATAGGTATGCCTGACGACGACGATTTCCAAAGATACGCATTTATAACTTTCAGCGACGAGGCAACGGAAACGTCTGACTTTTGGATATTCGACGAACGCCCCGACGAACCGGAGCTTGGCTCGTTAAAAATCGGCAAAATAAATAAAGCGACGGGCGAACCCGTTCCGGGCGCACAATTCACAATGGAGCAAGTGGACGGAACATTTTCTGAGACAGTCACGGTTGGCGACGACGGATATTATACGATTGACGAATTGCCGGAGGGGAATTATAAAATTACGGAAATATACGTCCCTGACCCGTTGATTCTCGACACTACACCGAAAATTGTATATCTCAATCCTTTAAACGCAACGGAAGATAATCCCTTAATTGTAGAATTTTCAAACGCGCAGATGATTTGTGTTCATATATACAAATACGACAGCAAAACAAATGAGCCATTAAACGGCGCACAATTTCAGTTAAGTATAAAAGACCAAATTTCCGCGATTTTTACAGGCATAACGGGAGAATCGAAATGCTCCGGCTGCGGATTGTGCGTAAATCCGTGCGACGCGGAGGGCGTTATTTGTTTCGGTGCGCTTGAGCCGGGTTGGTACACGGTACGCGAAATAAATCCCCCGCCCGGATATATATTTGACCCTGCAACTCCCGCCATTCAAACATTCGAGGTAACGGGCAATGAAGTTCAGGAGATAGAATTGAAATTTGATAACAAGCGCAGACCTGAATTAGAAATCTTAAAAGTTGACGACAACGGCGAACCTTTGGCAGACGTAACTTTTGAAATATGGAAATCGGCTACACAGGAATTTTTTCGCGGCACAACAGATTCAAGCGGTACTATCATATTTGAATGGGATAATGAAGAATACCCGCTTGACGAGGATTCTTATTCAATTCGTGAAATTACTGTCCCTAACGGTTATATTATTGATACTGCGGTACGTGAAATAAATTTAGTCGCTAATCAAAGGAACTCCGTCACATTTACGAACAGCAAACGTCCGGGACTGACGATTGAAAAACAAGACGACAACGGCGAACCTTTGGCAGATGTAACCTTTGAAATATGGAAATCGGCTACACAGGAAATTTTCACAGGCACGACAGATTCAAGCGGTACTATCATATTTGAATGGGATAATAAAGAATACCCGCTTGACGAGGGCGCGTATTCAATCCGTGAAGTTTCCGTCCCGCAGGGATATTTGTTAGATAAAACGGTACGCGAAATAAATTTAGCCGCAAATAAAATGAACTCGATTGTTTTCACGAATAATAAGCGTCCTGAATTGGAAATCGTGAAAATAAACAGCGCGGGTGAAAGACTGGCAGACGCGGTATTTACGATAAAACGCGCCGGAGCAACAACAGAATACGAATTAATAACGGATTCAGACGGCAACATCGTTATAGAGTATGACAGCCCGTTATATCCGCTTGAAGCTGACCGATATATCGTAACGGAAAAAGTCCCGCCGGACGGGTATATTTTATCAAACCCGAATTTTCAAGAAGTTGTTTTAGAGCCGAACACGCGCAAAACTCTAACTTTTGAAAATCCTGAAAAACCAAAACTGACGATAGAAAAATACGACCAACGAGGCGACGGCAACGGCGATTTATTGCCGCTTTCGGGCGTAACCTTTCAGATATGGAAAACAGACGGCAGCTATGATGAAAATTTAACCACAGGCGCAGACGGTAAAATCAGAATTACAGATTTAATGACGGGCGAATATCACATAAAAGAGCTTTCGACCAAAGACGGTTACGTTTTAAACCCCGAAACGAAAACTATAATTTTGCACGGAAACGACGACGTAACCGTAACTTTCCACAATTTGAAACGTCCCGAACTGCTCATAACCAAACTTGACGCAAAAACAAATAAGCCTTTACAGGGCGCACATTTCTCCATCAGCAAAGGCGACCAAGTGTTATTTGACGATTTAATTACAAATGCGGACGGCGAAATTTTGATTGAATATAACGACGCTTACCGTTTATTAGAGGCAGGCGTATATAAAATCACAGAAAAACGCGCTCCTCCCGGCTATGATATAGTTCTTCCCGCTTCCCAAAATGTTGTTTTGAAAAACGGCGAACGTACAAGAGTTGAATTTTTCGACATCAGGAAACCCACGCTCGTCATTACGAAATTGAACGCTTTGACGCGCAAGCCTGTTCCAAACACGCTATTTAATATTAAGTGGGAATCCCCGACAGGCGGTATTCACGATTTAGGCACATGGTACACGGACAGCAAAGGGCAGATTATTTTTGAATTTGTCGAGGTTGGTTGGTATCAGATAACCGAAATAATGCCCGCGCCGGGTATGACGAAAGCAAAAAATCCCACGACGAGGATTTATCTCAACGCGGGTACAAACGCATATTCTGACAACGAATTACGCACAAACGACAATTCAAGCGGCGAAAATCAAAACACTTCCGGTCCGGGCGAAAATACGGTTGGCGGCAGTAATAACCCGCCGAGCGGAAGCGGTATAACGGTTATAGACCCTTTTGATAATACGCAAGTTATAACCCCGCCGTCACATCAATATAATCCTGAAACGGGCGGCAGTAACGGTATAACCGTAATAGACCCTGCGAGTAAAGTAAGCGGACAGGCTTTTGAATTTGCCGAAGAAATTGAAACGATTGACACAGTAAAAATTTCCGGCGTGACTGCAAAAGATTCTGACCCCGATATTTTTGTCGTATTTGCTTATGATGAAATTGACATGACTGAAACGGTTTTATCTGCTGAAGAAATAGAAACACGCGAATACGACGGCGACGACGAATATATTAATCCGAATTATCCGAATATAGAAGTCCGTTATTACAGCGAAATATCGGCGCAGTTTGCCGCTATTTTAGATAATGCAAGCGGCGGCAGAGCTTTTGCCGCATACGCCGACAGCAATCCGGGTACTATAGTCGATTTTCCGTTAAACGCAATCATCATAAAGAAAGAGGACGCAACGAACGGAAATATGCTTGCCGGAGGTGTATTTGAGATATACCGAATGTCGGACGAAACGAGCGGACAAAGCGGCACTCTCATAGCGAGAGTTGTCACGGGACACTCCGGTATGCTTGCGGTTGTCGGGTTTGAGGCAGGGACGTACTTTGTTAAGGAAGTTCGCGCCCCCGACAATTATACCTTGAATATTCAGGGTGTGCAGACTGCGTTATTCGTCCCTGATAATACTTCTAATATAGAGTTTACTTTTTCAAACTATCCTTTCGGGGCGATTTTGGTTGACAAAATTGACGCTGTGACGAATAAACCGTTAGCGGGAGCGCGGTTTGAATTGAAAAGAGCGGACGGCAGCCATGTTGAGTACGGCACTACTGATAATTACGGTCATGTGACATTCGGATTTTTAGAGCCGGGAGCGTATATTGTTTCCGAGCAGGAAGCTCCAGACGGCTATCAGATTGACACATCTCCGCAGACTGTATATGTCCCCGCGAACGGACGTATGCAAACGGTTTACTTTAAAAATCAGCCTCTTGGAAGTTTAGTTATAATAAAAAAAGACGCGAAGCTGAACACGCCGATACGCGGCGTAAAGTTTAAAGTAACAGATATACACGGCGCGAATATCGGCGATATAACGCCCGGAAATGGTTTTAGCGCGGACAGCATTTACACAACGGACGGCAACGGCGAAATACGCATAGACCACATTCCACAGGGTTTTTACCTCGTGACGGAAGTATATGCGCCGGACGGCTATCTGATTGACGAATCTGCAAAGGTTGTATATGCTGAGTGGGGAAAAATAAAGACGTGCGAATTTTGGAACAGCCGGACGGGTTCGTTAGTCATATCAAAATATGACGCGGTAACAAAAATGCCGCTCAAAGACGCGGTATTTATGGTTACGGACAGCAAAGGCGCGGTTGTCGGAGAATCGGGCGGACTTTTCAGAACAGACGATATAGGGCATATTTATATCTATGACTTAACTCCGGGCAGTTACAGAGTGTACGAAGAATCCGCGCCGAGTGGATATATTTTAGATAATACCGTAAAAACAGTTGATATTTTAAATGAAAAAATGTATTATCTTGAATTTTTCAATGAGCCTGTAAACAGTTTCACGATTATGAAATATGACGCGGACACAAGAAAACCGTTGCAGGGCGCGGTCATTCGCGTTCAAAGGCTTGGTTCTACTACTACGCACGTTGGAGATTTTACAACTGACGCGGACGGCATGATAATCATTGAGAATTTACTACCCGGCGCGTATTCGGTGCAGGAAATCACAGCCCCGCCGAATTACGTTTTAGACAATACAGTAAAAAATATTTCATTAGAGCAGAATAAACCGCAAGTCGTGACGTTATATAATCACCGTTACGGCGATTTATTAATAACGAAAATTGACAGCAAAACAAAAGCTCCTATTGAGAGCGTTAAATTCAAAATAACAAAACAGGACGGAACATTTATCGGAGAGCATTTAACTGATGCAGACGGCTATATTAATATTTCTAATTTAGTTCCCGGTATGTATATTATTCAGGAAACTGAATGTCCGTTTGAATATGTGCGCGATATAACGCCAAAGACTATAGAAATAAAGAGCAATCAATTACAGACAATTCAATTTGTGAATAAGCCAAAATCCCGCGTTCATATACGCAAATTAGACGCGGACACGGGAATCGGCGTCGCCGGAGCAGTCTTTACCGTCGAAAGCGGAAAAACTCTGATAGGCACGTTTACATCAGGAGTAAACGGCGAAGTCGAAGTAGGCTTGCTTGAACCCGGCGATTATATTTTTACTGAAATCACGCCGCCGACAAACTATACGCTTAACGGCGGCACAAACGATATTCAGAGGTTTTCTATCACCGATACAGACGAAATCACCATGACATTCCAAAATCACGCTTATGGAAATATGCTGATTATCAAACGCGACGAGTTTAGTAATTTGCCGTTAGGCGGCGCGGAATTTACGGTTAGCTATGCAAGCGGCGCATTTTACGGAAATTATACAAGCATGAACGACGGCACGATTTTAATTTCTAATATCGAACCGGGTATTTATTTAATCCGTGAAACACGCGCACCGTCCGGCTATATGCTTGACAATGCGGCTAAAACCGTGACCGTCCCTGCCGTTGTTACGACAGAGGTTGTATTTTTGAACAGACCAAAATCGGGAATACAAATTGTTAAGACGGACAGCGAAACACGCGGCGCATTATCTGACGCGGAATTTAAAGTCACTAAACCAAACGGAGAAGTGATAGGCATTAAAACGACGGATATAGGCGGCAATATCATTTTTGACAGCCTTGAACCGGGCAATTATATTGTGACGGAGGTACGCGCTCCGCAAGGTTATATATTGGACGTAACATCACAAACTGTTGTCGTAACGTCCGATAAAGTAACCACCGTTTATTTTGAAAATAAGCCTTTGAGCGGTATTCAAATCATCAAACGGGATTCTGTTAGCAAAAATCCATTATCAGGCGCGACGTTCAAAATAACGAAGCCTGACGGCGCATTAGTGGGAACTTATACAACGAATATATCAGGATTAATCCAAGTGGGCGATTTAACTTCCGGCACATACATTATTGCCGAAACAGCCGCCCCTGACGGGTATATTCTCGATAATATCCCGAAAACTGTAGAGGTAAAATCAGGCAAAGTTACAGAGGTAGAATTTGAAAATAAGCCGTTAAGCGGGATTAAAATTATTAAAACGGATTCCGTAACGAATAAACCGTTGAGCGGCGCAAAATTCACCGTTAGAAAATTAAACGGCGAACTCATAGGAAATTATATAACTTCTGTTGCGGGTGATATTATTGTCCCCGATTTAGAGCAGGGTTCATATAATATTCAGGAAATCGAAGCCCCTGACGGGTATGTTTTGAGCAACGCTACTCAAACGGTAGATGTGAAATCCGGCAGACTTGCGGAAATCGAATTTTTGAATGACCCTTACGGAAGTTTAGAAATTATAAAGACCGATTCTGTAACGGAAGCCCCGTTAAGAGGCGCGGTATTCAAGGTAGTCCGTGCGCTTGACAATTTTGAAATCGGATTATTTACCACTACGGCAAGCGGCAATATAATTGTGCCGAATTTAGAGCCGGGTGTTTACGTTATATCCGAAACGAAAGCCCCCGAAAATTACGTTTTAGACCAAACATCTAAAACTGTAACAGTTATAAAAGGCACGGTCATAAAAGCTACTTTTGAAAACAAACCGTATTCCGGCATACAGATTATAAAGAAAAATTCGGAAACGGGCGTAACCGTCGCGGGTGCGGAGTTTAAAGTTACGAAGTCAAACGGAGAAACTGTTGGTACATTTATTACTGACAGTTCAGGCACGGTTATTGTCCCGAATTTAGCTCCGGGCAATTATATTGTGACCGAAACGAAAGCTCCGCAGTTTTATGTTTTAGATTCTGCGCCGAAAACAATAGAGGTTAAAGCGGACAAACTTGCGGCTGCTGAATTTATAAATATCCCTTACGGAAATTTAGTTATAATCAAAACCGACAAGCAAACAGGCATTGGCTTACAGGGTGCTATCTTTGAAGTTAAAAAAGTTTCAGGGGAATTAATCGGGCAGTTTACAACAGGCGCGGGCGGTAATATTGTCGTGCCGAATTTAGTTCCGGGAGCATATATTGTTACCGAAATACAAGCCCCCGCAGGGTATGAATTGGATTCGCCGCCTCAAACTATACAGGTTGGCGCGGGAAGCGGAACAAACGCGGTATCTTCCGTTACGGGTTATCCTGACGGTTCGACTTCCGCGACGTTCGTATCTAATAATCCTTACGGCACGTTGGAAGTTGTAAAACTTGACGGAATTGACAGGAAAAAAGCACTTGAGGGCGCAACATTTGAGCTTCGGAGAGCTGACGGAACGTATGTTGCAACACAAGTAACAGACGTAAACGGCAAAGTATTTTTCGGGCAGTTAAAGTCCGGTAATTACGTTATTACTGAAACTATTGCCCCGAAAGGCTATGAAATTGATACAGCGTCAAAAAATGTAACGGTAACGGCGGGAAATCCTGAATCAATTATATTCTATAATAATCCGTTCAGCGGAATACAAATCATCAAGACGGACGCGGTAACGAATAGGGCATTATCAGGCGCGACATTTGAAATCACGAGAGCAAACGGCGAAAAAATAGGGACGTACAGAACAGACGGCACGGGTAAAATCATTGTTTCAGGATTAACAGAGGGTGTTTATATTGTGAGTGAGACAATCGCGCCGGACGGTTATATCCGCGACGAATTACCCAAAACAATCACGGTTAAATCGGGTAAACTTGAATCTGTTGAATTTCAGAATAAACCGTATTCAGGCATAGAAATAATCAAGACGGATTATTTTTCAAACGTGCCTTTACGCGGCGCAACTTTCACCGTCGAGAGAGCCAACGGCGAGAAATTGGGCGAGTTTACGACTGACGACACAGGCAAAATTATTGTGCCGAATTTAACTGACGGTGTTTATATCGTCTCGGAAATCAGACCGCCTGACGGCTATGTAATCAGCGAACAGCCTAAAACGGTCACGGTTAAATCGGGCGTACTGACAACTGTAAAATTCGCCAACAAACCGCTTGCGGGTATAGAAATTCTCAAAGTAGATAAATTTACGCATTTACCTTTGAGCGGCGCGACGTTTGAGATTAAAAAATCGAACGGCGAAATCATAGGCACATTCAAAACTGACAAGACCGGAAAAATTATCGTCCCTGACTTAGAGGACGGTGTTTATATCGTTGCGGAAACAATAGCTCCAGACGGCTATCAAATAGACGAAGTGCCGAAAACAATTACGGTTAAATCAGGTAAACTAACGCCTGTTGAGTTTGAAAATAAGCCTTTGGCAACTTTAAAAATCCTCAAACTTAACAGCATGACACGCGAACCGATTGCCGGAGTTGAGTTCAATATAAGCAAAATGAACGGCGAAAAACTTTTGAACGAGTTCGGGAGCTTATCATTTAAGACTGATATTACAGGCTCGATTTACGTTCCGAATTTGAGCGACGGTTATTATGTAGTCACGGAAATAAAGACCGCAGACGGATACTTTATTGACAAAGAGCCGAAAACGGTTTTAGTTGAATCCGGCAAAACTGCGGTTTTAGAAATTACTAATATTCCTATGGCGGGATTAATAATCGTTAAAACAGATGAACAGACAGGCAAGCCGCTTCAAGGCGTAGTCTTTGATATTAAACACGCTGACGGTTCTTTTGTTACAGGCAATATAACGGACGGAAATCAGCCCGGTACGCCCATCAACAGCCCGAACAAATCTACAAGCGAAAACGGCGATATTACAGGCAGTTTCACGACAGACGCAAACGGACGCATACAAATAAACGGACTTGCGGCGGGAGAATACAGGGTTATAGAACGCAAAACCATTGACGGGTATGAGCTTGACTCTACGGTATATAATGCGACGGTAGTTCCGGGCAAAATGACAACTTTACAGCTTACGAATAAGCCAAAAGCGGGACTGCGTTTAATCAAAATCGACAGTATAACTAAAAAAGGTATTTTCGGCGTTGAATTTATGTTATTCGATAAAAATAATAAATTTGTGGGCGTATATTATACGGATAATAGCGGCATTATAGATTTTCCTACTGATATACCGGAGGGACGTTATATAATCCGCGAAACGAGAGCCGCCAAAGGTTATTATCTTGACGATATGCCGAAAACAGTTGAATTTATCGCGGGGAAAGTCACGGAAATCCGTTGGGAAAATACGCCTGAACTCGGACAAATCCAAATACTCAAAAAGAGCGGGGACAACAACGAAATCAACGGACTTTCGGCGGGTACTCCGCTACAGGGCGCAATATTCGAGATATACAATTACCGCACGGGCGCATTAGTTGACAGGATTGTTTCCGGCAAAGACGGACGCGCAGTTTCTAATCCGTTGCCGCTCGGCAGATATACCGTCAAAGAAGTTCAAGCACCGAAACATTATATTTTATCAGATAAAACGCTTGATATAGAGATTGAGTTTGCGACACAGATTATACGCAAAGACTTTTTAAATTACAGCGCGAACACGGGCGTGTCTATACGGAAAACAGGTAATGTTGAGGCAATGCCGGACGATATAATCCGATATGATATTAGAGAACTCCGCAACACTTCGGCAGTTCCGCTCACGGACTTCTATTGGCGCGACGTTCTCCCGACAAACGCGGTAAGGCTTAATAAAATCGTAACAGGTACGTTCAATCAGAGCTTGAAATATAAGGTTACTGCGACGACAAATAAGGGCGATACGAAAGTCATAGCGGATAATTTATCGACGACGAAAAATAATGTGATAGACTGTTCTAATGCCGCGCTCGGCTTAAAGTCTGATGAATTTATTACGAGTATCAGTTTTATATTCGGCACGGTCAAGGCAGGATTTTCAATGGTTGAAGCTCCGCAGATTTATGTAAAACTTTTATCGAATTTACAGGACGGCATGGAATTTGCGAATAAATGCGACGTTGGGGGCAAATACGAGGGAACATGGATTATATCAAATTCGACGTGGACGACAAAAGTATATAATCCTAAAAAATTACCGAAAACAGGATATTAATGTAAACTGAAAAATTCGGAAAGCCAAAAACGCAATGGGCAGGGAAAGAAAATTCCCTGCCCTAATTTTATTTATATGATTTACTTAGAAAATATCCGTTATTACGGTGTTGAGCAGTATTCGCGTGTCAAGTTAGAAAGTGCTTATTCGGTACGAATACTATGATAATCTTCTGCCAAAATAGCATAATTAACCCTATCAAACAAGCCATTGTTGCACCTTTCTGCTTGCCGCATAGTGCCTTCATAAATCATTCCGCATTTTTGCATGACCTTGCCCGATGCCGGGTTTTCGTGCGCGTGAGCGGCATAAACCCTGTTGTAACCTATTTCTTTGATAAAAAACCCAATAACGGTTTTTGCTGCCTCAGTTATCAACCCTTGATTCCACCAGTTTTGCCCAAGTTCAAAAGCAAGATTAATTTGCCCAATATGGTCATCTGGAAAGTTTCCCCTAAACCTGCCGATTACTTCACCCGATGATTTGAGTTGGATAGCCCAATTATAAAAGTTAGGTTTTTCATACTGTGCAAACCAAGAGTCGGTGAATATATTATTGAGAGTCAGCACATCATCTATGCTGTTCATTGGTTTGTAGTTTGTCCATTTCCAACCATCAAAGTTGTCCCAAACATTATGGAACATAGGTTCAAGGTCTTCTCTAATAAATCGGCGAAGGATGAGCCGCTCCGATTCAAGTGTAACTGTGCCTTTATGTGTCATATCGTTCCTCCGTACCTAATATAAATTTTCTGTATCTAATTTAAAATATCTTTTCGTCTATTGTTACAAAATTTCCCTCTTTATAACCTAAATATGCACCTATTATTTTTTGTAAATTTACCTTGTTTTTAATTTGTATATCTGTAAAAAATAATAATGAATATAAATATTTTAAAAAATCGTTTTGCCAATCTTCGCCGAATTTCTGTATTTCGTTTTCTATCTCTGCTGTACTCATTTCGCAATTTTTAAATTCGCTAAATTCTTTTTTACTCATTGTCGATTCCTCTTTTTTTTCTTTTTATCGTTTTTTTTATCCGAGCAAATAAATTTAATGACGTATTCGCTTCCGGCTCTGTCGGTGCAGTTAGCAAATTTTTTGTATCGGCGTGTAATATCTGCGCTTCTGCAAACCGCCTGTCGAGCCGTTCAAGCTGTTCATCTTTGGCTTTTAATTGCTCTCGTAAAAATTCGATTTCCTGTTCTAATAATCGCAAAGTAAACTGCAAAGTAGTTTGCGATTCGCTTTGCGTTTGGTTTGCGTTCTCACTTTGCGAATTTTCAGAAAAAGCGCGTATTATCAGGCGTTCTTGCTGTTCATCAATCGCAAACTGGTTTGCGTTTTTTCGCAAACTGCTTTGCAAACCTAACTTTGCGATTTTATTTCTAACAGCTTGCTTGCTCACGCCTATTTCATCAGCTATTTGTTTAATGGTTTTCATTAAAATATTATGTTGCTCCTACAAGTATTTTCTCATTTTTTTCAGCTTCAGCCTTACTATGTTTATTCTCAAATTCTGTTTTTCTATATTGAAAGCATATTCCCATTCTTGTGGAATGACTGCCTTTATAGATTATTTCAGGGTTTACTCGATAAGCTCCACCGTTTATTTTTTGTAAAAATGATACTCCGTCATTGTCTGCTTCGCATAATGCTTTAATTGTGCGATTAACAGTTTCATAGCTCATTCCGCTATTTTCAGCTATAGCTCGTTGTGTCATAACTAACTGATTTTCTTTATCAAGATTATCAATTATCCAAAATGCTAATCTTAATTTTTGATTTGCAATGCCGTCTACACCGTTCACAAAATGTTGAAACCATATTTTGTGGAAATTAAAGTCCCTTTCCTCCAAAACATTAATCTGCATTGGATATGTTTCACCTGTTTCGGGGTCTACTAAAGTTTTATAACCGATAAACCTCTGTTTTTTTGAAGTAGTTATATTTTTCTTCTTTTCGTCTTTTATAGACATAATTTGTTCCACCTTTCAGACTAATTTTGATATGCTCATTTTTTTATATTATATAACATAAAATTCCGTATGTCAAGTATAAAGACGAAACAATATCTAAATTTTTTATGAACTTGTATCTGGTAAAACATATCATTGTTTGTCAGAAACCATATCAAAGTTTGTCAGAAACCATATCAAGCAAAAGTAGAGAAAAGCTCGCTATTTAGCCAAAAACTAACTTTTTAAGCGAAATTTACTCTGTATCTACAATTATGAGGTCGGTTGAAGTCACTTAGATTTTTTATTCTAAAATTTAAGATGTTGCTTTTATTTCAGAACAAATTATGTCTATAAAAGACGAAACATAAAACCGTTGCGCTTGCGTGGAAGTCAAGGGACGGGTAGTATTTTCAAAAAATTTTTCTTCTTGTCTGCGGACAACGAAAATTTTTTTGAAAATCTCCACCCTCGATAAATCGCCCTTGACTTCCCCGCATTCCGGGCGTGTCATTGCGATGCCGCCAACGGGGAAGCTGATAAGCCACAAGGTTCAATCAAACTTCCCCGTTGCCGTCCTCTCCATTATACGCCCGGAAACGCTCCACTCGTGTCTGCTTTCCCCTGCGTTCTCGCGGGCGTTCCCCCCGCCCCCCCCGCCGCTACAAAGAAGCTGATTCGGCGATTGCGAACGAGTGAGCATATCGACGGTCGGCTGATGGGCGGCGGCAACAGCGGCATGGAGCGCAAAAAGGGACTGCGGGAGCAGGCTTCTTTTGCGCTCCATGCCGCGTTCGCACCCTGCAAAAACGGTTACGCGTATATTTTTCTTCAGAAAAATGTATGAGTAAACGGATTTTGCTTGACAAAATCCGTTCGATATGTTATAATGCTCTCATAACCTTTTTATTTTATCTATCGCCGTAATCACTTTTTTGTGGTTTTTCGCGTTTAACTTTCGGCTGTAATTTTATTTATCTTTTAAGCCTTTGCTCGATAAATAAAAGATGTTGAACGCAACTATGTAATTTATCTCGTTCAGAGAGGGCGTATTTTTCGTTTTGCAGGGCTATTTTGATTTAGGTCATCATTTTACCCCTAAAAACTTTTTCGGCTGGATTTACCCCTTGTTTTTGCTTCTGTGTGACTTTTAATCTTTTCACTTCTTCAGGTTTCAATTTTAGCTTTGACTTCCGTTCCAGTTCGAGTACGCTACAGTGCCAGTAATCTTTTTGAAAGCACTTCCTTTGTCTTTTCCTGCTTGTATTTCCGATAAGTCCGACTTTCGCAGGGTTTTTCATGGGTTTTAGTAAAAACTGCCACGCAATAGGTTTTTCGCTGTTGCACCGTCACCGGTAAGACGTTAAAACACCGTGTTTATGACCTATTTTTCCTGAACACGACTTTTTCAGTTTGTCATAATCTAAAATCGCTCTAATTATGGGGCTTTTCTCTGCATTTTAATTTTTAAGAGGTGATTTCTATGCCTAAAAGACCCAGTTTAGTCAAGCAAGTTCAAAATACCCTTGACGGTAAGCTGAAAATCGGTCATTCTAAATATTTGGATAAGTTAAAGAACGATACTGCCGAGCATATTTATTCTTGGAGTACATACCGTTCCTACTTGAAACACGGCTGTTATTTTGCTAATTGGGCGAAAATTACGCATGGTTGCAAAGACCTTGATTCTGCCCGAAATTATGTCAATGAGTATCTGCAAATGCGAATTGACAACAAAATAAGCCCTTATACGCAGAAACTTGATGCCGCTGCTATTGCCAAAATGTACGGCTGCACTACAAAAGATTTTATTCAAACCGAAACGCGCCGCAGAGCTGCCATTGAAAGAAGTCGCGGAAATAAAGTCCGGGACAAGCATTTTTCTGAAAAAAGAAATCAGGATTTTGTTGATTTTTGCCGTGCTACGGGGCTTCGGCGCGCCGAAATTACCTCTCTGAAAAGTAGTCAGTTAGTTTTTGATGAAGATACTAATTCTTATTTTTTAGATGTCATTGGTAAAGGCGGTCGGCAACGGTTTGCTCCGATCCTTTCCGATGAAGCTGTAGAGCGTGTTAAAAATGCGGACGGTTTAGTTTGGCGTAAAGTACCCAACGGGGCGGATATTCACGCCTACAGGGGCGATTATTGCACGGCTATTTATAATAAAAATGCTCGCTCAGTCGATAATATCCCAAAAAAAGAAAGATATTGTTGCCGAAGCGATTTAAAAGGCATTTGGTATGATAAAAAAGCTATGATTGTCGCAAGCTCGGCTCTCGGTCATAACCGTATCAGCATTATTGCCGCTCATTATATCAGAAAGTGAGGTTTTTTATGTTAGAAGTTGTTAAAAGAGCTTTGGGGCGTTATCCTGAACCAAACGAAAATGAAAATTATACTCATGTTATTTTTACTCGTGATGAATATATTAAAAATATCGTAAAAATCAACGATTTAGAAGAAAATATTAAAAAATTAGAGCGCGATTATAATGCTCGAATTGAACATTATAAAAATTCTGCCAATGATAAAATCGCAGAAATCCGGGCACAGGCTGATGGGCGCGTCGCTGAAGCTCATGCGGAAATGAACAAACACAAAGATAGAGCTGACAACTTTGAAAATGCAAATGAAAACCTTATCCGGGTCGCAACGGAGAGAGCGAACGCAAAAAGGGGGCTTTCCCCTAAAAAACAGCATATCGGTTATGTTTTTTTGAATATTGAGCAATATGTTTATAATTGCGAATGTTATTTTTCAGAAAAATCTGATAAGACAAAAATCTTGAAACTTCCTTGCTTTCGCGTTCGTTTGCAATCGCCTTATCAGGTCAATTTTGATTTGCAATCCGTTGAAAATCTAACATCAAATGATTTTAAAAATAAAAAAATTTATAATATGCTTGGTCTTGTTTTAAATTATAATATAAAAAATTGGTATGAAAATGAATTAAAAAAATTATGGAATGAAGAAAAACAAAATTTCAATTTTGAAACTTCGTATAAGGCTAATTTTCAAAAAGGTTTTTGGGAAGTTGAATATTTAACCCGATACATGGTTAATGTTCCCCCGGATATGATGATAGAAAAGTAAAAGCCGGCTACATCTTGCGCCGGCTTTTTTTATGATTCCATTTTTTCTAAAAATTCGGTTGGTGAAATAACTTCAGAAAATTTCAAAAATTCAGTATCACGGCTGATTATAAAATCAATATTTTCTTTATCAGCACAAACAGCGATTAAGGCGTCCTCAAAATCCTTTATACTTGATTTTATGGCATTTTGACAGTCGATTTTCGTTACTGATATAACCTCGAATACATCAAGCAAATTCTCTATGGCTTGTATGCTTGCATTAAATCCAATCGCTTTGCCGAGCAAAAAATAAATATCGGTAATACTGCTGGCTGTTATAAAAGCTGTGATTTCCTCATCTGCAATTAAATCAAAAATGGCGTTCGCCTCCACATGAAAAGGTTGCCGTACTGCTAATTTATCTAATACGACATTCGTATCAATCAGAGCTTTTTTCATTCTACCAGTCCTCGTCTTTCGATTCTTTCTTGTCTAATATCGTCAAGATTAAATTCAAAGTCAGCGGGAATAATTCCTGTAAGGGCGTTTATTGCCTTTCTTTTTTTCTCTTTTTGGGTTTCGTTTAATTTAATTTCTGCTGTTTCATCTTCCCAAAGTATAGTTATCCGCTTATTTGTGGGGATTTTAACCACTAAATTTGTGTCGGAAACTAATTGAACATTATCGGTAAAATAGCCTTGATGTGCTTGTAACATTTTTAAAACCTCACTTTCAAATTAAAAAAAACAGCTTCTTTGTAGCGGCGGGGGGTG
>Ga0082212_10003064_pt1 | contig 23882 bp, 39 predicted proteins | sample TergutNt197P3_FD_71548 | JGI IMG/M metagenome (GOLD analysis project Ga0082212, IMG submission 71548) | Neocapritermes taracua P3 segment gut microbial communities from Petit-Saut dam, French Guiana - Nt197 P3 | ecosystem: Host-associated > Arthropoda: Insects > Digestive system > Gut ... | reverse complement strand
GAACTTCAAAGGTACTCGTTCTTCAATGAGTACTTCGGGTTCTTCCATACTATTATAGACTTCAATAATATAGTCCACATAAGCATCGGTGTACTTTTCCATGTCATTAGAGTAAAACTTCGACTGAACTACATCGGCTTTCCGTTCTAAAAATTTTTCTTTGGAAATCTTGCCGAAGTGTAGTCGAAGTTTTAACTCTGCAAGGTCATGCGCTTTCGTACCCTCTTCTGCGTACTCGGAAGTCTTTTTAGGCTCTTTACTTTCGAGTAATGCTGACTTGGTACAACGAAGCCACCGATGAGATGAACTCGGACTAAGGATACTATGCTTATAGGCTGTTTGCATAGTCAATGAGTGTTGCGTAATGCTGTGGGTCAATGTCAGACAACTTGCTACCACCAAGAGCAATATACTTTTGGCGCATCAGTCCTTTGTTGTCATCATTACGGTCAAAAGCACCTTTGATTGCTCTACGTGCCGATTCCATATCAGCACCACTCGCTGACGGAGTAGGATTGTTAGCCGGCGCTTGTTGTTGAGGAGTAACACGAGGTTGCTCTGCCACAGGTGGAGTGGGTGTGCTAACTTTCTGCTTTTGTGCAGATTCAGCAGCAGGGACTTGTGCTGAATACAGTGGTCGCATAGGAGTTGTCTCGCCATTACCGAGTATCTGTGCGACTGATTCTAAAATTGCTATATCACATTTAGCAAAATTAGCGGTGTCAATGGATAAGTTAATTTGCATCGTTACTATTATTTAATTTATTTTTATATAGATTTACTTTCTCTATAAGTAATTCTTCTAATTCTTTTAGGTTCGTACCGTTTTTAATTAATATCTGATTCTCTATAATCTCTTTTCCACTCATTAATAGCCCTATACCTGTGGATTTACTCCAATTAAATACGAACTGTTGATGCTTAAATGACATAATATCATCATCGCTCGGAGTAAAGTTCATATCGGTAGTAGCTATTACTATGGTCTTATTGACTAACTCCTCTATTGCTCTTTCTTCTGAAACAGATAGTACTGCTTCCCCTGCAAGCACTCGCTTCAACTTGTGCTGCGGATGTCTCACATTAGCAAACAACCATTGGGCGAACTCTTTATCAGTCCACCCTGTTAGTTTAATTACTTCTGATAGTCTTATAGTATTCATACGTTCAAAATATTTATGCAAAGTTAGGAAAAATTTTTCAATTTACCAAATTTTTCGGGCATTATTTTTAGGCAATTTTAAGCCCTCTGCTGCAATTTCATATCCAAAGGTTAATGACCTTTGTTCCTATCGTTTTTCTGCCTACGCTTACGAAATATGAACGCATGAGAGGGCTAAAACTCAATCGGGCATCGCACCCCGAACAATACTTTTATCGACCTTGTCAGGAAATACTACTTTCATTCCGCCGGCTAATTTAACCACATCACGATAATAGTATTCGGGCAAGAGTAGGTCTTCTTCGAGTATATATAATTCTGTGAAGTGGTGAGTTATATGCCCCGATAAATATTTATATTCGAGATTCGTTTTTTGATTCTTTGCCAAGAACTCATGAAAGTATGTAAATTCATGAACTAAATCAGTAGGGTTATGCAGAGCGTTTATACTTGATACGTCCTTATCTATTCCAATTAAATGCTTAAAGTTTGGGAGTAGTGTTGTATCTTCGTTCCTTTTACCTCTCGGAAACCACTCACAAGTAATATCAACGTGCTGCGGGCAAGCGATAGATACAGTAACATTAGTAAAGTACTTTCTTCCTGTACCAACACTACCACGACTGCGAATTTCGTAGAACAAATCTACAAATGCTTCGTTAGCACTATAATATTCTTTTGCTATCATGCTTTTCTTCTAAATGGTTGTTTTCCTTGTGGACTATCTTTACGATTGTACTTATCGTACTGTCGTTTATTATCCCTACGTTCAACATCTTGTTTAAGACGCTCAATTTCATTCGAGTTTAAACGTTTCATTTATTTGAAGTCATCATTTTGTTTAAGAACTCGTCCTTGTCGCATATACTCTTAGCGATACCGTAAAGGTCAATCCAATCCTTTGGTCTGTTTGCTTTCCGTTTGAACTCAAAAGACCATTCGGGTAGAGTAATATCCAAACCGCATGGAGTAGTTAAGTGTTTAACTCTTACTCCGCTCTGTGTATAGGTAGAGAAGAAATCGACCTTGATATTACCAAACTGTGTAATACCAATCAATCCTATCTCTGCTTCCGAGTACTTATCACATTTGGTTTTCGCCGGTGATGCTTCCATGAGTTTACGAATGAGTTTCTTCGATTCTTCGCTTGGATTTACTAACAGTATATCCAAATCATTGTAGTTCTTGTATAGTCCTACTGCGTGTAGTGCCATACCACCCGTTACCAAGAATTGGTCGCACTCTAATAATGTTTTGAAGTGTTTAACTGCATCAGAGTATTCACGATGCTTACTTTCTTGAAGACCAACAATTATATTAGTGGTCTGCTTTTGTAGATTTTGTTTCTGTTCCATTTTTTTTAATATTATGCTGCTTTGTTTATAAATATCCAATCCATTTCTAAAAATAATTCATAGAGTTCTGCATACTCATCGAAATAGTTAAACCATTCAAGTATCCACACTTGCGGACTGCCTCGATACATATATATCTTATACCTGTCAAACATTTCGAGGTAATCCATAACGTCCATGATACACTCCTGTTTTATTGGCATTTCAAGTCCTATTTCGATGTCGGTACTCATTCCCAAGATACTTTAATGTATGTATCGTAGTCCTCAATCTCATATCCTGCATCGATGAGTTCTGATTCTAAGTCTTTACTCATCGAATCTTTTCCGACAGTCATAGAGTACTTATATCCTTGTACTGCTTTTTTTACAGCGGAATTAAATAGGCTTATTTGAATAGCAAGACCTTTGATGTTTTGCTCCGTTGCTTCTCGCGCTGCTTGCGCTTTAATTAGTTCTGTTTTCATAATGATTCAAAGTCTTTATCAAGTTGTTCTAACTTAGTATTCAAGCACTCTCTGAATAGCGGTATTAGCCAAGTCATATCAAATTTATCGTACTCATTTGTATAAGTGAGTTTAGCTTGTTGGTCTTTAAGATTCTCATCGGCTTTCTCATACGCTTGTATGTCAGCTAATATACTCTGACCTTTTTCTAATTGTTCTTTTGTCATATCTTATAATATTTAAGTTTGTGAGTATAAAAGATATTCTCTACGCCATTATACCCATGTTTTAGTCAAGGTTTTAGTGGACAACAAAAGTTTACTTCTTCATTTGCTCAATCTTGATGTCTGCCTTTGCGTTTACTGTTTTTTTGTATGCTGAATAATGAGGACACCCTATCATAGTACCAAGTATTAATAGTAGTATAAATGATAATATAACTATTAATCCGCTTGCGTGTAGTGCCATACTTCCGTTCTCATCTTTACTTATCAATTTCATTGTAGTAGTATATCTTCTATTTTGTTTAACCATTCTTTATTTATAGTACTCCATAACTGCTCATCGCCGGCTGGCGGTATAAATGCTTCGGTAATGTAGTACTCCGGTTGTGCATAACGTAAGAGTGTACTAATACCTACTGTTTCTTCTTCTCGATATATATTTTGTTCATCAAAGAGTTGTACAAACAAATCTTTTACATCAAACTCAACAAGTAAATCCATGAACGCAATAGCGTATTCCCTTTTACTTTCATTAACCCATCGAGTTAGCCAACAGTCGAACTGCCTCGCACCGTTTGTTACTTTGCACCAAGCCATTTCAATATCCACGTACTAACTGCGTAAACAATCCTGTTACTAATCCTTGATATAGTAAGTACACAATCACTCCGCATATTATTATAAAGTAAAAGAAGTAGAGTAGTGCGCCACTTGTTACTGAACTACCGTCCTTTTGTGCTGACAGTGCGCCAATTATACCGGCAAGCATCGCCGCTATAATAAATAGCATTATGAATATTAGTACTATCATAACTATAAACTTATTAATCCTATTACTATAAAGGCAAATAATACTGCAAGTAAAGGCGACAAAGGTAGTAATAGTGCCATTCCTAAGTTCATGCCGTCATTCTTCTCTTTCTTTGAGAATATACTAATAATCATAAAGGGTATAATCATTAGTACCTGTCCAAGATAGTTTTTATTCATACAAACCCACTTTATAGTCGGTATAACATACTCCGTTTTGCCATATACGTTCACTACCATTGCGGAGTAACAGTCCATAATGTAGTCGTCCCATAAGTAATAAAGTATCTTTGCTGTTCGTGGTTTCCCACTCATCGCAGCCGGATATGTACGTTCCGTCCGCTTGTAGTATGCAAACCCCGATGCGCTTCTGTATGCTCACTCCCTTTGGTAGTGGCTCGCCAAACTTGTAAAGTTGTCCGTTGTGTTTCTGTATCATAATCTTTTGTTGTTAGTGTATCGTATTAATAAGTAGTCGCCAAAAGGCACATTTTTACGTGCGCTTGTACTTAACGCCAATGCGCCTTTTGGTTCTATCTGTGAGTATGAAAGGTATCACTCCTCGCATACCCTTTTGTATATGCGCACCGTATCACTACGATACGCACACAAGTAGTTAATCAATAAATATTATACTATGTCCAAACTCATTATTAACTTAAATGTGAGTAAGGGCGGCGCAAACCTACCCTTACCCTGCCCGGACTATTAGTCCAACAAATCTTCGCACGGCTCAACTTGTTCGAGACGTGTTGTTCGGAGTTTGCCATGCGTACCGTCTTGATTGATAGTCTTAATAAAGAGTACCCACTTTCCGGAGCGGTTGTCAATATCGGCGTTTTGAACGTGAACATTTATCCCGCTTTCTATTTCTCTCATCGTACTGCCGATGATACTTTCGTCAAACTTTTCAAGTTCGGGCAACTTAGCCAAGAACTCCGCTACCTGCTTTCTTTTTCGCTCGACAACGTTAGCCACACTGAATGGTTCTAATTTGGGCAGGTTTGACTTCCAAACTAATTGGCTTTTTAGTGCTTTGCACTTCGTTTCCAATTCTTTTACTAATGCTAACTTAGTACTATCGCCCAACGCTTTCGCTGCTCTACGGACAAGCACTATCGCAATAAAAGCCATGTCCTGCGCATCTTTGTCGCCCGCTGTGTTGATTTCGCCGGTGCTTGCGGGTGCTACTTCCAAAAAGTCCTCAATAATGGGCAAATTATCCTCTATTTGGTTTACCAACTCGATGCGTTTTGCTTCACTCATTGACTGCCCGCTCTCTTTGACTGCTTCCCTTGCAGCCCTCGCCTTTTCTATCCTTTCGGCTTCTTCTGCTCTCTTTTTTGCCAATAACTCGGCAACGTATTGCCTGTTGCGCTCCATAGGACTAAATTCTACGGCGTTATCTTCGCCTCTTACTCTTTTTTCCATTTTTGTAAATATTAATTTGTTTATACTCTTTATAAGAATTTCATTGTACAAAGGTAAGTATTTTATTTGAAACTACCAAATTATTTTTGAAATATTTTTTCACTTTTTTGCTAACTTGTTGAGATTTAATTATATAAATCTATATCAAAACCGAAGTTTTTTACAAAATATACTGCATCTTCAAAATTATTAAATTCAGGATGTGCGAATCCTTCCGGCTCATAGAATTGCCTCATTTTCCCTCCATTTGGTAGTATATAATCCTCTGGTAATACTATATCCACGATAAAATATGTATTAATTTTTTCAAATATACTAAAAGGTATAGTCATAAATTCTAATACTCGTATATTGCTAACTACTGTATATGTCCGATGTATCGTTTTACCTTGTTGGTTTACCGTAATAATATGCTTAAAATAGTACTCATTATTATATAATAAATCACCGTTTTCGTTTAATTCTACGTAAATATCCACAATACCCGATATATCCGGTTTACAGAATAGTATGTTTTTAATGTTTTTAGCCATAATTTAATTTATTTTTTGTGAGCGCAAACGGTATCACTCCTTTTGCGCCCTGTCGGTACTCCTTATAATAGGGAGTGTTTACAACTCATTTGTGAGTTCGCTATGGCAACGGCTACAAACGTATGTATGTACGTTGTTACCTTTGCGCTGTGTGTATTTGCGCTGTGTATCGTGACAACCCCAACAATACCCGATAAAACCGCACAATACACAAAAAATTAGGATAGGAAATAATAAAGCCATGTTATAACGCATCAAAATATTTAGTATTTATAAAAATTCCTTTCTCATTTATTACAAGAAAACCCATGCGCCATACTTTTTCAGTATTTACATCAAAAGTACTACCATTATATTTAACTGTACCCCAATCGCTTTTTAATTTTCGTACCTTTATAAATTTATATTTCATATTATATAAATTTAAAGTTATTTAAAAATGTTATTCTACTGACTGTTTGTCCATTCATGTAGTACTTATAAAAGTACTTACCATTTAAGTTTTTACTTACAATATAAGTAAAATTTTCACCATATATATTTATATATTCATACACACTTTGCATTAAGTAGCCGGTGTCAATTACTTCACGCTTACTTTTTAATGTAGCGTATTTCTTAAATTGTACTAAATTTTTTATCATAATTCAATTTTAAATTTTTTTGGTGATTCTTTCCAAGCACCAAACGTTTCAACATATCCGCCGGTATAATCGTTATTAAACTCAACTTGTTTTAATCTCAATGTAAAACACTTATATTCGTACATTGGACTTTTTACGTCTATGGCAGCCTTATACGCTAATTTAATAGCGTTTTTATCCGCCGTTGTTAAATGGTACTTTCCTGTAATTTTCATAATAATATACTAATTTGTGTTTGTATCATATTCCGGTACAAAGGAGTTTTTACTCTTTTTTGTAATTCTTTAAGCATCACAAGACTATTTTTTGACTTGTTAAATGTTCTCACGAATAAATTGTACTGTTTAATTTCGTTTTTGTCCATGTTATTTTCTTATTAGTGATAAAACATCGTTGTATATGATTTTAAGTGAACCTCGCTCGCAATTTTTGTAAAATTTGGAGCTATCCCTTTTTAATAAAGCACTAAAAACTTCAAAGGTAAACTCATTTCTACTATCTAAGTTCACAATATTCATGAATCCATATATCTCTAAAAAAGTAATTGAATAACTTTTATTCATAATTATAAATATTTAATTGATTAATACTATTTTTTTTAATACTACTTGTAATAAATTGTGTGATCCCAATATGTGACATCAATTAAAGCGGGTTTTACCTCCATTTCATTAAGCCAGAGCAATTCACCGTCTTTATTCTGATATAGTCCTAAACATTCAATTCCTTCTAACACACCGTCTACTATGTTTGCTCTTAATTTTCCGTTCCCGTCTGTGATAGCATAAAACGGGCTGTCAGACATTACTTTAATTCTTTTTTCGGTCTGTAATTCTACCACTGAATTTTTGTATTGTTTCATAACTATAAACATTTTAAGGCTGTACCATTTTATTGGTACAGCCGTTGTTAATACTAAACTAATATTTGCACCCATTTTTTTAATAGAATTCATATTCATTTTGCGATATTCCGGCATTTTCAAGCCGTTGCATCAAATCTTTTGCTAAACCATAGTTGATATTAAGCACTATTTGCCGGCTGTTTTTTCGATTAAATTCGAGTTTACACTCCTTCAAAATTTTTTCAAAGATGCTGCAATTTCGCACTAATTTAAAAGAATAGATAAATTCTGTTTTTTTTGCCCCTTGTAGTGTTTTTTCATCATAACGGCACGGTACTAATCTACCGCTATTTATGTAAGAAAATTGCTTGAAATATTCACAGAGTTCGCGATAAAATATTAAACTATTTCGCGTATCTACAATTGATTTAAATGACGATTGATGCTTGCTTGTCGTATTACTGAAGAACTTTGTACATTTGTTTAAAACCGTCCTACCTTCTCCGTATCCAATGGGCGTATTATATGAGTAAATTATAAACCTGTCGTCATTAAAACGTTTGACAGTAATGTTTCCGGTACTCTTATACCTATGCGTGGAGTAAGCAAGGTAATTATATATGTCATTACCTTGTCCATCTTGTCCTGCGATGTACGGACTTGTTCCGTCGCCATCTCTCATTTTTACCAATTTTGAAAAATCTAAATTTTGCATGATTTAAATGTTTAAATGATTATAAAATTATTACTTTTTTTGATTCATAAATTAAATCCAAAACCCTTTAATTGATGTATCAATGTGTTTTATTTTGTTTTGAAAAAGTGACGCCCTTACCATTGTAATCAATTGGTACGCCTTTGGTAGATTCTGAGATTCGATGAAGGGAAACGTTGCTAAAACTTTTCTTTTAAAATTTGGTGTAAGTAAATTTAGCAAATCGGTTGTCGATTTAACTGTTTCAAGAAGCCTTCTTGATTCCTTTGTAGCTGCTTTCATTGTGTTTAATTTTAATTGATTAATACTAATGTTAAAGGAAGAACACAGTACTCTCGTCCGTTTCATTGTTATAAATTCGTCCGTTATTTAAATTTGTGTCATAAAATAAAACTGTGTACTCCATGAATGTTGCGGTTAAGCCGTCCACTTCGTTCAAGTCATTTTGTTTATTTAAAGACGCTTTAACCGCTTTAATCGCCTTTAATTCGTTCTCTGTCATGACGGTCTGTTCGGTCTGTTCGGTCTGTTCGGTCTGTGCGCCGGTTGACAATACTTCTACTACTGAATTCCTGTTCATGAACCGTTTACAGTTAATCCCTTTTAGGTCATTCGTTAATAGGACCGTGTTGTTTGCATCGTTGCAAGTTACTTTGTAAGTTTTCATTGTGTTTAATTTTAATTGATTAATACTTTTGCAAATTTCGGGCTTTTAATTGATACTGCCAAACAATTTTAGTTAATAAGTGTTAATAATTAAAAGATTTTTTGTTAATAATTGTTAAATCTTTTTGTAAGTAGTACAACCGGTTTAGTAGTAAGGTTTTAGATAGTAGTACGAAATGAAATGTGGGTGTGTGGGTGTGTACTCTTTTGGGTGTGTGGGTGTGTACTCTTTTGGGTGTGTGGGTGTTAGCTTCCACACCACACAAAAAAACAACCGAAAAGGTAAAACACTCTAAACCATGTTCACCGGTTTGCTTGTTCTATACTATTTTTATTTTTAAAAACGTTAAAGATTGTTCGGTTGTACTATTTTATCATTCAAACTCATAAACCAGCAAACATTCGTAGCAACTTTATAATTTAGATTTTTGGCGGGAGTAGGTCGGGGGAATCACCCACAAAAATTTTCCGCTACAAAAACTAAAACGCACTTTTCCGCACGGTTCTCGACAAAAAAGAGTACACACTAAAAATACTAACTTAACTCAAAATTAATCAAATACTCTTTTTAACATTCATTAACTATGAAAAAATGATGCATAGTACGCAACTTTTCTTTGAAATCACTTTTGGTGTTAGTATCAAAAATAGGAGTGCGCAACAGAAAATCAAAAATACTACAACGCCAAAATGGTACAGTGATTTACTTTTAAATGTTAAAAAGTTGTTAATTTCAATATTATGAGCCATAACTTGCTGTAAATGAGGTTTTTGTACAGTGAGCATTTTTTCAAAATCTTTTCAACGTTAAAAGCAGTTAATTTCAATTTTTGAAATACGTAACTAACTAATATACAATATCTTACTAAAAGTCAGAGCATAGTACAGTAACAGTTAAAAAATGTTAATTCAAATGTTAATGGTTGTTAATTTGAAATGTTAAAAATCCTTAACGGCTTGTAACTCACTATAACATAGCGGATTAACATTTTTTAAGGTACAGTGAACATTTTTTAACACTCCTTACTGTACCACTGATTATCAACGAGTTACAAAAACCCAATTTACTGTACCATTTTCACTGTACCACTGATTATCAACGGATTAACATTTCTTAACAAAAATTAGATTGCCCATAATCAAGCAGTTACGAGGGGGGTCGTACAGTAATCGTTTTTAAATTCGAGTTTACGTAGAAAAGCAGCGTTTTTCAGCACTTTTCAGAAAAGTTGAAAATTACTTCTTGAAAAATGCTGCTGCCAGACCCCTATATAGGAAAACCCGTTTACTGTACCGATTTGGGCTTAACTCATTGATAATGAATGGTACAGTGAGAATTGTCCAAAAATTCACTGTACCGATTTAGCCTTATCCCACTCAGCCTCAACAACTTACATCAATTTAATGTTTTTTAACATTAAATAACTGAAAATTTATTTCAAATTATTTGCATATCTCGAAAACATTAATTACCTTTGTACCTATCTACACAATAGGAACGCCCCCATATACTTAAAGAAATGAAAATATCCCAATCCCCAATAGGTCTGAAACCAAGAGCAAGCATTAGCGAAAGAGAAATCTTAGAAATCGGTACTGCGCTACTTATACACATGACAGACCCGACAAATTTGTACATGGACGACTTCCTTATGAATGAAGAATTGTACAAAGACGATATATTATACTTTATAGATATGTCGCCGGCTTTTTATAACCTTATTCGTAAAAGTGAGGAACGGCAAACGCTCAACATTGAACGTGCAGTAAATGAGGGAAAGTGCAAGCCGACAGCATTATCGGTTACTAACTCCAAATACCTTTCCACAGCGGATAGGTTGGAAGCAGAAGAACGTAGAAGCAACAAGTTCGGTTTGAATCAAAGGGACTATGACTTCACAGTACAGTTCTATGAGACAAACGACAGACTGCAAGCAGCAGTAGATATTCTTAAAAAGTATAACTTTATTACTCCATCGAAAGAAGATGCGACATACTTCGCAAAACAGACACTTAAAAAAAGGGGTGTACAGGAACTTGTGAAGCATCTTAACCAAAAAGCCTTAGAGAAGTCAAAAATAAGCAAAATGCGGATACTTAACGAAATGGCACATATTGCGTTTCTTGACCCACGAGACTATTTCGATGCAGACAACAGACTTATACCGCTAAGTAAACTCTCGCGGGAACAGGCGGCAGGGATTAAGAGAGTTAAGACTATTGAGAGGCAGGATGGCAGTACATCATCAGAGATAGAGTTCCTAAGCAAACTCTCCGCTTTAACAGAGCTTGACAAACACGCAGGTCTTTACAATGACCCATTGGAAGATGAGGGCGGTGCTTCATCGAAGAAACCCGTAGTTACGGTTAATTTCAACCGTTACTCACAAACGAACATAAACACAGCCGAGCCGATAAAGTCAGTCGAAGAGATTGAGTTCGAGGACGTGGACGGCGAGACGATACAGGATGATGACTTTTAACTTCAATGAAATATTTGAGCCGGTGTTCTTTGCGGATAATCGCTACATAGACATTTGGGGCGGCAGGGGTCGAGGTGGTTCACACTTCGGCACAGACTACTTTTTGTTTAAGATGATACAACCACAGTACTTTCGTGGGTACTTCATACGTGAGAAGTTTAGCGATATACGACACTCATTGTACCGGGACTTTCGGGACAGGATAGATGAGAATCCGAGTATAAGACTAAGCGACTTCCGCATAAAGGACAACGAGATGTACATAAAGTACTTACCAAACGGCAATGAGATAATATCAAGGGGTGTTGCGAGTGAGGGTAAACGGACGGCGAAGATGAAGTCGCTTGCAGGTGCTACTAACGTCCTTATCGAAGAAGCAGACGAGTTAGGGGAAGCGGACTTCAACCAAATGGACTTATCGCTTCGTACTATTAAGGCAGAGAAGGTAGAGATAATGCGCATCTTTAACCCGCCACCAATACGGCATTGGATATGGAAAGGGTACAATCTTACTCCTATTAAAGCGATGAATCCGTTTACCCGGAAGAATGTCGAAGTACATAAAGCAGTTCCGAAGTCGGACAGGGATATACTCTCTATTCATAGTACATATAAAGATAATTTGATAAACTTGCAGGCAAGTACTATCAGTCGTTTCGAGCAGTTTGCAGAAGAAGATGAGCCGTACTACTTCAATCAAGTAAAGGGCTATATAATAAATACGGAAAAAGGACAAATCTACACTCGTTGGAAGCCAATATCGCTTGCTGACTACAATGCTTTAATACTTCCACGAGTGTATGGTTTGGACTTTGGTTATTCGGAAGACCCTAACGCATTAATTGAGATGAAGTACGACGGTAGGCGCAGATTCTGCAAGGAAATGATATATGAGACTGATTTAGACGATTTACAACTTGCAATGAAGCTAAGAGACGTTGGCATCACTCCGAATGACTTGATACTCGCCGATTATGGTAATGGTGGGGACGTAAGGATTGCTAACCTAAGACGTGGTTGGGGGAATCAAGTCAGCAATTATGCTGACCTGCGATTCAACATACACCCTTGTATCAAAGGACGTATTAATGCAGGGATAAATCAAGTAAAGACGTGCCATAATTACTACGTTGAGACGAGTAGTAACCTCATAACCGAGATAATGAAGTACAAATGGGCATTAGATTCGGATAAAGTGCCGACAGATACTCCGATAGATAAGTACAATCACTTACTCGATGCAAGGCGGTACGCAGAATTAGGAAAGGGGAGAGTATGGTAATTGGATTAGTTGATAGTGAAGATACAGGATTTCCTAATTTGGCACTTATGAAAATATCACAGCACCATAAGGATAGGGGACATTTAATAGAATTTGTAGATAGTACAAAATTATATGACATTATTTATATAAGTAAAGTATTTACGCATACAGAGGACATTTCAAAGCAATATGATAGTAAATGCGATTTATTAATCAAAGGCGGTACAGGTTATGATATGACAAAAACTCTACCGGAAGAAATAGAAAATACTTATCCCGATTATTTTTTATATCCAATAAATAAAAAGTATGATTGTAGTACTTCATACGGATTTTTAACAAGGGGGTGTATTAGGAAGTGTAAATGGTGCATAGTTCCGATAAAAGAGGGTATGACGTATCCCTATTGGGATATACAAGAGGTTTTAGGAACAAATAATAAGGCGGTATTAATGGATAATAATGTACTATCTATTGATTATGGGATTAAACAGATAGAAAAAATAGTAAAATTAAAATGTAAAGTAGATTTTAATCAGGGTTTAGATGCTCGAATAATAGCGAAAGATAAATCACTACAAAAACTATTGTCAAATGTAAAATGGATTAATAATTGCATAAGGTTAGCCTGCGATTCAGATAGTATGTTTCTACACGTAAGTAAAAGCGTAAAAGGATTAAAAGATGCGGGATTTAATATAAGTAATATTATGGTTTATGTATTATTGACGGAGTTTAATAGCAGTTATGAAAGAATTATAAAATTAAAGGAATTAGGAGTAAAACCGTTTGCACAGCCGTATTTGGATTTATGTAATAGAACAATAGTACCGCAGTGGCAAAAAGATTTAGCAAGATATACTAATATGCGAGCAATATTTAATTCATGCAGTTTTAGTGAGTACGAACCAAGAAAAGGATTTAAATGCGAAAAACATATAAGGGGTAATAATTACGATAATTATTTGTTATACAGTTAAAAATAAGTCCTAAAAAATTTGGTAGTTTCAAAATAAAAACATAACTTTGTACGATATTATATACATACACTAAATGGAATATCTTATAAATATCGCCTGTATGTCTCTGTTTTCGGCGTTTATGCTCTGTTTCGGGTATAAAGCGGGCGTTGTAAATAGATTATGCGGGAATAGATACAGGATAATACGGGAATTTGCCTCCTGTGAGTTTTGTTTGTCATTTTGGATGAATACCCTAATAGCATTAATTATAATGGCTTATTCGCAGGATTTAGGGTATTTATGGACACCTGTAATTACAACTCCAATAACGAGAAAACTTATAGCATGAGCGTTTTAAGCGGAATTAGGGACTTTTTCAGTTCGACATGGACATTGCAGAGCCGAAAAGTAGATTTTTTCAGCCACTTTAACGCTTCGGGCATGGGTATCCACGTCAATCTGATGACAGTATTCGGGCGTTGGCAGGTGTACAAGAAGTGTTCACCTATACTAACAGTCATTGACAGGCTCTCGACAGCAATAACAAATGGTCATTGGAGTATAGTCGATTTGAAAGGAGACCCAAGTACTAAGTATCCACAACTTGAAAATCTGATGCAGAAGCCGAACTTAATGCAATCATGGAGTGATTTTTTTATACAATTAGATACTTTCAAATATTTATATGGGCAAGCATATATATACGCTGTTGTTCCTGTGGGCATGGATAAAACTAAGACTGCTTCGCTTTGGGTTGCTGACCCACAGTCAGTTGAGGCAGTATGGCAGACGGATGCTAAACTCTATTACGCCTCAGAACTCAAACAAATCATCAAGGAGTACAGAATAAGTCTCGAATCACAGACAATCGCAGTAGAACCCGAACACGTACTCTCTATTATCGATAAAAGAGAGGATATGAATAATCGGCAAGTATCATTTACCGGTGAAAGTAGGCTCAACTCCTTAGAGAAAGAGATAAAAATAGTCATGCAAGCGCAGGAAGCGATACTCGAATTGAATACGGATAGAGGTGCAATGGGTATTTTGACTAACAAGAAGCGAGACCAAGTAGGTAGTATAGCCATGACACCGGAAGAAAAAGCCGATTTACATAACGAATATCGTAGTAAGTTTGGTATTACTAAGGGACGGCATAAGGTAATGATTACCGAAGCTGATGTTAATTGGCAAGCAATGACTTTCAGCATAAAGGACTTGATGCTATACGAGGGGATAAAGGAGTGTTTAGAACGTATATTCGATACTTTTAACTATCCTTTTGAGTTAATGAGTAACAGTAAGGATACTACATTTGCAAATAAGAATGAAGCGAAGAAGTTTTTATACCAAGATAATATTATACCGGCGGCTCAAAAATATGCTGAAATATTTACTACGTTCTTTGGACTTACTGATGCCAAGTTTAAAGTGGACTTCTCACACGTTGAGTGTTTACAAGAGGGTATCAAAGAACGTAACGAAGCGAAAAGAGCTTTGGCACAGACGTATCATACTATGTTCCAAAATGGTATAATAACTCGTGAGGAGTATCGTAAGGAAATGGGTATGGCTGAGCAAATACTTGGAAGTACGTTTGTTACTGATGAAACAAGAACGGGAAATAGTGTACGAATAACACAAAGTTGATATGAGCAAGATATTAGAACGTAAAGAGCAAAGAGGTGATAAGACTTTCTTTAAGTTTATCCCTGCGACAGGCTATAAAAGAATATGCGATGACGAAGATAAAAAAGTCATTCGTTGCAAGGTAGCCTCATTTGGTACGAGAGATAGCGACCACGACATATTAATAAAGGGTTGTTTCTCGAAGTCTATTCAAGAACGTGGTGCGAGTAGCAGTACTAATCGCAAATTAGCGTTCTTGTGGCAGCACGACATGAGAGACCCAATAGGATTACCGCTTAAATGGGAAGAATTGGAAGACGGACTTTATGCCGAAGTACAATTATCCAATTTTGATGCAGTACCAAATGCAAAACGTACATGGTATCAGTTAGAAGACGGTACTCTCAACCAATTTAGTATTGGATTCCAATATATTTGGGACAAAATGGAATACGATGAAAATTTAGATGCTTTTATAGTAAAAGAGGTAAAACTTTGGGAAGCATCAGTAGTAACACAAGGTGCAAATGAATTTACAGAGTTTATGGGCGAAGTATCAAAAAACTTCGATGGTTTTGAAGAATCCTTAAAGTCAATGGATAAGGAAACATTAAACAAAATAAAGCAAATAGTAGAAGCGCAGTTAGCCGAGCCGGGCGACCACTCACTACAAAGCAGTATGTTTGCTGATTGTATTAAATATTACACTAATTAAAAAATTAAGAAAATGGAAAAAGTACAATTTGTTATTCCCGATGAATTAAAGAGCAAACTTGGTGCTGACCAAACTAAGGGTTTGGAAGCATTAGGTACTCACGTTAATTCATTATTTGAGGAGTATAGTAAAAAGCAGATTTCCGCTTCTGATTTTGAAAAGCAGGTTAAAGAAATATTTGTAGGTGAAATGAAGTCTATGGATATTACTGCTGATAAAATGAAAGAAATTAACCAAGTACTTGAAAAACAGGGATTGGCTATACAGGAAATTAAAGTAGGCGGCGGGGTTGGAAGTAAAGGGCAGTCAGCTGTTAAGATACTAAAAGACCATTGGGAATCCGATGCTATGAAGAGTATTGTTAAGTCTAAATCGGGTTTTGAACTTGAAATACCACTCAATGTAAAGGCTGTTGGTGGTACAGGTCAGATGTTTACTAACCCGAACTTAAATGGTGCTGCTCAATCAATCAATATGCTCATGCCCTTTGAAATTATACCGGGTATTCAAGAAATACCATACGAAGAGCCGTTGCTGTTCAATACTTTGGTTAAAGGTAGTACTAACGCAGTACACATACTGTGGGTAAACCGTAGAAATCAAGAGGGGCACGCAATATTCTTAGGCGAGGGCGACTTGAAGCCGTTGATGAATTGGGATTATAGCTCGGAAAGTGCAGCACCTAAAAAGGTAGCCGTTGCTACCGAAGTAACTACTGAAATGCTTACTGACTTCTCTTATATAATGTCTGAAATAGACAAGATGCTCAAAAGAGAACTTTGGCGTGAAGTAAATGAGCAGTTACTCAATGGAGACGGAACAGGGGATAATCTAAGAGGTATTGCACTCGATTCATCGCTGTATGTTGGGACAAGTTTAGACGGTACAGTATCGACCCCAAATGATGCCGATGCTATTGTAGCTTGTATGTTACAGCAAAGATTACTTGGATTCCGTCCAAATGTACTTTTTGTACATCCGGTAATGAAGTATCGCATTACATTAGCGAAAGATACTATCGGTCGTTATATGTCATCCGAAATAAATGCTCTGTTAGCAGGATTGAGAGTAATTGACACTATCGAAATACCCGATGATAAGTTCTTATTATTGGATGCAAGTATGCGTGATGTTCTTGTAAAGGATTCATTACGTTTAGATTTCGGTTGGGTCAATGACCAATTCCGTAGAAATATGGTTACTGCTCTCGTTGAAATGAGATTATTCTCGTTTATGAAAAGTGTAAATATGGGTTCTTGTATTTTTGAAGAGTTTGCAACAGTAAAAACTGCTTTGGCAATATAACATTTTAATAATATAAAATCATGGCAGACGTAAGCGAAAAAAAAGACAAAGGCGAAGTAATTAACCTTAATAAAGGTATTGCTGTAATTGGTACTGAAAAAAGTAAGTACTACGAAAAGGGAAAGGAGTACATTGTACATCCTAAATTAGCAGAAAAATTGGTAAAGAAAGGCATCGTTACTAAAAAATAACTACTATGCTTATAGACCATACTTTTTTCGTAGGCAAGTTAGCACTTCCGATGAACGCAGTATCATTTAGCGATACTGCTACATCGGGTGTGGCTCTCGCATTGCAAACAGTTGGGCAGAATAATATCGAAAACTTTGCGGATTATTATGAGTGGGAGTTTCTTCGCACGCTTCTTAGTCCGTCATTAGCCGAAGCATTTATAAAAGGATTGTCAGAGGCTACGATAGACCCGATATGGATTGCGCTTAGGGATAAGTTGGTCTTTAAGATTGGTAGATTAAACATTTCGCCGATTGCCAACTATGTTTATTGTTGGATAAAGAGAAATGCACGTACTAAAACTACGATAGCCGGTGAAGTTGATTTGAATTTTACTGACGGATTAAATACTGACAGTTCCGATAAGGAAATAGTCGCATGGAATGAAATGGTACAAATGAATGAGGAGTTTTTGGTATGGTTTGCGAACAACCACGAAGACTACAAAGACCATTTAGACTATCATTGGTTTGATGACCAATTTTTTTATTGGGGATTTTTAGAGATAGGTATTATACCGCTCGGTAAAAGAGTAAAATTAAGTAGGAATATTGAGGGTTTACTAACAAGAAATAACTCGTTTTTCTGATGATTAAACAGATTAACATAAGCTCGATAGAGATAATAGGTGCAATGGTTTATAGGACTATGCTAAAACTTAATGAAAATCAAGAGTTTTTAGACAATCTTGTAAAGTATAAGTTTTCCGATATAGTAACAAGTAATGGTAAGTTACATTTATGGCACTTTCCGGGTACTATGGAAGAAATAGCAGCTACTATGCAATATCTTGGGCAGCATCAGAAAGGGCAAAGTCTTAAATTTCCTGCTTTCTTAAACTTTCAACAGATTTACGAAAATTTAGGCAAAGTACCCGGTCAAACAGAGATTAAGTACTCCTTAGCCATAGCTTCATTAGTAGATGATGATTGGACTACCGAACAGCGGGACGAGAATTTATTTCGTTACCTACTTCAACCTATTTACAATGAGTTTATGCGACAACTTGGTATTTCACGATTATTTGCTATACCACCAAGCGGCATCAAACATACTCGAATTAGAGTATTTAATAAAGGTGCAGCCATAAAGGTTTCAAGTAGAATTGGTGAAAGTACTCCCGAAGTTATCAAAGCATTATATGGCGACTACATGGACTTTATCCAATTATCAAATTTTACTCTCAATTTACTCGATAACAGTTGTATTCCTGTTCAAGACTTATTGCGAGAGCAAAATCAGTTAGTAACAAAAGAAATAAAAAATATTTTACAATTATGAAAGGTTTTGTAGCAGGTACTTGCGCCGTTGGCGATGTACCACACACCAAAGTAGGTAGTTGTGCTTTATTTGCGGGAACTCCCGCAGGTCTTGTTTTCCATGACAAGAATCACTCGTTCTCTATGGATTCTGAAACGTTCAATCAAGAAATACTTGCTGCTATGTCGGCAATAGGTATGGGCAGGGCTTTCCCTGTTACTGAGGGTATCGTTGATATGAGACCAACGGGAGGTGATGTACGCACACAACAAGAGGGATTTGGCCCGGAAAATCCAAATGGACTTAATGCACTACGTGAAACTTATGTAATCACGTCCGGAGGTATTTGTTTGTACAAACAATTAGCGAAACTTAGCGGTCGTCAAATGAGGGTATTCTTGATTGACAATGCTAACTCTATCTATGGTACTGTTGCCGATGTTGTAACAGGTGTAAACATCACAGAAGAACGATTTAGAGGTTACTTAGTAACTGTGTATGTACGTCATCGTAGAAATACAGGTACTCAAAGTGGCGCTATCGAGATTGACTTGTTCTACGATGCGAAGTTTGAAGCAGAAGAAAAGAATACTCACTCCACTATCCTTGATGTGGCATTAGAGGGTATCTCTGGTCTTATCTTAGTACCGGGAAGCGCACCAAGCAATGCGAAAGTACTTATTGCTTGTTCTGCGGATGATGTTACTGCGTTTTATGGCACGAAATTGGCCGACCAGACACTGTACAAACGGAAAGACGGTACGGCTATAACGAATGTCGTGTACGCAAATGGCGAAATTACCTTTACTCCGGCAACGGCAGGTGGTCAGTATCAACTTGAAACTGCCGACAAGTTTGAAGCAGCCACTATCTTGGGGGTTGAGGGCGAAAACGTTTGGACTACTTTACCATAATGAAACTCACTTTTGGCGACAAGGCTATCGGAATTAATGTTGAGTATTATAAGAAGCACAGCAAAACGAGTGCAGACTTCGTAAACAACGTTACCAAAGATACTTCAAATGTTGCCATACAGTTAGGAATAACGGCGGACAAGTTCAAAGATGCAGTAGGATTGTTAGCAAAAGGATTGTATCCCGATGTAAGGAATACTACTCCATCGATTGAAGTAAAAAAAGAAGTATGACGTTTTTAGAAGTGTATAATGGGGTTAATAAGTTCTACGATGATATTGCAAATATCATTGCTGATATATTGACATCGCACCAAGACTTAATAATAGATTTGGTGAAAGAACAATTACTATCAGGTCGGGATTCCGACAATAACCTATTAGCCCCAGAGTACCTTAATGACCCGCATTTTAGGAGTAATAAGCGGTCTGATAAACCTAAGAAGAAAGGTCAAAAGAGTGCAGCAGAGAGATACTTTGACAAGAAAAAGGAACTCGAAGATAAGCACAATAAGATGAAAAAGTTTGGGAATTTATTTGATACTAAACCGGAGGGAGTACCCAACTTAATAGTAAATGGTAATTTCCATGAGGGTATATATATTAATATAATGGGTCAAACTTATGTAATAGATTCAACCTATGAAGATTCTGATGCTATACAACGTAAATATAACTATCGAGTTCTTGATTTGAATAAAGTATCAATAGATAAACTAACAGAGTTGATAAGACCAGAGTTAGTAAAAGCGTTAAACGATAGATATGGATAAGAAACCATGTGATTGCATTAAACAACACGCAACAAAATATGATGAACTCAAAAAGTCGACACAGCAAGCAGCAATCGAAAAAGGCGAAGTCTTTGTTCTCGTGGTTTACGAAAAAGAACAAAAGGAAATTCTCAGTGCCGAAAGATTTAAGTGTTGGTATGACCAAGAGCCACGTATTGGAAGAATCATTGAGTACATTTACGGATAAGACTTGTTACGATATTACATATAAAGAGTTTGTAGATTTTATATATGATGACAATAAGAATGATAAAGACAAAGAAGAAGCGAGTAGATTAATGGCAGAGTTTTCTGAACTTTGTGGCGATATACGGTCAAAGACTTATTTTAGTATCTATAAGAAGTTATTTTTACTTCGTAGTAGCTTAGAAACATTAGACGTATGCAAAATGGCAGTATGTCATGCAGTAACACAACCAATCATTGATTATCTTAAAAAGCACAATGTGCGTATCACTACTCAAACATTAACTAAGGACATTTTACTACTTATAGACGCTCAAATGCAGCGTATTGCTTTGAAAACAAAAGAAGCGCAAGCGGAGTTAAACCGATGCGTACAAGATAATAAAAAAGGGAGGGAATCTACCAAGTCAGACTATTATAGTCTATTGGCAAATATATCTCAATCCGTAGGGTTTTCAGTACCTGAAACGACATTAGCTGGGATAGTAGCAGAACATATTAGGCAACTAAACAGACAGAAGTATAATGAATCAAGGTCAAGTAACGCAGTTAGTAAGTGAAGAAGCCATAGAACAGGTTAAAGACCTAAAAAAGGCTATGAACGAGGCTTTTAGTGCGTTTGAAAAGTTTATAAGCGATTCAAACGGCTTTGCTACGCTTATTAGTGGTCATACTACTACTATGAAGCAGTTTACTACGGCAGTTCAAGAATATGTACTCGCTTCGCAACATTTAGCAGAGAATAAAAAAGGATATGAGACTTTACTTAAACGCATTGAAGCAGCAGAGAAAGCAGCAGCACAAGCACAGGAAGCTGCTACAAAAGCAGAGAAAGCAAAGTCAGAAGCTATGCAACAAGCAACTAAGAGTATCAATGAAGCTAACGATGCCTTAGATAAATTCCAAAAGAATACAAAAGATGCTACAAAGGATACAGATAACTTAAATAAAGAGTTAGCAAAGGGCAGTTCATGGGCAAGGACTTTTCAAAATGCTTTTAGATATTTAGTAGTTGGACAAGCAATACGCAATACACAACAAGTAATGCAACAAACTATAAAGCATTGGTACGAATTAAATAAACAAGTAGAATTTAATGCCTCAACGCTCGCAGGTATTCTTGGTACTACAACTGATAAAGTTCACGGACTTACTATGGAAGCGAGAGCATTATCCACAGAACTCGGTATTAGTGTACAAAAAGTACAAGAATTGCAGATAGTACTTGCACGTATGGGTTTTGCTCGAACAGAATTATCTGAATTAGCAAAAGTATCATCTGACTTCGCAATAGCAATGAATACGTCAGCCGAATCTGCTGCATCAGTAGTAGGATATATTGCACGTTCATACAAAATAGCAACAGACGATATTCGTGAGACTATGGATTTAGTAACTAAGGCTACTACTATGTCAGCGATGAATTTTAATTATATTCAAACGTCAGTATCTATTGTATTTGGAGTAGCACGAGCCTTTAATATTGAATTAAAAGAATTGTTAGCACTTCTTGGGGTGATGGCTAATGCCGGTTTCGATGCTTCTCGTGGTGCTACTGCTGTAAGAAATATTATTCTTAATATGGCCGATGCTAATGGTAAATTAGCACGTTCACTTGGCGGAGTATATAATACTCTTGATGAAATGTTACCGGCATTAAATCAACTCCGTAAACAGGGAATTGATTTAGCACAAACACTTGAATTAACTGATAAGCGTTCAGTAGCAGCATTTAATAATTTATTAAATAATGTTGATGCAGTATATAAACTAAGAGATGCGTTAGAAGATGTAGGTGGAACATTAGAATTTATGCGTACTAATCGTCTTGATACTTTGCACGGTTCTACTGAAAAAATGAAAACTGCATGGGATAATCTCTTATTGACATTTGGTAATACGGGTAATATTCGTAAACTTATTGATATAATAGGTGAATGGCTTAATACGCTATCACAAACATTTGCTCAACAAGACCTATTCTTTGACCCAAGTTCACCGTCATTTGCAAATATAGAAGTAATACAGGCATTTGGAGACCAATACGGTGGTTTAGTAAAAGAGTACAAGGATAATATTGAAGAAAATACAAAATTACTAACAGATGCCCAAGAAAAAAATGCCAAGTTATTAGAGCAAGCGTGGGAAGAATATTGGAAGAGCATAGGTAAAGCAGGTGCAGCAGGAGTAGAATATGATACTATATTTGCAGGATTCAAAGACTATTTGGAAACGTATAAAACTGCAAGTGGCGAAACAGTAACGTCCATTGAGGAGTTACAGTTAGAACAGACTAAAAGATTAATAGAAAATCAACGATTTGCACAAAAAGAGTTTACAGAGGCTATTATCGAAGGTATGCAAACGAGTGGTAGAGGTGGAATATTCCGTAGAACATCAATAGCAGACCAATTAGGTATGTCTGATGCGGATATACAAGAGCTACGTTCAAAATTGCAGGTTTCAAAGGATATACTAAAAACACTTGGCGAAGCTATACCTAATAGAGATTTTAGTAATGCGGATGAACTTGTAAGATTACTTGCTACTCGCATATTTGATACGAGTAAAACATTTATAACTTTTGAAGAGGCATTAAAAAGAGCTAATCTGCAATTATTTAATTTTAAGTTATTAAGTCAAGAGTATAATCAGCAGTTTGGAGTAGTTGATGTAACAGCAAAGAAACTCATTGATACTTGGAACGAACTCACTTCCCAAAAAAATAAAACTGTATTTACTGTACCTTCAAATAATAAAGCAGAATTAGACCGAATACAACGGGCAAGAGAGGAATGGGAACGCAAAGAGCGTGATGCTGCAATGAAACAGCAAGCTGAATTATTGAAGATAGAACAAGATGGGTATAAACGTAGAGCGCAAGAGCATGATATTGCATACGTTGATAGACTTGCAGCAGTAGATGACTATGTTGAGCAATCAAGACGTATTATTGAACTCGATAGACAAGCAGGTCAAGCACGACTTATTGAGCAATACCAAAAAGACTTTCCTGGTGCTACACGAGAACAGGCTATGGGTGCTACTGTTGAACAAAGGTCTTTACAAGAACAACAAGCACAGACTGCTATGAATAAAGTCATGGAAGAGGGACTTCGCATGAAGCAAAAGATATTCAATGACTTTGCAAAAGATATGCAGGATTCTGCACGTACCGAAGTAGAGAATAGACGACTAATTGTTACTACGGAAGAAAAGAAAGCATTAAATGAAGCTTCGGATTTATATGGACAAGGTAAGATGAACTACCAAGAGTATCAATCTGAACAGAATAGAATAGCTCGCAGGTA
>Ga0082212_10003063_pt1 | contig 23884 bp, 15 predicted proteins | sample TergutNt197P3_FD_71548 | JGI IMG/M metagenome (GOLD analysis project Ga0082212, IMG submission 71548) | Neocapritermes taracua P3 segment gut microbial communities from Petit-Saut dam, French Guiana - Nt197 P3 | ecosystem: Host-associated > Arthropoda: Insects > Digestive system > Gut ... | reverse complement strand
CAACGGTAAACCGAGACGCTGCCTCTCCGCTTTTCTTTTCATTACCGGCAGCATCTATTTCGGACTTGCCGTTGATACGCTGCTCATTGAACCAACGGGACTCATTGTCCGGGAAATAACGATCACCACACCAAAAATTACCGAACCGATAACCATCGTTTTTTGTGCCGATATGCAAACCGAGCACGTCGGCAAATACGAACGTTGGACTCTGCAAAAGATCAAAGAACAAAATGCTGACTTGATCATTTTCGGCGGCGATTACATTCAGGGGATGGACGACAGGGAGAACCAGCAATTACTCGATGACTGGAATCGACTTTTTCGAGAGATTGATTTGCAAGCCCCACTGGGTGTATTTGCCATCCAAGGAAACAAAGAACTGACGCACCCTTGGAGAGACATGTTTGTGGATACAACAATCGTTCCTCGAGGATTGACGGCATCCGTGCCCATTGGGGAAATCCGAATCACTTTTCTTTCCGTGAGAAGTTCGTGGGCAAATCGTACGGTTTCTGACGGGCAACATGACAACCAATTCCGAATCATCGTGGGACACATGCCGATATTTGCGATGGCGAAGCAGAATGCCGATTTGTTATTGGCAGGACACACACATGGCGGACAGGTGCAACTTCCATTTTTCGGACCGCCACACACGAATGCGGGAAATCTGCCGAGAAAATGGGCAAGCGGTGTAACGGTTTTGCCAAGCGGGGCAACGTTGATCGTTTCCAACGGTTCAGGAATGGCACGGGACAATGCTCCACGAGTTCGGTTTTTATGCCGTCCCGATTTCTGGGTCATCCGGCTCAACCCGGAGAATCCAAAACCGTAGTTGCGAAATTGCGCGGACACCGGATACGATTGCCAAAAATACGCCAGCGGGGTATAATTACGCAGTCTCACGCTTGCGGCTCTGATATGTTATGAAACGTACATTCTTTTTCTTGCTGTGTCTGTTCATTTCGTCGGCAATCCTTGCGGACGAAGCCGTCGACCGTGCATTCCACTCCACCGTAGCAATTTTTTCAGCCGATCCCGATGGACAAGCAGGCGGTGGAAGCGGGGTCGTTATCTCCGCAGACGGTTTTGCCATCACAAACTTTCATGTTGTCCAACCCTGCGGACCGGCAATGAAATGTGCAATGGCAGACGGAAAACTTTACGATGCCGTCGTCGTCGGACTCGACCCCGTCGGTGATATTGCTCTCATCAAACTGCTCGGTCGTACCGACTTCACCTTCGCCCCTTTTGGGGATAGCAATGCCGTTGCCGTGGGCGATACCGCCATCGTGATGGGCAATCCGTTTTTGCTCGCAACCGATTTCAAGCCATGCGTTTCACTGGGGATCATTTCCGGCACTCACCGCTATCAATTTCCTTCCGGTACGTTCTTGGAATACACCGACTGTCTGCAAACGGATGCCGCCGTCAATCCGGGCAACAGCGGCGGTCCCCTGTTCAATGAGCGTGGCGAAATCATCGGCATCGTCGGTCGTTGTTCCTTTGAAAAACGGGGTCGAGTCAACGTCGGCATCGGTTATGCCGTTTCGAGCAATCAGGTGCAATACTTTCTCGGCGACTTGAAGAGCGGACGAATCGTTGACCATGCCACGCTCAATGCCGTTGTTTCGACTGACCGGGAAGGGCGTGTGATGTTCGACGATGTTCTCGCCACTTCCGACGCATATAGAAGCGGACTGCGGTACCATGACGAACTCTTGCGGTTCGTCGGGCAGGTCATTGATTCGGCAAACACGTTCAAAAACCTGATTGGCATTTATCCGAAACATTGGCGGTTGCCGGTTACGGTGCGGGGGAAATCAGACGGTTCGAGATATGATCTCTTCATTAGGCTTGGCGGTTTGCACGGCGAAAACGAGTTGATCGAAATGACCGAAAAAATGATCGCCCCGCCGATTGCACCGGAGGGGGAAGAAGGAGAAAGAAGAGGAGGAAGAAGGGAAAACGAACGGGAGGCAGCACCGCAGCAGAAAAAGGAGCCGTATATTTCCGAGGCGGTGAAACCTTTTTACGAAGAGCGGCGCGGGTATGCCAATTTCTATTTCAACAAATTGGAACTGGATCGGGTACTCAAAAATTGGCGTGATGCAAGTCCGTTTACAAAAGCCGGAATGGAGCGCAGCGCAATGACGGAAATCGACATCGCACCGTGGGAACTGTCCGGCAAGTTGAAAGACCGGGCGGACACCTTTTCATTTCAAATCGAAGACAAGGGAGTCCGCTATACATTGCCGAACAGCAACGGTTTCTGGAATGCCGACTTGATGTTTGAAACCCAGCAGTTTATTGTTGATCCGACGACGCATTATCAATCGCCGCGCGGTAGCGGCGGACTTTTTACGACGTTATACTTAATGCGCCGGTTGACGGTCGGCGAAACGATTGACGATGCGGAAATCGTTTATACCGGCATTGCGCCGCTGAATGGAAACCTTGCGAAACTGTACGACGTGTTGACCGTGAATTGGCGAGGCAACGATGTCCGGTTCTACGTTGATCCTGGCAACGGTGCGATGCCGCTAATCGAGATGTTCGGCAGTGGGCTCGATTTTCCCTGCGAAGTTCATTTCATCGGCAACACAATGGAAGTTCGATACGGTCGCTTGCTCTTCGGTGCGTTTGAAACGGAAACGACTTTCAAGGAGCCGGGGACGTTGGAGAGCGGGGAAACAGACGGCAGACGGCAGACGGCAGACAGCAGCAGAAGTAATGCTGTCATTGATGATGCGCTTCGCAAATCCGTCAAAATCTACGGGGCGGAAGCGGGGGGGATTCACGGTTATCAGTCGGGCATTCTCGTTTCACCGGAGGGACATATCTTGACGGCACTGACCTCGGCATTGCAGGCGGATCCGATTGTGTGCGTTTTGGATAACGGTCGCAAATTCGATGCCCGGCTTATGGCGGCGGATCCGATTATGGAAATTGCTTTGCTCAAGATTCCCGGCTCGGAATTGCCGTACTTTGAAATTTCCGAACGTCACCCCCGCGAAGGCGGGGGGCTAGAGAACGGAGTCAATCGTCTGGATTCCCGCCTGCGCGGGAATGACGGTTATTCACTCGGTACACCAATTTATGCTATTTCCAATCCCTTTAACATCGCACAAGGCAATGAACGCGTTACGGTGCAACAGGGAGCAATCGCGGCACTGACGAAATTGTCCGCTCGGCGGGGAGTCTTTGAAACGCCGTACAAAGGGGACACTATCGTGGTGGACATCACAACGAACAATCCAGGTTCGTGCGGCGGGGCACTGGTTTCAGCGGAGTCTGGAGAACTCTTGGGTATTCTCGGCAAGGAATTGCGGAATAACGAAAATCACAGTTGGCTTAACTTTGCGATTCCAACGTTCGTGTGGAGTGATTGGGCGAATTCAGTAATGAAGCATGGCGGAACGATTAGTTTGTTCACCGAAAAGTCGGTTCGGGAGCAGGAAATGATTCCAGAGGACACGATCAAGATTTTTCAGGACTGGGGCATTTTACTCATTACATCGGTGAGCCGCCGAACACCACCATTCATTGATTCGGTGCATCCTGACAGTGAAGCGGCAAATGTGGGCTTGTTGCCGGACGATTTGATCGTGATGGTGAACGGTCAGTTAACTCCTTCACTTTCGGCGGTGGAGTATCGTATTCAACAAATCCCGGCAGATCAACCGGTGGTACTCACGATTGATCGCAACGGTACCTTACGTGACATAACGCTGCAACACTAATTTAGCCGGTATTCCGGCGTAATTGGCATAACATCGTTTGCCATATCTACTTTGGCTCTTCTTTCGTTCCGGGTTGACGTTGCGTGAAGCGTTCAAAATCAGTAGCATTCCCGAAGTTAGGTATTTTAGGTAAAACAGTCAACACAATGCGTCTAAACATTCACGGCTTGATCGACAACGCCAAATGCTATCACATGGTTCGCCAACTTCGCTGGGCAGACGGTGTCGAATGTCCCCACTGTCACGCTACCGAAGTCGTCAAAAACGGATCCGACGAAACACAATCAGACCGACAACGGTATCTCTGTCGCCTGTGCAATCGGTCTTTTGATGACCTGAGCCGCCGGAAATCCTTCATAAATCACCGAGAGAACAAAAACAAAACACAATTGATACAGGGGCGGGGCGATTGAAATGGAACTATTGTTGTGATACACTGTACTCCGGTCGTCGCTGACTAAAATGTGTTGCAATTTCGTTGCAACGTGTTTGATGGCGATATGTTACCACAACGACCGTTTTCATACTCCAACGCCGTATGACATATCCGGGCTAACAACTTTACACTAAACGATGGCTGAACTTTTAGAAAACGTCATTAAATACGCTGGCGACCGGATCAAGGTTGCAGGAGATATTCTGGATTTCGTGGACTTCTTCCTGCCAGATGATGCCTTTCCTTATGACGAATCGGCAAGAGCAAAACGGATTACAGAACCGTCGGAAGCGATTCCGCTACTGCGTGAATTTCGGGATGAATTGGCAAAGCAACATGATTTCACGCATCCGGCATTGGAACAACTGATGCAACAATTTATGGAGACAAAGCAAATCAAGGCGAACCAAATCATCCATGCCCTACGTGTTGCCGTAACAGGCAAGAGCGTCGGATTGGGCATGTTTGAAACACTGGAAATCCTCGGCAAAGACCGGGTTCTCCAGCGAATCGACCGGATTTTCACATAGCATCACCCCGTAAAATACGCATAAATGGCAACGATTGTTACGAGAAGTCCCACTGTCAGGATAACATCAAGAGCGTTCCAACTCTCCCGAGTTTCCAGCCGCTGCTCTGGCGTTGCACTGCCGTAGGTAATCCCCTGCAACTGTTCCGGTCGCGGTTTCGGAGTGGCAAGGCTGACCAACACGATCAACGCACTACAAATCACCGTCAGGTAAATGCAAACAAACGTGAAACTCGTTGTTGCAAACCAATGTAAGAATGTACCGTCGGCAAAGGGGGTCACACCATTCATGATTTCCACGACGAGTCGGCACATTCCGAGAATGAAACCGGCAATCAATCCCGTCATGCAACCGTAGGCATTCACCCGCTTGTAAAAAACGCCCAAAAAGAAGACCGCAAAAATCGGTGGAGCAATGTACGCCTGCACGCTTTGCAGATAACCATAGAGCGTTCCCGGCATGAAACTGATGACCGGTATCCATGCCAAGCCCAGCACGACCATCACGGCAGTAACGATTCGTCCGACCCAAACGAGATGCGTTTCCGAAGAGTTCGGACGCAGTTTCGAGTAAATATCCATCGTAAAGAGTGCCGAACACGCATTGAAAACCGATGCCAACGAACTCATGAGTGCCGCCATCAATGCCGCCACGACAAGTCCCTTTAGTCCGATGGGCAGCACTTCCTTAACGAGAATCGGAAATGCCTGATTCGGATCATGTAACACTTCCGGTCCGATTTTTCCCTGTACGGCAAGCGCGTAAGCGATCATTCCCGGCACGATGAAGAGGAACACCGGTGTCAATTTCAGATACGCTCCGAAAATCGTCCCGCGCCGTGCCTGTCGCTGATTGGCGGCTGCCAGTGTTCGTTGCACGATATACTGGTCGGTACACCAATACCAGAGTCCGACAATCGGCGCACCGAAGAGCAAGCCAAACCACGGAAACTGCGGATGACTGTTCGGCTTCCAAAGATTGAAGTGGTCCATCTTTTCCCGGTGTTTTTCCGCGGGCCAAAGTTCCGCATATCCATCCTCCATTTCTGTTGCCGTCGTACCTTCATTAAGTAATTTGGCACGAAGGATAGGACTAATTATGCTTGGATTTCCGCTTGTCTGCTTATCAACACGAACCGTTTCCATGCCGAGACCTTTTTGTAAATTCTTTTCGGAAAGGTCGTTCACTTTCGGTCTTTTAACAAAAACTTGTTTGCCGTTCTCGTCCTTCATCGGTTCCAAGTTATCCGTTTCAGCGTTTTGAACCATAACTTCGTGAGCGACCATTTTATCCGCTCCCTGCGTTACTTTTTTGAGTTCACCCCAACCGCCGACTTGGTGCAAGCCGATGAAGAGAACGCAAGCGGTGCCAATCAGAAGCACGCTGGTTTGCATCAAGTCGGTAAAAAGTACCGCACGGAGTCCGCCAAGAATCGTGTAAATTCCCGTTACGGCAACCATTCCGACAGCACCGAGCCAGAAATTGCTGATGCCCGGTATCAGATCGATGGGAAACACGACTTTGAAAACAACTCCACCGGCAAAGAGGGCGACCGAAATTTTGGTGAAAATGTAAGCGATCAAACTCACGACGGACAGGAACCAACGTGCCGATGCGGAATAGCGACGTTCGAGGAATTCGGGCATCGTATAAACACCGCTACGTTCGTAAAACGGCACCATAATCCAACCGAGTACCAGGAGGCACCAAGCATGGAGTTCGTAATGCGCCATTGCCATGCCGTCGGAAGCACCGGTTCCTGCGAGTCCGATGAGGTGTTCTGAACCGATGTTCGATGCAAAGAGGGAGGAACCGATTAGGAGCCAACTGGCGTGTTTTCCTGCCAAAAAGTAATCTTTGGATGTCTTGTTTCGTTGGGCAACGACCCACCAAGCAACTCCGAGCAGGAGCGCAAAGTACGCTGTGAGCGTGATCCAATCCACAAATCCCAATGTGTTCGCGTCAAGCATGGTCTGTTCCTCTTAAAAGCGTCTTTGTTTGGAGTATTTTACAGAAAAAAATTGCCCAGAGTGTAACGGCAACCGAAAAAACAGCAAATTCCGGGGAATTTATCTTGCCTATTTTGGCAATGTCTCGGAGAGGGCGGCTATTACTTCCTCTCGTTTTTATACCGTAACCGGGCATAAATTGGTCATTTTGCTCCGCCCCAACCCCTTTTGGAAAGCGGGGAACGGCGATTCCAGAAAAGTCCAATTTATGGCGGGGGGCAGTATAGTTATGCCAGGGAAGCGGCAACGAAAGATGTTAAACTCTCATTCTTGCCGCCGATTTTGTACGAGTCTGTACGTCGAAAAAAAAACTTGCAATCGGATTGCGTATAGGAGTACCTCTCTTGAATTTTCCTATTTTTTCAGTAAATTCGTCGTAAGTTCTAACCCGCGAGGTGTTCCATGATGAGGATTCGACCCCTTCTTCTTTTCAGCGTAATGTTTCTGTTGACGGTTCAGGTTACTGCCCAACTTTCGGGTGATCTGCTTGAACAAATTCGTGCGGGGACAAATAAGCCTCCGCTACTCGAAAAAATGCTCGATGGTCCAATGAAAGATGTCGAACATATCATTTTTGTGATCCGTATTCCCGGCAGGGATCATTGGTACGTCACCTTCGGCAATTATTCCGGTCCGCAGGAAGATCCGAAGCAACTCGCATGGAAGGAAGAAGACGGTCTCCTCTGGGGCTACGGCGACGGTGCCGCTTTGGTGAAACAGAATATCCGAACCGGCGAGATTGAAATTCTCTTTCACGACGAACGGGGAGGAGTCCGTGATCCGCAACTCCACTACGACGGACAGAAAATCCTTATGTCCTACCGTCCCGGAGGAACCCACGTCTATCACCTCTACGAAATCGACATCGACGGCACAAATCTTCGGCAACTCACCGACGGAACCTACGATGACATTGAACCAACCTACTGTCCCGATGGAACGATTATTTTCTGTTCCGCACGATGTAAGCGGTTCGTCAACTGCTGGCACACTCCCGTTGCCTCTCTCTACCGATGCGATGCCGACGGTAACAATGTGCGGCTGCTATCCAGCAACAACGATCACGACAACACCCCCTGGGTCCTACCCGATGGTCGGGTGCTGTATATGCGATGGGAATACGTGGATCGTTCACAGGTGGATTATCATCATCTTTGGACGATGAATCCCGATGGTACGCAGCAGACAATTTACTACGGCAATCTGCATCCCGGTATCGCCATGCTCGATGCCAAGCCCATTCCTCATACCGATAAAGTTGTTGCCAGTTTTTCACTGGGACATGGCAGTCCCGAACACTTCGGTCGCTTGGCAGTCGTCTCTCCGAAAAAGGGTCCCGATGATCTCGACAGTGCAAAACTGCTCGGAGAAGGTTGGTTCAAAGACCCCTATCCTTTCAGCGAAGATTGTTTTCTCACTGCCAACAATGACACGATTTGGATTGTGAACGGCGAGGGACATTTCGAGGCTCTCTTTCATCTGCCGAAGGAATTGCAAGACCAACATTTTGCCGTTCATGAACCAAGACCGATGGGACCGCGACCTCGAGAGTCCATCATCGGCAACCGGGCTGATCTTTCCCAATCGACGGGTTATGTCGTACTTCAGGATGTTCATAAAGGTCGTACACTTCAAGGGTTAGAGAAAGGAACGATCAAAAAACTTCTCGTGATGCGGCAACTTCCGAAGCCGATCAATTTTTCCGGCGGAATGGAGCCGCTGACCATTGGCGGGTCGTTCACGCTTGCGGAAATTCTCGGAACGATTCCTGTTGCGGATGATGGTTCCGCTTTTGCCGAACTGCCGGCATTACAGTCGATCTTTTTCGTGGCACTGGACAAAAATGATATTGCCGTCAAACGGATGCACAGTTTTGTAACGTTGCAACCCGGTGAAACACAGTCGTGCATCGGTTGCCATGAAGAACGAATCGAAGCCCCCAATATGCGGACACCGGTGTTGCAGGCATCACGCCGGGCACCATCCAAACCGGAGCCGATACAGGGTGTTCCCTCGATCATTGATTATCCGCGTGATGTGCAACCGATTTGGGATCAACACTGCGTTTCGTGTCATTCGCCGGAAAATTATGGCGGTAAACTCGATTTAACCGGCGATAAAACATCAATGCACTCGATGTCTTACGTCCGGTTAACCTTACATGGTCAGTGGGTTGTCGATAACCGAAATCAACCGAAGAGCAATTTTGAACCCTACAGAATTGGAAGCGGATCAAGTACGTTGCTCAGATATATTGAGCCGCAGCATTACGATGTGAAACTTTCGGTGGAAGAGAAAAATCTGGTTCGGCTTTGGATTGATACCAGTGCAACCTACACCGGCACGTATACTTCGCTTCGGAGCGGAGTTTATCCTGCATATTTCAACTGCGAGTCGCTTATTCAACGTTGTGGGGAATGTCATGCATCACAGGAAACGCGGGAGGGAAAAGTGAGAGCGTGGGAAGGTTGGCATTTTCCACGACATCACATGGCTTGGGGAGGTACCGTTTCTAACATTTCACGCCCTGATCAATCGTTTTTGCTCCGTGCTCCGCTTGCCAAAGAGGCAGGAGGTCTTGGACTATGTTCACGAATCGTCTTTGAAAACAAGGATGACCCTGTGTATCAAGAAACGCTACGGTCTCTCATGCGAGCCCATCAACAACTTCTAAAGGGCAAGCGGTTTGATATGCCTGGATTCCGTCCGAATAACGATTACATTCGGGAAATGCAAAAGTACGGCTTCGTGAAAAAAGACCTTGCGCCCGACGAATTGTTTGACTATTACCAAGCCGAGAAGGAGTATTTCGATTCATTTTTTTACGACCCTGCCCTCCGGGATGTCGGTTCCGCAGGAATACAGTAAAACGGGGGTTCCTGCGCTGGCATACCGGAAAAATAGGGGATTCATGAAGATCATTCGTCTCACACCGTCTGGACGCGGAGCCGTGGCTTCTTTTTTGCTCTGCGGAGACGATCCCGTCGGCACTTTTTTGCCGCATTGGCACGGAAAAATGCCGAGTGAACGTCCGACTTGGGGACGCTTGCAACTCACGGATGGCGGTCTTTGCGAAGAAGCCGTAGTCCATCGCACTGCCGAGGGGATTGAAATCCACGTACATGGCGGCGAACAGGTCGCATCCGCAGTCGAATCGCTCTTTCAGCGGCACGGAATCATGTGCCAAACTTGGCAGGAACAGTTTGCTCCCAGCACGTCGCAACGGGACTTGGCTTTGCGGATGCTCCCCTTTGCACCAACGGAGCGGACGGCACAGATTCTTCTGGATCAATACAATGATGCATTCGACCGGGAAATGTCGTCAATCGAACAGTTAACCGACGATGAAGAGCGGCAACGACGGCTAGAGCGTCTCCAAGAACTCGCTCCTCTGGGAAAGCATCTTGTCGAGCCGTTCCGAGTGGTCTTGGCAGGAGCAAGCAATGCAGGCAAAAGCAGTTTACTCAATGCCATTCTCGGTTTTCAGCGCAGTCTGACCCATTCTCTACCAGGTACGACTCGTGATGTTGTGAGCGGACAGACGGCTCTTTGTGGCTTTCCGGTAACGTTTTTGGACACGGCAGGTTTTCGTGAGACCGATGACGATTTGGAATTGCATGGCATAGATCGTTCTCAACGTTCTCTGAAGGATGCCGACTTGGTTGTTTGGGTGATCGACTCTACCGTTGATGTACTAAAACGTCTGCCATGTCCTGCCGTGTCAAACGTGATACTCTGCTACAATAAGATCGATTTATCCGGTGCTCTGGTTTTAAGTGCGGCGCACCGGCAAAATGAAGTTTACGTAAGTGCCCTCAAAGGCGAGGGCGTTGAAACTCTACTGGATGAAGTGATTCGTCATCTCGTCCCGTGTCCGCCGAAACCAGGGGAGGCGGTTATATTGACAGAATCCGAAGCGTAAACAATGCCCCGAATCCAAGAGCGGCGGACGCAAGGCTTTTGCCGAAAAGCAATATATCGTCATTCCCGCGAAAGCGGGAATCCAGAGAGTTGATATGAAAGTCTTCTGTCTGGATTCCTGCCTGCGCAGGAATGACGTAAGCGGCATGACATTTTCGAGCGAAAGCCTTATACTGAAAGACATTTACAGGATACCACTGTAACAAGAGACGGTTGTTTTTTTGTTATGTCCGACTCTTATATTTACGACGACATTCTTGATAGACTCAAGAGTATAGAAGAAAAAGAACAGGAGCAAAAAATTATCTTTGTTCGCTGTTGTAATTGCCAACAAGAGGACAAAGTAAGTTTTGCCGCCATCGAACGCGGGATCATTCGCTGTCAATGCGGCGGGATCATGATGGCAGTGAAAGAACCCAACGTCAAGATGCCGGACAAAAAAACCGTGACCGTTAAACCGCCCAAAACAGGAAGGTAAATTCTGGTAACAAAAAATAATTTCAAACCTGAAACAATCAAATGTAGTACCCTCTACATATTCCCGTACATTTTTTTCATCCGTTCGACAATGGCACTGTGCATTTGACTGACCCGACTCTCGGAAATATCCAGTGCTGCCCCGATTTCCCGCATGGTCAGTTCCTCGTAATAATACATAATGACAATCATGCGTTCGGTCTTGTTCAATCCCTTCGTAAAAGTACGGATCATGTCAATTTTTGCCAGTCGCTCCGTTGGGTCTTCGCTACGTCGATCCGCCACCATATCAATTTCCCGCATTTCTTTGCTGGAACCATCCCGCTCGGCAAACGTCCTGTCCAAACTCGTGATGCTAAGATTATGCGTTTCGGCATAGACTTGATGCAACTCTTCGCCGGAAATTCCCAGTTCATCCGCAAGTTCCTGATCCGTGGGTCTGCGCCCATGGAGTTGCTCCAACATCTTGTACGCCTCATTAAGTTTGCTCGATTTTGATCGGACGGCTCGCGGTGCCCAATCCATCGCCCGCAGTTCGTCCTGCATCGCACCCTGAATCCGCGTGAGGCAAAACGCCTCGAACTTGATCCCTCGACTCGGGTCGAATGAGGAAATCGCATCCATCAGTCCGCACGTTCCGACCTGAATCAGGTCGTCCAATTCGATCCCTTCGGGAAGTCGCGACCAGAGTCGCTCCGCCCGGCTATACACGATGGAAATATACCGCTCAATAAGCCGGTTGCGAAGTTGAACGGTCGGATTTTTCTTGTACAAAATCCAGAGTTGATCCACGTCTTCGTTCTGAACGGCATCGCTTGGAAAAAACGATGTTCCAGAATGAGCAGGATGTCGGCGATGTGCTTGGGGGAGGAGTTTTCTCATGCTCCGTAATTCCTTTATGCAATACTTTGTACGAAACCGATACAAATCGGTTCGGCAACTTTCATACGCGGATGTTAACAATTTTTCGGAATTAAGGAAAGAACAGAATTTGCGGAATTTTGCCCCTGTTTTTGGCGGTGTCGCCGCTGGCTCCCTCAACCATACGCACCCATTCCGAAGAAGAGCATCCGTTTCAAGAGGCGATAAACCCAATAATCCTCTGGTATTTCCTGACCGGGCAGGTAGTGCGAGGCAAGCGGTTCCCGCCGGGTCAGTTCCTCCAAAAAGTTTCGACCACTGACATCAATGACCCTTTCCGAACGGAAAAATTCGGCGAGTTCCTGCGGATAGTCGATAATCACACATCCTTGTGAATGTTCACCATCGTACTGTTGTCCGACAAACTCCCGAAATCGCAGGAGAAATTCGCTGTTGTTCATCGTTTCATAAAAATTTCCGCCGTTATCGCCGATCCATTCCTTCGTAACATTGAGCGGCGGACAGGGTTCAATGCTTCCCTTCGGTCCAATCACGAATGCCATACCCTTCGAGGCGGGACAAACGGCAAAACCCTTTTCGTCCCAGTAGGTGTCAATCAGAATAATCGGCATTTTCCGACGCAATCGGAGCAAGCGTCGGCGGAGTTCCAACATCATGTCCGGTTTGATCGACCACTCCGGCATGGGATCGGCACCGACGGGACGGTAGACGTAAAACCAGAGGTATATCGCTCCAAGTCGGACAAAGTGATTAACGTATTCTTCGGTCAAAACGCTCTCGAAATTTTCCGCCGTGACCGTGGTGGCAACACCGTACAGGATTTTCTGCCGCTGGAGTTCCCGGCAGCCTTCTATGGCTCTCGTAAACGTCCCCACCCCTCGTCGGGCATCGTTCTCTTTTTCAAAACCGTCAACACTCACGAGAGGCGACACGTTGCCGTGGTACTTGATTTTCCGAACGGTCGGTTCATCGAAAAAGAGTCCGTTGGTGATGATCTGAAAATACGCATCGGGATGGTTTTTGATGGTATTCCAAAGCGTTTCCGGTGTCAGAAGGGGTTCACCGCCGAGCAGGGTGTAAAAATAGACCGACTCTTTTTTTGCAATGCGGATGACCTTTTCGATGGATTCGCCGGGAAGTTCAAATATCCCCTCTGCTGACATGGGAGGTGGGTAATTCGTCCCCTCTCCCTCTGGGAGAGGGCTAGGGTGAGGGCTGTTTGCATCTTCACCACGTCCTCCCCTCATCCTACCCGCGTATGAACCTATCTCTTCCTCTGGGAGAGAGGGGACATTAGTTGCTGCCGTCTGCCGTCTGCCGTCTGCCGTCTTTACAGCCGTCTCCACCCAGCATCCTCGGCAGCGCAGATTGCACCGGTTTGTGAGCGAAAAAAAGAGAAACGGCGGAAATTGAATGCCCTTTTTGCACCGCTTTTTGAAGGCACGCAGAGCAAAAAAACTCTTGCCGCACCAAAGCACGGCGGCTTTGAATAACAACCGCCATGAGATTTCCGTCACGGCACGGTATAAAAATCGAAGAATCATTAAATTTACCAACGTGTTTTGGGACAGTGTAAACAATCCCTCAAAATTGGCAAGGTGGTACGTTGGTGTTCTCTCCTTCAAAGGAAGTGGAACGGCAAAATTATGTCCAGAGTCAAAATGGATACACATTATGAATTTTCCGGCTCTGTTTTCTTCAACTCTCCGATGTGAATCGCTTTTGCCGTAAGAGATGGTGGTAGTGTTGGGCGAAGCGATGCGACTCGTCACGGACGTACTGCAAAAGACGCAATGCAAATGAACGGCGATTCAACTTTATCGATTCATCTTGATTCGGCACGAAAATCTCTTCCTCCTGTTTTGCCAGTGAAATGATGAGCCCCGGCTGTTGCGGTGTCCGTTCGAGTGCCGACAGAGCCGAATTCAGTTGTCCCCTTCCGCCGTCAATCAGCAAAATGTCCGGCACTGGTTGTTCCCACTCCGAATGAGAAAACCGGCGTGCCACGACCTCTGCAATACTGGCAAAATCGTCAATGCCCGATACGGTTTTGATCTTATACCGTCGATACCCCGGCTTGAAGGGTAAACCATCAATAAACCGCACCAGCGAAGCGACCATATCGCTTCCGCCAAGATGAGCGATGTCGATTCCCTCAATCATTCGGGGAATTTGATCCAGTTGGAACACTTTTTTCAAAGCCAACACACCGCGTCTCGGGTCAACGGCAAACAATTCCGGTTGTAAATGCGTATCCACGTTTCCTCGCTGGTCGAGAGTCGAAAGATCGGATATCTGATCCCGAAGTTCCGCCGCCGATTCGTAACGTTTTTCGTCGGCAGCACGTTTCATCTCTCGATGCAACTCTTCAAGCAAAAGTGTTCGTTTTCCCTCAAGAATCCGAACGAGACGGTGGATGTTGTTGCGGTACTCTTCCGCAGTAATCCGATAGTGGCACGGGGCGGAACACTGGTGAATCGAGTGCAAAATACAAGGACGAAACCAACGCCAGCGTTCATCATTCAACTGAATATCGAGCGTACACATCCGAAACTTAAAAACTTTTTGTAGTGCTAAAACCGCCCCGCGCAGTGCGGATGATTGAGTAAAGGGACCAAAAAGTTTTACGCCGCTGCATTTGGGAGTGCGGGTAATTTCCACGCGAGGAAATGGTTCCCGCATGCGGATTTGCAAATACGGAAACGTTTTAGAGTCCTTTAAGTCCCGATTGTATTTCGGTTGAATGTCTTTGATGAGCCGGGCTTCGAGGAGCAGGGCATCGACTTCGCTTTCTGTTTCGATGAAATTGATGTCGGCGATTTCAGGAATGAGCGGAGCGGTTCGGGCATCGTCGAGGGCGGCTTTATGAAAGTAGGAACTTGCCCGATTACGTAGGTCTTTTGCCTTGCCGATGTAGATCACGCAATCGGCACTGTCTTTCATCAAATAGACACCGGGAGCATGCGGAAAGGCTTTGACCTTTTCCGCCGCCGGAGAAGGGTTGCCGGGTTCAAGAGGCGGGAGCATGTCAGTATTATAGCATAGTTGGGCGACGAGGGGAGCGTTTTCCAAAAAGGGGCAACGATTTTTCCGAAAACCGGCGGAAAACACGGGCAAATACCTGAAAACCGGTGCCAACGGATATACCGTAACCGGGCATAAATTGGTCATTTTGTCCGCCCCAACCCCTTTTGAAAAGCGGGGAACGGCGATTCCAGAAAAGTCCAATTTATGACGGGGGACAGTATACTAGGTATTTGATATGTTTCCCAACTAGACTCACGCTCCGTTGTCCGATAAAATGAGGTTATTAGTGGTCGCCTAAATTCACGGCTACACCCCAAAAAATATGACGACCATTGCGATTCTTGGAGCGACCGGCTACACCGCCGGTGAACTCATCAAAATTTTGCTTCGCCATCCACAGGCGAAAATAACGGCTTTGACCAGCCGAGAGGAAAAACGTCCGATCAGTGCTGTCCATCAATCATTGACGGGGCGGCTTAATCTGCCGCTCGAAAACCTTACACCGCAAGAGGTTGCAAGTCGTGCCGAGTGCGTTTTTTGCTGCCTGCCCCATACGGCATCCGCAAAAGTCGTTCCTGAACTCCTGCACCATGGAGCAAAAGTCATCGACCTCGGAGCCGATTACCGACTCGATTCCGTCGAAACCTTTGAAACATGGTACGGTGAAAAACATCCTGATCCCGCGAGAATCGGCAACGTTCCTTATGGACTGCCGGAATTGTTCCGAAAGCAAATTGTCGGTGCCGATTTGGTTGCCAATCCCGGCTGCTATCCGACTTCCGCCATTTTGCCTCTTGTCCCGATTCTCCGAGAGAACTTGGTCGAGCCGACCGACATTATTATCGACTCCAAGAGCGGTGTTTCCGGGGCAGGCAGAACGCCAAAGCAAACGACGCTCTACCCGGAGTGCAACGAGAGCATCACGGCTTACGGAATCGGAACGCACCGGCACGCTCCAGAAATCGAGCAGATTCTTTCGACCGGAAGCGGTCAAACCGTCAAGATTCTTTTCACGCCTCACCTGGTGCCGATGGATCGCGGGATTCTGTCCGTTGCCTATTGCAAACCTGCAAAATCTGCAAGTCAAGATGATCTTATGGCGGTGCTTCGGGAGTTCTATCGGAATGAACCTTTCATACATATTGTAGATCATCTTCCGGCAACAAAGGACGTATCGGGAACGAATTGTGTCCATCTGACAGTGAGGGTAACTGGCGGTCGGGTTCTCACGGTTTCCGTTGTGGACAATTTAATTAAGGGAGCATCAGGTGCTGCTGTACAAAATTTCAACCTGATGTTCGGCTATCCTGAAACGACGGCATTGATATAGAAGCGTATCACAATTCCACACACGAGCGGCGGACGCAAGTCCGCCAGTTTGGACTCACCAGCATACTTGCGTATGCCGCTCTTCTCTGAATATCTTTGTCTGCTACTCTACAGGTTTTTTAAGTAGGTCGCTTAACGTTTCGACCTCTTTTTGTAAACTTTTGAATTGCTTCTGCATTTCCGGCAACCGTTGCAGGGCAATTTGAATTCGCATTTGCTCCTTTTCCGGTGTGGCAGGAATGCCGACAATCCGCACATTGGGATCGACATCTCCCAATATACCCGCCATGGCTCCGATGACCGCCCCGTCGCCAATGTGAACGTGATCTTTCACTCCGACCCGACCTGCCATCACTACGTATTCTCCCGTCGTTGTACTCCCGGCAATCCCCGTATGGGCGCAAAGCAAATTGTGTTTGCCGATCTTACAGTTATGTGCAATCATCACGAAATTGTCAATCTTCGTGCCATCACCGATGAGGGTTGAACCGTAAGTTGCCCTGTCAATCGTCGTGTTTGCTCCGACCTCGACATCATTGCCCATCACGACATTGCCGATTTGCGGTGAAAGTTTATGAATTCCCTGCGAACTATCGTAACCAAATCCGAACGCACCAATAACCGTCCCGGAGTGGATCACACATCGGGAACCGACAATCGTATCCCGGTACAATACAACGTTGGGGAATATCGTTGTATGGTCGCCGATGGAACAACCGGCAGCAATGTGTACGCCGGGATGAATCTGCACGTTGTCCCCCAAAATGACATCTTCTTCAATGACGGCAAAATGTCCGATGGCGACGTTGACTCCAATCTTTGCCATCGGATGAACAAAGGCTCTTTCGCTGATGCCGCGAATAGTTTCGTCTCGAGGAGGAGTAAAGAATCGAGCGATCATTTCGAAAGATTCCAAAACGTTCTCGACTTGAATGACCGCAAAACCTTCGGGAGTAACCCCTGCGGGTACAACGACGGCACCGGCTTTGCTCTTACGTTGCAAGAGCGGAACCCGGTCGGCACGTTCGAGAAACGTAAGTTCCGAAGTGGTCGCACTTTGGAGCGGTGCGACTCCTTCAATGCGCAAACTGCCGTTACCCACGACGGTTCCGCCGACCAATTCGGCAAGTTCTGAGAGTGTTTTTCCATGCATAATTCTTATGTGAATCATTATAAGTTAATGATTTAGGATTGCAAGCCAGCGTTTGCCCAGTTGACAAAAGGATTCGTATCGGTAATAATTTTTTCAAATAACCTAGCAGGGACTTTTCTATGAGAAAAGGTTTATTTGCATTGTCTTTGACGGTGATTGCATTTGCCGCTGGTTGCCCTTCGTCTGTGGAGCGGAATACGTTACTCAATGTTTCCTACGATCCGACACGTGAACTCTACAAAGAGTTTAATCAGGCGTTTATGGAACACTATAAAAAAGAGACAGGCGAGAGCATCAAAATTGAGGTTTCCCACGCAGGGAGCAGTGCGCAGGCAAGAGCCGTCATCGAAGGTCTTGAAGCCGATGTTGTGACTCTTGCTCTTGCCTATGATATTGACAATATCGCCCAGAAAACGGGAGATTTGCCGATGGACTGGCAAAAGCGGCTTCCGTATAACAGTACGCCCTACTCTTCGACAGTCGTTTTTCTCGTTCGGAAGGACAATCCCAAAAATATCAAGGAATGGGACGATCTTACCAAACCGAACGTTGAAGTTGTTGTGGCTCATCCCAAGACTTCCGGCGTTGCCCGCTGGGCGTATCTGGCGGGTTGGGGATATGCCCTCAAGAAAGAACTGGGCGATTTGAAAAAACTTCACGACCCCAACGCAGCCGCAGAAGTTGCCGCCGCTCAAGCGAAGGCGAAGGAATATATCACGGCACTCTACAAAAATGTCAAGATACTTCCTCCCGGTGCGCGTACCGCCTCGCAGGCATTTGTTCAACAAAAAACCGGAGATGTACTTCTCGATTGGGAAAATCAAGCCGAACTGACGATCAACGAATTCGGCAAAGGAGAGTGCGAAATTGTGGTTCCCTCAGTGAGTATTCTTGCTGAACCGCCGGTGGCTGTCATTGACAAGAATGTGGACAGACGTGGTACTCGAAAGGTGGCGGAGGCATACTTGGAATTCTTATATTCCAAAGAGGGGCAAGAAATTGTCGCCAAGCATTATTATCGTCCCCGAGACGAAGATATTTTGGACAAATATACCGAGAGGGGAAATTTCGTTTCCGTCGAAATGTTCACTATTGACGACGTTTTCGGCGGTTGGCAAAAGGCACAGCAGGAGCATTTTGATAACGACGGAGTCTTCGACCAAATCTATGAGGTCAAATAACGGAAAAATTTTGTGCCTGCTTTGTTATACCGCAAACGGGGATAAATTGGACGTTTCTTTCCCGCCATTCCGGCTTTCACCGGAATGACAAAAATGACCATTTTCATGCCGTATAATTCGTCATGGAATGGACACAAGAACGCTACGACGACAACGCTACGACGACCGAGTCGACATTTGATACCTTTTCACCTGTTGACGAATGACCAATATTGCAATATCATGCAGAAATGACGTGAACGGTTACGACCATTGTAATGTTCTTCGGTATAAAGATTACGAGAATCGACGCTCCATATTCTCCCATATAGTCGCCGCTGTAATCACGCCATCATGCTTCGCCATAAATCAACTCCAACTCCGTTACGAAAATCCGTACCCAAAAATTCAGTCTAATAAAATTTATGAATACCGGTTTTCAGACCGCCTATATGCAAGACACACGAGAGGATGATACATTCCGATTGGTCTCTGCTACCGACTTGGCAGTAACAAAAAAATCCCCATGAAACATAAATTCGCCCTCGGTGTCGATTATGGCACCAACAGTGTTCGAGCCGTTGTTGTCAATCTTGAAGACGGTCGCGAAGTTGCAACCGCCGTTGACCATTATCCCAGCGGCGATGCAGGAATCCTGCTTGATCCCAAGCGACCTGTCCTTGCCCGGCAGAATCCGCGCGATTACGTCGACGGTTTTTATCGTTCCGTCTCGCAGGCGGTCCAAAACGGCGGCATTGATCCACGTTGCATTGTCGGAATCGGCATTGATGCCACCGGTTCAACACCGATTCCGGTCGATAAAAATGGCACACCGCTCGGAATGTTGCCCGAATTCAAAAACGACCTCGACGCTCAAGCGTGGCTCTGGAAAGATCACACCGCCGTTGCCGAAGCCGCCGAAATTACCGAAAAAGCGGCGAAATCCAAAGACCGTTATCTGAAAAAATGCGGCGGGACATACAGCAGCGAATGGTTCTGGTCGAAAATTTTGCACTGCAAACGTGTCAATCCACGCGTGTTCAAAGCCGCTTACAGTTGGGTGGAACAGTCCGACTTCATACCGGCATTCATCACGGGCAATACCAACCCGGATCGGCTGTTCCGCAACGTTTGCGCCGCTGGACACAAAGGATTGTTTCACGAAAAATGGGGTGGTCTGCCCAGCGAGTCCTTTCTCCAATCCCTCGATCCCGGTCTTATTCCTCTCCGTTCACACTTCAACGGTGTTACGAGAACGTCTGACAAAAAGGCGGGGGGACTCTGCGAAATGGTCGCTGCCAAGACCGGTCTCATTGCAGGAACACCGGTTGCCGTCGGGGCAATTGACGGACATTTGGGAGCGGTTGGGGCAGGAGTCAAGCCCGGCACACTTGTCAAAATTATCGGCACTAGCGGTTGCGATATGATGGTGCATCCGCTTGATGAGCCGCTGGCAGACATTCCCGGTCTCTGTGGGATTGTCCCTGAAAGCATCTTGCCGGGAATGTACGGGATCGAGGCGGGACAACCTGCCGTAGGGGATATTTTTAACTGGTTCGTCAAACATTGCGTGCCAAAATCGTTCTCGGAAAAAGGCGATGTTCATGAAAACTTGACCAAAGAAGCAGCGAAACTTATGCCCGGTGAAAGCGGACTTCTTTGTCTCGATTGGAACAACGGCAATCGTTCGGTGTTGGTCGATCCGCTCTTGACCGGTTTGACTATTGGGACGACATTGCACACGACGGCGGCGGAAATCTACCGTGCGCTTGTTGAGGCGACAGCATTTGGTGCGTTCACGATCATTAACAGGCTTGAGGAATACGGCGTGAAGGTGAAGGAGGTTGTCAACTGCGGCGGTATTGCGGACAAGAATCCGCTCTTGATGCAAATCTATGCCGATGTTTGCAACCGTCCCATGAAGATCAGCCGCAGTGCGCAAACCTGTGCCATCGGTGCGGCAATCATGGGTTCAGTCGCTGGGGGGGCGTTCAAAAACGTGAAAGAAGCCCAAAAGAAAATGACGGGCATCAAGGAAACGGTGTATAAACCGAATAAAAGAGGGGTCGATGTGTACAAAAAATTATACCACCTCTACAACGATCTTCACGATGCCTTCGGAGTCAAAGGACACAAAGGCAACTTTCACCATGTGATGAAACAACTGATTGAAATTCGCGATTCGGTGCGGAAACATTAGGTTGTATGAGTAATGCCACCCAAACCAATTTTTGATAGGCTCTATCCCCATTGTGCTGCAGCAAGTCGGCTATTATACGTTGCCAAAATGTCGCTTCGCCGAAGCACGCCTAATAAAATGTCGGGGTGACTCGCGGAGACGACGGGCAACTCCCTAACGTGTTCCAACAGACACGTTCGAAGTGCCATGTACAAATCCGAATCCGGCGAAATCACGACTGGGAGCGTTTGTGTCAATGCTTCCACCGTGCGTCCCTGCCACTGGCTCCAATGCTGAAACGTTCCCCATAGATCGTTGGCACTTACCATCCCGATAAACTTTCCCTGTTCGTCTAACACAGGAAAAGCCGATTCCGGTTTCGGGGCAATCAATTTGACCGCTTCGGCAATCGGCATTGTTCTCGAAAGAGGTGTGGGAACACTTGCAGGTTCAGATTGTTGTTGTTCCAACGCATCACGAACTGATAAGACCTTCAATAAATCGGTTGAATAGCGTCCGAAGTGAGCTTCGCTGTCTATTGGGGCTAAAACCTGCTCCATATAGAGTGATGTGGCGGGTGATTGGATGGCAATGTGCAATAGATTCAACACAATGAACGGAATGAGTAACCCATATGACAAACCTGACATTTCACAGACGACAATCGCTGCCGCAAGCGGTAACTTGGCAATTCCTGCAAAAAACACTGACATGCCGACGAGAACACACATAGCGATCTCTGGCGGTGCGGAGGAAACATTGAAATACGCAAAGAGGATGTGAGTCAAATGTCCCAAAGCCCCCCCAATCAGACCTCCGATAAAGAGAGATGGTGCAAAGAGTCCGCCGCTCCCCCCGGAAGAAACGGTCAATGCCGTCGCCAACATCTTGGGTAAAATCAGTACCAGAATCAACATGAAGGGCAAACCGCCATTCAAGAGATGATCCATCCATTCGTACCCACCCCCGAAAACCTGTGGAAAAATCAACGCAATACAGCCAACCAGAAAACCGCCGAGGGCGGGACGGAACCAGTCCGCAATCGGCAGACGATGAAAAAAACGATACCGTAGTTCACGGACAAAGACTACGAAAAGGACTCCCGCCAGAGCGATGAAGGGGATGAACAAGAGAAACATCAGGGAATCAAGCGGTGAATGGATTCCGACCGAACTGGGTAGGGTAACGAAATGAACATCGCCATGGATATTCCGAAAGACTGAATAACCAACGATGGATGCCAAAATACAAGGAAGAATCGCTGCCAATTCCAGTGCGGAACTGGCGTAGAGCACTTCAACGGCAAAAAAGGCACCGCCGAGAGGGATTTGAAAGAGTCCGCCTATTGCACCGGAGGCACCCGCCAAGATCAAGGTGCGACGATCCCGACTATTGAGTTGTAAACCTTGTGAAAAACAATGGGCTGCCCAAGCCCCGAAGAGCGTCACGGGACCCTCGAAACCTGCGGAACCGCCGCTTCCGAGCGTAAAAAAACTGGACACCGTTTTTGTAAGGGGAACACGATTTCGGAGCGTACCATTGCGTGTGTGAAAGGCACGAATAAAGTGGTCGGTGCCATCGCCAAAGGCTTCGGGAGCAAACGAGCGGACGACAAATCCGCAAAGCAAACCGCCAAGCGTTGGAATGAGCAGAATAAGAATCCAGTATCGGGGCAGTTCAATGAAGCCAAAAGTATCCTTTCTCAGTGCCGTCTCAAACGTCGCACCGGGCAAGGGGCCTGATGTTGCGGTGTAATCGCCGGGAACGGGCAAATCAATCCCGACCGTAGGATAGATCAGTTGAACAGTAGCCTTAAATTCTTGGAAAACCGAGTAAAGTCCGGCGGAACAAAGTCCCGTCAAACAGCCGATCACAACACAGTAAACGAGCAGTTTACCCGAGGAATTCCAATCGAATCGGCAACGGAATTTTTCCGAAGAAGATAGTTTCGAATATCGGTTGCCTTCCATTTCACCGTTGCTCCGGGTATTTTGCCGATGTTCCGGCATTTCACACAAACGGAGAGTGGGAATGTTAGGGAAAACGGGGTACTAGGTCAAGAGGAAACGGCGGCGTGGCAGGGAAACGGGAAAAACCCGCTTTTTGCCAAATTCCGAAAAAAGGGCAAAGTTCGGACACTTGGAACTCCGATGATAAGAGTGTAAGGCGGTGTCCTTAGATACCAAATCATGTGTGTTTTCCCGGGGGGGATGGGTCCGGTGCGATGACTTTTCTTGATAATAGTCGCCCGGACTTTTTTTACGTCTTATCACAGCCGAATTTGCCTATTCGGTCAAGGAACACTTACCCTCTAGGCTCGTCGAAAAGTAATAGACCGTCATTCCCGCGAAAGCGGGAATCCAGAGAGTTGATATGAAAGTCTTCTGTCTGGATTCCTGCCTACGCAGGAATGACGAAAGCGGCATACATTTTCGGGCGAAAACCCTATACTGAAAACGGCATGAAAATGGTCATTTTTGTCCCCGTTTGCAGTCTATTACTTTTTGGCGAAAACCTTATTCCTCCACGACGGAGAAAAGTGAGGCTTCTTCTCGAGCAAGTCCGGCGGCTCCAATCATACTGGCAAAGGGACCCAGTGCTGCAAAGTCCAGTTTGAGGTTCTGTCCCAATCCGCGGATTGCCCGGCGTTCAACCACTTCACGAACTTTGGCAAGAAACATATCACCTATGTTGGAACCTTTGCCGCCAAACATCATTTCTCCGCCGATCAAAACACATTCAGGGTCAACCGTGTGTAACAACGTGACAATACCGAGTCCCAAAAATCGGGCAGTGTCCAGAATAATGTGCATTGCCAGTGCATCCCCTTTGTCCGCCTCCTCATAGACCTTTCTGGCGATCCCGATGAGTTCATCTTGCGGCGTAATTCGATCTTTCAGAGATGTCGGATGTCCGACCTCCACCAACTCTTTGGTACGCCGGGCAACCGCCAAAGAACTGCAATAGGCTTCCAAACATCCTTGTTGCAGGCAACCGCACCATCGTGCGCCGGGGGAAGGATCAACGATCATGTG
>Ga0082212_10003062_pt1 | contig 23884 bp, 13 predicted proteins | sample TergutNt197P3_FD_71548 | JGI IMG/M metagenome (GOLD analysis project Ga0082212, IMG submission 71548) | Neocapritermes taracua P3 segment gut microbial communities from Petit-Saut dam, French Guiana - Nt197 P3 | ecosystem: Host-associated > Arthropoda: Insects > Digestive system > Gut ... | reverse complement strand
ACGTCCTGCTTCCGGTCTTTTTCGGCTTGCATCCATATCTCTTCCGAGCCGATGGCGTTCTCGAAGCGCAGGGCGTTGAAATTGTCCGCGCCCCCGCCGGGGGTGGAGCGGCTCATAAAACCGACGTTTACTGAATAGGAGAGCCAGCTTTTCGTCTGTTTTCGTCTGTTGCGGACTCTTGACCTACCATAGCGGACATGGTAATCTTATCTTAACAGGAACATTAGCGGACATCAAGGGCTGATTTTACATGGTTTTACATGGTTCAATGTTCGCTAATATCAGTTAGCGGACATTGAAAAAGAGCGTATAATAGGTGTAAGAAAAGGCGGTAAAGGATGATTGACAACGAGTTTCTTTTTCCAAAGGACGACATAATATTTTAGCTTCTTTTTGGAGATCCACGCACTATAGAAAATCTTACGAATTTCCTGAAATCAGTACTGCAAATACCTGCCGATGAATATGAAGAAGTGATCATAGTGGATCCCCATCTGCTCAGGGAGTATACGGGCGATAAACTTGGCATATTGGATGTAAAAGTCAAGACAAAAACGGAGAAAACTATCGATATTGAAATACAAGTCAAACGCCGAAATGCCTTGCGAGAGCGAATTGTGTTCAGTCTCTCCAAAATGGTTACAGGACAGATCGGCTCAGGCAATGACTATTCTCAAATTAAGCGTTCTATCAGTATTTTCATAACAGATTTTGTTTTTGTCCCAGAAAATACAAACTATCAGAATCGCTATACGCTGTACGATCCCCAGACGAAATCACAGTTTACGAATTTACTCGAAGTCAATATACTCGAACTGCCGAAACTTCCCCCAGATGATGGTACTGAACTATGGAATTGGATGAAATTTCTGTCTGCCAACCGGAAGGAGGAATTAGATATGGTAGCCCAAAAAAGCCCACAGGTGCAAAAGGCCGTTGCTCGGTTAATGGAGTTGTCGAATGACGAGAGAACTCGTATGCTTTATGAAAGCCGCCAGATGATGGAATGGGATAATCAGGTTCGTGAACAAGAGGTAAGCAACGATAGGGCGACGGCTATTGCAAAAAGCTTATTGGAAATGGATCTGCCGATTGAAAAAATTGTGTTGGCCACTGGCCTGACCCGTGAGCAAGTGGAAGCCTTAGCGTAAATCTCAAAAGGAAATGCCTCATCTGAGCTTCTCCGATGATTCAAAGACCTCTGGTGGAACCAAAACCGTCAGAGTCAACGGACAGGAAGCCAATAAGAAAAACAAGTCCTGTTACAAAAGCAGCAACGGTGACGAAGCGGCAACACCAGGTTTGCAAAAAGGAGTGATTTCGCATAAAATTGGTGGGAAGGCACATTTTACGTCATGGAGCTTCGATGTAAGGTATGAACGGACAAACGTTGTGCGCCATCAGGATATGATGACGCATAATGATAGGAATTGTTGAGGGGGGGATATGACTGGGGCTACTGTAAGCGATCAAAGAGCCAAAAAGCTGCCTATGGGAAATTTAAACGTCTAGTCAACAAGCAATGAGGGGGGCTTAATCATGACAAGTCTGACTAACCTTATTTCAGATTTGAGCAACTCGCAAAATGAAATACAATGGGACGATGATTATCATAGTAAATTTACTGATCTATTTATAACAAACGATCGCCTTTTTAATATATTAGAAAAGGTTGGCTATAAAGCAGTGATGGGAGTAGCTGTTACATTAACAGAGTTGATACAATTAGGATGGAATAAATATTTTCCACATATTGATATTAATGAAGAATTCGGCCCAAAAAATTTATCTTTATGGGCAGCAGCTATTGACCCACTCTATCTAAAATCTTTTGAATTCGAGTGTGAATATTTTGATGAAGTTGGTGATATAATTTTCACCCCCTATGCGGCAAATTGGGAGGTTTTATACTTTTTAGCAGAAAAATATATCAAAAACTCTTTTACTACCCACAGGTATCTAATTAATCTGTCAATGTTAGCACGTCACCTAACGCCTAATAAAAAGCTGTTTGACAAGTGGTTCACTGAAACAATGCGTAAAACAGCGGAGATTTTTCCATGTACTTATGATTATGATGATCTGGATTTGAATGATATTTACGCCAAGTACGATTGCTCTGGCGACGCCCCCTGTCCCGCGAGAATTTTTCTTTGACCCGGAATTTGAATATTCAGAAGAAGCAGCCAAACCTGTTCTCAATGCTTTTCTGCAATCCCTTGACTCTAACAACAATCCTTGGTTATGCTCCCCGGAAGAAATGCTGGCAAAAGGATTCAAAGGGACCCCTTACAAACTATAATCCTGTGAGGTCTGACATATATGGCTTATATGATTCCATACTATATCGCCGATCAAGGGCAGCCCAGCCCTGTATTGAGGTATATCTGGGATGAAGACCCCGTTTCCCATTTTCAGCATGACCCTTCTGAACTCCTTGAGAAAATCGAGAATACAACTATACGGGCAAAAATCGCTCTATGTATTGGCATATACGAGTGGATAATATGGCGATACCATCGCCTTACAAACGATGTCACACCATTCCAGATAGCAGAAGCGGCTTGGTGCAGCAATATCCATGATATTTATATCGAATACTATGAACTTGACCCCAAAGAGTATCTCGGTCCTGTTCTTGACCCCTTATATATGTCAATGATGTGGATGGGTACGGTTCTTTTTAACACAGCAGAAAACAAAGATGAATGGGAGATCCCCAATCATATGTGCAGCTGATAATCTCAGGCATCGTTTTCGCCGCGTGTGCCGCTACTCAGTGTACGGTTGCCAGAAGCTCCATTCCGAAAGGGGTTTCAAAACCATTGATGAGTTCAGCAACGCGGCCAATACGTTTTTCTGTATCAGTCTTCTGGGACAAGAACACGCGAGCTTCCTGCGCGGTGCCCGGAACAAGCCTGACGGGAACAAGCCTGATTTGCTTATTATCCGGCATTCTTTGACGAACACCCTGGATTGCATTATAATTTGAGTGATTATCACTCCACAATATACAATGGTGCGATATTTGCAAATTGACTATTTGCAGCGCAATCACCCTTAAGGAGCCCTAAGAAATGAGTGGAATTCTAGGCTATATAGCGCTAACCGAAGAAAGCAGAATCCCCCCCTCACGCCTCCACGCCATGACCGAAGCCATACGTCACCGCGGCAGCCAAGCCGGCTATCTTCTTGCCAGCCCGACCCAAATCCTGCGCGCCCACGAAACAGGTGCGCCAAGAGCCGCCTCATCTGACCTGCCCCACTCACCTGACACGTCTGACTCGCCCCGCTCGCCCAACCTACCCGACCTGCCTACCCTGGACACCCTTCCAGAACATCCTTATCCCCTGGGGCTCAGCTGCCGTTGGCATGACAGCGCCCATTTCGAGCCCCACCAACGGATTTGTGACACGCCTGGCCACCCAGGCCTCTTTGTCGTGCACTGCGGCAAGATTTTCAACATACCCCAGCTGCAAAAGGAACTCGAGCGCTTAGGCCACACCTTGCCCTTGTCCGCCGCATCTGCTGAAGCTAAGACTGAAGCCGACGTCATTGCCGCCGCTTACCAACAATGGGGAGCAGACTGTGTCACCCATTTTACCGGAACCTGGTCTCTCATCCTTTGGGATCCCGCCCAACGCCTGCTCCTCTGCTCACGGGACCGCATAGGTGTCCAGCAGATATTCTACTATAAAGACGCGCACAAGATCATTCTAGCCTCAGAAATCAAGCAAATCCTTCAAGATCCGGGCATCCCGCGCAAAATCAATCGCGAAACCCTCTATTCCTTTTTGGTCAACAGCGCTATCAGCTATAATGAAGACACCTTCTTCGCCAACATCACGGCCTTAAGCCCGGCTCACACCATGCTGATCACCCTGACCGAAGAAGGCGCCCTCGACTCTATGCGGATCACCCCCTATTGGTCCATCGATCACCCTCAAGCCCCCCCTTCCGAGGACGATTATGTGCAGGTCGGCACAAGTTTGACCGCCGCCGTCCACCGCTGTTTGACCGGCGATGCCAAAATAGGAGGGGCGCTCTCAGGCGGTTTAGATTCCTCCTCGGTCACAGTCTTAGCCTGTGCCGAACTGGCCCGGCGCGGAAAATCCCCCGTCCAGCACGAGACCCTGACCTCCTGCTACGATGATCACCCGGAAGTGGACGAACGGGATTTCGCCACAGCCGTTGCGGAACATACAGGCTGCACCCATCACTTGGTCCATCCGTCAGGGGAAAAGATGGCCGAAGAGCTCCCCCGCCTCATCTGGCACTTGGAAGAACCCACCACAACCCCCTCGGTCTATGCCAGCTGGTGCGTCATGCGCGCCGCTTCCGAAAAAGGGATCCGAGTTCTCCTTGACGGCCAAGGCGGCGACGAAACCCTTCTGGGGTACAAACCCTATTATGTACACCTGCTGCTCTCCCTGGCCCGCCAAGGCCGCTTCGGTCAAGCCCTCCGTGAATTCCGCCTGGGCGCCCGGAATTCAGACCTGTCCCTCGCTCAACTCGCCCAGTATTCTCTATATTTTTCGCTGCCGGGGCTGCGCTGCAGCCTGAACCGCCGGCGCCGCGGAAAATATCTCCAAGCCCAATTCCTCCGAACCTCCCGGCACAATAAAGACCTGACCCTTATGGGATATAGGCACGGGGCGCAGCTCTCCCGCCAATCTCTGCATTTCGACGCCCAAAAACTTCTGCGCTACGCCGACAAAACATCCCAGGCTTTCGCCGTGGAACTCCGCCTGCCTTTTATGGATCACACCTATATAGAAGCTGTACTCCCTATCCCCATTCAGCAAAAAATCCATGATGGCTGGACAAAAAACCTGCTGCGCACTTTCTTCAAAGATAAAATGCCGGCAGAAGTTGTCTACCGCAAAAATAAAATGGGGTTTCCCGCGCCCCAAGCCTCTTGGATCGCCCAACACAAAAACAGCTTCCTGCCTCTCTTTGAAAACCCTGTCCGTTCGTCAGCCATTTTTGACGTCGCCGCCATTCGCCGGCTGCTGGACACTACCCCTGAACACGATATGGTCTGGCGGTTCATCACCGTCGAGACTCTAATGCGCCAATATGGCATGTCACTGTAGGGGCTGTACCCCTTAAGGGGCTGTAACTAAACCTGATTCATATCATAAAACATCACACTATATTCAATATCAGCCGGCTGGCCGCTCGTATCCTTAACCCCCGTTATGCTGACCTGATATTTACCGCGGTATTCCGTAACCCCGTCAGGACAGAAAATAATGCAGCTGTCCAGCCCGGATTGGCTGCTTACATTAAAATACTTGCCGGAAGACACATAGGGTTTATCCTCAGCCGAAAACGTCCATGTTTTTTGGGTCGCCACCTCAGTCAGGGTCACCTTCACCTCATCCAATCGAGCCGCACGGTACTTCCTGGCATTGAGAGAAACCGACCACGGATCTGTCGGGCCTAAAAACTGTATCGGGAACACATTTTTCTTCGGCCAGCCGATCCATTCATAATCCACAGCATTCCCTCGGCCTTGATCATGAGAATAGAGAGCTGTGTAGGTTTTTCCATCCGCCACAACGAAGCCAAATCCCGTCCTCAGCATACTGGGATTGAGAATCCAACGCCGGGCTTCCAGCACAGCCGCATTGTCCCGAACCCCTGGGTCTTTCATATAAATTTCGCGGATAGAATCGGCCACAGACGGAATTCCTGTGGCAATATTCGATTGAGTCACACCTGGGTAAGCCCCTCCTCCTTGATAGACCCCCTCTTGATAGACCCCTCTGTAAAAAGTCTCCGTCATTTCCGCAGGTCTTGCCGGCGTACGGCTGAAGTCATAACTGAGCAGAATAGAGGCCTGCTTACACAACGAAGAATACGCGTCATTCATCGTGACATCATCGGGAAGACCCGCCAAATGCCGGGCAAAATTAAGCATATTGAGACCGTCTGTGACAAAGGCATCGGACAAAGTCCCCAACACATAAGGCGGTTTGACCGAATAAGCTGCCGTAGCGTGATCTGTTTCGCGGATGTTATTCCTATCCAAGAACGTCAGGCTTGGCTTCCAATCCTTCCAGCGCGACATAGCCTCCTGAATCTCAATGGCCAATGCAAAACCTTCCTGGGCCGCATCGCTCAGCTTGCTTTGATCGCCAATCAGTGTGCATGTGGCTTCCAGGAGTTGATCCTTCGTTTGGGGAGAAACCCCCGACTGCGTCCCATCCAAGTCACTTAAAACAACAGGAGCCATACGCAAAGCCGCATAGGGAGATACCATCACGCCAACAGAAAAATTTTCTTGTCCATTAATCACAACAGCTGTCTCAAACTCAAAAGGCAAATTATCCATCGCCGTCCGATTGAGTTTCAAGATATTATCCCCCTCCAGCCGCTGGGCGCCCGGTATGTCAGCCACCAGACTCTGATCACCAATTAAGTAGACATTCTCATCAGGCAAAGACACCCCAGACGGCAGCGTTCCATCACTTTTCGCCGGAATAATGGCATAAGAATTCGCTGCGGCAAAAGAAGCAATCGTCACAGCATCCCCCATAGCGTCGCCGCCCAGTATAAACGCACCCTTGATCCCTTCCCCTTTTTTGCTCATAACCTCATTCAGCTTACTGTTGATAACCTGGGCTGTGTCCCATTTGTCTTTTCCTTTCAAAATCACCGTCTCGGTTCGGCGATTGATTTTTCTAATATCCGAAACGACACTCTCCGTCAAGCCTCCGGCAATATAAATATCTGCGGGTCTCACCTGCACAATTTTAGCATATACACGAGGATCCAAGCTGTCATAGGGCGTCAGAAGAATCGGTGCTTTCTCGTATCCTGCCAAAACCACCACCGGAAAAGCTTCGATGAGTTTATCAGAGTAGATAGGCATGATAATCAAAGACCGCGGCTGCTTAGCCCCTCTCTCCGCCACCTCCAACGATATATCCACAGCATCTCCGCTAATGCGCCCGGCAATATCCCCCAACGTGTAATCCGCTTGAAGCTCTGCCGGATCCGGGTAGTCAGACGGATCAAACTGCCCTTCCCCCAAGCGCTTTTGAATCTCCGTTACAATAATTGGCAGCAAAAAAACCGCGGCCACCGCGACAACAACAAAAATCGAAGCCATGATAATAATCATCTTTTTCTTCTTGTTTTTATTTCCTTCATCTCCATCTCCATTTTTATACTCTTTGTCTTTATTATGATCAGGCCTATTATCCTCTCTATACTGTTCCCCAAAGATAGTATCCATATGGGTATCCCTATAACCCTCTTCTCTATAGCTATCCCTATAACCGTTTTCTCTATAGGTATCCCTATAGGTATCCCTGTCATTATCCCCATAATTCCCGTTTCCGTAATTCGCCATTTTCTTCCTCGCCTCAACTTTCATTAATGAAGTTGATATCCTCCAGTTTCATTCCCTCTCTCCGTTTATCTCGAGAATTCTACATAAATATTTAAATTCCTGCATTTATGTTTCTTTATTGTTTCCTAAGTTTTGTCCAGTTTATTCCATGGCCGTTCCCAAGCCCGCTTTAAACAAAATTTCCTCCATGTGCTTCACCCCAACCACACAGGAACAATTAGTTCTAATGGCATAAATGAGAGTCTCTTCCACCTCCACACCCATCAAATTTTGCACCGCACGCGCATAGATTGCCATCTGCAGCGCGTATCTCTGTGTCAAAACCTCCTCCTGACCCGGCCTCACCCGATCCGTTTTAAAATCCACCACTATAGCGCGATCCGGCCCGCTCGAGCCCTCTGAACACCCCTGATTCTCCACACAAGACCCATGATAAACCGCCACAAGATCCGTGACGCCCTGAACAAGCATTCTCTGTTTTTCCGTTTCAAACCCCATCCCCAAAATGAAAGGCATCTCTGTATAAATTTCATCCGCCGCAAAAATCCTCTCGCCCAAAGGCGAAGACAAAAAAGCCGCCACATTGTTCAGTGGAATCCCCTGCTCTGCATCCCCTTCAATGAGTTCACGCTCCACAAGATTGTGCAAATGTTCCTCCAACGCTTCCCTCCGCTGTTTTTCATTCCAAGCCCTCCATTGGGGCCGCCACAGACGCCAGGGGATATGTTGGAGAACCTTATGGGTCGCCCTCCCTAAGGCCAAAGCATCAATCCGGGGATCTTCATCCCACACTCCAGCTGTATCCCCCTTCTCATGCCCCTCCTCATGCCCCTCCTCATATACCTCCTCATCCACTTCCATCAGCGTTCCCCCCAAGTACGCCTGGGATTCCCACAGATGCTTGAGCCTTGTCACACTCACTTTGACCCACTGGTCAGCATGGGGATACGGCCACATCATATGAGACTGGGGATCCTCTGCCTCTGAGCCCGCTCCCCTCGCCTCTGCTGAAGCCGTTTTTATCGGATCCCGTTCCTTGTCCTTATCCTTATCCTTATTCTTATTCTTATCCTTATCCTTCTTATCCTTATCCTTATCCTTGTCAGCCGGCGAATGTTGACCCACCTTGAGGCTCAGCCCCTTCTCTGTGAGCACTCTCCACAAAATATCAGCTGCGGTGTAAGGGATTACCCTCCATACCTCTGTTCCCCTATCCTTAAGGGCCATCTCCATCCACTCCACACAAGACGAAGCCTTGCGCACATTGTAGGAAGATAAGTCGGTATTTGACAGTCCTAAATCCTTGCCGGTTCCCACTAAGATAAGCTTTTCCTTCGCCCGGGTCAACGCCACATAGAATACGCGCATCTCCTCCGCCACCGCCTCCCGGCTCAGAACCCAACGCACAGCCCCCTGCACAGGAGACGGAAACACAACCTTGCGCGCGACATCAGCCCCCGCAATCCCCACACCCAGATCTTTATGGCAGAGCACCTTCCCTCTTTGGGAGGTTCGGTTGAACCTGCTCCCCAGCCCCACCACAAAAACCACAGGAAACTCCAGCCCCTTACTGCCATGAACCGTCAAGAAATGAACCTGATCCAACTCCTCCGCGTCAGAGAACCGACCCTGAGACTCTTGGCGCGACCAGGATCCCTGCCCTGCCAACCCCCAAGCCGCTCCCATTCCCTGAGCCTTTTCCTGAGCCTTTTCCTGATAGCGCAGAAAAGCCGCCACAGAACACAAGCGATCCTGGGCGAATGAAGCCGCCTGCTCATAAAAACACAGAAGATTCTCCTGCCGCCGTTTGCCTTCCGGCATCATGCCCACATAATCCAGTATGTTCGTTTCCTGATACACCCGCCAGATAAATTCCGGCAGCGGTTCTCGCGCCGCCAGAACTCTCCAGCGCATAAGGCTGCGACAAAACCCATCCAGCCGCTCCCTCAGCCCCCCCTCTTCGTCCACCAACTCCCGCGCCCGCCTGCTGATCTCCTCCCTCTCCTCACTGTCAAACACCCGCAAAACCTCCGCGCAAATCCTCATCCAGCTTTCCGGCTGCTTCTCTTCGCCCTTCTCTTCACCCTCTTCTTCCATTAAACGCCCCGCAGCCTCCTCACACAATGACTCACACAATTCCCCACACAACGCCCCACACAACGCCTCGAAAAAATCCCCCTGGGGACACACAAGGCGAATACGGCTCAAGTCTTCCGCCGTCAATCCCACCAGGAAAGAACGCAGCACAGCCAGCAGAGGGATATCCTGATGAGGGTTGTCAATCACCTTCAACAAAGCCATCACAATTTCCATTTCCACCGGTTCATAGCCACCCGCCCCTGAGTTTCCCGCGCCTCCCCCACAGGGAATCCCATAAGCATCAAACACCTCCCGGTAAATAGATCGGGCCGACACCATCGACCGCATAAGAATGGCAATATCTTTATATCTAACAGGCCTGAGAGCGGCCCCTTGGCTGATCGGGAAACCTTCCTCCATCAAACGTTCAATCCTCTGTGCCACGATATGCGCCTCCACCCGCGCCGTTTCCATGTCCAGCTGCAGAGAATCCCAGTTTACCTCATGTGCCTCATCACCCTTATCCGGTTCCGTCTGGCCCAAGCCGCCCAGTCCATCCCCATGCTTATCCGTATGCCTATGCACCCATTCAGCCAGATCTGCCGACTTCGGAAGCCGCTCCGCAATATGGATCTCCACAGGATCCCCCTCTGCAGAAACCCTGAAAGCTGAGGATCCCTCATCAATCCTGTCCACATCAGGTCTGTCCACATCAGGTCTGTCCCCATCAGGTCTGTCCGCTTCAAACCTGTCTTCCTCAGACATATCCCCGGCAGACAGGTTCGCCGCACCAAAAAATCCCGCCGCAATCAGCTCTGCCCTCGCATCATACTCAATCTCCGCTGTCTCGCGGTTCATCAGCCGGCCAAAAACCTCATTCACCGCCGCAATGATCCGAGGCCGGCTGCGAAAGTTATGACGCAAATCAATCACTCTCTCCGTCAAAGAGTCCCCATTCACAGGCCTTTCCACAGGCCTTTCCACAGGCTTCCATGCCAGAAAAGAAGTATATTTCTCATTAAACAATCCCGGATCCGCCATGCGGAACCGGTAAATGCTCTGTTTGACATCCCCCACCAAAAACTGGTGACCCGGCCTGGACAACAGAGAAAGAAGCTCCTCCTGCACAGGGCTGATATCCTGATATTCATCCACCAGAACCTCCTGGAATTGCCGGCGGAAGGATTCCGCGACTTCCGGATTAGTGCGGAACAACTCCAAAGGCAAGTGTTCCAAATCAGCAAAATCCACACAATTGCGTTTTCTTTTTTCCTCGTCATATACATCCATCACCCTCTGGGCAAAATCCGCGAGCTCCTGCACAATCTGGCCGGACTCACGCCCCGCCGCCAAATGCTCAGCCAGAGAAGGCTCAATCCACACTTTCTTAAGGATACCAAGGTTTTTTTTATAGATTTCCCGGCACTGCTTAATCTCATCTTTGATTTTTTCCAAGACAGCTTCATCCCGTTCAGACCGGTTCTTTTTGCTTATAGGAGTCAGCCTGGGGGGAACCGACTGAACCAACGCCCGCTGGAAAAGACCCAACGCATCCAGCACTTCTTGCGTGTTGGCCGGTTCCGGGGTGTTTGGCGTGTTATGTAAGTCAATCTCATTCGCCAAATTCTTCAAGGTCTTTACATGCTGTCTATCCTGTTCCAGCGCAGGCAAGTACTCCCAAGCCCCGTGAGGCGCCTGAGCCTGTCCCATAGCTTTCCGCAGCACACAGGCCGCTTCTTCCAAAAGACTGTGACTCTGCTCCATCAGCGCCCGTCCCCATGGGCTTGCTATAAACTCACTCTCCTCCAAAGTATACGGCTCCGCCAATCCCGCCAGCCACATCCGCGGATTCGGCTGACTCATAGCAAATTGCCGCACCCGCAACACGGTTTCCGCCAACACCTTGTCCTGATAACCCTCAGAAAAAAACTGTGCCATTTTAAGAAAGTGTGTTCCGTCTGAAGGCTGCTCCAGGCAAGCCTCATAAGCCTCATTGATCAATTTTTCCGTGATCTCGCGCAGAAAAATCTGTGCTTGGGATTCATCCATAACATGGAAGTTTGGCTCCCTCTCTAACACATAGAAATATTGGCGCACTATATCACTGCCCAAAGCATGTAAGGTTGTGATATGCGCTTGATTAATCAGCAGCAGTTGTGTGAGCAGATGCTCGCTTAACCACAGATCCTCCTCCTCCGCCAACCTCTGTTCAATGGCTTCGCGCAGACGGGTTTTCATTTCCATGGCCGCCGCCTTGGTATAGGTCACAACAAGAAACTCGTCCACATGGCGGACTTCCTGAGGATCCGTCACATAGGCCAGAATGCGTTCGATCAGCACAGCCGTCTTGCCCGATCCCGCTCCAGCCGCCACCAGGAGAGTTCCCCTCTCCTCAATAGCCGCTTTTTGTTCCCGCGTCCACAGTCGTTTCTTTGACATCATGTCTAATTTGTTATTTAATACCCCTCTTCCTTATTTTTATTGAAATAAGGCAGCGCCGCGTATCCACACGGCACTGTCTTAGTAACTTAGGAATTCGTAACGTCAAATAAAAACAAGTTGTTCTGGCCCTGCTAACCCCTAGCGGGTGCAGCCCGCTCTTAGTAACTTACAGACGCGAAGCGTCAATAAAAAACAAGAAAATCCAATACTGACCACTAACCACTGACCACTTGCGGGCGTAGCCCGCGAATCCCTCACTCCCTCATCTGCAACGCGCTATGAGCCGCCGCCAGGCGGGCCACCGGCACCCGGAAAGGCGAACAGGACACATAATCCAGCCCGATCGTCTCCGTGAACTGAATCGACGCAGGATCGCCGCCATGCTCACCGCAGATCCCAATCTTGATCTCCGGCTTCACCTTGCGGGCCAAGTCCACCCCGATTTTCATCATTTTCCCAACACCCTCCGCATCCAGAACCGCGAAAGGATTCTCCGGCAAAATCTTTTCCGAGGTATACGTTGGCAAGAATTTGCCTTCCGCATCATCCCGTGAGAACCCAAAGACCATCTGGGTCAAGTCATTGGTTCCAAAGGAGAAAAAGTCAGCATACTCCGCAATTTCATCCGCCGTCAGCGCAGCACGAGGCACTTCCAGCATGGCCCCCACCTGATAAGGAAACTCAATTCCCATTTCAGAAGACACCTTTTGGGCCTCCGCCACCACAACATCCCGCATCACTTGCATCTCACGAAAATGAGCCACAAGAGGAACCTTAACTAACGGATAGACCGTCACCCCTTCCCGGGTCAGACGCGCCGCTGCCCGGAAGATAGCCCGGGCCTGCATGGCATAGACCTCCGGATACGTGATGCCAACACGACACCCCCGATGCCCCAGCATAGGATTCAGCTCGTGCAAAGCCCGGACCTTCCGCAGCAGAACCTCTTGATCAAAGATTTGATCTTGAATCTCCAGCAAAAGAGCCTGGGCCAGCTTGGCCTCCTCACTTTGATCCGCATCCCTGTGATCCCCAGCCCCTTCTCCCTCCGGCGGATCTCCTCCAGGGATCTGATCCCCTTCATCTGTGAGGCCTTCCAGAGCCGCCTTCCGGGTACGCAACTCCGCCAATGCCTTAAGGATCCCGTCCACATCGGGCAAAAACTCATGGAGCGGAGGATCCAGCAAACGAATCGTCACAGGCAAGCCCTGCATAGCTTTGAGAATTCCATAAAAATCCTCTTCCTGCCAAGGCAGAAGCTCATCCAAAGCCTCCTGGCGTTCCGGTAAAGTCTGGGCCAAGATCATCTTCCGCACAGTAGGCAAGCGGGACGGATCCATAAACATATGCTCCGTCCGGCACAGTCCAATCCCTTCAGCCCCAAATTCCCGGGCCACAGTCGCGTCCGGAGGCGTATCGGCGTTCGCCAGAACCCTCAGATTACGTATATCATTGGCCCATTCCAGAATCGCCAGGAACTCCTGGCTCAATTCCGGATCCCGCATAGGCACATCCCCTACAATGACACGGCCCGTACCGCCGTCAATAGCCAACACATCATTCTCATGATAAACCGTATCTCCTATAGTCAGCGTCTTGGACGCATAGTCAATCTTCAGCGCCTCACAGCCACACACCGCCGGTTTGCCCATATGACGGGCCACCACAGCCGCATGGCTCGTCATACCGCCCCGGCTGGTCAGGATCCCTTGGGCCGCCAGAAAACCATGAATATCATCCGGCGTAGTCTCCATGCGCACCAACAGCACCTTCTCCTCAGCAAGACCCCGTTCTTCCGCCGTGTCGGCATCAAAAACAATCTTCCCCGACGCCGCTCCCGGCGACGCCGCCAGCCCCGTAGCCACCACATTCAAGACAGCCTTATCATCAATGCGCCGGTGCAGCAGCGTGCCGATCTGATACGGATCCACCCGCCGCACCGCTTCCTCACGGTCAATAACACCCTCCCGGCAAAGCTCCACAGCGATGCGCAGCGCCGCCGAAATGGTACATTTTCCATTGCGGGTTTGGAGAATAAAGAGCCGGCCCTTCTCTATTGTAAATTCGATATCCTGCATATTTTTATAGTGGCCTTCCAACGTTTTGGTAATCTCCACAAACTGATTATAAATTTCCGGGTTTTCCTGCTCCAGGCTTCTGATAGGATGAGGCGTCCGAATCCCCGCCACCACATCCTCCCCTTGGGCATTCATCAAGTATTCCCCGTACAGCACCTTTTCCCCCGTGGACGGATCGCGGGTAAACGCCACACCGGTTCCGGAATCATCGCCCATATTGCCAAAAACCATAGCCTGAACATTGACAGCCGTTCCCATATCATCCGGAATCTTGTTGGCCCGCCGGTACACCACAGCCCGATGGTTCCCCCAAGATCGAAACACCGCCTCCACAGATTGACGGAGCTGCTCCAGCGGATCCTCCGGAAATGGGTTCCCCGTCTCCTGCAGCACCAAGTCTTTAAAAGATTCCACCAGCCCCTGCAAAGATTCCGTACTGAGCTGAGAATCATACTGCACCCCTTGCGCTTCTTTAGCCCGTTCCAGAATCTCCTCGAAACGGAACCCCTCCATTTCCAGCACCACATTGCCAAACATCTGGATAAAGCGGCGGTAACAGTCATAGGCAAAACGCGGGTTATCCGTCCCCCTGGCCAAAGCTTCCACCGTCTGATCATTCAGGCCCAGGTTCAAAATCGTATCCATCATCCCGGGCATGGAAAACTTAGCGCCGGAACGCACAGACACCAGCAGAGGATTCTCCAAGTCGCCAAAGCGTTTCCCCATTTCCTCTTCCAAAACTCCGACGGCGGGCATCATCTGATCCCAGAGCCCTTCAGGGAATTCCTGCTCTTTGGCATAGTACTCCCGGCAGGCCTCTGTTGTAATGGTAAACCCCCGGGGCACGCTAAGCCCAATATTGGTCATCTCCGCCAAATTAGCTCCTTTGCCCCCCAGAAGATCCCGCATCCCCGCGTTTCCCTCCCGGAAAAAATATACATACTTTGTGTCCATGCTTTTACTCTCCTTTATAAATTTTGTGTAAGATGATACTCGCAGTTTCCTCAATAGCCCTATGGGTCGTATTAATCACCATACAGCCGATCTTTTTGATAATCTGATCCGCATAATGGAGCTCCTCCATGATGCGATCGAGGCTGGCGTAATCCGCAGAAACCCCCAGCCCCAGAGTCTTAAGACGTTCCCCTCGGATCTCATTGAGTTTGTTAGGATCCAAAACAAGAGCAAACACCTTCCTGGCCGGTAAAACAAACAGCTCCCTCGGCGGAGCCACCTCCGGCACCAGAGGAACATTGGCCACCTTGATGCCCTTATGGGCCAGATACATGCTGAGAGGCGTCTTGGATGTCCGGGACACCCCGACCAGCACCACATCAGCATAAAGAAGGCCCCTCGGGTCTTTGCCGTCGTCGTATTTGACAGCAAACTCGATGGCCTCAATCTTTTTAAAATATTGTGCGTCAAGACGGTTGGTAATGTCAGGCACACTTTTCGGGTTCTTGTTGATCCGGGCGGAGATCGCCTCCACCAGAGGCCCCAAAACATCAACAGCCACAAGAGAATGCTGGGCAGCTTTCTCCTGCAGATAAACCCGCAGGTCATCCATCACTAATGTATAGAGCACAATCGCATCCTCTTCGGCAGCTTCCGCCAACACATCATCCAATTGTAAAATATTCCGGACATAGGGAATCTTGCGGATCTTAGTCCGGGCCCCGGCAAACTGAGCCGCAGCTGCCCGGCAGACAAGCTCCGCCGTCTCCCCCAAAGCATCTGACACAACATAAACGATATACATCATTCCGGCGCCCTCAGCACCCTCGGCACCTTCGGCGCCCTCAATGCCCTCGATCCCTCCGGCGCCCTCAGCCGCTGCACTTCCTGCAGCCGGCGCCTCCCCCTCAGGAAGGCGTGCTTCCCCAGGGAAACCCGCTCCCCCCGGGAGAGGGGCTTCTCCCGGGACGCGAACCTCCTCTCCCGCGCCTCTAGGATCGCGGGCAGGCTCTGCAGAACCGGCGCCGGCTATTGCCTCAGTTCCTTTCGGCGTCTCTCCAATGACTTCCGTTAGAAACGCTGAATCTTTTTTGTCGCTCATCATGCCCCTGGCCATGAATCCCTTCACACTTCCTTCTCTCCCGTGACACACCCTTATCTTGTCTCAGCTTATGGACACTCCATCCTTATCCTTATTATATCACCTCATCTAGATATAACTCCAATAAAATAATAAAGAAAATATAATAAAAGCGCAGGATCTCCACGTCAGAGAAAAAGGGGCGCGGATCCTGGTTTTTAACTCGTCAAATCCACAAACACACTCGCCACACCGGTTTTTGTAAAACTCCCAATGACATGATAAAGCTCATTTCCATCCGCTTCCAAGTAGATCTCGACCACCGGAATCGTATCAATCGCATGCTTTACAAGCTTGGAAGCCGCATCCACGACGCGTTCATCAGGAAGCACCATAACAATATTAGGCATACGCGTCATAATCACATTGACAGGCACCTTTTGAAACTCGATCTTTCCCAATGACGCTCTCAGAAAATCTTTGCGGGAGACAATTCCCTTGAGTTCTTGAGATTCCCCGACAACAATGAGACTGGCCACGTCATAAGTAAACAGAGCCACCAAGGCCTCCTGAATACTGCACTCTTCTTTCACAGACACGGGCAAGCGCATAAAATCCCTGACACGCAGATGCCCTACACGTTCACGAAACGCCTTCTCGTCATTATAATCCGTACAGAAGGAATAGCCCTTGAACGGCTGCTGCTCAAGCACTCCCCAAGCTAAGAGCATAGCGAGATCCGCTTGCAGCGACGACCGGGAAACTTGGAAAACTTTGGCCATCGAATCTGTCGTCAAAGGACTCTCCTTTTGCAGCAATTCGACAATATTCCTCTGGCGTTCATTAAAGTGCATGCCACTCTCTCCCCTTTTTTAGCTTATACTGAGTCCAGTATTAAAACCAAGTGTGTGGAGCCATGCCATAGAATAGATTCTCCTGGCATCTTAGTGCAAACAAATAAGCGGGCCATACTATGGATATTCTATTTTTATATATTTTATTCTTTGCTATTATTCTTCATTAATCTCTTTAATTCCTCCTTATTCTCATAAATCTGAAAAAAAATTGGCGCAGATTATTCTTCCATTTCTGCCAGGCCCGGCGCCAAGTCTTCATCTGAAGGAATTCCATCGCTCATGGTTTTGTCCGTGTAGCTCATATAGGCCTGCATATCGAAGTACCCAGTCCCGGAAAGTCCTACCAGAATTGTCTTTTTCTCCCCGGATTCTTTGCACTTCAACCCTTCGTCAATAGCGATTTTGATGGCATGAGCGGATTCCGGCGCCGGCAAAATGGTCTCATGCTTCGCAAAGAGAGTAGCCGCTTCGAATACAGCCGTTTGTTCTACAGCCCTGGCTTCATCGAGATAGCCGTCATGATACAGCTTGGACATAATGGGGCTCATGCCATGGTAGCGAAGCCCTCCCGCATGGTTGGCCGACGGCATAAAACCCGATCCTAAGGTGTACATTTTGATCAACGGAGTGGTTCTTCCCACATCGCCAAAATCGTACGCGTATTTTCCCCGTGTCAGCGAGGGGCACGACGCGGGTTCGACAGCTATGAAATAGGGATTGGCTTTCCCTGTCAGCTTATCCCCCATGAACGGAGCCATCAACCCGCCCAGATTGCTGCCGCCTCCGGCACAGCCGATGATGATATCCGGATATTCTCCGATTTTTTCCATGGCCGCTTTCGCTTCCAGACCAATGACGGATTGGTGCAGCACAACATGATCCAGCACAGAGCCCAAAACATAGCGGATGCTGTCGCTGCTCATGGAAAGCTCTATGGCTTCTGAAATCGCGCATCCCAGGGACCCGCCTGTATCCGGATCTTTTTCCAGAATGCTGCGGCCCACCTCCGTCGTCGTTGACGGAGACGCAATCACCTTGGCGCCGTAGGTTTCCATAACCGCTTTTCTATAAGGTTTTTGTTGAGATGAGACCTTGACCATGAAAACAGTCAGATCTATCCCGAAATACGCACACGCCATGGATAAAGCTGTTCCCCACTGCCCAGCCCCGGTTTCGGTTGTCAGACCTGTAAGACCCTGCTTTTTGGCGTAATACACTTGCGCCGCCGCTGAGTTAAGCTTATGGCTGCCCGATGTGTTGTTGCCCTCAAATTTAAAGTAAATTCTCGCCGGCGTGTCTAGTTCTTTTTCCAAATTGTAGGCCCGGATCAGGGGCGACGGACGGTAGGTCAGATAGTACTCCGCGATTTCCGGCGGGATTTCTATAAATCTGTCTGTCATATTGACTTCCTGAGCGCACAACTCGGAGCAAAAAATCGCTTCCAGATCTTTGGCGCCCAAAGGCTGTTTGGTTCCCGGGTGCAAAAACGGATCATGCTGCTCCTTCATATCCACTTTCACATTGTACCAGGACTTTGGCATCTCCCCCTCTTCCAAGTATGTTCTGTACGGTATCTTAGACATTGCGTTACTCCTTTCTGTTGTTAAAGACTGTAACAGCCCCTTAGGGACTGTAAGGAATTGTCACGAATGGCAGCACCTTCTGTAAGGGTATTTTTCCTCACTATGCCACCTGTTACCTGATTATCATAGCTTATTTTGTTGATTTTGGGAAATGGGGCACGCGTTAGTCCTTAAGTCCTGTGCTGAGATGAGAATTTACATAATTAGGGACAAAGACAACTGTACGCTTTTCTGCTTTATTCCCTTTTTTCTGCCATTATCTCCGAATTAATTCTTTATTTCACCCATTGATATTGGGCAAAAACCGTATATAATAGTGAGCAAACAATTCAAATTGTTTTACTCTCCGCACTTATTTCTTAGATTCTTTGTTTTTGTTCCAAAAAAGGGGGAATGACCATGTGTGTGTTTGGGATACAATCAAAGTTTAAACCAATACACTAAAGGAGGAAACTTGTTATGAAAAGGACTATGCGCCTTTTTTCACAGAGCAAAAAAATCGGAGTGCTTCTTTTGGTAATCGTAATGCTTTCATCCTATATTCCTTTGGCAGCGGCCGAGGAGGACGCTGTGACGACGTTTGAGGATGACGCTGTCACGGCAGCCGAAGATGAGTCCGTCGCAGCAGCGGAGGACGACTCTATCACGGCGCCCAAGGATAAACCTTCTAAGAAGGGCATTTACATCCTGCCAGGATTTTCAGCCTCTCGCCTGTACAATTCAAAGGGAGCCGATCTCTGGTTTGGCCCCGGAATTGTGCCGGAAGTGGCCAATTTCCTCTTGACAGGCCGAGCCGAAATGAAAAACGACGCTTCCGGCACCGGCGCGTCTGCTTATTCGGACCGGAAAAGGGATCACACCGGAACTCTGGGCATTTATACACCCTTGATTACCAGCATCACGACATGCTTGGCGAAAAACCAGTTAAGCAGCACATATACTGTGGAGCATTTTTCCTTCAACTGGTTAGAGGATGTGAACCCGATCGCACGAGAGCTTGCGGCTGATATTGAGGCCAAAGGCTACGAGAGTGTCATCCTGATTGCCCACAGTAACGGCACCTCTATTGCAACCTCACTAATTTCCCAATTTCCCGAGTATAAAAACAAGATTGAAAAAACGATTCTGCTGGGTCCTGTCTTTATGGGCTCTTACACCATGCTGGATATTATCGAAGTCGGCCATATCCCTCTTTACGACGGAACTCCGCTTATGGGTGTGATAAGTGCCGGCTATGAGGCCTTTGTGAAACCCATCTCCAAAGACTGGATGAAAGCTTGTATGCAGAATAACCCTAATGCTTATCAGATCTTGCCCGGAGGCGAATATATAAGCAGGGTCCCTCTTTTGTATAATACAAGCTCCGGAACGCTCTCCATAAGCGATCCGGAAGAATATTACGCGCTGCTTGCCAAAAGCCCCGGCCTCAACCCGGCACTTGTCAACGGCAGCAACAAAAGCCTGAAATACATGAATGACGCTGTGTACAAAAACGATATTCTGAGCCTTTGGGAGGGTATGGACGTTACGATCATAGGCTGTGAATCCGGGCTTATTACCGCATATAATGCTGTTTACTCTCAGTCCGGCGACAAAGTTGTTTATGGCGGCTTGCTTTATAACAAAGCGGGCGACGCTGCCGTCGTTGACTTCAGCCAGAACGGCCAAGGGCGCTTTCAATATGTCAACTTGCCTTACGCTCATCATGTTCTCTATGTTGTTGCCGATGTCAGAGCCCTAAGCGCTATCAATGACGCTATTCTGGGCAAACCGCTTCCCAGCCACACCACTTCTTCTTTCCTGGATTCCGCCGATATGTCGGACATGATCCGCGTAGAAGTCAAAAGCTCGGATCCCTTGACGCCCACCTTGTCCAACTCTGGAATTAGCGTAAAAATTTACGATAATAAAGGGGCCACTGTTGCTTATGCCACCGGTCAGCACCAAACGGGCTTTGTCCAGAACAATTTTGTTTATTCTTCATGGAAGACCAGTGAGTACGCCACTAACATTCTCTGCTATATTCCCAAGAACGGGTACAAGATGGAGATCTTTACCGGAAACACTCTCAGGACAGCAAGTAATATCACGGTTTACACGGAAACGCTGGATCCTTCCGGAGCAATTTTGACCCGTGACGAATACAAAGTGACCGGCGCCAATCTGCTGACCGGTTCAATTTGCACGCTGGATCCCAGTAAATCAATGGCGCCTGCTGCGAAGACCGGGGCCAAACAAACCACGGTGTCCACAGAAACGAACAAGCAAAATTGGCAGTTTGCTTCCAAGATCTTGACGCTGAAACGGAATACAACAACGACGCCCTCTGTCAAGGGTCCAGATGCCTCCAAAATGGTAAAGACCACTTACACTTGGACTTCTTCCGACCCCACTGTCGCCACTGTGTCCCCTTCCGGCATGATCACCGCAAAAGCGCCTGGAACAGCCACGATCACAGCAACGGCGCGGGATAAGAGCTATAAAATGGGATCTGTCACCATAACCGTTACGCCGTAGACACGCGCCATACTCCGTCGCAATGACTCTCCTTTGTTGAAACTCAAGAGTAAGTCTGGTCATAGCCTGCATCTGTCTGCATCTATGACCAGACACTTTTTCCGTTTAGCCTGCCCAAGCGGGCTTCGCCCGCAAATGGCTAATGTAACTAAATCAAGTGCGGCGGTGAGGAGTGGTTTTTGTATGAACTGGATAATTCGAATGATAAAAAGCAAAGAATGCATCGTTAAACTTCTCATCAATATAGCAACATCCGGAAAATATGAAGAAAGAAGTGATTTCGCCAGAACCGATCATCTCATCCAATACGTGTTGCAGAATTGTATTTGTATTGTTGCTTCTCTTGTTCAGATGCCTTTTGCCATACTGCTATTTAGTAAGGGAATCTATATTGATGCGGTCATAAGTACCCTTGTGGCTTTGATACTTGCTGCGTGTTATCTGATGGGGTGGAGCAAAATACCCCGGAGTATTCCGATTCTGGCAGGAACTATTTGTGTCGGCATCGAGCTGGTTGTCCTTGTCGCGCTCGGGAATTCACATGGAGCTAATTTTCTGTTTATATTTGCGTTTCCTGCGTTTGTGATCATAGGCTTGGGCATCCGCAAAGGTATCATCATCTCAGTCGCCCTTATTCTGATAATTTATCTTGAAACGATGATTCCCAGCCTGTCGAACTATGACTACCCTTTTGATGTTTCGATCCGTATGCTGACGGGCTATATTCTGACCTTTTTCATTACGATTATTGTTGAAGTCACCCGGAAAGCCAAAGATAAGTTTATTGAAGAACAAACGGTCAGGCTGCAAGAACTCAGAGAGGAAGCGGAAGAGGCCAACCGCATGAAAACCAATTTTGTCGCCAACATGAGCCACGAAATACGAACTCCGATGAATGCTATTTCCGGCATGACTGAGCTGCTCCTGCGTCAGAACCTGCCGGACGAAGCCAAGGATCATGTGCGGGACATTAAGCAAGCTACATCGCAATTGATTTCTCTCATCAATGATATCTTAGATTTTACCAAAATTGAATCCGGCAAGCTGGAAATCATTCCGGGAAACTATACGCTTTCATCCCTGGTTCATGACACTGTTAACATTATCCGTATGCGGCTCATAGAAAAGCCTGTTCTTTTTTACACCAACATAGACGGGGCTATCCCCAAAACCCTTATAGGAGACGAAGCAAGGCTGAGGCAGATTATCTTAAACATCCTGTCCAATGCGGTAAAGTATACGTGCTCGGGTCATATTGGCATGACGATCACTGTAGACAAGCAGGCAGATAAACACGTTTGGCTCAAGATAGAGGTTACCGATACCGGCCAGGGGATTAAGCAGGAGGATCAGACCAAAATATTCGGCGAGTTTGTCCAAGTGGGCGAAAAGATAAATCAAGGCATTGAGGGAACAGGACTGGGTCTTGCCATCACCAAGCGGCTCTGTGATGCTATGGGCGGGGATATTACTGTGACGAGCGAATATGGCGCAGGCAGCACATTCACGATACTCATTCCTCAGGGTATAGGCTCAGATGCTCCCGTTGCCGCGGTTGAGGGAGCGGCGCGCAAAAATGTCCTGGTGTATGAACGTCGCCGCGTATATGCCGAATCGCTGTGCTGGGCGCTTACAAACATGCGTGTTCCCCATACCCTGGTAAATGATCCGGACACTTTTGCCGAAACCTTGCGCCGCGAAGACTGGTTCCTTGTCATTTCCGCCTACCACCTTTATGACAAGATCAGGCCCATAATGGAAAACACGGTTTACCCTAATAGAGAGAAGCCGCTTCTGGCCCTTATGGTAGAGTGGGGAACGGAAGTCTACATTCCCAATGTACGCTTTGTTTCCATGCCCGTAAATTCTTTTTCTATCATGAACACACTTAACGGCAAATCAGATAGACGAGATTATATTGACAGTTCTTTAAGCCCCAATACGGTTCATTTTACCCTGTGCGGCGCAAGGCTGCTGGTTGTGGACGACATTGCCGCAAACCTTAAAGTCGCCAAGGGTCTTTTAGAGTCTTATAACGCTGTCGTAGACACCTGTCAAAGCGGCAGGGAAGCTTTAGCGCAGGTCATGCAGCAGGACTACGATATCGTGTTCATGGATCACATCATGCCTGAGATGAACGGAATTGAGGCAACCACCGCGATTCGCACCTGGGAAAAGCTACGCATGGACAGAGATGGAAAGCTACGCAAGCAAATCCCAATCGTGGCGCTGACGGCAAATGCTGTTTCCGGGATGCGCGAAATGTTTATGGAAAACGGCTTCAGTGCCTTTCTGGCCAAACCCATAGATGTCTCCGAGCTTGACTACATTATTGACCGCTTGATCCCCAAAGAAAAGAAAATCTTTGGGGACGAAAAATATGGAAATAACGGTTCCAAAGGCGCCTCCTTCTCTTTTCCCCAAATTCGTGGAATAGATACCTCGCGCGGCATCGCGATGACCGGCGGCACGGAAGCCGTTTACCGCGATGTGTTATTCCTGTTCTGCAAAGATGTGGAGGAACGCCTGCCCCTTTTACAAAAGATATATGACGACCCGTCCTTGGCTGCTTTTCATGCGCACACCCTCAAGAACACAGCTGCTTATATCGGCGCAGCGGAAGCTACAGAGAGGGCCGTGGTAATTGAAGCTGCGAGCAATGCTGGAAACCTGTCTTTTATCAGGGAAAAATTGCCTGATTTTGTGGAGTGCCTGACGGGGCTGGCAAAAGAGATCCGCGCTGCTCTGAAGTATACCGAAACCGATTCTGCTGAATCATCTGAAGGGATGCTTTTATCAAGCACCCAGTAAGGGGCTGTAACTAAATAAGTTTGACATTAGGCCGCCGGATTTTTGTCGACAGGCAAGGCGAAAATCCGCAGGCAACCTGGAAGGTTTTCAAGGATTTTCAACGAAACATGGCGGCAAAA